>Ga0224508_10003037_pt1 | contig 14012 bp, 28 predicted proteins | sample SF_Jan12_sed_USG_4_FD_170157 | JGI IMG/M metagenome (GOLD analysis project Ga0224508, IMG submission 170157) | Sediment microbial communities from San Francisco Bay, California, United States - SF_Jan12_sed_USGS_21 | ecosystem: Environmental > Aquatic > Marine > Sediment | place: USA...
GGATTTTTCTTTGGATGCACATAGACCTGGATTTTCTCGCCACACTGGGCGCAATAATGATTCGCATTTTTTCGTTTCGTGGTACTCATTGACTTACTCTCCTATGTTATGGGGGTTTTACTGGCCACGGTCTATTTTCATGCACCGCGATCCAGAGTGCTCGAACGAGGCGCCACTCTGTCAAAAGATCCCCATATCTTGAATCGGAGTTATTTTCCAGATATTTGATCCGCGTATCGACGGCCATTTGGAATTCCTCAATCTTCGTCAAATCTCTTCCTCCTCCTCTTTAAAGACTTCGTCCTGGCAGTTTTGACAGAGGCCGCTAATAGCAAATTCTTTGCGTGAGAGTGCATCTTTAAATAAATTGTGGTCAATTTCATTTGTGCAGATTGGGCAAAGGCCCCGTTCGACGTTTTCGACTTCTTTGCCGAAGCCTGCGTCTCGCAGGATATTCTTATTCATAGTCAATCCTTTCTTGTAAATAATGAAGGCGCTTCCTCATCCTCAACCGTATTAGCCCAGACGCGGAAACCTTGCCATGCACAATAATCGCACTCGTAACAGACGATGCCCAACTTCGGATGAGTTTCGGATACTTCGTAATTGCGGTCTTCGATGCAACAACATCTTGGGCAAAGCATAGCTTATTCCCTCCAGCCGATCCCACAGTGACCGAGATTTTTCTTGCAATAAAAATAAATGTCCGGCTCATACCATTCGTAGTAGTTGATCCGGCACCAGGTTTCTCGTGCCAATGTGGTCTTGCGGCAGCATGTGGTTTTGACCACATCGCCACGCAACCGAGGGAAGACCTTACAGGTCGGGCCTTCCTCTTTTTCTGCGACGGTTGGTGTGCAAATATGAAGGCCTGGGCTGGGATGGTAACAGGGCATTAGCTTTCTCCTTCGGCTTGTTCAAGTGTGACATAGGATTTCGTCATGGTGTGCCCCCTTTGATTGTAGTGTAAATAATTTCATCTAGGTATTATAGTCTACTTTCGCCATTGCTGAAGTCTTGTTGACGAAGATTGTTTTTTTCTTTTCTCAATGTTCGCCGGCATCCTTGGCAATAGCGATAGGGCGTACCCTGTCGCCATCGAAAATGAGTGCCACTTTTTCGTTTTTGGCACATATCGCAGAACGGTCGACGGTGGCGGGTATCGACCTTTCGGTTCTCAACAACAACTTCGTCGCCTTGGATGCGCCCCGTGCAGAGCCAGCCGTGGTCGATCCATTCATAGCGCCGGTCTTTAATGGCAATGACCTTGGGCAGATGCTTAGATCCACTACGTTCAAACTGCAATAATTCTTGCCGTGAAATACTCTTGCCTTCCTGGATAGATTTTATGGTATTATGTAGTGGGTGGTTCATGGTGTTTGTTCCTTTAGAGGGGAGTCGGTTTAAAAGTACCGGCTCCCCTCTTGTTATTATAGTGATTAATCCAGATCCAACATCCGCGTGGGTTTAGTGATGACCCATTCGGCCGTGGATTTTTTAATCTGAGCAAACGAATCACGAATTTTCGCCCGCGTTGTTTTGGCGGTTCGTAAGTCATCCGGCGAGACTCCCTTCAATAATGAGCGCGCCTTTTGTACCTGATTGTCTAATTCTTGATCGTTCGTCAGGTTGCGAGATTCAAAAAATGTGACCCATTCGTCGAATTTCGTGATGAGTGTATTTTTGAAAATCTTGGGCTTCCCATTCGGATCACTGTCTAACCGTTCCACTAGATGATCCACGAGTCCCGTGAATTCTTTGCGTAACGTTTCTTCGATGAGATGGGCCGAGTCCTCCCAAAATTTCCTGGCCCGCTCTTTCTCCCGTTCATAGGCTAACATTGACAAGTCAGCCAGGGCGCTCGGCACTTCGGCAGAAAAGATTCGATAATTCATGTAGAACGTATTCTTGATACGTTCTAGTGATGGGTAATCGTTCTCATCGAACAAGGCGCGAAGGCTTTGTCTCGCCTCTTCCTTGACCTCTTCGTATTCCCTTAGAAATTCCTCAATTAAGCCTTGGCGCTCGATCCTGAAAATCTCCATAGACTCCTCAATAGTCGTAAGCTTTTTAATGGGAACGAGATGAATGCCCCGTCGCAATAATGACGGCAAGGCTTGTTGATTAATTAAGGCGCGGATATCGCCGTCAAGCCGTTGAATGGCTCGATAGGCGTCGGAATTAATAATCTGTTTTTTTACGCCAATCCGATCTTTATCGGCATCGACCTCAACCTGCTCGGATTGGACGCGCCGGTTAATAGAAAACCGACCGAGCGTAAGCGAAAAACATACGGCCAGCGATTGCAGGTCGGTAGTCGTCTCTGTCATGGGTGTGGGTTCTGTTAATGTCGTCATGGTGTTTGTTCCTTAATTTAAAATGTGAATTCCATGTCTACATAGGGCCAGACAATAACGAGGGTCATTATCGTGGCGGCGAGGCAGTACAAGATATTAATTTTTATCGCTCTATCCATTTATTCTCCTTTCATTGGCTACTCACAAAAGTTTTTTCAGAGTCAAGAGATGCCGAGATGATCGCTGACAACCTTGATCCTTGCCTCAGTTCTGATTTTAATCTTTTCTAATGGATACGTTGCGGTGTTGACCAATTTAACAATAGCATCTTTGGCCTCTTCGACCGTTTTGAATTTCGTCTCCAGCCGTCGGTGATGCAATGACCATCTCGGCCGCAGACCTAATTCAAAAGGTCGTCGTTCTGCATATAAGACAGTAAAATAAGTCCGTTGCTTGCGAAATTTCACGGGGTTCGTTATGGCGAGTTCTCCTTTCTTGGTTAATGTGAATGTGTTTGCGTATGGCTGTGACCTTGATGCAGATCCGGTTTCGTCTTCGTTCGGGTAAGTTTCCCATCCGTCATTTGTGCCATCTGCCGTAAGAAGGCTTCGGCGTTGGCATGATTTGGACCAGAAACTTGGTCATTTGTCGTCTTGATTGTGCCATCTTCAAGAATTTCAATTTTCATTTTGTCTTGGTTCATGATGTTGCTCCTTTGTATTAATACCGGCGTTGAATCTCGAATTGGTTCTCACCTGTGGTTTTTACGAGCCAGCCAAACCGCTTGGCGGTGGCTTTCACAACCTGCCGAGAATATTCTTGTTTGAGTTTCAAGGCCGAGGCATTCAAGCTGTCGGCGTTCTGACTGCTTTCCAACTTGCCATCGGTCCATGTGATGGTTGCATTCGTATCCTTGGTAACAAATCGGACATATTTTGCGGCCTTTTCTTGGCCGATAATGGAATGACCTGCCGCGTTCAGTCCGTCGATGAGCGTGTCGTAGTCTACGTTCTGGAAGTCGACTTGGTTTTTTTGAATGCTAAAACATGGCATGATTATTTCTCCTTTTTATCGGCCAGCAAAATTTTCATAGCGGAAATTCGTGCCGAGTTTGTTGTTGATAAGGTCTAAGGCTTCCTGGCTTTCCGGTGCCGTGACTTCACCGATGTTGTCGATATCCGGCTCGCCGTCGGCTCGCACAGCGCAGGTCATAAGGTGTTCATTTTCTAGCCAAAAGACCGCGCCGAGTTCTTCAATTTCATGGGCAAACGGTAAAGCTCCTGGCATCCGTAAAGCTTCGGGGTTTTCTTCTTGTTTCTCAGGAATAATAAGATTATTGAATTCGTCAAAATTTCTGCCTTCATTCATGGTGATGTTCCTTTCTTTATTGAGGAGGGGACACGACCGGAAAGCCCGACAACGCAGGCCAACCGGCCGTAAGGTCTGGTGTGACTCCCCTCCAGTGGTTTATAACACGACTTGGATTTTGCGCTTGCCGCTGGATTTCTCTAATTGAAATGTGCCTGGATATGAGGCAGAGAGAAACCTATTGTCGGCCATTTTTCGCAATTTCGCGATGCTTTCAGGGTCGGATTGCGAAACAGGCGTGATAAATTGCGCCGCCTCAACTAAGGACAAGCCCAGCCGCCACGCGACCTCGCAACAATTACGAATATCGGCGCCGGTCCAGTCCTTTGCTTTTGGCGTCTTATCGTCTTTCGCAATGGAATATTTTTTACGACAAATATCCCAGATTGCCTTGCGTTCTGTTTCGTCTGGCAGATCGAAAAACCAGATCCCCAAACGAAACCGTCGTCGTAACTCTGGCGGCAAAGCGTCGAGCTTGTTGCACGTCGCGACAAAGAAGGCGCCTTCGCCGGCAACAGCCTGAATGGTCTTGATACATTCACGCATGGCCGTCTCTGACTGGCCCACAAGTGACCCTTTCAGTGCGCCCATATCGAACTGCAAGACAGGCACGTCATTCGATGCGCCTAAAGTCTTGGCATAGAATGATTTCGCACAACCTGGAGGCCCGACGGCGATGAGTCCGGTCCAGAGATTGTCTTCCATGGCCGAAAGGATGACGCCGAGAAAATCCTGCGAGATCCCCGAGAGATCCCCGCCACCACTACCAGACATAGATTTTTCAATCTCATCCATGAAGACGACCGCGCTCGGCGCTGCGTTACCTTTAAAGATCCGCGATCCGAAAAACTTGGCCTGGTCAATGCCTCCGATATCGTCAAACGTCTCTTTGGGTTGCAACAGTGATAAGCCTTTAGAGGCTTCAATCATTTTCTGTTTATATCCCCACAGACTTGCCACATCGACTCCGGCCTTATTCATGGCCAGCGCCGTGACTTGTTCGGTCGGAAAATGCGCCAGGCCGCGCGTGGCTTTCACGATATTGCTGAATTCTTCGTCAGAAGGAATCGGGATATTGTTATCCGTAAACAATTCACCAATCTGCGTTTTCCGGTCTTCGTCAGAAGGTAACGGCTCGGATAAAATAATAATGTCGCGCTGTAACTCGGCAGCGAATTGAAACGCAGGGCCGAGCAAAACCAACATGCGCTGGTTGCTTTTGTAGATATCACGCAAGTTAAAAACAGCCTGCGATGGCGCCTCAGATCCCATCACGCGGTGGGCATTGATCGCGAACAATAACGATGCTGGTGGCAATGATTTCGCGATATCGAAAGCTTCGGCCGGATTGCCCGTTCGCATGGCCAGTTCCTCAGGCTGTTCGCCCAATGCGTCAATAGCCGTGCGGCCGGCTTCGTTGAGTGGCTGGATGCCTCGAATGAGATCCCATTGCAAAGCGGGAACCTCTTTAAATAAGTCGAGATTGATAAGTCGTTGGATGGTCGCATTCTGGTCTGGCGTTTCAATCGCGACCAGGGGGACCCCAACCTTTCGGCATTTTGAAAATTGTTCAGTAATCATTGTCATGGTGTTTTCTCCTTTGCTTGTTCTGTCAGTCCACTTCGACCCATTTCATGCAGGTCTGAAGCGCGTGGTTGTAATCCCCCCCAAACACTTCCGCTGTGAATTCCTCAATCTGCGCTTCGGGAATTTCGTTTTTCCTTAGGGCCTTTGTTACCAGTCCGACCATGTTAAAAACATTTGAGTCTTCACCTACGAGCTTCACTTTAATGGTGGGATATCGTGGGTCCATTGTCGTTCCTCCTTAAAATAATTGGTTGATTGTATACTCCAAAAAGTTTTTGGAGCGCGTGAATTATTTTCGTGCTTTCTTCTTTTTGGCTAGTGTCGTTTTTCCGACCAATGGAATTGGCTTGGAATCCTTTAGTAGCGTCGACTGAGCCTCAAGGTCTTGCAATTTAAAAATCGCGAATTCTAGGCTCCCGATATCGTCCTCAAGCTTTTTTAACGCGGTTGACATGTTCTCGGCTTGTTTGCATAGGTGAGTATGTAGTTTCATTAATTGATCGGATAATGGTGATGGTGATGTTTTCTTTTTCATGGTGTTGGCTCCTTCATTGGTCGAATGTTGTTTATTTCCCTCTCGTAAGTTTTTCGGCATTTCCAGTTGGTTGCATTGTCACACCGGCATCGACGAGCGCCTTTCTGATTACGTTTGGAATTAAGTCGAATTGGCGTAGCGGGTATGTTTTGGCCTTGATCCCATGGGATCGGTTTGATCTAATGACCACGGCACCAATATCCCAACAGACACGCGGGTCAATTTCTCCTTTGCCTTTCTTAATGTTATTGGTGAAAAAATTGACGCTAAGTTTAATCATTCGTTCTTTTTTGTCGGCTTTCATGGTGTTGGCTCCTTCATTTTAAAAAGTTTTGTCAGAAACGTGACGAGAAAATTGCTTCTTTCGCCATCTTTGCGGCCTCTTCAGTCGGATAGAGTCCTTTCGTGGAAAGCGTTTGCTTGTTCGGGGTTTGCCAGTCATTGGCGACCTCGTAAACTTGCACATCCCAAGTGACCTTGCCGACCGTGACCACGTAGTACCATTCGATATCGCCATGGAGGTCGTGGCCGGCTTCCGGCTCGAAGCCTCCAGGATCGGTGGCGCACAGAAAACTTGCCGCATGGCCGGCTCGTTCTAATTTCCAATTTTCTGCCCCGCCATTGTCGACAAAAGCTTTGTGAATGAGTGGCAACATATTGGTCGGATACCCATCACAATGATGGTAGAGCGTGACTTTTTCGTCGTCGTTGGTGTGGCCAGAATGAACTTGAATTTTTACTTGGCATCGTGTACTCATGGTGCTATCTCCTTTGTGGTTTGATTAATTGCGTTGGTATTATTTTTTCCGATTCTTCCTCTTCCTCTTTTTTGGCGTAAAAACTTTGTCCCATTTAGTGATAGGCACGAACTTGTCTTTGTATGTCGTGCGTCTTTTCCTGTAAATCGGGCGCAACCCATTCGCCGTGCCATTCTTGTAATCATATTCAAAGACCAGCTCTGTCGGATAATGCCAGGTCCGTTTGGAGTCCCTGGCTTTCATTTCTTTTTGATACCATTCCTCGAATGTGCCTAATCGCTGTGTCATTAATGTTTTCTCCTTTTTCTCGGATTCGCTCCGCAATTAAGGCAAACCGGCGCTTTTCTCGCTGGCTTATTGTCAGCATATTTTTTTAAATGTGATGCATACTCGATTTCCTTGGTTTCATTGTTCCAGGCCCAATGATGGCTATAGTCCAGACTCAAGTGAGAGGCTTCTAAGGCCTGTATGTCTTTGGCCTGCTGTTCCTTAAAAAACGTAAAGGCTTCGCCATACTCCGCTAGGTCCTTTCTGTCTTGTTTCGTAAATTCATGTTCAATGGTTGTCATGGTGGTTACTCCTTTGCTGCAAGAATTTCATTCACAAAGCGCTCATGCCTGACCCAGCGCGCCTTGTCTGTCGTAATCATTTTTTTTGACATTTGACAGATCCGTCTATAAGCCTTTAGCTCATGCGTGGTCATTTTCGCTAATTCTCTTTTTTCTGTTGAAAAGATCATGGTGGTTTTCTCCTTATTATCATTAGCTACTCAGAAAAGTTTTTCGCGATTGGTCAATCCAGTTCTGGATGATGACCGCTTTCCAAGGCAAAAAGTGTATGTCTGGCTTTGTCGAGCAAGCTCACAACATACGCCAAGGTTTTTTTGTTATCGTCGTCATTCGTCCAGCTTTCAAGATTGGCCAGGTGCGACGAAACTTTCGTCAGGGTCGCACGATTGTTATCAAGGTGCTCTACCCATGCTTTATGTTCCCATGTTGTATATGTCATTTTTGTTTTCTCCTTATTTGTTTATATGGTGTGTACTCCTTTATGCAGCTTGCGAGTTGCGAGTTAATGCCGGCTTTAGGTCTGCGAATGATTTTTCCATTTCCATCCGCGCCCGACAGAAGGCATTAAACTCCGTCATATTTGAAGCGCGTTCTCCAAAATGCGCCATTTCCTTAATGAAGGTTTTAAAGGTCTGTTTGAAATTTTTTGATGTGGTCGTCATGGTGTTGCTCCTTTGTCGTTTTGATTAGCTAGTCCAAAAAGTTTTTATTTGTGATTGGCTTGAACTTCTCCCAGCGTTGTAGGTGTCCAATGCAGGTCACATTCCACGCCGTTGGCAACGAGTTCGGCGATACTGATATAACCTAGCTCGGCGTTCTGTCGGTCACCGTTCAAGATGGCCCAGCCGAAGCACTGCACCTGTTCATTCAATTCCAGGTCCCGTTCTAAAATGTACCAATCGCTGCCGCCGCTGAAATAATGCAGATAGGCAACGGCCTTGTCGCCTTTGCCATCCTGTTCATACGGTTTCGGTATGGCCAAAATTCTGGCCTCTAACTCGGTGAGCAGGTTTTTGATAAGCGGGCCTTCTCCGCCGGTGCTAGTTTCCTTGACGGTCTGCCACTCAGCGAGAGGCAGAAAGTTCCGCAAGGTGTTTAAAGTTTCATTAAATTTAGTGGTGTTCGTCATGGCATTTTTCCTTTCGTAAAAGATGCCTTACAGAAAGCGCATCATATATTCTTCGGCCCCGTACACAGCGCGTTCGCCGCATACCTCGCATGGATACTTTCGAGCGTCAGGCTCACATCCGTCATTTTCTGCCCCGCACTTGCGGCAGAATCCTGGGTTATCTAAGCCAAACATACTGCGCTTGGCTGCATCCATGACCTCATCGTCCGTTGGTAGATTTTTCGTGGTTGTCATTGTGGTTGTTCCCTTTCTTTATTTATTGGCAAGATTGAAATGTTTCACTATTGCCTTGTGAATCGGCGTGAAGACTGAGGCTCTACAATTCTTAGAGAACCACGCACCGACAGGAAATAAGTCCAAGTCATAAAGTGCGTCTTTTGTTTCATAAGAATATCGTGTAGCTTCCCCTAGCTCCTTCGTTTCTTCACTACGATACGTGAAGACCGCTTTTGAAAATCTATCTTTTGATAATCTCATATTGATTCCCTTTCTTTAGAATTTTGTCTTGACAATTTTTGGCGTTTTCCCTCTCGGAACTTCCAAGAAGCGATAGAGCCAACCGAATGTTTTTGGCATTTTTTCCATGGCGTTTTCTCCTTTGCTGTTTATTAGTTACTCTCAAAAGTTTTTTTCGATCTATTGAAATTGATTTTTCCTGCCCCCATAAGTAAAGGGTCGCGCGATCTCATAAAAAACAAATTATGGATCTTTCAAAGCCTCGGATATGAGGCAGGAAGAAAATCTCTAACGGCTCCGCATGGGCAATTACGCCACGCCGGACCAAAAAAAAACCGAGCAGCCAGGTACAGCGTCATAGAGTGACGCCAGCCGCTTACTCGAAATGGTCAAATCTCAATTTGGCCGTTAGCGAATTATTGAATTGCAACGTAGGACTCGCATCTCTGGCATATTTGTTTGCCGTGGTATTCCGTATCGGTGTTGCGTAGCCGATACGCACTATGGAAAATGCGTACTTTCTTCTTCAATAGATTCAAAAGAGAGCACTCGTAGTTTTCGCATCACCGAAACGAATGACCTAAAACGACTTCGTTTGACCATGCCCCACATCGCTCACTTTTGCGATTGCGCTGCATGATGAACTTACTTTTAAAATTCTGTGAAGTTTCATGTAAACTTCCAGCCTATCGTCTGTGTCATTGACTACGATCAGATTCTAAAGCATTGGATAGATACCTGATGTAGAGTGCTATCTTTTGAATCTACTAATTTTGTGGAACCTAATAGGTTCCAAAAACAACACTTAACGATATCTCTAAAAGACAACCGCCCAAAGTATTTGACAACCGAGTGGATGGCCTAGATTAGCTCAAATGTTGTTATTGCAAACTATTTATTGAAAGTGCAGGGCCAGTGATGCAGGGCCAGTGACGCAGGGCCAGTGACGATTTTTTAAAATCGCCGCCTCCTCATTGCACCGCCTCCTCATTACATCGCCTCCTCATTGCACTTTTTTTAATTCTTAAAGAACGGGCCTGAATGATCGAATCGCTCACATCTCACAACCTCAGTTGTGACGTTGACCAGATCAGGAAAGATGCGACGGTAACAATTTTGATGCCACCATCCTTTAACCTAAAAGGTAGTCGGATTCGCCAAGCCAGTTTTTTAAGAACTAAAAATTTCAGTTCAGGAATTGTTAAATTTAACAGTTGGTTACAAGTAATCGAAAACTATTTTTTCTAGCTCTTTTCACGCTCTATATAATAATGTAAGAATCTTTTTTTGATTACCGACTTTCGCGGCAGTTTCAAAAAAACTTCTCTAGCGTTAATCGCTTCGCCTTTGCTAAGGGCTTTTGCTGTCATGGATTTAAGACTTCTTTTGTCTCAATTCCTGTTTGCCTAAAAAAGTGATTGATTAAGTGCCCTATGCCATGGTGGTTTTTTGTTTAATAAAACTAAGTGCCCCATAAAATAGTGGTTTTTTCCATCATTTCTTTTTTTTGGCTATAACGATAAGATTTGAAGATTTCGTCTCGTCTTATCTATTGGCTGTGTCGGCCCTGTTTGGTGAGAGTCTTTTTGGGGAGGACTCAATTCCTTCTCTTTTCCTTTCTTGGTTGTTTTCTAAATTTTCTCTTTTAGTTTTTTGTTTTTATTTTTTCTTTTTTTATTTTTCCTTTTCTCTACTATATATAGTATAGCACAACCATTGATTAAAGTCAAGCTATTTCGTGCGATAATACACCGAAAAACGCAATAAAATCAACTATTTGTACGATTATTTGATTATCTAGTTGAATAGTGTATACTAAACAAGGTAAGCCGACGATACGCAATTGATAAGCATTCTCATTAAAGGGAGGGCATTCTATGAACGATGTGCAGGAAGGCGAACAGCCAGAAAAATCAACTATTCTGACGTGTGAATTAATCCCCGAGCCAGATCAAGCCATCATTACTGACACTAAAAAATGGATTAAAGCCAAGAGCGAATTCAGGTTAAAAGACGCGGCAGGCTTGCCCCTAGCAGCGGAGTTGCTGGCAGCGGCAAAAGATAAAATTAAAGAGATTAAAAAATCATTGGAAGTCACCGTCGCGCCGTTCAAGCAGGAAAAGCGCGACATTGACGCGGTCATTAAAAACGTACAGGCGCCGTATCTGGTTGTGTTGGAAGGACTCGACGCCATTGCGGGGCGAATGAATCGAATGGTGCTCGACTTCAATCGTGAGTTGGAAAACAAGCGAATTAAAGAGCAGGCGAAACTGGACAAAAAATTTGAGAAAAGCTTTGAGAAGGAAGCCAAAAAATCTGAAGCGCAAAATACGCCGATGACTATGCCGATGCATCAAGTCATTGAGCCGGTGAATGTTCACAAGGAATTCGGCATCCAGATTAAAAAATTGCAGACGTATAATATTAAAGGCGTGGTAATTGAAGGGACGCCGCTGCCGACGGTTGACCTGACCCGCGCGAATTCATTGCTTCGAGAAATCCCCGACGAATTTTGGTCGCTGGATACGAAAGCCTTGGCCGTGGCGCATCGACAGAAGGGCTGTGAAATAAAGGGCACTCAACACACGACGAAAGAGATTACTGCCAGATGAGCACCAGAGGCGGTCGGGTAAAAAACTTGGTGGGAAAAACTTTCACACGATTGACGGTGATTGAAAGACAAGGAAGCCATAAGCGAGGGGGAGCTTTATGGCTTTGTCAATGTGAATGCGGGAACCTTACAACTCTTGTCACGAAATTATTAACATCAGGCCATACACAAAGCTGTGGATGTTTAAAATCGGATGCGGCAAGAAAAAGAATGACAAGGCATGGGCATACTTCTTGGAAAAGAGGCGCAACGAAAGAATATTCAACTTGGTTAAATATGTTGAAGCGATGCCGTGATGCTAAGTCGACGTATTATTATTGTTATGGCGGGCGCGGCATTACGGTTTGCAAGAGATGGGAAATATTTGAAAATTTCTATGCAGACATGGGCGACAAGCCGCCAGGCAGTACAATTGAGCGAATTGACAACGACGGCAATTATGAACCAGGCAATTGTCGATGGGCAACTCAGGCAGAGCAGAGTATGAATCGCAGAGTAACCGTATATTTAGAACTTAATGGTCTTCGCCTCACGATGGTTGAATGGGCAAAAAAATTACAAATGAAATATGGAACGCTAAATATGCGACACTTTCGCGGCCTTTCCACAAAAGAAATTCTCAGACCATTCAATGGGACCAACCAATATGGCTAGGCCTCTTATTCGTGTGAGCCGAGTGCTCCAGCAAATATTTCCTGGTTCGTTTGATGCGGTGCCTGTTGACGCCTTGCAGGTCGCGGTCGACCGTGGCAACAAATATCACGACCTGGCGAAGCAGATTTGTCTATCTGTGCAATTTCCGGAGGCGCATCCGTTCTCAGAGTCAGACTTCCCAGATGACGTCCACATCATCCAGGCGATCAAGAAATGGATGGCGAAGCATGGGGTCGTACCGCTGTTGATTGAAACGCGCCTGGTGAACTTAAACCTGAATTTTTCTGGGACACCGGACCTGATTTGTCGTTTTCGCAATGGTTGGGTCGTCGTGGTCGACTTTAAGTTCACAGCCGCTATCGCTGAAGCCAATCGGATTCAAGTGGTGGCCTATTCAAAGCTTGTGGAACAGAATTTCCCCGTGGATCGCATGATGATCGTTAAAATAGATCCCTATCATGGCGAAATAACCGAGGAGATTGTTCACAAGTATGGGAACGGATATTGGATACGATTTGTAAGGGGTCTAGCAGACGTGTTGAATTGTGAAGTGCCAGGCGGGAAATAATAATGACGACTATTACGAAACGGAGGACAAGATCATGGTAACAAAACAACTCACGCCATACGAACGGAAAGAAACGCTACGCGGGTTTTTAGAGAAAAACAAGAATGCGATCACGGCGGGCTTGCCGAAATTCATGACGCCGGAAAGATTAATCGGTCAGCTTTTCACGACGATTAATGCCAAGCCAGAGCTACTGGACGCAACCCCGAGATCGCTAATCTCTGCTTTGTTATTTTGTGGGAGCGTAGGCCTAGAGCCGTCAATTTTAGGGCATGTCTATTTGGTGCCGTTCAGAAATAAAAGCAAGGGAACCATAGAGGTTCAGACTTTGATTGGATATAAGGGCTTGGCGATGTTGGCTCGGCGCTCGGATATGATTGAAAATATTGAAGCTGGCGTGGTCTATGATGGGGATTCTTTCGATTTTCAATTAGGGTCCGATCCATTCGTTCATTATAAGCCGAATCCTGACCGTACCGATTTCGGAAACCCCGATGACATTCTGTGGGCCTGGTGCTCGTACAAAGTCAAAGGGAGCAAGACGCCACAAGTGACAGTGCTATCTAAAAATAAAATCATTTGGCATCGTGAACGATACTCAAAGGCCAAAAGTTCTGGCCCATGGGTTGATAACTTTGAAGCCATGGCGATGAAAACGGCCATCCGAATTAATATGAAGCTGGCGCCGTTGCAATCTGACCTGCATTCAGTAATCGCTATGGATGAAATGGCCGAGTCGCAACTTTCCCAAGAGGCGCTTATGCCAGCCTTGCCCGAAGCGTTAGAGGAAAAGCTACATGAGCTTGAAGGGGAAGTCGAACCACAAGATGAAGCCGCAACCCCAGGCGTCACTATTCCTCAGTGGGCCGCGATAAGCGTGCGAGGCCGAACGCTCGAAGAACTTTCTCCGGCACAACTGAAGACCTTTGCTAAGACCCTGATAAAGCGCATGAGTGGCGCCACGCGAGAAACCAACCCTCATTTGGATGCTGAGCAAACCTTATTGCTCGCTATTGGAGAGAAGCTAGGGTCGGCTCATGCTCCGGTGAAAGAGGCCCCAACGGAGGAGCCTCAACCCCCACAAGCTCAAGCGGCCGAACAGCCTGTCGTCACACCACCGACAACCAGCGCGCCGTCCTTGGAAGGTCCTATGACTGACATGGATAATCTGAAAGCTTTGGTTGAACAATTGAAGAATACGCCCAATGGCCGCTGGTTGATTATCGACATTTTAGACCGGCATCATATCCAGGCTGTAAAAAAAGCAACGCCAGAACAGTGTAAAGTCTTGATTGAGGAATTCAGGAAGGAAGTTAATGCGTTGCAAGACTCGGAGCCTCAAGCAACATCTGAAATAATACAAGGAGAAACACACCATGAAAGCTAACAAGAAAGAAAAAACAATTAAACTCAACATCTATTTTCACACGAGCGGCATTACTAAAGAAAAAGGAGAAATTAAACCGCGTACCTGTTGGGA
>Ga0224508_10003038_pt1 | contig 14010 bp, 15 predicted proteins | sample SF_Jan12_sed_USG_4_FD_170157 | JGI IMG/M metagenome (GOLD analysis project Ga0224508, IMG submission 170157) | Sediment microbial communities from San Francisco Bay, California, United States - SF_Jan12_sed_USGS_21 | ecosystem: Environmental > Aquatic > Marine > Sediment | place: USA...
AGCCATTCCGTGTTGGTCTCGTTTTTCGGGAATGTCTTGATGAACGTCTTGCGCGGCATGCCGCATTCTTTCACGCAGATCGCCATAATCTGGCGTTCCATTCGGCGGATGCGCTCGATCAGCGAGCGCAGGTTGCGCGTCACGTTGTCGACGAACACCGGCACCAGCTTGATCTCTTGGAACAGGTGGGACATGGTCTGGCGGGCTTTCTTGAGCGCCGGCGTTTGTTTGCCCTTGGCAAGCCCCGCCACGGTTTTGTCATACTGCTTGCGCAACTGCTTCATGTGCGCACGCACTTCTTCCAGGTCGGGTCCGGTAACGATTTCTTCCTCGTCCTCGTCGTCGTCGCTGGCGTTAGTCCCGTTGTTGTCTTCGTCGGTGATCTGCACCGGCGTGGCGATCACGTCCTCGGCGTTGGGGTCCGGTTTCCATTCACACTGAAGACAGTCATGGTTTGAACCCTCCTGCCCGCACATCCCTATCCGGATGCGTAAGCGTCACACAAACGCACGTCCCCCAAAGGTCTCGCGGCGATTCGAGACGACATGCGCCCGGCCAGAGAGCATGAGACAACACCGCCGGGATCGCAAGAGGGGGCGACGAGCACAACTGGCACCGCGGCCGCTCGAAGCGACTTTTGGCTCTGCACAAAGCCGATTCGCGCGGCATCACCGGCGCTCGATAGACCAGCTCTCGTGCGCGGCCAGTGCGCCACCGGCTCGATGTGGCAGGCCTTACAGACTGGTGCCGGTTACGGTTGGTTGAACGAATCGTCGATCAATTCTTTGAGCGCCGCGCGCTCGTAGTAAAGTTCGATAGCGCGTCGAATCCGCAAGGCGCGTTTGTTGGGCCTGTCGCTGCTGATTTTTTCGCCAGTTGGCCCTTCAAGCACTTCGCTCATGTCCGACGCCGAATCGTCATTCTCCACCTCGGGCTCGACATCCAACTCAGCGTTTTCCTCTTCGCCGAATGGGTACTCGTTCATGATCTACTTGCAATTCTCACACCGCATGGCTCAAGCCTTCGGTTAAATTTTTCTATCGCATCGATACCGAATTTTGTTGCACTCGCTGAGAACTGTCGGTTTGTTCAGGTTGGCGAGGCCCCGCTGCTCACGCTTGAGGACGTCGTTGGGCTCGCGGCAGGTGTCGCGCACTTGGCGCGTGTCGGTTTCACAGCGGTTGGGCGCTGGAGTGTGTAGTACCGGGTTAGTTGACGGTAACAGGCGGTGGAAACCGCAACACTCCTCCTCCCTTGTAGGGCGCAGCTGCCGCACCTTTCTCCATGACGGTCAACCATCGATCGGCTTTTTCTACACTGTCAAAGACGCGCAGCGGGTACGCCGGTCGATGGAAGTAAGTGAACAGCTGCAACGCATCCCGGGCGTCCTGCGAAGCACCGACAACGAAACCTATTGCACCCACCCGGGAACTGAAATCCTCACTCACAAGCGCGGTTGCAGCGTCCCAGGCGAAAGCCCGCAATCTTTCAGCATGCACGAGCAGGAATACGCGTTCGACCGGGCACAGTACTCTTATGCTCTCGATGAACGAGACGACACATTGTGGGGAAACCCGGCTCTTGGGCAGACTTAGATTCAGTCTGCTTCTTGCACTGGACCAGACCTGCACGCTGCTCATGGCACGCGATATCTCCGAAGCAAATGAGGCGGGTCCTTGCGAACCCGCCAATTCTGGGTTCTGCTCACTGCTGGGATTCACCAGCATCCGAGAAGCTACCGCTGGCCTACCCGGCAGGCAAACAAAAAAGTGTTTTCGTGACGACAGCTTCCGTTTATCGAAGCGACGGCGACGAATTGCTCGATCAGCCGGCCCCGGAGCGGCTCAGCTGACGAAATCGGCGGCCACCACCGCGAGCAAGCCACGTGCCTTGTCCACCAGAGTGCGTTTATCTGCCGCGGCCAAATAAACCGCATTTACGCTACGCTCTATGACCGGCGCATCCCCCACGACGTGCAGCCGCCCCGCCGCAAGATCCGACTGCACCATGGCTTGCGGCAAATAAGCGCAGCCCCCCTGTTGGAGGATGAGCGCCTTCGCCGGGTGCCCTGAGTCCAGGCGCAGCACCGGCGTGCCTTGTTCGCGAAAGTATTTGGCGTGTGCCGCGCTGAACCAATCCCCCCAGTTGACGAACAGGTAGTTGCTCTTCAGGGCGTCGCGCGCGATCAAGCCGGAGCGGTTCGTAATTAGCACGAACCGAAACGTCGCGAGTCGGTTCGCCCTGAGATCGCCCGATCCCGGCGCCTCGAACATCAGGCCGAGATCCGCCGTGTTGTCCAGCAGGCGGCTTACCACGGTTTTGGTATCGCAGATTTCGGCACTGAGCACCAGATCGGGCACCTCCGTCCGCACACGCTCGATCCAGGGCTCCAGCAAAGTCTCCCAGACGCCGGGCACGCACGCGGTGATGAGCGCGCTTTTATGTTCGTCCTCCACGACCAGTTCCTGGCGCGCTTGGGTCCAGGAGCGCAGAATCGTCTCCGCGTGCTCGATCAGCTTTCTGCCAAACGGCGTCAGTTGGATATCGTTGCGCCCGCGCGTGAACAGCGCCACGCCAACCGTCTGCTCGAGCAGACGAATTCGCGCGCTGACCGCCGCCTGGGTAAGGTACAGGTTGGCCGCAGCCTTGCCGAAATGGCGGGTTTTATTGACCTCCAGGAAGGTTCGCAGCAGTTCGATATCCACCAGTGATCTCTGAGCAAACAGGTTGCTTTCGGCGCGCCGATATTATGCGTGGACCGGCCAAAATAGCCAGCCAATGTGGCCGCGACGGGTGACAGTCGTACGGGTCGACATTGGCTGCCACCGCCATCCATTGGCCACTAACTAGCCGACCGAATGGCGATAAAGACCGTTCATCGTCACGATCACGGAATTTTGTTTGCTCCACCAGTGGTGCGAAAGTAATGTCCTTTCGCTGCGAGCCGGGGCCGGAAAGCCATGGGAATGAGACTACGTGTGCTGACTTTAGTGACTGCGCTGGTAGCGTCCTCGCATCTCCCGGCGGAAGATTGCGAGAGTCTGATGAGCAAAGTCGATGCAGCCGTCGCAGACGCCGCCACAGACCGAGATCCCGAGACGGTGAATTTCGTCAATTCGCTACGCGACGAAGCGGCCGAGCACCTCGGTAACGGTGATCTCACATCGTGTGTAGCAGCGATCAGCCAAGCCCTGGAGTTGCTGGAAATACAATAGAGGGGAGGAGCGGTTCAGAGGTCTGTCGACCTCTTAGGCATCGTAAGGGGTGGGTCACGAGACCTACCCCGTCCGTGTCGAACATCTTTCTGCTGGTCCATTCGGGTAACAGGCCGAGGTCGACGTTCTTGCAACCCCGTTCGCACCCCGTTGTCATTTCATCCCGCGTATCAACCTGAGGAGGACTGAAGGGTGAGCGAAGAGCAACGAGGCGAACTGAATATCGATCCAAGAATTTACGATCTTTACGACGAGTACTGCCATACCGATATGAGTCGACGGGATTTTCTGACGCGCGCCAGCAAGCTCGCTGTCGTTGGCGGCAGTGGTCTGGCTATGGCGCAGGCATTGTTGCCGCGTTACGCCAATGCCCAGACGATTTCGTTTACTGATATGCGAATCAGGGCTACCTACATCGACTATGATTCTCCCGGTGGTACATCAGGCAGAATGCGGGGCTACCTCGTACGCCCAAGCGGTAGTGGACCGTTCCCAGCCGTTGTTGTCATTCACGAAAATCGTGGGCTGAATCCGTACGTCGAGGACGTCGCCCGGCGGGCGGCCGTCGAGGGCTTCCTTGCGCTGGCACCCGACGGGTTGTCTCCAGTCGGAGGCTATCCCGGGAACGACGATGACGGAAAGAAGCTGCAGGCGTCTCTCGATCAAACCAAGCTCAAGCAAGATATGCTGAACAGTGCAGAGTTTGTTCGCTCGCACGACGACAGTACTGGCAAGCTCGGCGCAGTGGGGTTTTGCTGGGGCGGCGGTACCACGAATTTCCTCGCGGTCACTATGGGGGAAAACCTGCATGCCGCGGTGCCGTTCTACGGGCGTGCGCCGGATTCAGCGGATGTTGCAAAGATCAGGGCGCCTTTGCTGATTCAATCGGCAGAGGACGACCCCCGCATCAACGCGCTGTGGCCAGATTTCGAAGCGGCGCTCAAGGCCAGCGGCGTCCGTTATCAACGCCACCTCTATCCCGGCACGCGTCACGGCTTCCACAACAACTCGACGCCGCGGTACAACGAAGCGGCGGCGAAGCTTGCGTGGGAGCGGACTGTCGCCTTCTGGAAAGAGCATCTGATTTAAAGACTGCCCGGGTGCAGAAAATGTCCGATAAATGACGAAGCGCGAACCCAACTCCGCATCGGAGTTGGGTGCACCCCTGTCGCTTTAGCCTCAGGTCGAACTTCGACGTCGAACCGGAGCCTGCACACACTCGATCCTCTTTATCACTTGCTGTACCAAGCGGCCCGTGAAAATGACAGCAATTTGCCAGCATCGACTTGTAACTGATTGAAATATAAAGAAACACCGCGGGTTCGATTCCCGCCGCCTCCACCATATTCTTGACCAACGGAATCCAACCCAGGCCCGAAGCCCGCTGCGTAGCGGGCTTTTTCGTTTTGCACACGCTCAAGTTGCCGAGGAGCACCTGTACAAAGCACTCTAAACAGGTGCTAAAATACGACCACTTAATCACCAGTGAAGACACAGACAATGGGTACCAGATTCTCTGAGGACGTTGTGCCGCTCACGGACTTGAAGGTCAATCCGGGGCGGGTTGTCAAGCACGCGACGCAGGCACGCCGACCGGTGCTATTGACGAGCCGAGGGCGCGGGGTGGCGGTTATGCAGTCCGTTACTGATTACGAGGAAGCTGAAGAGGAACGCGCCTTTATGCGGGCTGTTGTGACCGGGCTCGCCGATATCGAAGCCGGCCGGGACATTTCCCTCGCGGAGGTGAAGAAGCGGCTAGCCCTGAAGTAGTCCATGCCCGCAGTTACCGTCCGCTTTGCAGAATCAGCGGTTACAGATCTCGAAGAGCTCATGCAGTGGTATGTCGAACAAGACGTGCCTGATGTAGGGGATCGGTTCATCGAGGAAATCTTCGAGCAGATCGAAGTGCTGCGGGTCCACCCCGAGATAGGCAGAATCGTGCCCGAATTCGACCAGCCGTTTCTCAGGGAACTCATCCACCCGCCGTTCCGCATCGTGTATCGGCGCGAACCCAAACACGTCCGGATCGTCCGCGTCTGGCGAAGCGAACGACTGTTGCATCTCCCGCCAGACGAGGAGTCAGCGTAATGATCTAATGGTGCGAAGCGTTGCGGCTGCTGTCGTCCGCAAATATTCCATCGTGACAGCAATCACAATGAACTTGGCGCCAAAGAATACTCATGGTGAAGCCCGCCAAGCACAGAACGTGCGATCACTTTCAGTGTCTCGCCGACAGAATGACGATCGTTTTGTAACAGTACCGGAATATCCGCCGGCGGATCCGGAACGCCAGGACCCAGCGACATGTGTGGGCAGCCCTGATTGTAATGCGCAGCCCATTCTTTCACGATTCCTCGTAGATGCGATTCGCTCAACGGAATCAACCAATCCAGGCATTCTCGGCGCATAGTGCCGATTACGCGTTCGCACACGGCGTTGGCTTGCGGTGCGCGGTAAGGCGTCTTGAGAACGCGAAGGCCCAGATTTTGAATCGACCGATCGAGTTCGGCTGAGAATATTGCATCGCGATCGTGAATCAGGAATCGACAGTTCGAGCCTCCAGGTAAGGCGTGGCGAAGCTGTTGTAGCGTCCATGCTGCCGTCGTATGCGCGGTCACGTTTACGTGTAACACCCTTCTGGTTTCGTGCGCTATCACAACAAATATGTAGAGCATCCGAAATGTCGCCGTGACGGCAATGCAGAAATCGCAGGCGACGATCGCTTTCGCGTGGTTCCGGACGAAACTAGACCATCGCTGATCGCCGCGAGGTTTACCGTCAGGCCGTTTGGGCATGTACTTCCGCACGGTTCGCGGCGAGACCTGAATCCCAAGCTTCAGCAGTAGCTCATTAGCGATCCGTTCCTCGCCCCACCGTGGGTTGTCGATCGCCATCCGCCGAATCAGTGATCTCAACTCGAGCGGAATCTCGGGACGCCCCGATCTCGATTTCCAACGCCAGAACAGTCGAAAGCCCATCCGATGCCACCGAATGAGGGTTGCCGGCTGTACGATCACCAACGCGGATCGCCAGTCGCAGAGCTTCGACAGCACGACCAACGTAATCCGTGTTGCGGGATCGATCCGTCTCGGCCGGATCTGTCGCTCCTGATAAAAAGCCAGCTGTTTGCGTAGAACCAGGTTTTCGGCGGCCAGTGACTCGCCAGATCTGCAGCAAAGCGCTACAAACCGAAGTAAATCAACGAGCAGACGCCCCGAGGTATGTGCCAACCCGCCGATCTGCCCCAATAGCCCATATCGCCTGCTGGTTTCCATTCGCCGAATTATCCATATCCGTTGCTCGCTAATCGACCCGGCCACCTCGGATGGAGTTTTTGCGGACCACAAGCGCCGCACACATCCCAAATTGAACCTGTGAACCAACGCCGTCTTCTGTCGGCGGTCCGCTGGTAACAACCACGGTTTCAGGTATTGTCCATTTTCAGAAGACCCGTATCGCGGTAAACCTCAGCGGCCTCGCGGATGTACGCACCGGTATGTTCGGCACCGTACATACTCGATATTCGCTGGCAGAGCGACAGCAACTTGTAGTAGGTGGATCGGCCCGGGCGCAGTGCCTCGTAGATCTCAAGGATTTCCTCGTTCGGAATACGCGTCATCTCCGCGGCGCGAATCAGGTTGGAAGCGACTTCCTCGTAGCCGGCCTCTCGCGCAAACTGCGCCTGCAACATCAATGTTTCCGCGCTCGCCGATAAATCGTCCGCAGCGGCATTGCCGGCGAGTACGTCCTCCAGCGTCAACTCGTCAAGTTGGCGTCCCGACTTGGCCCGCACCTCTGCCCGGTGGTGCTCACCAATCGGAAACCGGAAGCGGTTTTCGACGTTTTCATTGCTCATAGAAATGTCACATCCAGATCTTCCACCGGTCTGTCCGCATCGATCTGACGCACTTCGCGATGATGCAGCAGGGCGGTATGCACAATGAGCCGCAGGCGCGCCATGTTGTCGATCTTCATCGGCACAGGATGCGGTGCGCGGCCCGCCGCGTAGCAGGCAGCGTTGCGGCCCAACGTTTGATAACTCTCGAGCGTCAGGTTCGGCGCCATGCTGAGCAATTCGAGATTGTTGAGTGGCGCCAGACCTTTCTTGTGGATGAGCGCCGTGCCTTTCGATTGCAAACCGATGCCGATGCCGGAGCCGCTGAGCCTGGCACCTGAGAGTCCGATGTCCGCGAGGTCCGCGCCATGCCAGATCTTGACCACGCGCGCCGCCAGTCCTTCGGATTCGATGCCGTCGAGAATTGCGCGCAGCACCTCCGCGTGACGCAGGTCGGCGAGAGTCTTGTTCATCACTGTGCCGAAAGCAGGCCCTACGGCGACCACCACTTCCGGCTGTGTGCCTTCCTTCGACACACCCGACGATGCCAGCCGCAGCCTGTCGTCCGGCGCCTCCCCGTCAACCAGGTCGTACGGATCGAGCGCCTGTGGAATGTCGCGGATGCTTTCCCAGGTCTCGCCGGCAACGCGATAACCAGTGCCCGGACCGGTGTAGTCGTTGGGCGTGTTCACCGCACTTAGTACTTTGAAGTCCTTGTCCAAAATAGCGGAGGTGTGTAAATAGTCGCCGAGTACGCGTTGTCGTTGCATTTCAAGCACGCTTTCGGCGACGTCCTCAAATCCCGATCTCGCGAGTGCAGCGACCACGTCTAGCGCGGTCTTGTCGCTTTCGAGGAATGCGTCCGCCGCAGCCAGATCGGCGACCGAGTCGCGATCCGGCATGTCATCGGAGGAAAAGGCGGTAACCGCCGCCTCGACCTCGGCGTCGGCGATCGGCGGAAAGCCCATTTCGTGGAACACGGCCTGAATAGCTAGCGCCCCTTTCTCGCGCACCTCGAGCACGTCGGCTTCGTTTACCGGTCGCAGCCCTCCGTCGACCTGCATGTCGCGCTGGATCACCAGCCAGTCATCCATGTCCTCGGCGTCGAAGTTGCCGCCGCCGAAGAGGTTGTCCTTGCGCGGCATGACCGAATGACCGGAAGTGATGAAATCCGTTCCCGGCAACATCTGCAGCATGAGTTTGGCGGTCTTGCGCATCTGGCTGTGCGAGGACATGGCGTCGTTGCCCGCCGCGACCTCGAGTCCCAACGACGCCGCTACCAGGTTCTCGGCCAGCACGCCGCGCACACCGTTCGGCAAACTCTCCGGCAAGGCGATGCAGGAGATTGAACCGTTCTGCACACCCTGGCTACCGGCACCCCGCACCATCAGCAGACACTTGATCTCCAGATACAGCATGGACCACCCGAGCCCGTAGCCCATCAAGGCCTCGGCGCCAGAACCCGAAGTAAAACGCGACTTGATGCCGCGCGACGCGTAAGCGGAAGCAAGAATGCCTTTCGACCAGGGCGTGTCGTCGCCATCCATGAAACTCGGGATCGTGCCGTAAACCGATAGCGTCTCGGCGTAGGTTGCGAGGCCCTTCATCGCAAGCCTGAGATTCAGCGCCTCTTCGCAGGAAATCTGCGTCATCACACCAGGACGCCCGACTTGAGAACCGACCAGCAAGGCGAGCGCGCTGAACGGCGCCATGCGCGCCACGCGAACCGTGGTTTCCTCCTCCGCGAATCCCCGCAGACCAGCCTCGGCCGCGTCGGCGGCCAGCAGTGCCGGGTTTTCCTTCCAGTTCGTCACATGCGCCTGATCCGCTGGTTGCTTGCGCTGCCGCATCTTCTGCATGGCCATCATCATCTCGACCACGTTCAGATGACTCATCACCTCGGCAATCATCGCCGGCGTCAGGCCCGAGAACACCTGCATCACCCGCGCTTGCGGCACATTGATGTCGACCAGCATGCGCGCGATCTCGAGCGAACCGAGTCCCATGGCTTCCTCGGCCGCCTCCAATCTGATCGCATATTTCACGATGAATAGGTCGATAGCGTCGAACTCCGAATCCTCGCGACCGTCCATTTCCACGACCCGGCCCTCGTGAATACGCAGTGATGGCTTGGGATCGCCGGGACTGTCCATCACGATCAGCCCGAGTTTCGGCAGTTCGCGGACGAAAACCTCCTTGTTGATATCGCGTTCGCGCAGTTTTTCGAAGCGCTTTGAAGTTGTTGCCTGTGTCATGTTAATCGCCGTTACGCAGAGATGGTTGTCATACCGATATCAGATTGGATCTGGATACCGCATTTTCATTGGTCTCGCCGCAGAATGCGATGGTCAGATCCAGTTCGGTGCGGATAATGTCCAGCACCTGTTTGACGCACATGGCTGAAACAGGCGACGACTTCGATCTCGAAATGCCCTGGCCGCCCAAGAACGTCGTCAGTCACAAGGACGCCAATAAACTGCTGAAATCCGAAATCCATGCTCAAGCCGCCATGGTACCCTGACATGGCAGGCACTTGGTCAACTTGGATTGCTAAGGCGGGCGAGGCCACGGTCGCAGCAGAAAAGCGATCGCTACGGCGACGCGCGCACGCCGTCTCGCAACAACGCCGATTGGCAACTGACACTGGATGAAGCGGCGAGTTTTTCAGTGTCCGAATGACAGCAATCTGCCAGCCCCCATCGCTAACTGGTTGATATCTAAAGAAACACCGCGGGTTCGATTCCCGCCGCCTCCACCAAATTCTCTTCCCAGGGAATCCAACAACGTCCAGAATGCCCGCAGAAATGCGGGTTTTGTTGTTTGCCTTTCGTCCAGGGTTGCCCGATTCATGGGTCGGCCTTCGACATCACCGGCAAGGGAATAGCCAACCCGATCGGCACGTTCTGGACCGCCAGCAAGATGCTGGATCACCTCGGCCAGTCTGCGCCAGATGTTTCACGGCGACATGGACGAGCAGGGAACACGCCTGATGAGCATGCTCGACTTCGTGATCAAGCGCCTCGATCGAGTCGCTCGACCGCACGACAACTACGGCGTGCGCGACGAGCACTATGACACCGTCGGTGCCGCGTTCCTGTGGAGGCTGGAGACCGGGCTGGGCGAGGCCTTCACCGACGAGATCAAGGGGGCATGGACGCGCGTCTACACCACTCTTGCCGACACCATGCGCGGCGGCGCGCAGGACCGGGCTGCCTGAGTTTCTCGAGATTCGCAGCGCCTCGGAGACCGACGGCGCTGCGGCTCGACCCGAGGTCAATCAGCTGAACTGACCAGGCAGGCCCAGCCCGCTGGCGCGCTTGAGTTTGTGCTCGCGATACACGGTCAGGATCGAGGCGCCGATGATTACCCCGGCACCCATCCAGGTGATGGCGTCGGGAAAGGTTTCGAACACCAGCCATCCAATCAACGTTGCGTAGAGCAACCGTGTGTAGTCGAGCGAGGCGAGCATGGATGCCTCACCCCACTTGTGCGCGTATATATTGCACAGCTGCGCAAGGTACGACACGCAGGCGATCCCGATCAGGATCGCCCACTCCACGGGGGTTGGCCACTTCCAGAAGTACACACCCGGAATCAGCATGGCAATGCCGACGCCCAGCGACTGATAAGCGAGTATGGTGTTCGGATGATCGTAGCGTGAAAGCAGTCGAATGATGACCATCACGGCACCGGCACAGGCGGCACCGACGACGGCGTAGATACCGTACACGGAAAAGCCCTCGGTACCGGGGCGCAGCATCACAACGACTCCGATCAGGCCGACGACAACTGCTCCCCAGCGGTATGGACCGACCTGCTCCTGCAGAATGAGAACCGCGAAAACCGTGACGAACAGGCCTTTGGCGAAGCCCAGTGTTACGGCGTCTGCCAGTGGCATGTGAATGACGGCAGAAAAACCGAACAGCATGGCAACGAGCGCGAAGCCCACGCGCGTCAGCTGCAGATCGAGACGACGAGTCCTCAGGGAGCCGGGGAAGTTCGTCAATATCGCAGGCAATGCCATCACGACCATACCCGCCTGTCGCACAAACAGGATCTGTGCGACGTGCAGATTCTCCCCGGCAACTTTTAACAAAGCGACCATCACCGAGAAGCCGAGCGCGGCCACTAATAGAAACAGCACGCCTTTGGTGCTATCGGGGAGATCGCTGAAACGGTTCAAGTAGAGTTGCCGGGTCAGGTCTTGCAATCACACATTTCGATGGCGACGCACTGCCCGCTCACCGACCCGCATTTTCTGCGCGAGTGCAAGACCTGACCCCGTCACGGGAGTAACGCATAGTCAAATTGATTTCTCGCCGACAGCAGCGGGACTCCTTACTCGTAGTGAGTCCACATGCGAATCACTTTGACGACCCGCTCTTGATCGAGGACCTGATAGACGAGTCGATGTTGAACGTTGATTCGACGCGAGTAAGCGCCAGCAAGATCACCTACTAACTTTTCATAGCTTGGTGGCGTCTGATACGGATCATTGGCAAGCAAGGCCAACAGATCCTCAGCCTTCGATTTGAGTTCGGATCGTTTGAGTTTTTTTGCGTCGCGGCGAGCCTGTGTCGTATACACGACTCGCCAACTCACCAGTCAAGCCCCTCGTCGCATTCGTCGACAGGCGTTTCCAAGCCTTTCTTGATCGACTCCCGCATGCCAGGAATTGACAGCAGATAGAGCGTTTCCTGGATCGACTCCCAGTCTTCTTCCGAGACAAGAATCGCATTGTGTCGCTTACCGGTGATACGCACAGGCTTGTGGGATTCCGCCGCCTCGTCGATCAGTCGATAGAGATTGGCTCGGGCGTCGCTGGCAGTGGTGGTGGACATGTCAGGAATCGTACGGAATATCGTACGTCGAGTCAATCGAACGGTTGATTTCACGGATACGCAAACAAACGTTCAAGTGACAACATTTTTCTTTGTCATTCCAATGCTTGGTAGCGCAAAGGCGACTTGTAGCCTCCAGCAATATCTAACTATCATGGGGGTATCGGCGGGTGTGCATACCGAAAACTCGTAACGCTTGATTACATTGACATTATCGCCGTTGACGAGAATGTTTCGCCGGACGTTCAGGATGATGTATTCGCGGCTCAAATGCTGGTTTCACCAGCGTCTTGATCCAATGCTTGAGTATGTCGCACTGCAACATCAGCTACAGGTCCTCAAACGATCGGGACGACGGCCCAAATTCACGGATGGTGATCGAACGTTCTGGGTCGTTTTGTCTCGAACCTGGCCTCGCTGGCGTGAATCTCTCGTGATCCTCCAGCCGCAGACCGTGAAGGTTTGGCCGCGTCGGCCCTGGCATTATTGGTTACGGCGGGGTAACCGTCGCCCACCCGGGCGCCCACCGATCAACGCTGAACTCCAAGCACTAACTAACTAATCCGCCGCATGCGGTGTGAGAATTTCCTGTGGGGCGCCCCGCGTATCCACGGTGAGTTGCTCCACCTCGGGATCCGCGTCGCTGAAAGTACGGTTGCTAAGTACATGGGTCGTCGGAGCGGACCGCCTGCGCCCACTTGGGGTACTTTTTTACGCAACGAATTGCACCTGCTCGGCCCACACTCGGAACTCCGTTTTCCAGCATCACTCGAACGTGTCTTGGAACAACTTGCAACGCTGATCCGCAGACCAGCGGCGCCTTTGTATGCTGGCACTCTTGCGATCGGTGTCGGGAGTGAGAGTGCTGTAGCCGCTTTTCCAGACAAACGTGTTGAACGACTGGAGCACAGAAGTGGCCTCACTCCATGCGGTCCCGAGGTTACACCCTCGGGGCGCGATCCCCGCTGAACCGGCTGCGTACTAGATCGTACGTCCGGTCTCTGCGCCGGGTCGCGCACTCAATCGATTTTTCCGGATCCCACGTATTTCCAATGACGTACTGCGTCAATTACTCACTCAGGTCCGGCTGAGTATGGCGCTCAAGCCAGAACAAGATCGTTTATCTATCGGTCCGGAGACAGTCCATCAGTATTTGGACGAGTTTTCAGTAGGCACAGGTGCTGCAGCCAGCTCCGAAGCGGTGAGTCATTCTCCTACGCCGACTTTTCGGACGATTGCGAAGGCTGGAATATCGCTGATTTGCTGCGCTGCAAACGGCAGAGTTCCACCAACAGCGGTCGTCACACGCGCAAGTGCTGAATGCTCGCTTGTCACGAAATCACGCCCTCGATTGATCGTAGTTTTATCGCCCACGCTGACAGTCACTGTTCTCTCGCGCTCATCTCACCTAATACGAAACGCCCGGCGTCATGCGAATGTAGCTATCGTCTGCCAGCTGGGTCAATACGAAATCGGCGACATCAGCACGGGAGATTTTAAGTTTGAGTGACTTTGCAGTAGCCGGAAACCCGTGCCGGTAGTTCCCCGTACGTTCGCCGTCGGTGTACGCCGCTGGACGGACGATCGTCCAGTCCAGCCCACTTCGTATTACATGCTCTTCCTGAGAGACATGATCGGCGAATGCCGCGCGTAGCAGCATGCCAAACATGACGTACTTCCATAGGAAATTCATATTGCCGCGGCTGTCGCCTACGCCAAGGGTTGAGAGGCAAACAAGCCGCCGCGTGCCGCTTTTTTGCATTGCCTGGATGATATTGCGCGTACCCGTCGAGCGAACCTGACCTTTAATCCCTGCGCCCAGCGCAACCAGGACAGCATCATGACCCGCCACTGCCCGATCGACGAGCGCCGAACCCATGACGTCACCTTCGATAATTTCGAGGCTGGGGTGTTTAAACTCCAGTTTCGATGGATCGCGGGCAAATGCGGTAACCGTATGACCCATTTCAAGTGCTTGCGTCACCAGCTCGCGACCGACGGTGCCGGTTGCGCCAAAAATTAGGACTTTCATATTTGTCTTCCTCTTTCGTCGACAAGAGTCCAGCCGATGTCGAAGAAAATCCAATTGATGTCACACCACAACAGTCAACGCGGCAAA
>Ga0224508_10003039_pt1 | contig 14004 bp, 9 predicted proteins | sample SF_Jan12_sed_USG_4_FD_170157 | JGI IMG/M metagenome (GOLD analysis project Ga0224508, IMG submission 170157) | Sediment microbial communities from San Francisco Bay, California, United States - SF_Jan12_sed_USGS_21 | ecosystem: Environmental > Aquatic > Marine > Sediment | place: USA: California...
GAATGCCAGCAGATGCTCGATACCCTTTATCAGTCGACATTCTGGCAGCTGTCGGAACGCCTGTCTGAATTCGTGCCGCTCTTGCCTGATGACGATACCGGTTCGGACGACCGGACGACGGCGATGGCGCATTGGTGCGAAGGCTTCCTGCATGGTCTGGTGTCCGCGAAACATGGCGATGCGTTGCGCGATCGACTGGCCGCTGAGCCGCTTGCCGACATCATCCGCGACATGCTGCAAATTACGCGGGCCGAGGTCGATGACGCGACTGACGAGGAGACCAATGAGGCCGCCTATGCCGAACTGGTAGAATACCTGCGTGTCGCAGCCCAGTTGACCTATGAGGAGCTGTCCGAGATTCGTCATAGCGCCGACTCATCGATAGAAGGCAGTCGCGACACCGTGCACTAGTTCACCGCACTCGCCACTGGCCGCGTAGAATACGGTTCGCCCAAAACACTCAAGAGCGTACTTCCCAAATGGACAAAAAGGAATTTGAACGTCGTCGCCGGCAATTGATGCGCATGGTCGGTACCGGCGGCATCGTCATTCTGCCGGCGGCGCCGGTCAGAACGCGCAGCCGCGATGTCGAGTACCGTTATCGACAGGACAGCGACTTTTATTACCTGACGGGTTTTGCCGAGCCGGAGGCCGTGGCGGTCCTGGCTCCCGGTCGGGACAGCGGAGAATTTCTGCTGTTCTGCCGTGAACGCGATCCGCACAAGGAACAATGGGACGGCTCGAGGGCCGGACAGGATGGTGCGATCAGTGGTTTTGGTGCTGACGATGCCTTCCCTATCGAGGATATCGACGACATTTTGCCCGGCATTATCGAGCCCTGTAGCCGTGTCTATTACACAATGGGAATGTATTCGGAGTTTGATTCGCGCATCGCGGGCTGGGTCAATTCTTTGCGTTCGGGATTATCACGCGGCTTACACACGCCGCAGGAATTCGTGGCTCTCGATCATCTGTTGCATGACATGCGTCTGTACAAGAGCCGTAGCGAGATTGCTGCCATGCGCAAGTCCGCCAAGGTAGCTGTCAAGGCGCACAAACGGGCAATGCAGATGACACGACCCGGAATTTTCGAGTACGAGGTCGAGGCGGAATTTCGCCACGAGTTTCGTCGCAATGATGCCTGGGTGTCGTACAGCCCTATCGTCGGTGGCGGCGCCAACGCCTGTACGTTGCATTACGTCGAAAATAATGCCGAACTCAAGGACGGAGATCTTTTATTGATTGATGCGGGCTGTGAACTCGACTACTACGCGTCCGATATCACACGGACGTTCCCGGTCAATGGACGGTTCAGCCCGGAGCAACGCGCGGTCTACGAAATCGTCTTCGAAGCGCAACTTGCGGCGATCGACAAGATCGTTAAAGGCAATCACTGGAATGATCCCCACGATGCAGCTGTCAAGGTTATAACGAAGGGCTTGCGGAAACTCGGCTTGCTGGATGGCACGCTGCCGACACTCATCAAGGACGGTGCGTATCGCCAGTTCTACATGCATCGCACGGGTCACTGGATCGGCATGGATGTGCACGACGTCGGTGATTACAAGGTGAGCGACGAGTGGCGGTTGCTCGAGAACGGCATGGTGATGACGGTGGAGCCTGGCCTCTATATCCCGGCCAAAAGGAGCATTCCCAAGCGTTTCCGCAACATCGGCATTCGCATCGAGGACGACGTTGCTGTGACGTCCAGGGGGCCAGACGTCCTGAGCAAGGGTCTGGCGAAGGACCCCGATGACATCGAGGCGTTGATGCAACGCGCATGAGTGCAAACGGGCAAGATAATCATTATGACATAGTGATTGCCGGTGGCGGCATGATCGGCACAAGTTTGTCACTCGCCCTCGCGCCACTCGGCCTGCGCGTTGCGGTCGTGGAGGCAGTTGCCCGCCGGGCCAGGGCGCAACCCAGTTTCGACGACCGATCCACGGCGCTGTCGCGCAGTACGCAGCGCATGTTCGAGGCAATGGGCCTCTGGGATGACATCGTTGCGGCGTCGACGCCGATTCACAGCATTCACATATCGGACAAGGGCCGATTCGGTTTTTCACACATCGATGCCGAAGAACAGGGCGTGAAAGCGCTGGGCTACGTCGTCATAAACCGCGTCCTTGGCAGTGTGTTGCAGTCCGCGATGCACGAACTCAATGGAGTCAACGTGATTTGTCCTGCGCGCATCGTCGACGTCGACCTGGCACCCGCAAAGGCGAACGCCGTCGTCGAACTTGGCGATGGCAAACGACAGACACTGAGTTGCAAGCTGCTCGTGGCCGCCGACGGCGCGAATTCGGCGGTACGCGACATGATGGGAATTTCGGCACAAAAGAGGCCCTATGGTCAGTGCGCCGTTATCGGCAACCTGCTCCCCGAGCACAACTTGGAACATCGTGCATTCGAGCGATTCACGCCCCAGGGGCCCCTCGCCGTGCTACCGGTCGCCGACGATCGTGCCGCGTTTGTCTGGACCGTGTCGGAAGACGATGCAGAGCGCGTCATGGCACTGGATGACGACGCATTCCTCCGCGAGTTGCAGGAGGAGTTCGGCTACCGGCTCGGTGCATTCTCGCGCGCTGGAAAGCGCACATCCTATCCGCTCATGCTGAGCAAGGCTGTGCGCCTCACCGCAACGCGCAGCGTGCTGGTGGGCAACGCCGCGCACGGATTGCATCCTGTCTCGGCCCAGGGGTTCAACCTGGGGATGCGTGACGTTGCGGCCCTGTGCGATTGCATTGCGGACAGCCGCGCCGATTCGGACAGCTTCGACGCGGGCAATGAACAACTGTTGCAGCGCTATGCGAATTGGCGCCGCAGCGACCAGAAGAAGCTGGTGCGATTCACGGATAGTCTCGTGCGATTGTTTGGCAGTACTCGTCGGCCACTGCGCGCGTTGCGCAACGCCGGCATGCTCGGATTCGACCTGATCCCGGGCGTCCGCTCGTTATTCGCGAAACACACGATGGGCCTGGCAGGTAATCTCCCGCGCCTGTCGCGCGGCGTGCCGCTCAAATGAAACAGCGCTTCGAGGTTGTCATTGTTGGCGGTGGCATCACCGGTCTTACGCTCGCGGCAAAGCTCGCCCAGGGGCGACACGGCGAATCGCTGGGAATCACTGTGCTGGATGCCGCCGTGCGACCCCGGTTTTCGGCAGAGGACGATGTGGCGTTGCGTGTGTCAGCCATTGCGAGCGGATCGGCCGAGCTGCTGGACTCGGTCGGTGCGTGGCGGCAAGTCAGCGAGTCCCGAGCCAGTCCCTACGAATGCATGCGGGTTTGGGACGAGAACGATACCGCGGACAGCGCATCGACCCTGCGATTTGAGGCCGCCGAATTCGCGTTGCCGCAACTGGGATTCATCGTTGAAAACGTTCTGTTGCAGGACGCGCTGCTCCGCCGATTGGATGCACAGGATGTTGAGTTGCGATTTGCGAGCCCGATCCGGTCGCTAAGGCAATCCGGACGGCAATACGCAGTCGAGTTCGAGGGGGGCGAAAACCGGTTGGCCGACCTCGTCGTCGGCGCCGACGGGGCGCGCTCATTTGTGCGTACAGCGGTAGGAATCGAGACCAGGAGATGGCCGTACGACCAGACGGCATTCGTCACGCACCTCCAACCCGCGCAAAAGCACCAGGCAACGGCCTGGCAGAGATTTCTTCGCGACGGCCCGCTTGGCATATTGCCGCTGGCCGATGGTCGGGTATCCGTGGTCTGGTCCACGACGCCCGCGCTGGCAAAGCGCGCGCTCGATGCGAGCGACGAGGAGCTTGGGCGTATGTTGAGCGATGCATCCGATCATGTTCTCGGTGAACTCTCGGTGGCCGGGCCGCGAGGTGTATTCCCGCTCAGCGCCCAGCATGCGAGACGATATGTTTTGCCGGGTATCGCGCTGATTGGCGATGCAGCCCACGCCATTCATCCGCTGGCGGGGCAGGGCGCGAACCTCGGGCTGCAGGACGCGGCGGAACTTTCAGGCGTCATCGATACGGCTTTGGACCAGGGTCTGTACCCGGGGGACCAGCCCGTGTTGCGCCGTTATGAGCGTGCCCGAAAAGGCGCGAATGCGACAATGCTGCACTTCATGACTGGCCTCAACCGGCTGTTTACGACAGACTCTCGTATAGTCGGAGAACTGCGCACCGCCGGAATGCGGATTTTCAATCGCAGCGGCCCAATAAGAGAACGCGCCGTCAAGGTCGCGCTCGGCGTCGGCTGACGCCGTACTAAGGGGAAACAATGAAGCAGCGGTACGTTTACATGCTCGCGGCATTGCTGACGGTCATTGGCTTGTCGGTGTTTTACTACAAATGGCAGGTTCTCGGTTTTCCGCTGACCGCGAATCAGGAAACCCCGGTTTGGACGATTGAATCCGCGATCACTTTCGACAGCGGTCCGGGCTCGATCAAGGTTCAACTGCACGTGCCGACGCTGACGCCCGGCTTTCGCATGCTCAATGAGAACTCCGTATCGCGTGGCTATGGATTCAGCCTGAATTACGGCAGCGGTGGTCGACAGGCGCAGTGGGCTATCCGCCGCGCCGACGGTGAACAGACAATCTATTACCGAATCTCGGTATACGAAGACGACAGCGTGGATCAATCAGACACCACGCCGCCGTTTCCGCCGCTGCCTGTCATCAATGAGCCGCTGAAAACGGCGGTCGATGTGCTGGTTTCGGACGTACGTGATCATTCCGCCGACACGGCGTCGTTCACGACCGAACTGTTGCGACGCGTCAATGACCCATCCCCGGATCCAAACGTGGAGCTTTTGCTGGCCGGTGTCGATTCCAGCGCTGACTTCGTCGGGGTTATTACGACGATACTGGCGTCAGCTCGTATCCCCGCACGAATGGTGCGCGGCTTTCCGCTGTCAGGGCGGCAGCGCAGCGCCTCGCTCGCCGCATGGCTCGAGGTACACGATGGCGACCAGTGGCTCTACTACAATCCGACTACAGGAGAGGAGCGTCTGCCCGAACGCTTTCTCGTCTGGTGGCGTGGCAATGAGCCGCTCCTGAGCGTGGAAGGCGGCAGCAATGTCGAAGTGGGTTTTGCGATTCAGGAAAACCATCTCGACGCGGTCGCCATTGCCGAAACCCAGGCGGCGCAGCGCGGCACTTTCGCGGTCGACTTTTCTCTCTATAGCCTGCCTATTCAAACCCAGGCGGTCTACAGCGTGTTGCTCATGATTCCGATCGGCGCGCTGATAATGGTCGTGATGCGTAACTTTGTAGGTATCGACGCTTTCGGCACGTTCATGCCTGTCCTGATTGCGCTGGCGTTTCGTGAAACCAAGTTGTTATGGGGCGTCATATTGTTCACAACACTGGTCGCCTTGGGACTCAGCATTCGATTCCTGCTCGACCGCGCACGATTATTGCTCGTGCCCAGACTCAGTGCCGTCCTGATTGTCGTCGTTATCCTGATGCTCTTCATTAGCCTCGTCTCGCATAGAATGGGGATGGAGACCGGACTCTCTGTCGCCCTGTTCCCGATGGTGATTATTGCGATGACGATCGAGCGCATGTCGGTAGTCTGGGAAGAGCGCGGCGCGGTCGATGCCTTGCGCGCCGGCCTCGGCAGCCTCGTTGTGGCGGTGGCCGCCTACATTGCGATGGGCATGCACTGGCTCGAGCACCTTGTCTTCACGTTCCCCGAGATGCTGCTGCTGGTTCTCGCATTGGTGATACTGGCTGGTCGTTATACCGGCTATCGCCTGACCGAGTTGCGGCGTTTCAAAGCGCTATCTACAGACTGATGTTTGCGGCGGCCAACAAGCTTCGAGAGTCCGGCGTCCTGGGGCTGAACGAACGCAATGCCGACTACATCATGCGTCTCAATCCACGGCGCCTGTATCCGCTGGTGGATGACAAGGTGCTGACCAAGAAACTCGCGCTCAAAGCCGGAATGGCTGTGCCGGATCTATACGGCGTTATCGCGCACCAGGGAGAGGTGCGAAAGTTCGCTGAAATCGTTCGTGACCACGATTCATTCGTCATCAAACCGGCCCGCGGCAGCGGTGGCGACGGTATTCTGGTCGTGACGGGCCGCGGCAAGCGCAAGCGCGATAATTACCGATTGAGCAGCGGCCTGTTCGTTTCGGAAGGCGAAATACTGCACCACATTTCCAATACGGTCGGCGGCCAATACAGCCTCAGCGGCAATCCCGACAAGGCATTGATTGAGTACTGTGTGCACTTCGATCCCATATTCGCCGAAGTCAGTTTTCAGGGCGTGCCGGATATCCGGGTCATTGTGTATCGCGGCTACCCGGTGATGGCGATGGTGCGTCTGCCGACGCGGGCATCTGACGGCAAGGCCAACCTGCATCAGGGTGCTGTCGGTGCCGGCGTCGATCTCGGCACGGGCGAAACCCTGACCGGCGTACTGGGCAACGACGTCGTCGAAGAACATCCGGATACCGGGGCACTGGTCGAAGGACTGAAGATTCCAATGTGGGATTTCATCCTGGAGTCCTCGGCGCGCGGCTACGATGTCACGGGACTCGGCTACCTGGGCGTCGATATGGTGATCGATCGCGACCGTGGCCCCCTGATTCTGGAGATGAACGCTAGACCCGGACTGAACATCCAGATTGCCAATGGAAGCGGGCTCGCGCACCGCATCTCGCGCATCGAAGATCTCTACGATGCTTCAGCCGGCCCCGCCGAGCGTGCCGCCCTAGCGCGGCGAGAGTTTCCCGCCGCGGTGGAGCATCAGACGAGCCTCTTCTAGCATCGCGACCACCGGCGATTATTCGACTTAGGCCGCTATGGCTGGGACGCCAGCCACGAATCCATACGTTGTTCGAGAATATCGAGTGGCAACGCGCCTCCGCCCAGCAACTCGTCGTGGAATACCTTGATGTCAAAGTCGTCACCGAGCCGACTCTCGGCGCGCTCGCGCAAGGTCAGAATTCTTAACTGCCCGATTTTATAAGCGAGTGCCTGACCGGGCATCGAGATGTAACGATCGATTTCGTTGACGATGTCATGCTCGGTTTTTGCCGCGTTGTCCTTGAAGAAGTCGATTGCCTGCTGCCGGGTCCAGCCTTTGTAATGGATGCCGGTGTCGACGACGAGGCGGACGGCCCGCCACATATCGTAGGTGAGCTGGCCAAACCGCGAGTAGGGGTCTTCGTAGAGCCCGAGGTCATAACCGAGCCGCTCGCTATACAGCCCCCAGCCTTCTACGAACGCCGTGAAACCGAGGAAGCGTCGAAACATCGGCATATCGCCGAGTTCTTGCTGCAATGCGATCTGCAGGTGGTGGCCGGGCATGGCCTCGTGAACACTCAACACTTCGATCTCGTACTTCGGGCGCACCTCCGGCTTGTAGAGATTCACCCAGTAGATGCCGGCACGACTGCCGTCGGCGGCCGGCTGCGTGTAGTAGGCCGTTGTGGTGTCGGGCGCGATCGAATCGGGGATCGGCTTGACGCCATAGGGCATTCTTGGCAGCACACCAAACAAGTTCACGAGTTCCGGGTCGATGCGCTTGCTGGTTGCAAGATACGCCTCGTAAAGGTCGTCGGGATCGTCGTAGTAGAACTGCGGGTCGGTTCGCAGAAAAACGAGGAAGTCCCGGAAGCTGCCGTCGAACTCCACTTCGGCGATGACCTTTTCCATCTCGCCACGAATGCGCTTGACCTCTTCGAGCCCGAGCCGGTGAATTTCGTCGGGTGTCATACGCGTTGTCGTGAACGAACGCGCCAGGTGCTCGTACCAGGCATTGCCATTGGGCAACGCCGACTGGCCGATACTGTCGCGGGCTGCGGGCAGGTACTTGTCGTTAAAGTAACGCTCGAGCTTCTTGTACGCCGGCAAAATGGTCTTGTCGATCGTCTCGAGCGCGGCCGCCTGCAAGCGTTGCTGGTCCTCGGCTTGGACCGAGTCGGGCATATTGGCGAAGACGCGATGGAACGGGCTCTCTTCCGGGCTGTCGACAAGCTGCAATGCCAGCTGCGTCGATACGCGTTGCATCAGCACCTTGGGCGCAATGATGTCCGCCTTGCGGCCAGCCTCGGCGAGGTCGATCTGCTGATCGATCACGACGTTGACCTTGCTCATGCGCGCGAGCCAGTCTTCAAAGTCCCGGCTTGTTACGAGGCGCAACTGGTTGGTGACATTTTCGAGGTTCTGCACGCCACCGCGATGAAAGAAGGGCAGCAGGTGACCGCGGAACTGATGCACGTCGACATCGTCCTGCAGCTGTCGCCGGAACAGTTCGTAATTGAGCTGGTCCGCCTCAGATAGCGCTTTGCGATCGATTGCGTACACGCGTCGCAAGAACTCGCGGATTTCGCCGTGACGGCGTTCGAAAGCGTCCAGGCTCTGGTCCTGCCACTGGTCGTTGTAGCGGCGATCGCCCAACCTCGAGGCCATTACCGGGTAGTTGGCAAGTCCCCATTCCCATTGCTCGTCCAGGAGCGTCGCAAAGTCGGTGGTGTCATCGGCATTGATTACGGCCGAGCTTATGAGGAGGAGGGCGGCCAGCCCGATGTTCAGTATTTTCATTTTCATGTCCGTACCGGGGTAGCGGCCGATTGTACGTGTTTCTCCCGGAAATGCGTCGCGCGATGCGGGTCGGTTCGATTTGCAGTGCAAGACGAACACTTGGTCGATGAAATGGCGAGCAGAAGTCGGTCCTGATATTCGGTATCGAACAAACATTGACGTCGATGTAGACGTCGATTCAGAAGCCGATTCGTGCGTATTTCTCGACTTGCACCATCCAAGCGACCGCGTCGTCGGAGCGGCTACCGGTGCCATCCTTACCAGCACCAACCTCGCCTTCATACGATGAAGCGGTAGTATGCGACCGCAAACCATACAAAGAGTAGATCGCGAAGAAGCCCGCCGCGAGTCGGCGCTGCATTGACTCGAATCGACTAAGGCCGATTTCTGCCCTGCGGACAGCTGGGTTTTGCTGAGGCGCCTTGATGAACGGCTATTTCCAGGCGGCCAGGTCGCGTCCCAACAGCTGTTCGAGTTTGATCAGGTCCTCGCGATATTCGTCACTAAGGCGCATACGGGTCTCGGCGCACATCGCCGGATAAGGTGTCTCAACCGTGCTGAGCTTCAACGCCGCCTCTCTAAGTCCGAGGGTTCGCAGCCGTCGCAATAGTGCAGCCTGGTCATGCCGGATCATGAAAGCCGAGAATCGCTTCATCGCAGCTTCGAGAGACAGCAGTCCGCTTTTCTTGGCCGCATTTTTCGGAATGCGCTCGAGGTCTAGCGGGACGTCCGGCTCCAAACCGAGGAATCGGTATACTGCCCGAATTGTTGCTTCCGGACGGCTAGCAATATCGTCGAGGAGAACGACCTTCACTTGCGACGCGTCATAAAGTTGAAAAACCTTTTCGAGATGCCTGCCGAAGTATCCATAGTTAAGGTAGCGACGATCGGCGGCGAGCGCCTTTTCAAATGTTTCGTTCGCCTCGATCTTGCGATAACGGCGCCGCGCCCAGTATATCGCGTACAGGCAATCGGCCGGCTTGCGTAGGCAAACGAGGAGCTTCGCATCGGGAAAGTGACGTCGAATGCGTCGCACGGCATCACGATCGCAGTAATATGTGGGCGAAAACTCACCCTTAATCGTGTTTGTCGCGCAGTGCCTGAAGAATCTGTTGTACCACGCGATCGTCTTCTTGTGATTTTCATTGATGTACTCGATCGTGTCGGCCTCGGCCGATTCCAACGGCAAGCTGAAGTCTTCAGTATTGAAGTAATTGACTTCCTTCGGTTCCGAGAGGCAGATACGTGGGTGCTGTCCCAGTGCGTGGAAAAGCCAGGTCGTGCCACACTTTGGCGCACCGATCCCGAGAAAGTCGACATTTACTGACGAATTCATTTTTGCTCGCGTTGAGACGACACAAACGAAGAGGATGAGAGCATGTCAGGATGCGGCATTGCAATGGAATCCCGAAATTATCGATACGCCGTTGAGCGCATGCAACATAATGTTCTAGATATCAATCCGGCGATGTTCTAGCCTGAGACATGCTCCATGGTCGGCCCAAATAGCGATGCGCGTTCTCATGACCAGTTACGAGTTTCCGCCGCTGGGCGGAGGAGCAGCGAAGATGGCCTTCGGGCTTGCAAGGCGGCTCGTTGCTTCAGGCGACGAAGTCGATGTGCTAACTATGGGGTCAACGGGATTGCCGCGCGAACAGGAAATCGAGGGAATTTCGGTGTTTCGCGTAGGGACAGATCGTGCCGACCAATCCGTGTGCTCGCTCGGAGAAGCAGCTAATTATCTTACTCGTGGATTGTGGGACATTCGAGCGCTGGCGCGACAACGGCGATATCAACTCGTCCACTCGCACTTCATCTTTCCGGATGGCGTGCTTGCCATGTATGTCGCGGGGGGCACCGGTCTGCCGTACGTCATAACGGCCCACGGTACGGACGTGCCCGGACATAATCCCCACCGGTTGCGCGCGCTGCACACCTTACTACGACCGTTATGGGCTCGTGTAACAACAAGGGCCGCGGCAATCGTCTGCCCGAGCGTGGTGCTCGCGGAGAAGGTTCGAGCGGCGAACGATAGAGCCAACGTCGTCGTCATAGCGAACGCGTTCAATGCTGATCGATTCAGGCCCGACCAAATGCGCCGGCCTCGCGTGCTTTCTGTTTCGCGCATGGTGAAGTTGAAGGGGCTGCAATATCTGCTGGCGGCAATGGCCGAAGTAGAGCAGGAAACGGAAGTTGTGCTGGTTGGCGACGGCCCTTTCGCGCCCGATCTTCGGCGCCTTTCGAAGGCCTTGCAACTCGACGTACGGTTTACGGGTTGGATCGACAACGACTCGGCTCGCTTGAAAGAGCTGTATGAAACAGCGGGCATTTTCGTCTTTCCATCCGAGGCCGAAAACTGCCCGATTTCGCTGCTCGAGGCCATGGCTGCGGGTCTACCCATCGTTACGACCGATGATCTGGGCTGTAAGGGTGTTGTCGGCGATACAGCCGTGCTGGTTCCGCCGCGAGATTCATCGGCGATCGCAGGTGCGATCGATCGGCTGGGGCGGAGTGAAAAGCTGCGTCGGCAACTGGGAGCGGCTGCGCGTCGTCGTGTCGTCGAGCATTTCGGCTGGGACGCACATATTGGCCGTTACCGTACGCTGTACGCGAAACATGTCTGACCACAATCAACAGAGTGTGCGGTACCGGCGACTATTAGCCCGGTATTTCATCGCTTGCCTGCTTTTGTTCCTGGTCTTTCGCGCGATCCCGTTCGAGCAGGCGTGGCGGGCATTGCGGGCGGCGAATATTCCAACAGTCGGGCTTGCGGTTTTGCTGCTCGCCGCGGCACGCTGGCTGGGTGCCGTGCGTACCCGCGGATTGCTCGATCGTCATGGCATGCGATTTCCGACCCTGCGCCTTTTCGCACTCAGCTGTGTCGCCACGCTGTACGGCCTGGCATTGCCCGGCAGCCTGTCCGGCGGCATCGTCCGCTGGTACCGGATCGGACAACCCAATCAAAATTACAGTGTCGCGAGCTCGGTCGTGGTCTTTGAGCGCGTTATTGCGTTTGCGGTCCTGGCGCTACTTGGTCTCGTCGGTTGGGTGGGGCGCTCACATTATGCGGCCAACTCGGCCCTCGGCTGGATGCTGGCGGCGGCTTTCTTACTCATGTTGGTTCTGGGCGTCGCGATCGTGTCGCTGGTACCGGCCCGCATCGCAGAAGTCCTCCGATCTTTGCCTCTGGACGGCGGTTGGCTATCCGGGCGGCTTCGCTCTGCCGCGATCCGCGGGCTGGAGGCCATGTCCCGGTTTCGGGACGCGTCGTCGCTGCTGACTGCTATCACGCTAAGTATCGCCGTGCATCTTGTCGCAACCGCAGGGTTCCTCGCGATGGCCACTGCGTTGCGGCTGGACGTAGGGTACGCGGAGCTCCTGTGGATTCGCGCCGGCACGATAGCGATCACGACGGTCCCACTGACTCCGTCCGGTCTCGGGGTTCGCGAAGGCGTTAGCGTTTTGCTCTTGGGCATGGTCGGGGTGTCCGCCGCGTCGGCGGTTGCCTTCTCGATGCTGCAGTTCGCGATGATTCTGTTTTTCGCTGCCCTCGGCGCGCTATTCGAATACCGACATTACCTGTTGCCCACCGATACCGAAGGCTCAATCGATGATCAGCGGGTCGAGGCCAGCAATCCAACGAACGCCGCGGGGCCGACACCGTCGGTGGCGCTGATTGTGCTCAATTACCAGCGCAAAGATCTTTTGCTCCAGTGTCTCGAAGCGGCGAGCGCGACATTGCACGCGTCTTGCCAAATTGTCGTCGTCGACAACGGATCCACCGACGGTTCGGCGGATGCCGCCGAACGAGCGTTTCCCGACGCTATCGTGTTGCGCAATGAGGACAATCAGGGTGTTGCAGGCGGCAGGAACGTCGGCGCGTGTTGGGTTCGGGAAAATCTCGGCGCGAACTATCTTGTGTTCATCGATAACGATACCTTGCTCGAGCCCGAATCGATTGGCGAGCTCGTCCGTCGTTGTGCGGACGACCCTTCGGTCGGACTGGTCGCACCGAAGGCGTTCCGCAAAAAAGGCGATCGTGTGCTGCTATCCGCCGGCGGGCTGAAATTCAATCCGTATACCGGCGTGTTGCACGATGTGGCGTCCGGCGAGATCGACGATGGCAATTTCAATCAGCCGCGGTATGTGCAAGCTTGCCCGGGCTTTGCGTTCCTGGTACGGCGCGATGTCTTCGACCGGGTTGGATTTTTCGATGAACATTTCAACCCTTACGGCTGGGAAGACGCGGATTTCTCATTGCGTGCGAGCGGACATGGATACCGGATCGCCTATGCACCGATGGCCGTCGTCTACCATCTCGGCGGACGGGCCGGGCGTGGTGCCGTCATTGGTTACGAGTATCACAAGGCACGCTCGATGTTTTACTTCGTAAGGCGTCATACGAATCTCGTTCAATGGTTGTGCTTCTGCCTGGTGCTGCCAGTGCGTGCGCTGGTAAGGATCGGCACGGAGCTATCACACCAACGTCTCGATATCGTGCGCGTCTGGATGAGCAGCCTCGGACAGTCCAGACATGGAAAGGATGGATAAACCGCCATGAAAATGAATGACACCAAGCCATCGACTATCGCAATTTGTGTGGAGGTGGCCGGGCCGCAACTCATGACCGAATGGCTCGATGCTGGATGGATGCCGAATCTGGCAGCGCTACGCGACCTGGGGGTGTGGAGTGCGCTCGAGTCGATTACAGAACTTTCCAGTGGCTCGATCTGGCCAAGCTTTTACACTGGGGTGCATCCTGGCAAGAACGGACAGTTCTTCACTCACATGCAGCTCGAGCCGGGCACCTATCAGATCGTAAAGAAATACGCGAATGACGTGCCGCGCGACCCGTTCTGGATGGAGCTGCACCGGGCCGGCCGGGACAGCACGATCGTCGACGTGGCCCAAAGTATGCCCCCCAAGGATTTCAACGGCGTGCTTGTCGCGGGATGGGGCAGCGAATTCCCGGCCTGGAAACGATCGTCGGCGCCAGAATCGCTGATGTCGAAGATTCTCGAGAAGTTTGGCTCACATCCGCTCACCGACCAGTACCGGCTCGCCGTCAAACCCGAGACGGCCGAAGACTATGCAAGTCTCCGGTCAGAGCTGCTGCACGGAGTTCGGACGAAGGCAGCGATATCCAAATGGTTACTGGACAGGCACGCGCACGACTTTTTCCTGACGGTATTTCCCGAATCCCACTGGGCAACCCATCTGCTTTGGGATGCTCTCGATGACGATCATCCCCGGCGCAGTCCCATGTATGCCGAGAACCAGGAATGTTTCCGACAGATCCTCGGGACGATTGACGACTTCATTGGCACGGCCAATTCGGCTCATCCAGACGCAGACATTTTGGTGTTCTCGTTGTCGGGTATGGGCCCGAACTACAGTGGCTGGCACATTCTGCCGGAATTCCTGCGCCGGCTCGGCTTGAGTGCGGAGCCGAGCGGTATAAGTCGCTGGATGCCGATG
>Ga0224508_10003040_pt1 | contig 14004 bp, 13 predicted proteins | sample SF_Jan12_sed_USG_4_FD_170157 | JGI IMG/M metagenome (GOLD analysis project Ga0224508, IMG submission 170157) | Sediment microbial communities from San Francisco Bay, California, United States - SF_Jan12_sed_USGS_21 | ecosystem: Environmental > Aquatic > Marine > Sediment | place: USA...
GCCGTCATCGGCCGCGCCGTCATCGGCCGCGCCGTCATCGGCCGCGCCGTCATCGGCCGCGCCGTCGTCAGCCGCGCCGTCATCGGCCGCGCCATCATCGGCCGCGACGTCGCCGCCGTCGTCATCGTCGCTTCCGCAGGCCGCGGCGACGAGCGCGAGCGCCGTGAGTATCGCCAGCAACACCAAGATCTTCTTCGGTTTCACACTTGCTCCCTTGTTCGAGACTGCCCTGATCGAGACTGTCCGTGCTGATTCTGTCCGTTGTGATAGTGCCACTCGACGGTCCTTCTCCTGTTGCCCTCTGGCCGATGCACCCGACTGGAACACGTTCCAGTCTTACCCATCAGCTCCCTCCAGACGTCCGCGCCCGATCCATGTCGGTCTCGGGCACCGCCCGCAACCGAGGCCCGGGCCAATGGCGGCGATACCGCTGCACCAGCCAACGATTGAACTGCACGTGGCTCTCCTCCTGCCACGAATACCGTCCCCTGACGGCGAACCGGCTGTCGAGCCCCCGCTGCACCCTCGTCGTGGCGTCCTGGTCTTGTTGCACGAAGACCTGCACGCCGGCGTCGGACATGCCGAGCAGGTGGTCGAACATCGGATGGTCGAGCGCCGATGGATGCACGAGGTACCCGATCTCGACATCGATCGTCGCGACCGATTTCGGAGAGATGAGGAAGAAGAACGCCTGATCGGGCGCAGTGCCGATGCACAGGGTCGGTGGCACCAGTGCGAACGTCGACCGCCAGCGCTCCTCCTCGGTGAGCTCCGGGAAGATCGGCAGGAGCGCCTTGTGGGTCGCGTTGAACCCGCCGTCGATGTGGGTGTAGCCCGCCGTCCGGAAGATGACGTTGCTGTCGTCGTCCCACGGCACCGGGAACTCCGACAGCTCGCTCGGACAGAAGTCCTGGATGATCCGGTGCAGGCGATTGGCGTGGTAGCCGTCGTTGAAGTTCTCGAACATGATCTTCCAGTTCCACGGGAGGTCTTCGAGCGTGAACGTCCCGGGACACACGGCATTCTCGAGGTCGTAGTGCTCGAGGAACGGCGCGTAGCGGTCCAACGTCGGCGTGAGCGGCTCGGCGTCGGCGTCGAGGTTGACGAAGATGAATCCCTGCCAGGTCTCGACCGCCAGGTTGGGCAGGCCGAAGTCGGCCTTGTCGAACCCGCTGGTTCGTTCCATCGCCGGCGCGCCGAGGAGTCGGCCGTCGAGGCCGTAGACCCACCGGTGGTACGGACACGTGAACGTGCCGCAGTTGCCCTCACCATCGGCGATCTGCATCGCGCGGTGCTGACATACCGACGAGAACGCCCTGAGCGCGTCGTCCTTGCCGCGCGCGACGATCACGCCCTCGCCATTCACGTCGACGGTGAAGAAATCGCCGGGTTCGGACGCGCGGCTCGTCCGGCCGACGCAGAGCCATTCGTGGTCGAACAACGCCTCGCGCTCGAACGCGAGGAACTCCTCGGACGTGTAGACGACCGGTGGGAACGTCTCGGCGGTGGCCACATCGGTGGTCGACCGGTCGAGACCGGCCAGCAACTCGTCGGTGAAGATGGTGTCGGGTGCCATGGGCATCATCTCGCCTCTGCATTCGGATCGGACAGCAGGAACTTCCGGATCTTGCCGACGCTCGTGCGCGGCAGCTCGTCGATCACGGTGATCTCGCGGGGGCGCTTGGCCTTGCTGAGCCGCTCTGCGCACCAGACGTGGAGCGCATCGACATCGACCGCTGACGATGCCGGCACGACATATCCCACCGGAACCTCGTCGCGTACCGGATCGGGCTTGCCGACCACCGCGGCCTCGAGCACGTCGGGATGGTCGGCGAGAACGGTCTCGACCTCGACGATCGACACGTTCTCGCCGGCGACCTTCAAGACGTCGGATCGGCGACCGTCGAAGTAGTGACGACCATCGTGGTCCCGGCTCGCTCGATCGCCCGTGCGGAACCAACCGTCGCGAAAGCTCGCCGCGGTGGTCGCGGCGTCGTCGAGATAGCCGGCGAACAAGGTGATGCCGGGCGTGCCGCCGACGACGAGCTCGCCGACTTCGCCGTCGGGAACGGACATGCCGTCGGCGTCGTGCACGTCGACCACACAACGACGCGACACCCGGCCCATCGACGAAGGCACAGGGTCGTCATGCGGTTCGGTGAGAACCGCTGGAATCGTCTCGGTCATGCCGTAGAGCTGTCGCGGCCGACATCCGAGCAGCGAGGAGACATCCTCGTACTGCTGGTCGGTGATGTTCTGCGCGTACCAGCAGTGCTCGAGACGCAAGCCTTCGACCGGCGCCTCGGTGCGGGCCAGGATCATCCGCAGCGGGGCGGCGAACAAGCTGGCGTGGGTGGCCTGGTGACGGACGGCCTGACCGAGGAAGCCGCCGGCCGAGAACGTGTGGATGAGCGCAACGCTCGCCCCGACGGCGATGGCCGATGCCAACGAGTAGTACTGCGCGTTGGCGTGGAAGAGCGGGAGAACGACGAGCTGACGATGGTCGGGCTCGAGACCGGCGGCCTCGGCCATGACCGAGCCCGCGAACGCGTAGTTCGCCTGGGTGATCTCGACCCCTTTCGGTACACCGGTGGTTCCCGATGTGAACATCACCGCGGCACGATCGGTCGGCTGCACGGGTGACCAGTCGGCGTACTCGACCTCGCCGAAGCGGGTGAGGGCGACATCGTCCTCGTCGATCTCGATCATAGGGGTCGTCGGCCCGGCCTGCCGGTAGACGGTGGCCCGTTCCGCGGCGCAGAGTCCGACGACGGGTTTCGTCCGACGGATGTGGCCGGCGAGCTCGGTCGCCTGGGCGAATGGATCGGAGGGGATGATCCATCCGCCCAGGCGAGACGCCGCCAACATTGCCGCGACGAACGTTGGAGAATTTCGCAGGACCAGATGCACGGCCGAGCCGGGGCTGACGCCGGCGTCGTGGAGCCGCGCCGCGACCCGGCTGACGACGAGGTCGAAGGATCCATACGTCCATTCGGCGACGTGACCGTCGGCGCCCTCGTAGCGGAGGAAGACCTGGTCTGGTCTCGCGGCGACCGCGTGGGTCCACTGATGCGCGAAACACTCGACGGTTGGTTCGGCGCTCACGGGACCGCCGCTCCGTCGGTGACGGGCTCGCCGTAGCCGCCACCGCCAGGGAGCTCGAGCGTCACGACGTCGTCGGGGCGCAACGTGATCCGGGCCTGGGTCTCGACCGGCTTGCCGTTGACGGCGAATCGGCCGGTCGCGCCGGGTTCACCACCGAGGATGCCTTCCGGCGGCACGGCCAGCCGGCTGGTGACGGCGTTCAGTTGCCAGTCGCGGGTGGTGTCGACCGAGAACTCGACGGTCTGGCCGAGCCCGCCCGGTTGGCGGCCGGCACCACCGGAGCCGGGGCGGAGGGCCTTGCGATGGAACCGGATCGGCGCGGACGCCTCGACCACCTCGATCGGAACGGCCGACACTCCGGTGGGGTACGAACACGCCGACAAGCCGGGCTTCGAGGCCCGCGCACCGACGCCGCCGGCGTAGGTGAACATGGCGGTGATGAACGGGCTGCCGTCGTCGTGACTCCCACTGACCTGCATCGTCCACACCGCCCCGGAGCCTTCCGCCATCGACTGTTCGGGCTCGACCTGGGCGAGCGCCTTGAGCAGTGCATTCGGCAGGAACATCCCGACGACGTGGCGAGCCGTGCCGGGCTGCGGTGAGACGGCGTTGACGATGGAGCCCTCGGGCGCCTCGACCTTTATGGGTGCGAGGCTCCCGTGGTTGTTCGGGATCTCGGGGCTCAGCACCGACCGCACCGCGAACGTCGTGTAGGCGTGCGTGTAGTTCTTGACCACGTTGATGCCCCACGGGCTCGCCGGCGACGATCCGGCATAGTCGACGACGATCTCACCGACTGTCGGGTCGACGGTGAGACTGCACCGGATGGTGACGCGACTGCCGTCGGCGAGATCGAGCTCCGCGGCGGCCTCGTGGACTCCGGCGGGGAGCTCGGCGATGGCCGCACGCGTCGCGGCCTCCGATCGGTCGATGATCTCGTCGGCGAGCGCCTCGATGTCGTCGAGCCCATGGGCATCGCACAGCGCACCGAGCCGCTGGGCCCCGACCTCTCCGGACGCCATCTGGGCGTGGAGGTCCCCGGCCATGTGGTCGGGCTGACGGACGTTGCTGAGAATGAACTTCCAGACGTCGTCGTTGCGGCGCGCCACGCCCGCGTCGCCCTTCATGAGCCTGCAGATCGGGATCCAGAGACCTTCCTCGAAGACGTCGCGCCCGCCGGCGCCGATCCCATAGCCGCCGACATCGGTGTGATGGATCGTCGATCCGAAGAATGCGACGACGCGCGGTGCGCCGTCGGCCCCGGGGCGGAACACGGGGTACAACACGGTGACATCGAGAAGCTGTCCGGCCGTCTTGTAGGGGTCGTTGGTGATCAACACGTCGCCGGGGTCGATCTCGGCGAGCGGGTACTCGGCCAACATGTTGGCCGCGCCCTTGGCCAGCGAGTTGATGTGGCCCGGGGTTCCGGTGACGGCCTGGGCCACCATCCGACCCCGGCGGTCGAAGACAGCGTTCGCGAGATCGCCTGCCTCTCGCACGATCGGGCTGAATGCAGATCGCTGGAGCGCCTTCGCCTGCTCGTTGACGGTCGCGATCAGCGACTGCCAGAGGATCTCGAGCTCGATCGGATCGAAGGTCGTCATGGGCCGACCTCGGCTCTGGTCGCGACGAGGCTTCCGTCGGCCGCAACCTCGATCGACCATCCCGGTCGGATGACCGCCGTGGTTTCCCGCTCCTCGACGATGACCGGACCGGCCACGACGGTGCCGACGTGCAGGCTGGCGCGGTGATGGACCGGGACATCGACGGGGGGCCGCCCCCGGCCGAACACGACGGGCCGGACCTGGACCGCGGCGGTCGCGTCGCCGGAGGCCGTTACCGGGTCGGGCTCGATGTCGTCGGCGGCGGCCGAGGCCGAGAGCCGCCACGTGACGACCTCGATGCCGACGTCGGGGATGGTGAGCCCGTAGATGCGCCGGTACTCCTGCTCGAACAGCTCGAGCACGAATGCATCGTCGGCGGTCCAGGTACTGCCGTCGCCGACCCAGACCGTGATCTCGTTGCCCTGCCCGGTGTACCGAGCATCGATCCCGTAACGGAGTCGGACCGCCGTCGGGGCGACGCCCGCCCCCGAGAGCACCCGCCGTCCCTCCGCCCGCAGCTCGTCGAGGAGCGCGTCGCGCTCCTCGATGTCGATCGAGTCGAGCCGTCGTGGCATCGAGCGAGCGAGGTCGATGCGGACCGGGGTGACCAGCGTCCCGAAGGCCGAGAGCACCGACGCGTTGACCGGATAGATCACTCGGTCGGACTCGAGCAGCTCGGCCACCCCGCAGGCGTGCACCGGACCGGCCCCGCCGAAGGCGATGAGCGGGACGCCCCGCAGGTCGATGCCCTGCTCGACGCTGTGCATCCGGGCTGCCGCTGCCATGTTCTGGTTGACGACGTCGTGGATACCGGCCGCGGTGTCGACGGGATCGAGGCCGAGGCGTCGGGCGACATCGGCCACGGCCGTCTGGGCCAGCGATCCGTCGAGGGGCATGTCGCCTCCGAGGAAGGCATCGGGGTCGAGCATCCCGAGGACGACGTCGGCATCGGTGACCGACGGTTCGGTTCCGCCGCGGCCGTAGCTCGCCGGACCAGGGTCGGCGCCGGCGGACTCCGGCCCGACCTTGAGCAGACCGAAACCGTCGACGCGGGCGAGGCTGCCTCCCCCCGCGCCGATCTCGACCAGGTCGACCGATGGCACCGACACCGGGAATCCCGAGCCGAGCTTGTGACGGTAGGCCCTGGCGACCTCGAAGGTGTTGGTGAGCGCCGGCTCGCCCCCGTCGATGAGACAGGCCTTGGCCGTCGTGCCCCCCATGTCGAAGCACAAGAGCCGGGACTCGTCGAGCCGGTCGGCGAACCACGACCCCGCCAGCGCGCCGGCCGCCGGACCCGACTCGACGAGGCGGATCGGAAGACGAGCCGCCTCGTCGGCCGAGACGACGCCGCCGTTCGACAACATCATGAGCACCGAACCGCCGAAGCCCTCTGACGACAGCCACTTCTGGAGCTCGTCGAGATACGGGCCGATGACGGGCATGGTGGCCGCATTGCAGGCAGTGGTGATCATGCGTGGGTATTCGCGGATCTGGGGCGACACATCGGCGGAGATGCACACCGGAACACCGAGCTCACGCACGAGTCCCGCGGCGATAATGCGCTCGTTGGTCGGATTCACGTACGAGTTGAGGAGCGCGACGGCGACCGACTCGACCTCGGCGGCGCCCAGCACGGCCGCGAGCGCGGTGATGGCGTCATCGTCGGGTGTGGTGAGCACGGCACCGTCGGCGCGGGTGCGCTCATCGATCTCGAAGGTGAGAGCGCGCGGAATCGGCGGATCGGGGAATTCGATCTGCAGGTCGTACATGTCGTAGCGATGTTCGTCGCGGATGAGCAGCGTGTCGCCGAAACCGGCGGTCGTGACGAGCGCCGCCCGTCCGATCTTCCCCTCGATCAAGGCGTTCGTGATGAGCGTCGTGGCGTGCACGATCGGTCTCGTGATGTCGGATGGGCGCACACCGCCGCGGCGCAAGACGTTGTCGAGCCCGAGACGAACGGCCTCGAGCGGAGCAGCAGGCGTGGTGAGCGTCTTGTCGACGACGACTCGGCCCGAGTCGGCGTCGAGCAACACGACGTCGGTGAAGGTCCCGCCGATGTCGACCGCGAGTCGCCAGTCGGCCATGTCAGTCCGCAGCCCTGAGATCGTCGCGGGGCGGGCTGAACACGTCGAGGATCCAGCACTCGCCGTAGTCGTCATCTCCGATGAAGACGCTGTCGCCGTGCCAGACGCCCTTCTCGGCCCGGTAGACGTCGCCGACGCCGAGGATCGTGCGTTCGTCGGTGTCCTCGTCGCCGATACGGAAGTCGAGCTTGCCGCGCAAGATGATGCCCAACTGCTCGTGATCGGGATGGTTGTGCATGAACGACCCGGTGGCGCCACCGGCGATGCGCCAGAAGCACAGCTGAGAGCCCGCGCCGGTGATGACTCGTCGACGGAACCCGGGTCGATCGGTATCGCAGAACTCCGAGTCGTCGTCGAAGAAGAGCATCTGCGCGCCGGTGGGGGTCATGGGTTCATACCGACAGCTCGAGCATGCGGCGCTCGACCTCGCTCAGGTGACGTTCGACCGCTGCGGCCGTCGCGACGGGGTCGCCATCGGCGATCGCAACGGCGATGCGCACGTGGTCCGCCGCCGATTCACCGATGATCCCTGAGACCTCTTCCTGATTCGAGCTGGCGCCCAGCAACGACGCGAACTCGTCGGATCCGAAGAGGGCGTCGAGCACCTTGCCGTAGAGCTCGAAGAGGAGCGGGTTGGCGCAGGCCGCGGCAATCGTGCGGTGGAAACTGCGGTCGAAGGCGCGGAACGAGTCGAGGTCCATGCCGATCCGGAATCGGCCGGCCAGTCGGGTGATCTCGGCTCGTTGTTCATCGGTCGCCCGCTCGGCGGCCAGCTCGAACAGCGGAAGCTCGATGACGCGCCTGACCTCGAACAGCTCTCGCACCCTGAGCTTGCGGTGGTCGATCTCGAGCTCGACACCGGGTAGGTGTTCGGCCACATAGGAGCGGTTGCCACGCCGCTCGATGACCCCGACCGAGACGAGCCCCTGGATCGCCTCTCGAACCGATGTGCGGGCAACGCCGAACTCGTCGCACAACGTCCGCTCGGATGGCACGCGGTCGCCGGGTGCGAGCCGGCCGTCGGCGATGTTGGCCAGGAGCTGCTCCCGGATCTCCGAGGACACCGTGCGGCGGGAGACGGGCGTGAAGCTGGCGTTGGTCACTTGGCCGACCCGACGTCGACCCCCAGGGCCGAGAACCGCGCCATGTCGGCATCGATGTCGAGCGGTCGGATGATGGCCTCGTGCTCGTCGGTGCCCCAGTGCTCGGAGGGGACGAGCCACATGACCTCGAACTCGAGACCGTCGGGATCGCGGGCGTAGAGGCTCTTGTTGACGCCGTGATCGCTCGCACCGACCAGGGCCCCGGCGGCCTCGAGCCGGGCGCGGACGTCGGCCAGCTCGGCCAGGGTCGGCACCTCCCACGCCAGGTGGTACATGCCGACGGTGCGGCTGCCTGCCTCGCTCGCCCCGGCGACCGCGCCCACCGAGAAGAAGGCGATGTCGTGGTGGTTCTCCGATGCCGGTGCCCGCATGAACTGATACTGCGTACCCCCGTCGACCACGAGCTCGAAGCCGAGGAGAGCGCGGTAGAAGGCCGCGGTGCGAATGGCGTCTCGCACGTACAGCACCGCATGGTTCATGCCAGAGATCGGCATCGAGGTCCTCCCCATGGACTGATGGTCAGACCATAGGCGTCGGCCAATCGCCGGTCAACGGTCCGGCGACGACCCGGAATCCGTGGGGCGGGCGGCCGGTCGTCGCACCGCTCACTCCCGGGCCAGGACCTCACGGGTGTGCTCGACGTCCTTCTTGAGCTGCTCGGCGAGGGCATCGATCCCGTTGAAGCGCTGCTCGCTGCGCAGGAACTGGACGAACTCGACCCGCCCGCACTGCCCGTACAGGTCGCCCTCGAAATCGAGGAGATGCGCCTCCAGGAGCGAGTGCTCGGCGTGCAGGTGGAAGGTCGGGCGGCGCCCGATGTTGATGGCGCACGGGTGGCGATCGCCCCCCTCGCAGGTGAACCAGCCGGCGTAGACGCCATCGGCCGGCCACGCCATCTTGCGGTCGACGGGGATGTTGGCGGTGGGAAACCCGATCGCGTGACCCCGGGCGTCGCCGTGGATCACGTCGCCCCTCACCTCGTAGTTGCGGCCGAGCATGGCCGCGGCCTCGGCGACGTGACCGCCGGCCAACGCTCGTCGGATGCCCGTGGACGACACCGGTTCGAAGCTGTGCGTCGCGCTCTGGAGCAGGGGGACACCTTCGACGTCGAAGCCGTGCGCCTCGCCCAGCTGTTCGAGCGCGGCGACATCGCCGGCCCGACCCCGGCCGAAATGGAAGTTCTCGCCCACGACGACCATGCGGGCGTGGAGCGCCTTGACGAAGACGTATTCGACGAATTGTTCGGGTGAGGTCTTCGATCGCTCGGGCGTGAACTCGATCAGGTAGACGTAGTCCACACCGAGGGCCTCGATCAGCTCGAGACGCTGATCGAGCGTGGTCAACAGCTTCGGGGCGTTCTCGGGTCGCAGGACGAGCGCGGGGTGTTGGTCGAAGGTGATCACTGCCGTGGCCAAGTCGTTGGCTTCGGCCCTGTCGCGCAAGGTGCTGATGACCGACTGGTGACCGAGGTGGATGCCGTCGTAGGCACCGATGCTGATCGCGGTCTGCACACCGTCGGCGACGGTGCCGCGCATGTCTCGGATGATCTCCATCGTCCCGAGGCTACCCCTGCGACACCCAACTATCCCCGAACTGGCCGCACCACGTCACCTCCAGCGCAACAAGACGCGACCAGAACGGTTTCGGGGGTCAGGGATCGATGGTGGGGATCTCGAGCAGGTGGCCGAGCCGCTCGCGCTTGGCGGAGAGGTAGCGGGCGTTCATCTCGTTGGGTTCGACGGCAACCGGTACGCGCTCGACGATCTCGACGCCGGCCTCGGTGATGTCGGCGACCTTCGCGGGGTTGTTCGTCAGGAGCCGTGCTTGGGTGACACCCAGGTCGAGCAACATGAACCCGGCGGCGTGATATCGGCGACCATCGGCCGGCAGCCCCTGCGCGAGATTCGCATCGACCGTGTCGAGCCCCTCGTCTTGGAGCCCGTAGGCGCGGATCTTGTGAGCCAAACCCACACCGCGACCTTCGTGGCCGCGCATGTACACGAGGACACCTCGACCCTCGTTCGAGATCAGCTCCAGTGATCGCTCGAGCTGATCACCGCAGTCACATCGTTTCGACCCCAGCAGATCGCCGGTGAGGCATTCGGAGTGCACCCGCACCAGGGGCGCCTCGACGGCTGCGTCGTCGGCGGCATCACCGAGCACCAGAACGAGGTGTTCCACGTCGTCGGCGTCGACGTAGGCAGTCGCGGCGAACTCACCCCAGGCCGTCGGCAGGCGCGCCGTTCCGGCCGCCGAGACGGCAGTGACGGGTTCGGGGGCGGCCTGCACGCGGTCAGACTACCCAGGCGAGCCGTAACACTCCGCAACCGGGCCCTCGGATCGTGGGACCGCGGGACCGGTGGCACGCGGCATCGCCTGCGATACGGGTCGAGCTACATCAAGACGACGGCAGGCTTCGCACGGCCTGGCCCGTGGGGCTCGTAGACAGCGAGCAGTTCGCCGGCGGGGCCGCACACGACCCACGGTCCCGTGCCGACGAAGCTCGCTTCGTCACGCGACAACACCTTGCCGTGACGCACGTCGGCGGCCACACCCGCATCGATCGTCACCCGCTGGTAGTCACGCAATCCGGTGGCCGGGGACATGAGGGTCGCGTCGTCGATCGGTCGGGCCTCGTCGACTGTGAACGAGCCGATCGCGGTGCGCCGGAGGTCACGGAGATGGGCTCCGCCCCCGAGCGCGGCGCCGATGTCGGCGGCCAGCGATCGGATGTAGGTCCCCGACGAGCAACTGACCGTCATCGAGAACGTCGACTCCGCAAGATCGATCGAGTCCACCCCGAGCGAGTGAATCGTGACCGGACGCGGCGCTCGCTCGACCTCGACCCCCTCCCGCGCGAGCTGGTGGAGTCGCTTGCCGTCGATCTTGATGGCCGAGACCATCGGTGGCACCTGTTCGATCGACCCGACGAAGCCGGCGGCAGCGTCGCGGATCTCGTCGTCGGTCACACCGCTCATGTCGTGGGTCGCGGTGATGTCGCCGCTGTCGTCGAGCGTCGACGTCTCGGTGCCGAGCACCACCGTCGCCGTGTAGGTCTTCGTCAACGCGGTGAGAAATCGCAGGAGGCGGGTGGCACGCCCGACACCGAGCAGCAACACACCGGTGGCGCCGGGGTCGAGCGTGCCGGAGTGGCCCACCTTGCGCGTACCGAAGACCTTGCGACCGCGCGCGACGACATCGTGCGACGTCCACCCCGATTCCTTGTCGACGACGGCGAAGCCCAACGGCGGCTCAGCGTCGTTCGTGGCCATCGTCATCGCCATCGTCGTCCGGCTCGTCCGTCGGCTGGGCCTCGAGGCTCCGGAGGATCTCCTCGATCCGCTCGCCGGCCCGGATGCCGTGGTCCGGTGCGAAGACGAGCTGGGGCGTGTGCCGAAGCCTCGCCTCGCGCCCGATCGACCTGCGCAGCACACCACGGTGCTCGTCGAACGCCTCCGTGATCGCGTCGTCGTCGCCGCCGAAGCCCGACCAGTACACGTGCGCTGTGTGCAGCTCGTTGTCCACGTCGACGCCCGTCAGCGTCACCAGCTCGAGACGCTCGTCGTCGAGCCGTTCGAGCTGGTCGGCCAGGATTCGCCGGATCAGCTCGCCGACGCGGTCGCCGCGGTCGTAGTTGCGGTGTCCCCGTGCTCGCTTCGCCATCTCAGACCTCGCTCCCGGTCGTCATCGGTCCTCGAGCCACCAGCGGTCGGTTCGGATCACCTCGACATCGGCTGACCGCCAGATGAATCGCTCGACCTCGTCGAGCTGCTGCTCGACGTGGCGGATGGTTGCACCGACGACTGCGGCGCCGATGGTCGCTCGTTGCCACAGATCATGATGATCGACCTCGGCGACCGAGACACGAAATCGAGAACGAATACCCTCGGTGATCGGCCGCAGCACCGCGCGCTTGCCCTTCAACGAGTGACAAGCGGCGAGATGCAACTCGACCTCGAGTGCCGCTACGTACGTGCGATCTCGCGATCGACGTAGGTCTCGATGATGTCCCCGGATTTGAGGTCCTGGAAGTCGGACAGGCCGATTCCGCACTCGAAGCCGCTCTGAACCTCGCGGGCGTCCTCCTTGAAGCGCTTCAGCGAGCTGATCTCGCCGTTCCAGATGACCACACCGTCGCGCAGGAATCGGACCTTCGAGCCACGGGTGATGACCCCATTCGTGACGTAACAACCGGCGATCGCCCCGATGCGGGGTACCCGGAAGACCTCGCGGACCTCGGCGTCGCCGGTGACCACCTCTTCGAACTCGGGCTCGAGCATGCCGACGATGGCGTTCTCGATGTCCTCGAGCAGGTTGTAGATGATCTCGTAGGTTCGGATCTCGACGTGTTCCTGCTCGGCGAGCTCTCGGGCCTTGCGATCGGGGCGCACGTTGAAGCCGATGATCGTGGCGTTGGACGTGGCGGCCAGCTGCACATCGTTCTCGGTGATACCGCCGACCCCACGATGCACGAACGCGAGCTTGACCTCGTCGCGACCGAGCTTGTTGAGGCTGCTGGTGAGCGCCTCGAGCGAGCCGTTCACGTCGGCCTTGGCCACGAGGTTCAACGTGGCGGCCTCGCCGGCCTGGATCTGGGAGAAGAGGTCCTCCAGGCGAGCGCCGCCGCCGACGGCCGCGGCGGCATCGCGACCGAGGCTCGACTGCCGCTGCCAGTGTTCGCGGGTCTCGGCGACCCGTCCCGCCACCTTGTCGCTCGGGGCGATGACGAACTCGTCGCCGGCCTGGGCCACGTCGGACAGCCCGAGCACCTGCACTGGAGTCGAGGGTCCGGCCTCTTTGATCGCCTCACCATGATCGTCGATCAGCGCCCGGGCTCGACCCCATGCCGCCCCGGCGACCACCGGGTCGCCTACCTTCAGTGTCCCCCGCTGCACGAGCAGGTTCGCCACCGGGCCGCGCCCGATGTCGAGATGCGACTCGAGAACGACTCCTTGCGCCCGGCCGTCGAGCGGGGCGCGGAGATCTTCGAGCTCGGAGACCACGATGAGCTGCTCGAGCAGATCGTCGATGCCGATGTTCTGGAGGGCCGAGATCTCGACGACGATGGTGTCGCCACCCCACGATTCGGGGACGAGGTCGCGCTCGGCGAGCTGTTGCATGACCCGATTCGGGTCGGCGTTCTCGCGGTCGATCTTGTTGAGTGCCACGACAATGGGCACCTCGGCCGCACGAGCGTGGCTGATCGCCTCTTCGGTCTGGGGCATGACGCCGTCGTCGGCGGCGACGACCAACACGACGATGTCGGTCGCTTGCGCGCCACGGGCCCGCATGGCCGTGAAGGCCTCGTGTCCCGGGGTGTCGATGAATGCGAGTGAATGATCGTTGCGAGTCACCTGGTAGGCACCAATGTGCTGGGTGATGCCACCGGCTTCGCCGTCGACGACGTTCGCGTTCCGGATCTGGTCGAGCAGCTTGGTCTTGCCGTGGTCGACGTGGCCCATGACGGTGATCACCGGCGGGCGTTCCGGCCAGTCCTCGTCGACATCGTCTTCCTCGACCGCCAGATCGAGCATCTTCTTCAGCTCGACCTCCTGCTCCTCACCCGGGTCGACCAGCCGGATCTCGGCGCCGATGTCGGCTGCGAACAGCTCGATCATGTCGTCGGACAGTGACTGGGTCGCGGTGACCATCTCGCCCTGCTGCATCAAGAACCGGACGACGTCGGCGGCGGTGCGGTTCACCTTCGGCCCGAGCTCCTGGGACGTCGAGGCGCGTTCGATGACGAGGACACCGTCGGGCACCGGTGCGTCCTCTGGCGTGTAGGTCGCGACCTCGACCGGCTGGAGCTCGTCGAGGTTGCGGCGACGACGACGACCTTTGCGTCGCCGCTGGGGCCGTTGCGGGCCGCCGCGTCCGGGAGGTCCACCACCCGGACGGGGTCCACCACCGGGACGGGGTCCACCGCCTCCACCGGGAGCGGCTGTCCGCGACGGAGCTCCGCTCGGGCCACCCGGACCGCCGTTGGGACCACTCGGACCGCGGCGAGGACCTCCGACGGGTCGGCCGGAGGGGGCCGCGGTCGGGCCTCGACCGCCGAGACCGGGAGGGGGAGGAATGGGTTTGCCGGTGAGGGACTTGGGTGGGCTC
>Ga0224508_10003041_pt1 | contig 14001 bp, 12 predicted proteins | sample SF_Jan12_sed_USG_4_FD_170157 | JGI IMG/M metagenome (GOLD analysis project Ga0224508, IMG submission 170157) | Sediment microbial communities from San Francisco Bay, California, United States - SF_Jan12_sed_USGS_21 | ecosystem: Environmental > Aquatic > Marine > Sediment | place: USA...
TTCAATATAATCGGTCATAGTGCATGGGTTATGCACCGTCTGGAACGCATCGTTAGCTCATTGACGCCATCCACCGGCGCGCTATTTCGCAAACGCGCGTACGGACAAAATGGCGTCGAGAAATTCCTGCGCGATATTCTCGCGCTGGCTAACGCGTCGATCGGCGGTAACCGCTACATTATTACAGGCATGGACTTCGATTCGAAGGGTCGGAAACGGATGTCTTCAGTAGATCGGAAGGATTTTTCCGGTAAACCTGCCTACGAATCGTTGGCCAACGACCACATTGAGCCCCCGATCCGAATCCGGTATCAACCCGTCACGGTTGAAGGCGAGCGTGTTGGCGTATTTGAGATCGGTGACTGCCAGGATCGCCCGTATATGATGCGCATCGATCATTCCGAAACGCTTCGCCGCGGCGACGCGTACGTCCGCATTAACGATTCGACCGTAAAGATGGGCCGGCGACAATTGCAGGCGCTGTTCGAGAAGAAATTTCAGGACTCGGTATCAGCAGCAAGAATCGAAATCGGCTTCCCCGGCGACATCATTCATAAGGACCTGAGTCTGCCGACCTGTCCTCTCGACAAACTGCCCTCGACGATCGCGAGCGCTAAATTACAAGAGCTGATTGACGCGAAAAATCGGGTTCATGCGTCGTTCGTCAGCACGATTGTTGCTCGCCTGACACACGCGCGGTTGTTCGGCTCGGACAGCCCTTACGAAGAGCGTTCGATCGACGAGATCATGGCGGAAATGCAGCAGATCAAGCGGCAATACTGTGACCATGATGAGCACTTTCTGTTTGAAGAACATGCGATCGATTTGCAGCTCGTCATTTTCAATCAGGGCGACGAGAAGCTTCACGACACATCACTATCGCTCGCCATGCCGATTCACGAGGCCTTCCATGTTGCAGCGCGACTGCCGAAGATCTTGCGTGACGACCGTTATATCGAGCGAACAGCCAGCGAGCAGTCCCTGTATCCGGCCGTAAGCCGGCGTGACGACTCAATTCATGTGTCTTTAAAACTCGGCGATATCGGTCCTGGAGAGCCCGTGTCGGCTTTCAAGACGCCCATCAGGATTTGCGCCGGCACTGATCTTGAAGGGCGAAAAGTCGGTATCCGCTATTCGCTGTTTGCACAGAATCTCCGTAATCCCGCAAAAGGCAAACTGCGCCTGTTGTTTTAGCTAGTCCATTTTTCCACGCGTGGCGCCGTGTAACGTTCGAATTGCTGCAGCAATCCTGTTGCCTCGCTGTCACACAGCAGCATTGCGCGATTTTCGACGCGCAGAAATCCTTCCGCATGCGCGTGGTCGAGGTACTCCAGGAGCTTGTCGAAGTAGCCTGCCACATTGAGAAGGCCGCAAGGTTTATCGTGGAAGCGAAGCTGGCCCCACGTAAGTACCTCGATCAACTCCTCGAGCGTGCCGAAGCCCCCGGGCAAGGCAATGAAGCCATCTGACAGTGCCGCCATCATGGATTTTCGCTCGTGCATCGACGCCACAACGTGCAGCTTCGTCAGGCCCGTGTGCGCAATTTCCTTCTCTTCGAGCATCTTCGGAATGACGCCATGCACGGTGCCGCCACGTTCGAGCACCGCATCGGCAAGTACGCCCATCGTGCCTTTGGACGCGCCGCCATAGACGAGCTCCAGGCCATGACGTACCAGGACATCGGCGAGCTGGCTGGCGGCTTCGGCATACCTGGCGCTGCCGCCGCGATTCGAACCGCAATAGACGCAGATCCGTTGCATGACTGGATGGCGGCTCAGCCTGTCGCTTTGAGATTCTTGGCGCCCTCGATAATCGCTGCAATCTCAGGTCGAGTTTGTTCGAGTTCTTCGGCCGTCAACGCGTCGAGCTCATGAGGAAATACGAGCCACTCTGCTGTCTCACGGATGAAGTAGTCCGGCTCAAGATCGGTTTCGTTGCGACTTGGCTTATACCAGGGCACGGCAACACGTATGTCTTCTGGTGTATTGCCGCGGGCTCGCTTCGAAAGTTCCTCCAGCACGGCTTTGATCGTGTTCCCGGTGTCAAATACGTCATCGACAATCAGGACCCGGTCGTCGTGGCATATCTTCTTGATGATGTAATTAAGTCCATGCACGGCGACCGCCCCGCGCTCATCGACACCCACATAGGATGATGTGCGAATCGCGATGTGATCCGACTCGACGCCGCAGTAATGCATGATCTCCTGTAAGGCCATGCCGACCGGCGTCCCACCACGCCAGATAGCGATGATCATCGTGGGCTCGTAGCCGCTTTCGAGAATCCTGAGCCCAAGCCGAAATGAATCCTCGAGGAGGTCCTGTGCCGAAAGTACGATCTTGTCCATTATTATTCTCTTGCGCCGTCTTTCTCTTGTGTTGGGCGTTGCGGCTGTCGTTATAATGCCCTGACCGGATTCTACCGCACAGCAGGCTCAGAAAAACCAATGAAAAAACATTTCGTCGGCGCAAACGACCTGCTGCGAGACTCATTTCAACTCGCGGCCAATATCTCGGCGGCGGGCTTTCATCCCGACTTCCTCGTCGGACTCTGGCGCGGTGGCAGCGCCGTCGGCATCGCCGTGCAGGAAGGCCTGGACTTTCTGGGCATGAAGACCGACCACATCGCGATTCGCACCTCGTATCGCGGCGCACCCAGTTACAGTGAAATGGTCAGCAAGGCCGAGTCCATCCGTGTACATGGCCTGCAGTATCTGCTCGAAAATCTGTGTTCGCACCATTCCTTGCTGATCGTCGATGATGTCTACAGCACCGGCTCGAGTGTCGCAGCGGTCATTGATCAACTGGCAAAGAAGACGCGGCGCAATCTGCCACACGACATACGCATTGCGACGGTTTGGTATCGGCCGGGCGCGAAGACACTGCGTGTTCCTGACTACTACGTTCACGAAACCACGGACTGGCTCGTGCTGCCGTACGAACTTACCGGATTGTCGGTCGATGAGCTGCGCGAAAATCGCCCCGAACTGGGCTCGATTATCGACCGCCTGGCGCCACTTCTTCACCCCGACGCCTAGATCATCCAGTGGCAGCATTTGTGCGCCATATCCCGGTTCCAGACACCTGAATGTCTTAGTGTTACTTGCTGGGCTCGGGGACAGCCGCGATGAATCTGGACATGAAAATCCACCCGGCGATCGTCGGGCTCGTTATCTCGCTGAGCGTGATCGCCATTGGAACGAAGTTTTGGGCCGATGGTGAAGCGCTTGAATACGGCGGTCCATCGCAACTTCTCAACGATGCGCGTGGACATGTCTACGTCCAGATTCAGAATCAGCTGCTCGAGCACAGCGCCAACGGCGAGTTCCTGCGCCGCCATGATCTTGGCGAGTTCGGTGTCGAAACGACGATCGGAGCCATCGCGTTCTTCTCGAATGGCGACATTCTGCTGCGGCGAGGCAAGGACGCGCGCAGCCTTGGCAACAAGATTGCTGCTTATCAGCGCCGCGAGAACAAGAGCGACCTGGTGCCGGACTCTGCCGGCGCGGGTCTCGCTCGCTGCAAGCTCGAAACGCGTGAATGTCGCGAATTTGCCGCGCCGCCCGTCGATTTCAAGTCAACGATCGGCATCTTTATTGATTGGCAGAACGATGATGTCTTCATTAGCGACACGTCGCGCCATACGCTGCGCAAGTACTCGGCCAATGGCCAAGCGCTAGCCGAACCGGCGCGAGGCTTCAAATTTCCCAATCAGTTACTGCGTGCCGGCGAGCAGCTGCTCGTGACGGACACCAATAATCACAAGATCCGTTTCGTCGAACCAGATTCGAATTCCTTCGGCCGGACGATTCGCTCAGTCGACGTCGTGGCCGCGGAAGCAAAACACAATGAGCATCTATGGCCGAGCCATCTCGCGCGTATCGGTGACGAATGGTGGGTAAACAACATGAATAGCGGGATGCGTAATGGCGGTATTTACGTTTTTGATTCCGACTGGCTGTATTTGCGGCGCATACCTCTGCCGGCGACAGCCGATCCGATCTCGATACTGCCATTCGCCACGGGCGCACTGATCAGCGACTGGGACAACGATCGAATCTATCGGGTGGCGGCCTCGGGTGCAGTGCTCGACGATTTCGAGTCACCGGGTCTCGAAGCAGTAGTTGCAGAATCGCGCGAGGCCCGGGCCTTTTATCGTGCGCTGTCCTGGATGGGATTCGTCCTGCTGGGCGCCGTTTTCGTTGCGCTCATTGCCAAGGCCATCTTGAGTCCGACTCCGAAATTCGTCGCGGCACCGATCGATGGCGCAAGTTCTGGCGCGATTTTCAGTGACGAACCAGTCTGGTTCGAACCCGATCCGAAGGTCGTACGAGCACTGCGCATGAATCTCAGACTTGCAGGCATTGCTTTGGTTGCCCTCGTTCTGCTATCGGCCTACGTGGCCATTGCCTACGGCAACCCGGAGGTCGTTGCCAAGTTGACTGCGCCCATCGGTGGCCTCGTGCTCATCTATGCACTCATCTACCGGATGTCACGTGCCGGCGTCGAGACAGCGATCGGTTTCGAGGGCGAGGAAATCATTCTGCGTAATCACAAAGGCGCCGAGAGCCGGCATCCGATCGTGGCTGCGATCTATAACAAGACCGCAATCGCAACGCCGGACATGGCAGTCCTGCTCGGTAATCCACAGATGTCGTTGTATGCCAGGGAGACCATTACGCAGCAGATCCTGCCGCGGCTTGCGCACGCGGAACAAGTGTCGGCAATGAAGATGCAGCGCCTGTTGTTTCGGCTGCTGCATCCTCAGGGGGTGTTTGTGCTATTGATGATCATTGGAGCTACTGCCGTCGCAGCGATGTATTTTTTGCGCTAGGTTTTCGGCCGAGAGAACTTAGAGACTCGCGCGCTGACCCTGCAGATACGTTGCGGCGATATTGCGGTCGTCGCCGAGGAATATCAGCGCAAACAACAGCTCGTCGATGGATGTCGTTGCCCGCGTACGCCTGGCCGTGATCCTCGAGCCGCCCGCATCGAGTACAATGAAGTCCGCTTCCTTACCGGGCGCGAGATTACCAATACAACCGTCGAGACCCAGTGCTTCGGCGGCCCCGAGCGTCGCGAGATACAGCGCACGACTTGCGGGTAGAGACTGATCCTGCAAGTGCAGCACCTTGTAGGCCTCGTTCATCGTCTGTAACAACGACAAACTCGTGCCACCGCCCACGTCTGTGGCAAGTCCGACTTTGACCCCGGCATCCGACATCGACTGCAAATCGAATAGGCCGCTGCCGAGGAAAAGGTTCGATGTCGGACAGAATGCTGCGGCACCGCCCAGCTTCGCCATCAGCGTGCGATCGTCTGCATCGAGGTGCAAACAGTGTGCAAACACCGAACGGTCGCGTACCAACCCGTAGCGATCATAGACATCGAGATAGCTGCGGCTCCAGGGAAACTGCCTGGCTGTCTGCTCGATCTCTTCGTGGTTCTCGGCAAGGTGCGTGTGCACCCAGGTATCCGGAAACTCGGCCGCAAGGCGACCGGCCGCCTCGAGTTGCTCATCGGTCGAGGTCAGTGCAAACCGCGGCGTGATGGCGTAACCGAGCCGGCCTTTGCCGTGCCAGCGATTGATGAGGGCTTTGCTATCCGCGTAGCCGGTCTGTGCATCATCGCTGAGTTCATCAGGACACAGCCGGTCCATCAGCACTTTGCCGGCGATCAGCCGCATGTTGCGAGCTTCGGCCGCTTCGAAAATCGCGTCTACGGATTGCGGAAAGACCGTCGCGAACACCAGAGCGGATGTCGTGCCGTTCCTCAGCAATTCGTCCAGAAAGACGCCCGCGACTTCGCGTGCGTGTTCTGTATCCGCGAATTCAGCTTCCGCCGGGTACGCATAGCGATTCAGCCAATCGAGCAGTCGCTCTCCATACGATGCGATGATGTCGAGCTGCGAGTAATGAACGTGGCAATCGATCAGACCTGGAACGATGAGCTTGCCGCTCAAGTCTTCGAGCTGCGTGCTGTCAGGCAGCGTCGTCAGTAGTTCGTCGGCTGCGCCAATAGTCGCAATGGCGCCATCCTCGACAACGAGCAGGCCGTCTTGGAAAAATTCGACAGCCGAATCCTCTGCATGCGGACCGGGGTCGCCAAGACAGTGAAATATCGATGCACGGAAGGCCTGCTGCATAGCTACTTCTCAACCAGCACGACAGCCTCATCGAGTGTGTGCTGGTCGCAATTCGGCACATCGGCCGCACGATCGATGATCAGGAAATCCTGACCCGCATCAAACGCGATGAGTGGCATGTGCCAGGTACCGCGATGGTAGTTAATGCCCTGCCGTCCATTCGTTACAAACGCACGCAGGTCTGCCGCCTCAACGCTTTCTTCGGCCGGCGCAACAACAACCATCATTACACACGGCGTCAACGGCACGAACGCCTGGCTGCCCAGTGGGTGCCGTTCGACCATATCGAATCGATACGGCAGCCTTGTCGCAACACGGCAGCGTGCAATACTCACAGCAACTCTGCCATCGTTTTTCATGTCGATCGCACACAGATCATCGAAACGCTCAAACCGCGCCGCATTCATCGCCGCCATCCGATCGACAACCGATTCGATGACATCGCCATACGGGGCGAAGCGTTCGCTGGTCAATGGTTGCGGCTGCAGTGTGATCGTCATGGTGAGTCTGGTTTGTCGACCCGCCCGTAAAGACGAACGCGACTGATCCCGCCGTCCGGATAAATGGACAGGCGCACGTGGCTGATTGTGCCGGGTGATTTCAGTTCATCCTCAAAAAAATGTTGTTTGTCCATCTCGAGCTTCGCCTCGGGCAGCAGCACTTGCCACGCATCGCTGTCCCTCTGTGCGTCGCTTGCATTGGCAAACATCGCCGCCTCGAGTGAAACCCGGTCGGGGTAATTGCCCTTGAAGTGCGCGGTATCGATCTCGACTTTCTCAACCGTACCGGCATGGCCCAACGCGAGGATGACCCAGTCATTGCCCGGACCACGACGGCGTGCCGTTTCCCAGCCATCGCCCATGTTCACACCACGCCCGGCGATGTTCAGATTGTGCATGCTGCCATAGTGTTCGTCACTGCAGGCAATCGCGCGGCCACCATTTTCGAGCGCCAACAGGTCGATCAAGCCATCCACTGCGGTGAAATCAGGACGGACCTCACCGTACACCCGAAGTCGCGCAATGCCGCCGTCAGGATAAATATTGAGTCGCAGATGAGTCCAGACTGCATCGCTATCGATTTCTGCGTAGTGGTGTGCATCGCCCTGCAGATCGGATTTTTCGAGGATCTCCGTCCAACCGCCTGTGGGAATCTCATCCTCGCTCACAGTCGCTTCAAGCGAAACCTGCGGCGGATAGTTACCCGTGAAGAAGCTCGTGTCGAGATCGACGCCATGAATGACACCGGGTACTCCGAGTCGAATGATGCAATGATCGTGACCGGGAGTGCGCTTCCGACGACTCTCCCAGCCATCCATCCATTTGCCGTGATCGTCATATTTATCGTCGATGAATACCGGCTCGTGTGGGTCGATGAGCCGTTCCTTGGCAGCGAAAAACTCATCGGTCGCGCACGTCACCTTCGATCCGAGCCTTGGCTGCTCGAGTTGGATCCACTCGTGAAACGGGTTTGACGATACGGCCATCAGCCTTCGTCCATTGACTGCAGCCGCAGCCTGGCAATCTTGTGAATCTCGGCCAGGGCCGTTTCAAATTCCGTTGCATTGTCGTTGCCAAGCCGCTTCTCGAACGCCGCAAGGATTTCGGCGCGACCGCTCCCGCGCACCGCCATCACAAACGGAAAACCGAATTTCTCGTGATAGTCACGGTTCAGCGTTTGAAATTTGGCGAACTCCTCCGGCGTGCACTGATCGAGGCCCGCGCTCGCCTGCTCACTGGACGACTCTTGCGTGAGCTCGCCGGCGATCTGCGCCTTGCCTGCAAGGTCGGGGTGCGCACGAATCAGCGCCAACTGACGTTTCGCTGACGCGTTATCGACGCAGTCGGCCATTATCGCTGCAATTTTCCCGACGTCGTCGGACTCCGCCGCGATCGGCGCAGCTTCCTCGGCCACCCAACGAGAATGCTCATAAATACCGCCGTAACGCGCAATGAATTCGGCTTCAGATTTCGCCATCATTGTTCCGCCGGAAAGCAAGCTCGCCAGTGGTTGGCTATGTCAATGCGCCGCGCCACCCAGACGTCGTCGTATCCGGCGACGTAATCCAGGAACCGCGCGACCGCAGCCGTACGTCCTGGCCGTCCGGCAAGCCGGCAATGCAGCCCGACTGACATCATTCTCGAACCTTCGGCGTAAAGCACATCGAATGTGTCTTTGAGGTAGTCAAAAAATTGTTGTCCAGAGTTGAATCCTTGTGCCGTCGCAAAACGCATGTCGTTGGCATCGAGTGTATACGGCACCATTAGCTGCGGAGATGTGAAAGAGTAGTCCCAGTATGGCAAATCGTCAGAATAACAATCCGAGTTGTAGCGAAAACCGCCCTCCTCCGCGACAAGACGATGAGTCTGCGGGCTGCAACGACCAAGATACCAGCCGATCGGGCGTGCCCCGGTCACCTTGGAATGAATATCGATCGCCTGCTGCAGATGTTTTCGCTCGGTCGCTTCATCGATCGTCTGGTAATCGATCCAACGGTAACCGTGACTTGCGATTTCCCACTCCGCATCCTGCATCGCAGCGACAGCAGCGGGATTGCGTTCCAGCGCCATCGCGACGCCAAATACAGTGACGGGGAGCTGCTGCGCGGTGAACAGGCGGTGCAAGCGCCAGAACCCGGCCCGGGACCCGTACTCGTACATGGACTCCATGTTCATGTGGCGCTGCTTCTCGATTGCTACCGCGCCGACGATCTCCGACAGAAATGCTTCCGAAGCAGCATCACCGTGCAACACACAGTTCTCGGCGCCTTCTTCATAGTTCACAACAAACTGCACGGCGATTCGCGCACCATCCGGCCACGCGGCATCCGGCGGGCGTTGGCCGTAGCCATGCAGGTCCCTCGGATAACTCTCGTCAGCCACTATTTGACTTCCATTGCCTGATACCAGCGATCGATAATCTCGCGCTCGTCTTCGCTCATGCTCGTCAGGTTGCCGATCGGCATCACACGAGTAACAACCGTCTGCTGGTGAATGCGCTGCGCCTCTGCCTCGATCTGCGCATCGGTATCCAGAACGACACCGCCCGGTGCAGCGGGAAACGCCGGATGTGTTGGTGCATCGGAGTGGCATGACGCACAACGCTGCTGCACAACACTGCGCACATCGGCGAAGGTCACAGATTCGCCCGATGCTGCAGTGGCCCTCGGCGCGATCAACGCGGCAACGCCCGCCAGCAAGATGATCGCAATAACAACGGGCACGAACGATGCATTGCCCTTATGTCGGGCGACGAAATAGACACGAATCAGCGCGCCTGCGAGCGAGATGGCTATCAGGATCGCCCAGTTGTAGGCATGGTTATAGGTCAGCGCGTAGTGGTTGCTCGTCATGACGAACAGCACGGGCAAGGTGAAATAGGTGTTGTGCACGGAACGCTGTTTGGCCGTGACGCCATCCTGTGCATTGGGTGCCTCGCCACGCTGCGCTGCCTCGACCATTCTCCGTTGTCCCGGAATAATGGCGAAGAATACATTCGCAACCATGATCGTCCCGAGGACCGCACCGAAATGTATGTATGCGCCGCGACCGCTGAAGAGCTGACACAAGCCCCACGCGAGTAACGACACGGCGATCAACAGGACAACACCGAACAGCCTGTCGTTTGCGCCTAGCTTCGACTTGCAAAGCAAGTCGTAGACTACCCATCCGACCGCAATCGATGCGGCAGCCATACCCACGGCAGCAAACGGCGAAAGGGCGGCAACGGATGGGTCGATCAGATACACCTCTGCCCCGTACCAGTAGACGAGAACAAGCAGGAACATTCCTGATAACCACGTCGAGTAAGCCTCCCACTTGAACCAGTGCAAGGTCTCGGGGAGCACCGGTGGCGCCGCCCGGTACTTTTGTGAGTGGTAAAAGCCGCCACCATGCACTGACCACAGTTCTCCACCCACACCTTTCTCATCATCGCCGGCTTGTTGCGGCGCCTCGAGATGATTGTCCAGCCAGATGAAGTAGAACGACGCGCCAATCCAGGCAATGCCGGTAATGAAGTGCACCCAGCGGCCGAGCAAATTGAGCCATTCGACGAAATACGCGTCCATGCTATCGCTGACGCTGCAGTGGATGGACGTTGTCGGGGTAAACGGGGTCGGCAGCCCGAAGTGCCCGCTCGTACGCCTGCAATACCTCGGCCGCCGCTGCAACGGCGATCTCTGCCGGCTTCTTGCCCGTGATGCCATCGACACCGATCGGACAAACCAGCTGATCGATGCTGTCTTGCTGCATCCCCTGCGCCGCGAATCGCTTCTCGAAGCGGCGCCGCTTGGTCAGCGAGCCGATCAGGCCGCAGTAGATCGCGTCGCCACGCAGCAGTATGCGGTCGCAGATGTCGAAGTCGATTGCGTGGCTATGGGTCATTACGAGATAACAACTTCGCGGCGGCATCGCCGCCACTTCCAGCGACGGGTCAGTACTTTCTATGGTGCGAACATTTGCCGGCGTGCTGCGAAAGATGTTGCGTCGACTGTCTATCCAGCGAATGTTGCAGTCGAGCATCGACAGCGACCGCACCACGGCGGATCCGACATGGCCGGCGCCAAAAACGGCAATATTGAGGTCCGTACCGACGACATTCTCATAGAACCAGTGATCGATTCGATGTGCGGTACGGGCCGCTACAAGCCCCTCGCGCGCGCTTGCAACAATGCTCGCCGACATTGCGTCGGTGGCTTCACCGAATGTGCTGTCTGACGTAACTACTAACTTGTCCGTCTGGCCGTCAAGATCGGTAACGACGACGGCCGGCTCGCGCTGCCCGTACAAAGCGCGCAGGTCTCGCAACCAGCCCGGCAAGCCGCTGGCAATTGGCTCGAACAGAATATCGACGACACCACCGCAACACTGCCCCATGGTCGTGCCAAGTGGGAACTTGCGTAGCTGCGGTATTTCATCGCCGCCAATCATGTCGCAAGCGATTCGCGTGCATTGATACTCGAGCTGGCCGCCACCGATGGTGCCGATCGTTGCATCGGCAGTGACGATCATTTTCGCGCCAACTTCACGTGGCGCAGAACCACGTATTCCGGCGACCGTGACCAACACGACCCGCCGGCCTGCAGCCGTCAGGTCGGATAGTTCGTCAATCCACTCGTTCATGATCCGTCGCCTTCGATCGCCCTGAGCACCGCTTCTGGCGTAGCCGGCGCCTGCAGGTCCGGCAGCGGCATGTCGTCGCTTGCGATCGCATCGCGTATCGCATGAAACGCAGAGATGCCAAGCATTAGCGGCGGTTCGCCGACCGCTTTGGAACGATAGATCGTATCTTCCCTGTTGACCGATTCCTGCAACAGCTGCACCCGAAAATCCGGTGCCAGGTCCGAGCAACACGGGATTTTGTACGTCGACGGCGCGTGGGTCGTGAGTTCACCGGCATCGTTCCAGCATAGTTCTTCCGAGGTCAGCCAACCCACACCCTGCACGTAGCCGCCTTCGACCTGGCCGAGATCAACGGCCGGATTCAGCGAGTCGCCACAGTCATGCACGATGTCGGCGCGCAGCAATCGATACTCGCCGGTGAGCGTATCGACGATCACCTCTGAGACCGCCGCGCCGTAAGCGTAGTAGAAAAACGGACGGCCACTGAAAGTATCGCGGTCATAATGGATCTTGGGCGTCTTGTAGAATCCCGTCGCCGACAGAGAAATGCGATCAAACCAGGCCAGCTGCACAAGATCCGCAAAACTCAGCACCTGCTCGCCCATTCTGACCGAATTATCAGCAAAATCGATCGCTGCCTCTGCAACATTGAAATGCCGCGCCGCAAACTCGGTCAGACGAGCGCGGATCTTTGCCGCGGCCAATTGGGCAGCTTTACCGTTCATATCGGATCCGCTGGATGCGGCTGTTGCCGAGGCGTTCGCTACCTTGCTGGTGTCAGGCGCGTTGATCCGGATTCGATCGACACTGATGCCGAATTCATCGGCAACGACCTGCGCGACCTTGATGAACAGACCCTGGCCCATTTCCGTGCCACCGTGATTCAGGTGCACGGTGCCATCCTTGTATACATGCACCAATGCTGCGGCCTGGTTGAGATGCGTTGCCGTGAACGAGATGCCGAATTTGACGGGTGTCAGCGCAATACCGCGTTTCGATACGGCGGTCGTCCTGTTGAATTCGCGCACCGCATTGCGTCGCTTTTGATAGCTCGAGTCTGCCTCGAGTTTGTCGACAATCTCCACGATGAGATTGTCTTCGATTTTTTGCTGGTACTGCGTTGTATCGCGCTCACCGATGCCGTAGAAATTTCGGCGTCGAACTTCAAGTGGGTCTTTGTCAAGCGTGCGCGCTATGTCGTCGATGGCGTATTCGATCGCGTACATACCCTGTGGCCCACCAAATCCGCGAAATGCCGTGTTCGATACGGTATTTGTTTTGCAGCGATGCGATGCGATGTGCACGTTCTCGAGAAAGTACGCATTGTCGCAGTGGAACATCGTGCGGTCGTTGACGGGGCCCGACAGGTCTGCCGAGATTCCACAGCGCGAGGCAAACATGAAATCGATGCCCTGAATTCGCCCGGAGTCATCGAAGCCGACATCATAGTCGATGACGAAGTCGTGACGTTTGCCCGTCATGATCATGTCATCGTCACGGTCGAGCCGCAGCTTGCACGCACGACCGGTTTTGACTGCCATCAGCGCCGCTATGCATGCAATTGTCGCCGCCTGACTTTCTTTGCCACCGAATGCGCCACCCATGCGCCTGCAAACACACACAACGTCTTTCGCGGAACGTGCAGTCGCATGCGCCACCAGGTGTTGCACCTCGTCGGGGTGTTGCGTTGAGCTATAGACCAGCAGCCCGCCATCCTCTTGTGGCACCACCATTGCAATGTGGCCCTCAAGATAAAACTGATCCTGCCCGCCCAACTCGAGGCGCCGCTGTATGCGATGCGGCGCGTCGACCAGCGCAACTTCCGGCGCACCACGTTGCAGGGTTTCCGTTGGCAGGACAAATGAGTGTTTTTCGATCGCCGTCAGCGGATCGAGTATTGGCTCGAGCTCTTCGTAATCGATTTTCGCGAGATGGGTCGCTTTGCGTGCCGCGTCAACCGTCTCCGCAGCAACCGCAAATATCGCATGCCCGACATATTCGACAACGTCCTCCGTCAGAATTCGTTCATCAGCGACGATTGGCCCGCAGTTATTCTCTCCGGGAATATCTGCCGCGACAAAGACATCGACAACACCGTCAGCAGCAGCGACTGCATCGAGATCCAGATGCCGTATCCGCGCATGTGCCTTGGAGCTCATGCCAACCGCCACATGCAACAGATCGCGTGGTTCGGGCAGGTCATCGGTATAGGCCGCAGTCCCACTAACATGCAGATGCGCGCTGTCGTGCGGCAGCGCTTTGCCAACCGCTGCGCGTCGGGCATTCAATTTCACGTCAGCCCTGGCGCCCATACGAATACACCGTTTGCTCGAGCTCGCCGCGCGTCTCCAGGAAGAATCGCCGCAGCAGGTTTTGTACGGCGCGCAGGCGGTAGCTGGCGGACGCCCGCATGTCGGTTATTGGCGTAAAATCCTGCGCCAGCGCCTGTGACGCGTTCTCGATCGTCTGCTCATTCCACGCTGCACCGACGACAGCGGACTCCGCATGCGTGGCCCGCTTGATCGTCGCCGCCAATCCGCCACAGGCCATCCGGAAGGACGTCACACGACCCTCGCCCAATTCGAGCCGATACGCGCTGCATACTGCCGATATGTCCTGATCGAAGCGTTTCGACAGCTTGTGCGATCGCAGCACCACACCTTCCCACGGTAACGGGATTCGAATCGACTCGACAAACTCACTGGGCCGCAGATCTTTCACCTGGTAATCGAGA
>Ga0224508_10003042_pt1 | contig 13995 bp, 14 predicted proteins | sample SF_Jan12_sed_USG_4_FD_170157 | JGI IMG/M metagenome (GOLD analysis project Ga0224508, IMG submission 170157) | Sediment microbial communities from San Francisco Bay, California, United States - SF_Jan12_sed_USGS_21 | ecosystem: Environmental > Aquatic > Marine > Sediment | place: USA...
GTCACGATCGCCCCGACGGGAACCGCTGCGGCCGGCACCGCCTCGCCGGCGCCCGTGTCGAAATCGGTACCCAGCAGATAATTCGCCCCGGAGGTCGTGAGGAATCGTCCCGCGTAGTAGAATAGACCGATCCGGCCGCGCTTCAGGCGGCGCTTGAATGCCGCCGTTGCGGCACGCAATTGATCGCCGGTCGCGTTTCGAAGCAGCGCGACATCATAGCCTTGCGTCTTGAGATGCCGCGCCACCGCCGCGGCATCGACCGCCGGCGTCGCCAAACGATCCGCCCCATAGGTGCTATTACCGACCACCAACGCGTGATGGGAAGCGGCGTCCATCGCCATTGTCAGCCGGGAATTGCCGCCGATCAGGCATAGACAACAGAAAAGCGCACACGAAAGCTTAAACCCAATTTTCCGCAAGTTTGGATAAACATTAGGTTTTCGAATTACCTCGGATGCTAACGCATCTCTTAATTTGCAAATTTCCTGAACGATCTTAAAACACCTTTCAACTGGCTTCGCTTCGACCTAATGGCTTGCCGTGCGGCAAGGCGATGGAATCCCATCGCCATTTCGCGCCCGGCGCTGCATCTTTCTCCCGCTGGGATCGCATTCGCCGGGCAAGATGCAACATGTTGATCGGTCCGCCAATACTCCCCTTGATATCATACGAAGAGTATAGCCGAGCTACCCGCGCGCGCAATGCAATCAAATTTCCCGGCCCAGCCAAATAAGACGACACCCAATAGTGACACCGGTCTGTCGGACCGATTCCCGTTACCTTACGGTGATTGTAATCTTTTTCGATATGATTGGCGGATTGTGCGGAACATGGTCATGGTCGCCCATGATCAACTGCAGGGTATGTTTCCCGGGCGACAATTCTACAAAGGCCTCGGACTGCCCCGCACCGAAATGCAGATGATTTTTGTCCGCCGGAATTTCCTCGTCAAGCGGCGGCAACGGCGCGTCGACGATCAAATGGTGATGACCCGTGTTCTTTTTCTTGATGCCAGACGGCGCAATGCCGAAATTGCGCAGCCCGAACCAGACGCGAAACCGGCGCTTCCGTACGATCTCGCCGTCATTCGGCCAGCCAATGTAAAGATATGCGTCCTTGGGTGCCGGCGTGTCGCCCGCCAGGACCGGTGTCTCACCGGTCACTGGAACGAGCGCCAAAACGAAGCCGGCAAGCGCGGATATCAACGAAACTCGCATGATGATACTCCTAAGATGGGAAACGTCGCGGTTGAGGACCGGTCGTTCTGTGAGCTTATTTCGGAACGGTGACGGTAATCCGCCTGGAAAAGAGCGGGGGATTGTGCGGCACGTGGTCGTGGTCGCCCATGAGCAACTGCAGCGTGTGCTTTCCGGGCGGCAGCTCAATGCGCACTTCGGTTTGTCCGCCGCCAAAATGAAGATGGTTCTTATCCGCCGGAATTTCTTCATCGAACGGCGGCAGAGGCGCATCGATGATCAGATGATGATGGCCCGTATTGGCCTTCTTGATACCGGCCGGCGCCATGCCCGCGCCGCGATTGCCCATCCGGAGCCAAAACTTGCCGCCATGGATGACCTGCCCGTTTTTCGGCCAGATAATATAAACCTTGGAATTCTTCGGTGCCGGCGTGTTGCCGGCGTACGCCACACCGGCGCCCAGCACCACCGCAAGCGCGGCACATAGTGCACTTTTGATCATGAAAGTCCCCCCTTCAGTCAACACAATTACTAGCACAATACCACCAAATGGTAAAAATTGTCTGTATGGAATACGTTATTGCCCAATTCATAAATATTAAAAGGCCCGGGCGAACTGCCCGGACCTTTGTATGCGGATTTCAGAATTCTAAAACATTGCCGCAAAAATAACTCTACTGATTACGGTGGCGCTTCAGCAATTTGACCAATTCGGGGTATAGATGCAGCCGTTCGCGGTGCCGCCGACGCCGTAATTACTGTGGCCGTTATAGTGGCTCCAAGATCCGTTGCCATACCGCTGTCCGCTGCTGAAGCGGTTGCCGTAGGAATGGCCTTGCTTCAATTGCCTGTGCCGCGCCGCATTCCGCCACGCCTGCATCATGAGTTGACGGTTGAGCCGTTGCTGTTGTCGAAGCGCCGCCTCGCGCATGGCGGCCATCCGCTTTGCCAGCGCCATGCGCAAATTCGCAATCGCCTCCGTCTCGCCGGCCCGGCCAATCCGGCCGTCGTCCTTGAGCCAATAGGCGCCCGGGCTCAACGGCCCGATCAAGGCTTCGATCGCCGTTCTGTTTGCGTGCGGAAGCGGATCGCCGTTGATCGTAATCTGATCCTGCGCGGGCTCGGCGCGGGCGCCGGCGAGGATCGTAAACATCGCAACGATCGCCAGTGCCGCGATTCGGGCGAAACGCGCAACCGGTTCGAACGTGAACGAACGAGCCGGAATGGAACGGCGGATGCGCACCGGCGCAATCGCTTGCGGCCGAACCGCCTGGACTGCGGGCTGCGCTATCCGGGACGGAAGTACTTCGGTTTCGGAGATCGTACTGCACGATTGCGCCGCCTCGGCGTAGGCGTCGTACCGGCTGCGGCGTTCATCGGCATCGGCGAACCATGCCGGCGGATTTCCCAGGATCCGTTGCTTGTAGTCGCACCATTCCGTGAAAGTCATTGCCGACATGTCCCGTCTCCATCGAGTTTGCTCTCAATGGAAGAAACGTTCGGTAACGGCAAAAGGGGTTAAACCGAGACACGTTTTTTTACGAAAACGCTCTGGCAGATTTTTCCCATAGCTTTAACCCCTTATGGGGATTTCCGCCGTTCTCACCGGTATAGCCTCCATGGCTATGCTTCCCAACTCTCGACTGCCCGCCAGCACTCCGCTGGCGGGCCTTTTTCCATTGCTTAGAAGCGCTTGGGGTGCGGGCTCAGCGAATCGCGCGCAGAATTGCGTCGATGTCAGGTCGCCGGGAATAATCGGTCTCCGAAAACCGCGCTCGCACCACGCCTTTCCGGTCGATTACCAGAACCATTGGATGCGGAATACCGTGATAGGCGGAGCCCTGCGCATGGCGTTGATTGAGGAGGCCAAATTTCCGAATGATTTCCGATTTCGGATCGGACAGCAGGGTGAAAGCGATTTTCCGCCGCTTCGCGAAACGCGCCAATTGCTGCACGGAATCATAGCTAACGGTGGCAACCCGATAGCCCAGCCGGGTGAATTCAGCGTGCCGTTTGTTCCAGGCGACCGCCTGGGACTTACAGTAAATTCACCAATCGAGGGAACGGGTAAATAAGAGGATCAGGCCCTTTTTACCGGCCACCGACGCGAAATCGGCGGATTGGCCGCGCTGATCCGTCGCCGTCAACTGGTGCGGAATTGTCTCACCGACTTTGGGGCCGCGCTCCAGCTTATCCGACCCCGTCGCGGCAGCAGCCACGTTCACCGAGCCCAGATAGACGGAGAGGGTGACGGCAAGACCGACACCGGCCACGCGGAAGAAATTCGATTTCAACACGGAAATTCCTTTAGCCAACATCACCAGCAACACTAGATAATTCCACCACGCCCGGTGGCAAGGCCTCCGGTGGCATTGTTGCCCAAAGCGCGCCTATAGGGAGAGTCTTCCCGCAATTTCGGGCGAATCCGCCGCATAACGATAGGCCCGGAACATCATATTGGTCTGGCCGCCCGCGAAGTACGGGTCGAAGAAGGGAGAGACATACTCCCATACGATTTCACCGTCGGCCGTGACTTCCAGGACCCGGCCCCACTGCCCTTCGCAGATAAGAGTATTGCCGTCCGCCAAGCGCTGCGCGCCGCTGATATGGGGGCTAAAAAAGGTATAGGGCGGTGATCCCTTGTATTCCCAAATGCTTTTCTTACTTTCCGGGTCGAGTTCGATGACCCGCGAAAACGGCATTCCGCCGCCGTGAATTCCGTTCGCGAACAATAGGATATTGCCGTTGTCCAGCATTCCACAATCATGCTGGTGGCCCCAGTCGTCGTCGCGATGCTCCCACCGGAACCGGCGCGTCTCGCGATCGACGATGGCGATCAAATTGAGCCGGCGAAAACTCAACATGACGTCGCCGTTGGACAGCGGCGCGCACGCGTTGGCGTGACCAAACTCGTTGCGAAAGCAGCGGCCGCAGATTGGATACTGTTCAATTTCCATGTCGCTATGCGCGTGCCATTCCCACACGATTTCGCCCTGCGGCGTCACTTCGTGCAAGTAGTCGCCATAGATCAGGCCGTTATGCTCGGTTCCCGGCTGACCGCCTTGAACCCGCCGGGCCGCGGCCTCCGGCATGATTTCCCATCCGAGATACAAGGTGTTGCCGTTCGCCAGCCGACGGCAATCATGGTGTTGTTCCCAGTTCTCATATTCCCAGCGGATTTCTCCATCCCAATCGTATTCGCGAAGGATGCCACCCCGTCCACCCCGCAACGGTTGCCCTTCACCGCCTTCGAACCGGGACAGCGCCTCACCGGCGAACGCTGAATTGTCTTTCGGTTCACCGCTCCAAAGCAGATTGCCGTTCTCAAGCAGATAGACATTGTTGCCGGGGTTGAGGGGAAAGTGCCATTCATGCACGACCTTTCCCTCCATATCGACGAGATAGGCGGCGCGTCCATTCAACCGGACGATCAGCGTAAATCCCGGGCAGGCCTTTGCCCGGTCATGGGTCAATACTCCGACATCTCGATAGCGCATTGTTCGACCAGGTTCCTTAAAGTACGTCCCGCAACGCGGGGCAGTTCCTACGACGGCAATCCCTGCGATGGCGGCCGCTTGATGAGGGTCCAGATATTCGGCAACTCACCCACCGGCACCTCGATAAGCGCCGGACCGCCCGCATCGAAGGCTTGCCGCATGGCCTTGCGCAATTCGTCCGGCGATTTCGCGCGGATCCCGAACATGCCGAAGCTCTCGGCCAAGGCCACGAAATCCGGATTGTGCAACTCGACTGCAATGTTTCGCCCGCCAAAATTGTCCTTTTGGATCCGTTTCACATTGCCGAAGGCGCCGTCCGCGAACACGATGGTAACCAGGTTGATTCCGTGCGCCACCGCGGTCGACAGCTCCTGGACATTGAACATGAACCCGCCATCGCCCGAGATGACCACCACCTTGCGGTCGGGATTCCCGACCTGAGCGCCGAGACCGGTCGGGAAGCCAAGGCCCAGCGTCCCTTGATAGCCCGGCGTGATGAGGGTCCGGGGCCGGTAGATCGGCATCCAGTTCTGCGTGAAGGTCGCAAGCTGCGTCACGTCGGTCACCAGGATGCCGTCCTCCGGCACTTCGTCGCGGATGACCTTGGCGAAACCGTACTGCGGCTCGAGCGCCGCCAGTTTTCCCAGCACGTCCTGCTTTATCGCGTTCAGCTCCGTCTTGCGTGAGGCCCGTTTGCGGTTGTGCGGCTCGATACCGTCGGCCAGCCGCGCCAAGCCGGCCCTGGCGCTTGCAACGATACAGTGATCCGCCGGGCGCGGCTTGACCGCTTGTTCGGCGTCGATATCGATGCGCACGATCTTGACCTCATCCTCGCGGCCCCAAGCCAGGGCGGGCGCGAGAAACCGCGTGCCGACAACCAGCACGACATCGACGTCCGGCCAAAGCCCTTGGCCCGCGATCATGCCTTGCGCCAGATAGTGATCGTCGCGCACCGCGCCCCGGCCGGTCCGGCTCATGACCACCGGCGCCTCCAGCAATTCAGCCACCCGCAGCAACTCCGCCTCGGCGCCGAAGACGCCGCTGCCGACGAAGATCGCCGGCTTCTCGGCATCGCCGAGCAACCGCGCCGCGGCATCGATCGCGGCGGCGTCCAGTGCTTCGTCACCGTCGAATGCAGCCGGCTCGAGAAGCGCCACCTCCTCGGTTTTCCCCATGACGTCGGGCGCCATTTCGAAGACGCCCGGCTGGTGCCGCCCCGCCAGCATCGCCCGCAAGCCGTCGCGCAGGACCGTCGGCGTTTCCGCCGGCGATTCGGCGCGCCCGACCCATTTGACGACGCCGCGCATCGCACTCTGCTGATCGCGAATTTCATGCGGAATACCGAGTCCCAGGCCGATCTGATAGGAGGGTATCTGTCCCGTAAGACAAAGCACCGGAACGTTAGACGCCGCCGCCGTCGACAACGCCGCGGCGGCGTTGAGGACGCCCGGGCCTGGCACAACCGTACACACGCCGAGCTTGCCGGTGGATTGGGCATAGCCCAGCGCCATATAGGCCGCGCCCTGTTCGTGCCGCGTATGCAGGGTGCGGACCGAATTTTGGTTCTCGTATAGTGCATCGAACATGTTGTCGAGTTGCACGCCGGGCAGGCCGAACACCGTATCGACGCCGTTCTTCATCAAGGTCCGGACGATCGCCTGGCCGCCCGTCATTTTTTCCCCGGCGGAATTCGCCATGCTGCTCTCCTTCAAGTTAATGCCCGCACAGATATAGTGCCCAAGGCGAATTTCATCCGGCCGGTCCAGGCGCGGCTATTGCGCGGGTGAGAACGGCGCCGGCAGCAGAATTTTGTTTTCCTGGGCAACCAGCCGGCCGCCGGGACCCTTTGGCGGCCAGATGCCTTCGGCTTTCGCCTTGGCCCGCACCTGCTGGCGCTGATCGAGGCTTTCATACGCCCACACATGGACGTGCTTGTTGAGCGCGCCGACTTCGCTGTACATGGAAATAATCAGCGGCGACAGCTTGCGCCGTCCCTCGATCGCCCCTTGCCAAGCCTCGATGGTTGCGGGAATCGCACCCGGCTTCAACGTGTAACTGCGCATTTCGTAGATTGGGCCGTTCTTGCCGATCAGCATCTCGGGCGAGACCGGCGACGGGGTGAATATTTCGGAATTCATCGACAAGAGGAATTCACCGACCGCCGGTGGCCAATGTGGTGACTTGGCCGCTTCGGATCGGACCTTTTCGCGTTCCGCCATGTCCGCGTATGGCCAGACATGAATGATCTGGTTGAGCGGGCCGATTTCGGAAAACCAAAAAGCCGCCAATTCGGAATGCTTCTTACGATGCTCATACCCTTCGGCAAACCGCTCCAAGACCGTTTGCAAGGAACCCGGAACCAGTTGGTACGTCCGCACTTCATAGATCATAGCTCTTCGCTCCTGACGCTGGCCGCCGACATCGGCGTGCTGTGAAACCAAGATAAAACGATGACAGCGTTTTGCCGCGTGATCAAATTGCCACCCCGGCTTGTGGCTGGCCCACCGGAAACGATAATGTTTTGGGCTGCTGTCACATCCTCGGAGAAAAAAATATGGGCATCGATTACATAGTTGTGGGCGCCGGATCGGCCGGCTGCGTCATGGCCAACCGGTTGAGCGAAGACGGCGCGCAGGTCGTTCTGCTGGAAGCCGGCCCGAAGGACCGCAATCCGATGATCCATATTCCGGCCGGCGTCCGGACGCTGCTGTATCACCCGAAGATCAATTGGAACTACAGCAGCGAACCCGAAGAGGGCAGCGGCGGACGGCGCATTCATTGGCCGCGTGGCAAGGTGCTGGGCGGATCGAGCTCGATCAACGGTATGCAATACGTCCGCGGTAACGCCACCGACTACGACGGTTGGGCGCAGCGCGGCTGCACCGGCTGGTCGTATGACGAGGTGTTGCCCTATTTCAAACAATCGGAGGATTTCCGCGAGCGCGGCGATGGCGCCTACCGGGGCCATGGCGGCGTGCTGAAGGTCGAGGAGGCCCGCACCATCCTGCCGCTGACGCACCGGTTCGTCGAGGCGGCCCAACAGGCCGGGTTCCCCATGACACCGGATTACAATGGCGCGCAGCAGGAAGGCGTCGGCTATTCCCAGATGACCCGGATTGGCCGCCGTCGGGCGTCGACGGCGCAGACATTCCTGGCTGCGGCGAAGGGCCGGCCCAATCTGACGATCGAGACCGACGCGGTCGCTACGAAGTTAATCTTCGAGGGCAAGAAATGCGTCGGCGTGGCGTTCCGCCAGGGCGGGCGGGACCGGGAACTCCGCACCGACCGGGAAGTCGTTGTCAGTGGCGGCGCGATCAATTCACCGCACCTGCTGCAGGTCTCCGGCATCGGGCCGGGCGCGCATCTGCAATCGCTCGGCATCGACACGGTGCATGATCTGCCCGGCGTCGGGGGCAACCTGTCCGACCACTATGTGACCCGAATCGCGCACCGGGTGAAGAACGCCGTCTCGATGAATCAACTGGCGCGGTTTCCGCGGGTCGTTCCCGAAATTGCGCGCTGGGTCCTGCGCGGCGATGGCGCGCTCACCTTCGGTGCGACCAGCGCCATGGTATTCAGCCGCAGCCGCGAGGGGCTGAGCAGCCCCGATTTGCAGCTTCTATACGCGCCGGTCAGCTTCGAGCCGGAAAAGAAAAACGTCCTTGAGAGCAAGCCCGGCATGGCCGTTGCGGTCTGCCCGGCGCGCCCGGAGAGCCGGGGCACGATCATGGCCGCCAGTCCGGACCCGCTGCAACCGCCCGCCATTCGACCGAACTACCTGTCGGCGGAAAGCGATCTCCATGTCATGTTGGCCGGCATTCAGCAGACACGAAAGATTTTTGCCGCCCCCGCCATCGCCGAATATTCCGAGGGCGAGGTCCGCCCCGGCACGCCGATCGAGACGATCGACGACGTCCGCGCCTACGCCCAGGCCCAGGGCACCACGATCTATCACCCGGTCGGAACGTGTAAGATGGGCGAGGATCCCATGGCGGTGGTCGACTCGAGGCTGCGGGTTCACGGTGTCTCCGGACTGCGGGTGATCGACGCGTCGGTCATGCCGACCGTTACCACGGGCAACACCAACGCGCCGACGATCATGATTGCGGAAAAAGGCGCGGCGATGATCCGGGAGGACGCCGCGGCCTGATCCGAAAGAGGCGACCGGCGTGAGATCCAGGACGTCGCGGGCGCGGCCAAGGCCGAGCCGGTGATCCTGCGGACCGTCGGATTTCCCAACGCGCCGCCAAATTTGCTATACACAGGCACGATGATCGTCGCGCAAATCTCCGATACCCATATCGATCTCGACCACCCGCAGGGCGCGGAACGCAGGCGCTATCTCGAGCTATGCGTGGAGGACATCAACGGGCTCGATCCATTGCCGGATGTGGTCGTTCATACAGGCGACCTCACCAATACGGGAAACCCGAAAGAATACGAAGAGGCAAAGAAAATTTTGGGTGATTTGGCGGCCCCACTGTATGTCACGGCGGGCAACCGCGATGATCGGGTGGCGCTCCGTACGGCCTTTCCCGCCGACGAATATCTGCTGCCCGAGTCGCCTTTCCTGCAATACCGTGTGGACAAATTTCCGGTGCGGTTGATGGTCCTCGATACGCTGAGTGAAAACAGCAATAAGGGTGACTATTGCGCGACCCGGGCGGACAGCCTGTGCGCCGCGCTGGCCGATGACAGGACCAAGCCGACGGCGGTCTTCATGCATCATCCGGCGTTCGAGGTCGTCGAATCGGATTATCCATTGCAGTTCGAGTCATGGGAAGCGGTCGATAAATTGGGTCGCGCCCTGAATGGGCATGGCCGCGTCATCCACGCCTTCTGTGGCCATACCCACCGCGCGACCGGGGGCACAATCGGCGACGTGCCGGTGAGCAGCACGCCGAGCATCGCCGTCGACCTTCGGCTCGGCACCTATCCGGACGCGCATCAATCCGTTCCGCTGTATCGGATCCATCGCTTCGACGGAGAACACGGCGTCGTCAGCGAGATGCGGGCGGCCGGGCAACTTTGAGCGGCAGAGAAAGTAAAGGATCACCGTCGTGAACCGGCCGACGTCGACATCCCTTGCGGAACTTACCGACCGTCTCATCGCTTTCCGCGATGCGCGGGATTGGCAGCAGTTTCATTCGCTCAAGAACCTGATTCTATCGGTCAGCCTCGAATCCGCGGAGCTGCTCGAGCTGACACAATGGAAAGGCGACGACGCCGTCGAAACCGCCGTGGCGGATCCGGCGTTTCGCGATCGTCTGGCGGAGGAATGCGCGGACGTTCTGCTCTACCTGCTGCTGATTGCGGAGCGCGCCGATTTCGATCTGGCAACCGCCGCCGCCGCCAAGATCGAGACCAACGAGGCCAAATATCCGGTGGACAAATCCCGCGGCAACGCCCGCAAATACACCGAACTGTAAGCCGGCGCTCCGGCCCGGGCGGCGCCTAGACCATTTCCTGTTTAAATTGACCAAGCAAATACGTCGTCGCGAACCGTTTCGGTTCGCTCGGGATTTGCTCTAATCCAAACTGTCGTAGTAGGACTGCAGCACCTTGAGGACCTCGGGCCGGCTGAACTCGGGCGGCACCGTCTCATGATTCGCAAACATTTCCCGCAGCCGCGTGCCCGAGACGTTGAGCCGATCCTCGTTCGGATGCGGACAGGTCTTGCCGGTCGCCATCCCATCGCATTTGAAGCAGTAAAATGTGATGTCGATCTTGAGCGGCTCGATTTCCATGCTGTCCGGCGGGATCTCGTCGAAGATGTGATGGGCATCGAACGGCCCGTAATAGTCGCCGACACCCGCATGGTCGCGCCCGACGATCAGATGCGAGCAGCCGAAATTCTGCCGGAACAGCGCGTGCAGCAGGGCCTCGCGCGGGCCGGCATAGCGCATCTCGATGGGATAGCCCGCCTGAATGATGGTGCCCGGCACAAAGTAGTGCTGAACCAGCGCGTCGATCGCATCGACCCGGACGTCGGCCGGAATATCACCTGGTTTCAACGCGCCCAACACCTGATGGATCAGCACGCCGTCGCAAATTTCAATGGCGACCTTGGCAAGATATTCGTGGCTGCGGTGCATCGGGTTGCGCGTTTGGAACGCCGCGACTTTCGACCAGCCCTTCTCTTGAAACAGCGCCCGGGTTGCCGCCGGCCGGTGGTATAGGCCCTTATACGTCTCGGGGAAGTGACCTTCCGAAAGGGCCATGACCCGGCCCGCCAGGTTGGTGTCGCCCTGTTCCATGACCTTCTGCACGCCCGGATGGGCCGGGTCGGTGGTGCGAAAAACGCTTTCGCATTCCAGCGCCCGGTCGATGGCGTATTTTTCGGAAACCGTCAGCACACCGAGAATATCGCCGGTTTCGCCGTCGGACAGCGCCACCTCTTCGCCGATCTGGATACTGTCGGCGAGATCCTTTGTGCAGGAGAGCGTTATGGGAATCGGCCAGAACAGGCCGCTGGTCAGTTTCATGTCGACGCAGGCGCCGCGCCAATCCGCTTCGCCCATGAAGCCGTCGAGCGGGGTGTAGGCACCCATCTCAAGCATGAACAGGTCGGAGACTTCGCGCGTCGACAACGGCACCGTTTTCAACGCCGCAGCCCGTTTGAGCTCTTCGGCGCGCTCGGCCACCGGCAGCAAAAGCGGCTTGAGGGAATCGCCGCCGTGCGGCCGTACCAACTTCGACATGTTCGCGTCTCCTATCCGTCTTGCGTCGGCCGCCGCCGCGCACGCTGCGGCAACACCGGGTGTATCGAGACATACCGCAGGAAGAGCCTTCCCGGCACGGCCGGCCTCGGAGCCCCTTAGGGTCGCCTCCCTCGATTAACGGGTACGTCGATGGACCCCGTTTATTCGACGATGTGATACACGGGGGCCTTTTCCATCTCCCAATTCCCGGATTCCCGGTCGTACTGGGACAAGGTGAAGCAATGCCAATCGGTATCATCCAGCTTCGGATGATCGGCCCGATAGTAATACCCCGGCCACCGCGTTTCCGTCCGGAACATGGTGTGATGCGTGACGCACTCCGAAGCCAGGACCCGGTGCTGCAACTCCCACGACCGCTGAAGCTGATGAAGGTCTTCGGCGCCGAGATAGGCGAGGTCTTCCTTCAGCATGTCCAGCAACTCGAGCCCGCGGGTCAGCAAGGGTTCGTTGGTCGTGTAGTGCGAACTGATGCCGCCGACATATTCGTCCATGATCTTCTCGAGACGCTGCAGACCGTGAATCGGCAACAGATAACTTGGCGATACGGTTCCCGCGACGATCTCGTTGCGGCCGACCTGATAGGTCTCCATAGGCTGGAAGACGACCTTCTCGAGATCTTCGTACTCCGCCTCGCTCACTTGCGGCACGTCGTTACCCAAATCGTTCACGTAATTGACCGCCGCCTTGCCGGCAATACGGCCTTCCGTGAAGGAGCCCGAGGAGAATTTATGGGCGGTGCCACCGATCGTGTCGCCGGCGCCGAACAGTCCCTCGACGGTCATCATCCGGTTGTAGCCCCACTGGTATTCCGCGGGGGCGTAGTCTTCCGGTCCGCTCGCCCAGGCGCCGGAACACGTGGCGTGGGAGCCCATGACGTACGGCTCGGACGTGGTCAACTCGGGATTGATTTCCTTGGGATCGATGTTCTGCGACGCCCAGACGACGGCCTGACCGATCGTCATGCCCAGGAAGTTTTCCCAGCCGACCGTTTCCTTGTGCGGATCCTGGAAGGCTTCCTTGGTCACCATGCGGATCGGGCCGCGGCCGGCCTTGACCTCCTCCAGGAACGCATGGTTCCGCAGGCAGGTCGGCACCGGATGCCGGTCGATGTAATCGCCCACCAATTCCTTGGTATTTTCGTACCATGTGGGCTCGTAGTTATTGCCATACGCGTTTTCGGTGTACGTCTTGAGATGGAGGAAATAGGCGCCGACCGGACCGTACCCGTCCTTGAACCGGGTAAGGACGATCCGGTTCTCCATCTGCGTCATCTTGGCGCCGGCCAGGATCGGCAACGCGTATGCGGACGCGCTGCTCCACGGGGCGTACCATGTCCGCCCCATGCCTTCACCGACCGCACGCGGCTTGAAGATGTGCGACGCGCCGCCGGCGGCGACGATAACCGCCTTCGCGCGGAACACGTAGAAATCCCCCGTGCGGACGTTGAACCCGACGGCGCCGGCGACCCGGTTGGGCTTGTTCTTGTCCATCAGCAGATGGGTGACCATGATCCGGTTGTAGACTTCGGTGGCCGCCTTGCGGGCCGCCTCGGCGACAATCGGCTTGTAGCTTTCGCCGTGGATCATGATCTGCCACTGGCCTTCGCGCAGATACCGGCCCGTTTCCGGGTCCTTCATGATCGGAAGACCCCATTCCTCGAACTTGTGAACCGTGGAGTCGACATGCCGGGCGATGTCGTAGCCCAGATCCTCCCGCACCAGCCCCATGAGGTCGTTCCGGGCATAGCGCACGTGATCTTCGGGCTGATTCTCGTCCCATTGCATGCCCATGTAGCAGTTGATCGCATAGAGGCCCTGGGCGACCGCGCCGCTGCGCTCGATGTTCGCTTTCTCGACGACGACGACCTTTTTATCCCGTCCCCAGAACCGGGATTCGTAGGTGGCCCCGCAGCCGGCCATGCCGCCGCCGACGACGAGGACATCCGAATCAACGAATACCGTTTTCCTTCCGCCAAACAGCCCCATCAGACCACTCCCTGTTTGAGTTGGTCAGGCGTCAACGCGGGCAATTTTGGAATATTGAGTGCATCCGGTTCATGCGCCAGTTCCTGGGATTTCATTGCATCCTGGCTGGGTGCTTCGTATTCGGACGCGCATTTGATCGATCCCCAGGGCGTGGTCCGGATCGGGGATTCGAAGTTCTTTTCGCGGCCATCCCGGAACTTGATCTTCCACGAAATGGTGCCCTTCTCCTCTTCCCGGAGGACCCGGACGCTGTGGCCCATGGGGGCGAAGTCGGCATATCCGCGGCAATCGATCGCGTTCTGCGGACACGCCTTCACGCAGGAGTAGCACTCCCAGCACATGTTGGGTTCGATGTTGTAGGCACGGCGATACGTAGTATCGATGTGCATGATGTCGGACGGGCAGATATCGACGCAGTGTCCGCAGCCGTCGCAACGGGTCATATAAACAAATGTCGGCATGATATTCCGTTATCTCCTGTATCGAAGACCAATGATGTGCTGATTGGTGCTGATCAGTAATGTTTGGGCTGTCGGCGGGCGCTGCCAAAAACTTCCGGTTTATCGGCAGGGCTCGGCAGATTGCTCCTCGAACC
>Ga0224508_10003043_pt1 | contig 13989 bp, 15 predicted proteins | sample SF_Jan12_sed_USG_4_FD_170157 | JGI IMG/M metagenome (GOLD analysis project Ga0224508, IMG submission 170157) | Sediment microbial communities from San Francisco Bay, California, United States - SF_Jan12_sed_USGS_21 | ecosystem: Environmental > Aquatic > Marine > Sediment | place: USA...
TCACTTGGAGAGCCTACACCGGGGACTTGCTGATTTAAATTGAAAGGATATTGAAGGAATAGCCATATTCCACCGATCAAAAGCAATAGAACTAAACCAATTTTTCTAAAAATTTTTTTACCGCGAAATAATTTCTGCAATAAAAAAGGTGTGCCAATAATGAAGATCTTTTTTAATAGTGGATACAATTCTATTCCTTTTTATTTTCTGAATTTATTCTGTCATTAAATATATAATATTCTAAAATAAACTAGTAAACACGCACATGAGCAATTATTCAGCACAGTCTTCAAATTTTATCCGCCATATCATCGACCAAGATATCGCAAATGGTAAAAATGATGGCAAAGTAGTCACCCGATTCCCTCCTGAACCCAATGGCTATCTACATATTGGCCATGCAAAATCTATCTGCTTAAATTTTGGTGTTGCCAGAGATTACCAGGGCCAATGCAATCTCAGATTTGATGACACCAACCCTGAAAAAGAAAGCCAAGAGTATATAAATGCGATTAAAAAGGATGTGCAGTGGTTAGGCTTTAATTGGTCTGAGCTTAGACATGCATCAGACTATTTTGAAAAATTATATGAATATGCAGTTGAACTCATAAAACTTAACAAAGCCTATGTGTGCAGTTTAAATGCAGAAGATATTCGCAAACAGCGCGGCACATTAACTGAGCCAGGTATTGAAAGCCCGTATCGCAATCGAAGCATTGAAGAAAATTTAGAACTGTTCGCAGATATGCGAGCAGGCAAATATAAAGAAGGCGAACACGTGCTACGCGCAAAAATTGATATGGCATCTGGCAATATCAATCTTCGCGACCCCGTTTTATATCGCATCAAATACGCTACTCACCCAAGAACACAGGACAAATGGTGTATTTACCCAATGTACGATTACACACATTGTATTTCTGATTCTCTAGAAGGCATCACTCACTCTTTATGCACATTAGAGTTTGAAGACCACCGCCCTTTATATGACTGGGTACTTGATGAATTAAAAACGCCTTCGCATCCACAACAAATTGAATTCGCCAGACTTTCTGTTGAATACACAATCAGCAGTAAACGCAAACTAAACCTTTTAGTAAGCGACAAACATGTAGATGGTTGGGATGATCCACGCATGCCGACGATTTCAGGAATGCGGCGTCGCGGCATCACTTCTGAGTCGATTCGAGAATTTTGCGATCGTATCGGAATAACGAAGAAAGATGCATTCATTGAAATGAGTGTGTTAGAAAACTGCATTCGAGAAGACCTAGATCCACGCTCAAATAGACTAATGTGTGTAATCAATCCACTAAAAGTTGTCATTGAGAATTATCCAGATGACAAAGAAGAAGAATTTACAGCCAACAATCACCCTAAAGATCCTGAGCAAGGTAAGCGCTCCATTCCATTTTCGAAAATCATTTATATTGAGCGCGATGATTTCATGGAAGAACCTACAAAAGATTTTTTCCGACTGGGTTCAGGAAAAGAAGTTCGTCTTCGTAATGCCTACGACATTAAATGCACAGATGTTATTAAAAATGATATGGGCGAAATAGTAGAACTACTCTGTGAATATGACCCTGATAGTGCAGGCAAGAACAAAAAGAAACTAAAGGGAATCATCCACTGGGTTTCAGCAAAACATGCAATAAATGTAGAAACACGCATCTACGACAGACTGTTTAATGTACCTAATCCGGGTGCAGTAGAAGATATTATATCTACCTTAAACGACAAGTCCCTATCAATTCATAAAGACTCTAAAATTGAGCCACATGCAAAAACAATTACCTTAGAAGATCGTGTTCAATTTGAACGGCAAGGATTTTTTTGTTTAGACAGTAAACATACAAAAGAAAAGCTAGTGTTTAATCGCATTGTTACGCTACGCGATAGCTGGACAAAACCGGGCCAAGCTAGTAAAAAGTAATTTCCATATATGCCACACAGACATTCAATTCGTTCCATTTTTTCATTAGCACTCTTAACATCAGAGTGCTAATGAAACTTAACCTAACTCTTACAATCTAATCTTAACAAGTAAGAAACAACAACTTCGCAATAAAGGCGCAATTAAACTGACAAATGGTATTACCGTTAATCAATATTCAATTGAATTCATATCTATAAATAAGGTAAAAAAATATATAACAGTAATAAAAGGATTTTTTTATGCTTGTTAAACAAGAAAGTTTGCAAAATTACTTTCGTGATTGCTTATATAACTCGTTGCACAAACATAATGTGCAAGCCACCGATTATACTATAATATATCTCGCCAACCTTTTAATTAATTTTACACGTACAGAAAATTTTATCGATGCAAATGAAGGTAGATCGCCACTCAAACCATTAGCATTACATTATTCTGAAGCTTTAAACTCAACTACTGATCATGAACGTAATATTGCACTACGCCGTTTAGGTGACATAGCATTATTTATTTGTGGTTTATTTTCTGAAAGCTTAAAAACCAAAGCTGTCGATGTTGATTATTACGCTGCAATGGGCGGCACAGCATATGGTCATTTATCTGAAAATCAGAATATAAACGAGTCTGGTCCGGTATTTAAAGAAGTATTTTACGAACTCTCAAATAAATTTATTGATTTTGCAGATGTGCTATCCGAGTTAAATGATAGCCAAGAACAATCAAATAAAAATTTATTGCGAACTTACGATATTTGGATAAAAACAGGTAGCAAAAAAGCTCGAAAACTATTGATTGACTCTGGCATTCAACCTATAGCTCCTACTACTGGTTTGCTTGAACACTAAGCGCTGCTATACGAATGTCTAATTTACTTGCGAACATTCAAAACAATCTTCAATTAATCTATGAGGTTTCAGTTCCATTAAACGTAGACGATTTTTTAATCACAGATAGATATCATGCAGAAATTCTTGCAAACACAGTAATACATAATGACTCATTAGAGCAATTACTTATATCGCCACAAGATGATTGTTTAGATGTTTCACTTTATTTAGATAACGAGTTAATCAATCGACTATGCAAAAATTATCCCTCAGAACAGTCCAATAAAGATGATTTGCATGATTTTTGGATTGCCTTAGAAGGTGTAAGTCATTTTTTATACTTAGCGTGGAATGCAAACCATGACCGACCCGTGTCACAACTTGAACTCGAACTACAAGCCGAAGTAGATAAATTTGTGAGCGCAACTGCAATCTTAGGCTTAGAGAAGAATAAAGCTTTTATGCAAGAAATTTGGTCGCTATTATTTTCGCAACCTAAATTTAATGAAAATTTAGAAAAAGAACATTTAGCACGGTATATGAAGGCCAATAAGTATGCTTCCAAATATTGTCTTAACTTAATAGGTATGAATAATAAAACTACCAAATGCTTCCATAATGAATTACGTAGGTTTTACCGTCTCAACCAACGCGCAAAATTATCGCGAATCGATACCCTGAACACTGACTTAAGACAATAAAAAACCTCTGCCAAAGCACTTCTTCAACAGAGATTTTTACGTATACTAAAATTAAGTGCTAGCTGTTTTTAAATCCAGCGCTAAACTTAGACATAAACTGCAATGCCTGTTGAACTTCAGGATCTTTCATGGTCTTTAATAATCCCATCATTCCTCCCGAAGATGGTGCATCATGACTCGCTTTTGCCGAAGCAGCTGCTTCACACATGCTAGTTAACATATCTATCATGTAATCACGTTCTAACAAGTCGAGTAGTTTATGAATATTTTCATTACGTGAAATACGATCCGCAATAATCATTAATGAATTTGCCATCTCACCCAGTCTGCCAACAATATCATCACTAATTGCATCACCGGCTGATCCAAGCACACGTACTAGATTTGCAGCACGCTCTAGGTCACCTGTTTCTACAAGATGATCAATTAATGGGATTGCCTTATCTAAATTACTACGACTAACTTGGTCTAGCAACATAAGGCCATCACCCATGGTACTTCCAAGTCTGCCAACAATATCGTCGGAAAGCGCGTCAGCTGCACTTTCAAAGATGCGTTCAGCTTCAGTTTGCATTGATTGAAGTTCGCTCATGACAAAGCTCCTTTATAGTAAACCGCGCGCGCTGGCCCAGTACATTTTGTTATAAGCCGTCTTGAACCAATGAATGCCTTTCGTTGGTGCCTTAGGATCGGGTGGATTCTGATAATTGAACATCGCATAAGTTGCTTTGCCTTCACCTGCTTCAATGAAGCAGAACACTTTCCCGTCGTAATCGCGTACTGGAGTTCCAATCTTAATGGTTGAAGCAATATTCTCTGCTAAAGCTTCAGCTTCAAAGTGAGCAGTAGAACCTGCTTTACTAATTGGTAAATTAGTAGTGTCACCAATTACAAATGCATTTTCGTAACCTTCTATATTTAGACGTGTGCGATTTGTTGGGATAAAGCCGCCAGGACCTAGGTCACTATCTTCAATTACTTGCATACCTTTATGCGCAGGAACCGTAACTAATAAGTCATATTCTTCTTCAGTACCTTCTTCGCTAAGCACTTTATTAGGCGTAACTTCTTTCATATTGAAAAGAGTTTCATAGGTAATACCTAGACGGTCAAACTCTGGCTGTGCCCATTTAGCAACAGGCTCTAAACTATGCACGCGGCCGATTGGATAGGTGTAATGCAGTTGTACTTTGTCCCATATACCACGCTCTTTAAAGTAATCTGCCAACATGAATGTAATTTCTAATGGCGCCATAGGGCATTTGTGAGGAACCCCCACTGCAACCACTACCTTGCCGCCTTCAAAGTTCTGCAAAGTCTTAAACATTTTTACTGCATCTGACTCAGTATAAAACTGAGCAGCATTTTCATTTAAGCCTGGTGTTCCTTCAGCGTGTGCCCGCGAACCTGTTGAAATTACAATAACGTCGTAGTCATATTGTTTACCACTTTCTGTGACGACATTATTTTCTTTAAGATTAAATTTAGTAACCGGATCAACACGAAAGGTAATGCTCGATTCAAGCAAACTTACTTGATCACGATACAGCTCATCGGGTGTCATTTTACCAACCGCCACATAAAGCAGACCTGGTTGATACATATGCTTATCTGATGCCGACAACATAGTAATACTTGCCTTACCAGCTTTTATTTCTCCACTTAATCTTCTTGCTAGATTATTAGCCAGAATAGTACCGCCCATTCCGCCACCTACAACGAGTATTCTCATGATTACCTCACTTCTTATATTTATAAATATTGATTCGCTATTCTTCTATTAGCTTTGGGAAATTTATTTGGTTTTCTTTACAACAATGTGCCAAACACCTTCTTTTTCAAAACTCTCTACCATTTCATGCCCTACTTTATTAATCCATTCAGGAATATCATTTGCAGAGCCTTGATCAGTAGATAAAATTTCTAATTCATCTCCAATCTCTGCCATTTTCATTTGCCCAATGAGCTCCATTAAAGGACCTGGACAAAAGGTATTTTTTGCATCAACTAATTTTCTTTCCGACACAGTGTTCTCCTTAACTTAAAAATGCCAAACTTGGCCTTCTGAGGCATCACTCAAAAAAGCTGTTAAACCCAGAGGCTCTGAAACAAAACTTTTTAGTTCATCTTGCTTCACGCCTAGTATATCGACCGCCATTGAACATGGGAAAATTTTAGCATCTCCGTACTCTACAGCTTGACCAAACAACTCCATAAAATCAGGAGCATTCTTATCTTCTAAAAGAGCACCCATTTCACCTTCAGCAGGCGCTTTCTCTGATGAGTCTTTCACAAAAAACTTCAATGCATTCATAGATAAAAATACGGTTACGTCACTACCGCTAACGGCTCCAACTGAGGCAACCATTGCTGCCATTTGTAATTGTTCGCGGTTACCGGATGTAACCATCACGCTTATCCTATCTGATGCCATATTTACCTCACTTAAATTAGGCTTTAAACCTTTAAATACTTTCGAAGGGATGCAAATGTACAGGATCAGCAAACAGACGAAAAGCTTTTACATTAGTCTGCAAACAAAGGGGCTTAATTCCTATCTACTGTAGATAGCATGTGATCGGCAAAGAATAAATTATTCGAGAAATTATGGATAATTGCGTTTCACGCACTTTGGCTTTGACTATTTTTTAGGCGAGCTTTTCTCAAAACGCTTACCACAGTAGTAGCATTCTACATGTGTTTTTTTACCGAATGGCAAATAAACCATTGGATGCCCTAAAGCACCACCACCTCCATCACAGGCGACTTCTTTATCATCTGGTTTTATTTGCACAACACTAGTAGCTGGCTTCATCGTAGTCTTAATTTTTAAGATTGTTATTAGGTCTGCGGCATGCTTTTAATATATACATCTTGCTTGCTATAAGGTATTTCGATGCCATGCTCCATGAACTTCTTATAGACCCCAGTATATAACTGATCTAACACTTGTCCGCGCAACACAGGCTGATCAATCCAACATAACAATTCGAAATCTACACTTGATGCACCAAAATTTCGAAATCTAACTCTTGGTTCTGGCAAACCGCAGACTTTCTCATTGTCTTTAGCCACATTTTCTAATACTTCACGTACTTGATCTATATCACTCCCATAGGCAACACCCACTTTTACTCTGATGCGACGTTTACTATATGGGCCACCCGCCTCATTGGTAATTTTTGCATTACCCATAACTGAATTTGGAACGGTAATCTCAATGTCGTCACGCGTGAGAATTCTCGTACTACGAATTCCGATATGGATTACTTTGCCGCGCTCACCTGAATCTAGAACAATATAGTCACCCAACTTATAAGGTGAGTCTGCCAAAATAAACACACCTGCAAATAAATTTGCCAAGGTATCTTTCGCAGCAAAACTAAGTGCTAAACCTATAATCCCGGCAGATGCCAGCCAAGCAGTAACATCAATACCCCAGGCTAAAAACAACATATATATTGTTGCCGCAACAATAATAAGTAATGCGAGATTACTAAATAAAGGCAAAGTACTATGCTGAATTAACTGACTTTTGTTTTTATTGCTACTTTTTCTAGAACTTATTGCTTGTAATAAGAACCTTGAAAACTTGATGGCAAAGGATGCCCAAAGCAGAATAACAATCGTCTTTAGAATTGCCTCTGTTGTAACGACAACATTTTCTGGCATTTGTAAAACTTTTATCGCTTGTACAAAACCAAAGATCACTAAACTTGCAAAAATAGGTTTTTGAATAAGTTCTAGTATGTGGTCATCACCTTTGATCGCCGTCTTCGCAGACAAGCGTTTTAAAAAACGAATTACGACAAAGTTAAAAATTAAAGCGAAGGCCGCGAAGGCAAGGACAATACCGAACGCTTTTAAATTAGGATTCGGCCCAAAAATAGCGAGCCAGGAATCATAAAGCGCTTGAAGTTTTTCCATCAAAAAATAGTTCTAGTCACAACTTAGTAGGATTGGGAACATCTCCATACACTTCCTTGGGATCAAACATTTTTTCATATTCTTTAAATTCCATTTCAATCGGTGTATCTCCCGGTTCATTTCCAGTAGGAATCGATCGATAAAAACATGAACGATAGCCAACATGACAACTTGCATCACCAACCACCTCTACCCGTAACCAAACTGCATCCTGATCATCATCAATACGCAACTCAACAATCTTTTGAATTAGTCCACTGCTTGCACCTTTGTGCCACAGACATTCACGGCTGCGACTCCAATAATGTGCTTCACCTGTCTCAATGGTTTTTTCTAATGCTTCAGCATTCATATACCCAAGCATTAACAATTCACCTGACTCTGCTGCCGTAGTTACTGCTGGTACTAGGCCATGCTCATCAAACTTAGGCGCAAGTGTTTTACCCTCTTCAACCTCTTCAACGGACTCGCGTTTTCCAAACCATTTATAATGTGCCGACATGACTAAATACAATTTCCTGAATATATATTGAATTATGAATTATACAGACTTGATTGGTTTAAGGTGTATATGCCTTAGGAAACATCACAAAACAACAATGCACCAAATAAGCTATCTATAAGCTTAAAATCCTCTTTCAGCAAACCTAACATGGCAAAATGACCCATAAAAGAAGGAATTACTTTTAGCTCACTATTAGAGATTAAATGTTGTTCAAATTTGCAGTCTTCAACTGGCACAAACATGTCATCTTCAAATGCAATTACATAGGTTTTGGCTTTAATACCGCTTAATGCTTTAACAAGATCTCCTCCAGCATGTCTACTAGAATCACCCTCTTGCCATTTTTTAGCCTGCGTTAGAAGTGAATTTGGGTCCATAGGTTGAAACCATGCTTCCCAGAACTCTGATAACATTTCTTGCATAGAATCAAAACCAATTCTTTTCCATTGCTCTTGTTTATAGAACTCAGGACAAAACCCCATCAATGCAAAAACATGTGCTAAACGTTTTAGTCCATCCCCGCAAGCATATGGATCAGCATAATTACCCTTGTTCCACTCAGAATCAGATTTCAATGCCTCACTAAACACATCTACATATAATGAATCGTGTGAGGTGCATTTAGCAGTGCCCGCAATGGGTGCCGCACGTTTCACCATATCAGGATAACGAATGGCCCATTCATAAGTTTGCTGCGCGCCCATCGACCAGCCTGTTACCAGCTGCAACTCTTGAATGCCAAAGTATTCCGTCAGCAATTGATGTTGCGCAACTACATCATCACCTATTGAAACTATTGGGAAACCAGCCATGGCTTGAGCACCATCTATATTATGTGGTGAAGTCGACAATCCACCACCGAGTTGATTTGGAAGAATGATGCAGTACTTGTCTGGATCTAGTGCCTTTCCAGGCCCTATATAGTGCTCCATATTCTTGGATGTACCTGAGAACATGATTGTGAATAAAATGGCATTGTCTTTTGCTTCGTTTAGTTCACCATGCATTGCATACGCTAATTGCGCATTCTTTAAGGTTTCACCAGACTCAAGTAGAAAATCGCCCAAAGCATAGAACTCATATGGTCCATGTTGGTCTTGAGTATAGTATTCGTTATTTAGCATTGTTTTAGTGACCAAAAAAACTGAAGCTTACTAGGAAATGTACTTATTGGGAAAATTGATTAGCAGGAAAAAGTATATCCATGGCAGTTTTTAACAAAATTATTTTGACCATTTTAACAGTTTTATTCTCATTATTAGCTGCGGATGCTATTGCCGATTTATCGAGTGAAGCGACTACACAGATAGCTCGCTTCTCAGAAATGAACCTGGACGATTGGAAAAATAAATCATTTGAAGGTAAAACCAAATACTCCATTAAAGGCGAAGATCAGAAGTTTTATTTACAAGCTGAAAGCATACAATCCGCATCAGCTTTGTATAAGAAAATAAAAGTAAATATAAATGAAACACCTTATTTAAACTGGAGTTGGCGTATTGACCAAGCCTTACCAAAGCTTAATGAAAAAACCAATAATGGTGACGACTATGCTGCAAGAATTTATGTTGTGTTTAAAACTGGGTTCACACCATTAAGCGCAAAAGCACTAAATTATGTATGGTCTAGTGATGACAATCCTGACACACATTGGCCTAATGCCTTTACCGAGAAAGCGATTATGATCCCTCTTAGATCTAATCAAGATGAAGTACATTATTGGCAACATGAAAAAGTAAATATAAAAGAAGACCTAATGAAATATTTTAACAAAGCACCGAAATATATTGATGGTATAGCCATCATGACAGACACCGACAATTCCAAAGGCACAGCAAGTGCTAGTTATGGTGATATTTACTTTACCAGCGACTAAGCATGGAAGATAACTCTCAACTTTACTCAGAACTATTTTTAAATGATTCACCAATGATGGATGTGCGAGCACCAATTGAATTTCAGCGTGGCGCTTTCCCGACCTCAATGAATCTGCCCATCATGGACGATCAACAACGCGAAGCTGTAGGCACCTGTTATAAAAACCATGGCCAAGGTAAAGCCATCGAAAAAGGCCATGAACTTGTACAAGGGAAATTACGAGAAAAACGAATTACTGCATGGGTTAAGTTTGCCAAGCAGTACCCGAACGGGTCACTGTATTGTTTTCGAGGCGGACTCAGATCAAGAATCACTCAACAATGGATGCATGAAGTCGGAGTTGATCTCCCCATTGTAGCGGGTGGTTACAAAGCATTACGCACATTTTTATTAAATGAATTAGAAAACGCTGCAAATGAATGCTCATTTAAATTAGTAGGAGGGAAAACAGGATCTGCCAAAACCATTCTTATAAACGAGCTAGACAATGCAATCGACCTAGAGGCTGCGGCATATCATCGCGGCTCAAGTTTTGGTGGCCATGCCAAAGCGCAAAACAATCAAATCAATTTTGAAAATATACTTGCCATAGATTTTTTAAAGCTAAGGCATAAAAATGTTAAAAATATTGTTTTAGAGGACGAAGCACGAACCATAGGCAAAGTAGGTTTACCGAAAACACTATTTGCAAAAATGCGTGAATCCCAATTAGTAGTAATTGAAGAGCCCTATGCAGCAAGATTAGAAAGATTAATACAAGAATATGTAATAGATATGCATTCTGAATTTGAGTCCACACAATCAAACAATGTTTTTGAATCTTTTTCAAACTATTTACTGCTTGGGCTAGAAAAAATTCAAAAACGCTTAGGCCCAGCGCGATATCAAGTTGCCCACAAAGCCATGCTGCAAGCACTCAAAATACATTCACAATCAGGTGATATTTCAAATCATTATGACTGGCTCAGAATAATATTAGAAAATTACTATGACCCTATGTATGAAGATCAGTTAAAAAAACGCGAAGAATATATTTGCTTTCGTGGTGACTACCTTGCTTGCAAAGAATACCTACAAAACTAACTTTCTAACTCAGACCACCGCTCCATTGCTTTATCTAACTCTTGCTGAGCCACGGATAATTGTTCTAGCGCCTCACTTGTCTCCTCATAAGGCTTGTCATAAAAGCCAGGTGTTTCAACTTTAGTGGTTAACCCCTGAATAAACTTTTCAAGCTCTTCAATTCGCGATGGCAATTCATCTAACTCACGCTGCAATTTATAACTTAATTTTTTAGGTTTTTTCTCTTTTTCTTTTGCAGAGGATGCGCCTATATTTGTGCCAGACTGGCCTACAGGAGCATCAGTTTCTAAAAGCTGTTTCCCGCGTCGCGCCCAATCTTTATACCCACCCACATATTCTTGTAGGCTGCCATTTTCTTCAAAAACCAGCGTACTAGTTACTACATTATCCAAAAAGTCACGATCATGGCTAACCAATATCAAAGTACCCGTATACTCAACCAACCGTTGTTCCAAAACCTCCAACATCTCAACATCTAAATCATTGGTAGGCTCATCTAAAACCAAAAGATTAGCAGGTTTGGTAAAGAGTTTTGCCAAAATCACTCTATTACGTTCGCCTCCCGACAAAGCTTTTACCGGTGTCATAGCCCTTTTCGGACTGAATAAAAAGTTTTTCAAATAACCAATTACATGCCGTTGTTTACCATGCAGTGTTAAATAATCTTTTCCATCTCCAATATTTTCTGCGATGGTTTTATTTAAATCCAGATCCTGCCTAAGCTGATCAAAATAGGCAATTTCCAGGTTCGTTCCAAGTTTCACTGTACCCTTCTCTGGAGTTATTTCACCTAGAAGAATGCGTAACAAAGTGCTTTTACCCACGCCATTATTCCCAATTAAACCAATACGATCTCCACGTTGCACCTTAAGTGAAAAATCTTTTATTAGCGTTCTATCGCCATAGCCATGGGTAACATTACGTACCGTGATAACTTTGCGCCCAGATTTTTCTGCGGTTTCAAGATGAACACGTGCAGAACTTTCACGCTTAATACGTTTGGCGCGTTCTTCACGCATAGCTTTAAGAGCTCTAACTCTCCCTTCGTTACGTGTACGTCTCGCTTTTATACCTTGCCGTATCCACACTTCTTCTTGAGCAAGCTTTTTGTCAAACAACTTGTTGCTCGTTTCCTCTTCTTCTAAAGCTTTTTCTTTCAATTTAAGATAATTATGATAATTACCAGGCCAGCTGATTAATTTCCCTCGATCAATTTCAACAATACGTGTTGCGAGCTTTTGTAAAAATGTTCGATCATGCGTAATAAATATTACGCTACCTTGATAACCACGGACGTGATGTTCTAACCATTCAATCGTGCTGATATCTAAATGGTTAGTAGGCTCATCCAATAAAAGTAATTCTGGTTGTGATACTAAAGCCTTGCCTAATGCCACACGCCTGCGCCAACCGCCCGATAATTCACTTAGCTTTTGGTCTGCAGGTAATTGCAATTGCGTCATAATTGTTTCTACACGTTGCGCTAGTTGCCAGCCTCCACATGCATCAATTAGATGTTGCAACTCATGTAATTCAGTCAATCCCCGATCATCTAAATCTTGTTTAGACAACGCGTTATATTGATCAATGATCTTTTGCTGCTCTGCTAAACCGTGTAACACCACATCTTTTACCAACTCATCAGAACTTTCTAATAAATTTTGCTCAAGTGTGCTGATACGCAAATTACCTTTCCATTGAACCAAACCGTGATCCGGTTGATGCTCATTCGCAATCATCTTCAACATCGACGACTTACCCGCCCCATTACGACCAATCAGGCATACACGCTCCTTCGCCTCGATGGCAAAATTAGCTTCCACCAAAAGTGGCGTGTCGCCAAATTCCAACGACACTTCATCAAATCGTACTAAGGTCATGTTTGTAAATCAGTATTTTTCATGAAATAGCATATATAAATCAATGATATACGCCATACTCAGGGAGTAGTAAGCAGACTCTAATATGAGTACTATATATGAATAAATAAAATCGAATTTTTTGCTGAAGACCACGGAGTTTACTAATGAAAAATATCAGCCTCATATCTTTATTATTTGCAGCAATCCTAATGGTTGCATGTTCATCAGAGACACCAGATTCATCATCTTCCACACCAGCCGCAAAGTCTTTATATGAACGCATTGGCGGCAGAGAAAAAGTAAAAGCCATTGTTGAAGATATATGGAACAACCATGCAAAAAACCCAATTGTAAAAGAACGATTTGCAGGAAGTGACCCATCCTATGTAAAGAAAAGAGTTTTTGAAATCTTCGCTGCAGCAACCGGTGCAACCGATGTTGAATACAAAGGCATGGACATGAAATCTGCACATAAAGGAATGAATATCAACGAAATGGAATTCAATGCCGTTGTTGATGATGTATTAGCAGCTTGTGAAATGCACAAAGTTGCACAACAGGAACGAAATGAAGTGTTAGCCATTTTATGGTCAGTGCGCAAAGACATTGTGAACCCACATATCATCACGGACACCTTAGTGAATTAAATATCTAACACACTATTTAAAAGCCTACCTTTTCGTTTTGAAAAGGTAGGCTTTTTTAGTGATCTCATTTTTCTTCGCTTGGCTTCCATCCTTTTTTCCATTCTCGATATGGAACAACTTCAGCTGGTTGACCATTATCATGGAACCATGAGTCGATTATAAATTTTTCTTCAATCATTTTATCTAATAATAAAACTGCTGTGTGTGGATAACCAGCAAATACGCCCCCTCGGCTTCGCAACCCTGCAATCTTATGAAAGTTTATTTTTTTATTTTGATCTAAAAGTCTTAGGTACAACAAAGTATTCGCAGATTCATCTATACAATCCATTTGTTTGCTTTTGGCTTTATTTAAATTCAAATAAATATTAAATGTTCCACCAATATCATATTGAGTGTTAGTTTGTTCACCGACAATAGTTTCAATATAGCCAATCACTTCTACCAGCAATCCCCGCTCTGTTTCAGGCGAGTCTATAGAAGCATTAAAATAAGAAAGGATTTTTTGCCACTGCAGCACATCGATGGATACGTGCGAAATTTCTGCGCAGCCATAACTAGAACAAATAGGCAAACTATGTAAATTAAATATAGTTTCTGGATTATTGATATAACGTACG
>Ga0224508_10003044_pt1 | contig 13986 bp, 10 predicted proteins | sample SF_Jan12_sed_USG_4_FD_170157 | JGI IMG/M metagenome (GOLD analysis project Ga0224508, IMG submission 170157) | Sediment microbial communities from San Francisco Bay, California, United States - SF_Jan12_sed_USGS_21 | ecosystem: Environmental > Aquatic > Marine > Sediment | place: USA...
TTAGTTATTTCAAATTCCCGAAATTCGAAAAGTTGTTGTAATTCTTTTTCCTCAAACCAAATAATTTGTTTTTTAGGAGATTGACTTTTGTGCTTCACTTTTGGCACTATAAAACGTACTCCATGTTCTTGCTCTAGCCATTTTCCAAAACTGACTAATACCTTTATTCGTTTTTTTATAGTAGAGCGCTGTAATCCTCTTTCAATACAATGTTGGATTAATCCTCCCATATAACTATCATCTATATCAGCAGGCAGTAATCGGATGCCATTCTTCATTTGATAATTGTTAGTAAAGGCAATTATATCCTTTAGGGAACTTGTAAGACTTCTTACATACGATTGCGAATTACCACTAAATGCCAAGTAAGCATCCGAGCGGATGTAGGTAAGGTATTTTTCCAACAATAGAGAAAGATGAATCTCCTTGTAAGATTCTCTTATTTTTGTTTGTTGTAAACTATTTAAGTGAGATTTAATTAAATCTACCGTTGGAGGTAGGCCTTGCTTTTTAAGATTTAATATTACATCATTTAACTCCTTTATTTTTTGTTCCAAAAGGAGGTTTTTATCAGCGGAATCCAAATCGCTTTTAAGTATGAATTGTTTGTTAGTTTTTGAAGATTTACTGTGATTTTCATTCCAATCCTTTTTCTTAACGGAGATCCCTGTTGAGTAATTATATACTTCTGCTTTAAAACGATAAACAAGGTGTACCCTTAGTTCATCATGGGGCTTGTAATTATCTTTAGCCTTCTTGTAATTGAGTTTTACAAAATATCCCATTTTAGAGGTACTCTATTAGTACTAAAATACGAAAAATGAACCGATTAATAGTACTCTAAAAGGTACTCTTATCCATATTAATAAAAATAAAAACCCTAAATCATTCAATATCAATGATTTAGGGTTTATAGGTTGTGGTACCTCCAGGAATCGAACCAGGGACACACGGATTTTCAGTCCGTTGCTCTACCAACTGAGCTAAGGTACCTCCTTCATTAATACCCTTTTAAACTTAAAAGTAGCTATGGGTATCCCTAACTAATCTACACCAAGGGTATAGCGAAAGGAGGGCAAAGATAAAATCCTATTTCGCGAACTGCAAATAAAAAGTTAATTCCTAAGCTGTTTTTTTTCAAATGTTCATCTTTGTGGAATGAACCTGATCATAGATGTAGGAAATTCATGGGTTAAGATGGCGGTATACAATGACCAGCAGATCTTACATCATAAAACTATGCTTCAGGAAGACCTGAAACGGGAGGTTCAGAAAGTTATTCGTGCCTACCCAAAGATCACGCACAGTATTTTGGCAGCAGTAACTCCTGTAGCGAACGAGATCATTGATCTGCTAAAAAAAAATTCGGAAACGCATGTGCTGCATAGCGCAAGTCGGTTTCCTTTTAAAAATAAATACGGTACCCCTGACACCCTGGGCTTAGACAGGATCGCTTTGGTAGCAGCAGCATCGGAAGCCTATCCCGGCACTAATGTTTTAATCATTGATGCAGGATCCTGCATTACCTATGATTTCCTCAATGCCAGTGGAGAATATATTGGAGGGGCTATTTCCCCGGGGATTGCCATGCGCTACAAAGCCCTGAACACTTTTACAGCAAATCTGCCGGAACTGGAGAAAACAGCGACTGCCGAATTGGTTGGAAATTCTACAGATACCAGTATTCACAGTGGGATCTTAAACGGAGTTGTCAGTGAAGTGGACGGAATGATTGCCAGCTATAGATCTGAATACAGGAAAGTAACCGCAATACTCACAGGAGGAGATGCGCAATTCTTGTCTAAACGGCTAAAAAATACCATATTTGCCCATTCTAATTTTCTTCTGGAGGGCTTAAATTATCTACTGGAACTCAACAAGCATTAAATGATCAGGAAACTTTTGGTTGCCGCCTTGGCGATGATGGCTTTGCAGGTGTATGGACAGAATAGCTCCATCTCACCTTATTCCTATTTTGGTTTAGGAGAATTGCGTGCCGGGGGAGCCATTGAAAATCAGTTGATGGGCCGACTAAGTATGTATACCGATAGTGTACACCTTAATTTCAACAACCCTGCTGCATATGGGAAATTAAGACTTACTACCTATGCCGCTGGTGTCAGCCTCAGGGAGGTAAAGCTGGAAAATGCAACAGAATCACAAAATGCGAGTGTCAGCTCCCTGGAATATTTGGCACTTGGCTTTCCCATTAGTCCACGTATAGGTGTAGGCTTCGGGATCATGCCTTATTCTTCCGTAGGCTATAGTTTAAGTGCAGAAAGTATCAATACTAACGGGAATACCGTAACAAATTTGTTTACAGGTGATGGCGGCTTAAATCAGGTTCATTTCTCCTTAGGTTTGAATCCAATAAAAAATGTCTACCTGGGGGCGACAGTTAATTACAACTTTGGCAATCTGGAAAATCAACGAGTCCAAAGTGTTGAAAATGTGCAATTTGGAACACTGGATAGGCGAACGCAGCGCGTAACAGGCTATGATTTTAATTATGGCTTAACTTATACGCCCAAAATATCCTCCAAACACACGTTATTTACCTCGATTACCGTTGATACCCAGGGAAATTTAGGAGCTGAGAATAGCCAGAGAATAGGGTCTTTTTCTCAGTTAACCGGGCGAGAAATTGAAACAATTGATGTTGATCTTAGTGCCCAGGGATTGTTAAGGACAGATGTTAAAGTTCCTACGACTACTACGGTCGGACTCGGATTTGGCGAGGATAAGAAATGGTTTATTGGAGGAGAATATAGTTTTCAGCAACTTAGTACCTTTAGCAATGAATTTATAGCTACTGAGAATCTGGCCTACCAGGATGCCAGCGGCATACGATTTGGCGGGTTTTTTGTACCCGATTACAGTAGCTTCTCAGGCTACTTAAAACGAATCACTTACCGCGCGGGTGTACGCTTTGAAAAGACCGGTATGTTAGTGAATAATCAGGAGATTGATGATTTTGGCATAACTTTTGGGTTTGGTTTACCGTTAGGGAATTCGTTCTCTAATGCCAACCTGGGGCTAGAATACGGGAAAACAGGAACAACGTCGGCCAACCTGGTACAAGAAAACTACTTTAAAGTGATTATAGGCTTGTCTTTGAACGACAGATGGTTCCAAAAAAGAAAGATAAATTAAAGAAAAAATTTAGTACATTAACCACTTAAAATACAAAGAACTATGAAAACGAAATTTTACTTCATGTTGTTGGCGATCTTTGGAGCCCTTGGTGTATCTCATTCGCAGGCTCAAAACCCCGAATGTATGACTAACTTATCCATATATGCGGAACATGCCAAAGTAAAAAATTATGACGCGGCCTTTACCCCCTGGAAAATGGTTTATGACAATTGCCCGGCGATCAATAAGGCCAACTTCTCCTATGGGGAAAAGATCTTAATGCATAAGGTCAAGAATTCCTCTGGAGCTGAAAAAGATGGCTATATCCAGGACCTTATTACCCTGCATGATGCTTCCCTTAAATATTTCCCGGCCAAATTTTCTAAGGCAGGAGTAGCTATTGATAAGGCGCTCTTGAAATATGATAATAAAATGGCTTCGGATGCTGAATTGTTCAATTTATTGGAAAAGGCATTTAAGGAAGACCGTGCAAATTTCAAGAATCCTAAGGCACTTTATTTGTACTTCTCTAGTCTGGTAGATCTGTACAATACCGGTTCAAAAGACTTGCAAGCTGTATTTGATGCCTATGATGACGTTACAGAGAAAGTTGAAGAAGAAAATAAAAAATTGACTGCTAAGATTACACAACTACTTCCTAAAGAAGAAGCTGGAAGCCTTACTTCTAAGGAGAAAAAACAGTTGAAGGTAGCCACTACGAATTCTGAATCCTATGGAAAGATCAATGAAAGTATTGATGCTAAATTAGGTGCATTGGCAGATTGTAGTAACCTGATCCCGTTGTATCAGAAGAATTTTGATGCAAAAAGAAATGATATCAGCTGGGTGAAAAGAGCTGTAGGTAGAATGTTTAGTAAAGATTGTACGGATGATCCTTTGTTCAAACAGTTGTTTGAAGCTCAATTGGCATTAGAACCTTCTGCTGACGCATACCTTTACGGAGGTACTCTAAAGCAAAAAGCCGGGGATACTAATGGTGCTATTGCAGATTTTAACAAAGCAGTTGACCTGGAAACAGATCCATATAGAAAATCAAATATTCTTTATAAGATCGCGACAACAATACGTAAGAAAAGCAAGTCTCAAGGTAGGAGCTATGCGTTAAAAGCTGTTGATGCAAATTCCTCTAACGGGAAAGCATACTTGCTAATTGCGAATCTGTATGCCACCAGTGCTAATGATTGTGGTACAACACCATTTGAGAAGCGAGCTATCTACTGGAAAGCTGCTGATATGGCTAGAAAAGCAGGAAGGGTAGATCCGTCACTAAGCGGAAGAGCAAGTCGTTCTGCGGCCAGCTACAGCGCAAAGGCTCCCTCTAAAACGGATATTTTTAACTCCGGTTTAGCTGGACAGACCATTACCTTTAAATGTTGGGTTGGCGGAAGTGTGAGAGTACCTAGCTTATAGAAAAAATGAGATCCCACCGAGGATTTACCATATACAGCATTGCCACAGTATTCTCTGTGGCAATGCTTTTTTTGTCCTGTAAGGATACTTATAAACGTGTAGGTGAGGAAGCTGCTACGGTGATCTACCCTCAAGGGGTTGCTCAAAATTTTGAACTCACCTATACAGAAACGAATGAAGAGATGACAACGGAAGATGAAGAGCGGTCGCGTATCGTTGCCGTTTTAAAAAGCCCCATCAGCGAGGATTTTGATAATCTTCAGTTTCAATACCGAACATTTCCTAAAGGCTTGGAAGTAACTTTTTATGATGAAGAGGGAAATCAAAGTTTTCTGACCGCTGATTACGGGATCATCTATTCCAATACTAATTTACTGGATCTTCAGGGAAATGTAACCCTTACTACCTACGATGGGAAGAAACTAGAAGCGCCACAGCTTTATTGGGATCGAAAACAGGACTGGATTTTTACGCAACAAAAATTTAAATTTACGAATCCGGAAGAAGGGACTATTATGGATGGAGAAGGGATGGACTTTAACCGGAGTTTTAACTTCCTGACAGCGCATAAGACCTATGGGCTTATGACATTAAAAGAAGACAAATCATGATCAAAATTTTAAGGTATACAGAGTATTTATACCTCTTTGTTGCCATTATTTCTATTTACAAGATCATTACCCTCTGGCAGGGAAATCGTGAAGACACGTACATTTTTATTTTTTTTGCCATAGTTTCTATTGCAATGTTCATCTTTAGAAGGCGTTACCGAAAACGGTTTGAACGACACAAAAGGGAAGAAGGAAAAGAGTAGTGGAAACCTCTATAATCATCATACTTATTTGCCTGGTACTTTCGGCTTTTTTTTCCGGGATGGAGATAGCCTATGTCTCTGCGAACAAGATCCATATTGAAATAGAGAAGAAGCAGGAGGGTTTGTTAGCCGGCATCTTAAACCGACTAACCAGAAAACCTTCCAAATTCATAGCAACGATGCTTATTGGGAACAATATTGCCCTGGTCGTATATGGCTTGTTCATGGGGGATTTGTTAATGCAATGGTTCCAGAGGTTTTTACCGGCCTCCAATCGCTTTGTAGAGCTTATGCTGACAGATTTTAGCCTTTTGACACAAACAGTTATCTCTACCATTATCATCTTGCTGACCGCCGAATTCCTGCCCAAGGTCATATTTCAGATCTATGCCAATACACTGCTAAAAATACTCGCCTTTCCTGCCTATATTTTTTACCTGTTATTTTCAATGATCTCAGAATTTGTGATCAAAGTATCTGATGTGATCTTAAAAGCATTTTTCAGAACAGACGGTGATCAGGTGCAGTTAACTTTTAGCAAGTTAGAGCTTGGCGATTATATCACGGAACAAATGGAATCTATTGAGGAAGAAGAAGATATTGACTCTGAGATCCAGATCTTTCAAAATGCCCTGGAATTTTCCGAAGTCAAAGCACGGGAAGTTATGATCCCAAGGACGGAGATCGTAGCTGTGGAATTTCATGAGTCTCTCAAAACCCTGGCCGCACTCTTTACAGAGACCGGACTTTCAAAGATCATGGTCTACAAGGAAAATATTGATAATATAATTGGCTATGTTCATTCCTATGAACTCTTTAAAAAACCTAAAAGTATAAAGAGTATTCTTTTACCTGCCGAGATGGTTCCGGAGTCCATGTTTATCCATGAAATATTAAATGTCCTGACTAAAAAGCGTAAAAGTATTGCCGTAGTCCTTGATGAATATGGCGGAACTTCTGGAATTATGACGGTAGAAGACATCATTGAAGAACTGTTTGGTGAAATCGAGGATGAACACGATTCCACAGACCTTGAGGAAACACAGATCGATGCTGCAACCTTTAGATTTTCAGCCCGCCTGGAAGTGGACTATCTCAATGAACAATATAAATTAAACCTTCCGGAAGGCGAGGAATATGAAACTCTGGGCGGATTGATCGTACACGAAACAGGAGAGATTCCTGAGAAGCATGCGGAGATCCGGATCGATGGTTTCCTTTTTCGGATCGATGAGGTCTCCAACACCAAGATCGACTTGGTAATTCTGGAAGTCCTGGATCGTGACTAGTCTTTTAGGCTTCCAAATTTTAAATAGCCAATAGAAAACCTTAATTTCGCGAACTCAATAAAATACGCAGCGCATGGCAATTTTAGAGAACATCAGAAAACGAACTACTATATTGATCCTTATCATCGGTATGGCCCTTTTTGCATTCGTTATTTCCGGGATTTTTACGGGTAATGATATGGGAGGTGTTAAAACAGGATCGACAATTGCAGAGATCAATGGAGAAGAAATTCCTATAGACGAATTTCGCAAACGGATAGAACGGGCATCGAGATTGTCCCGTGGAAGTTCTTCCATGCAATTAGTGAATAGTATTTGGACCCAGATGGAGCGTAATACCATCCTTGGACAGCAGATCAATAATCTGGGGATCTCAATTGAGGAGAATCAGATCATTGATGTGATCAAAAATAGTCCGGGACTTTCCCAAAACCCACAATTTCAGGATGAAAACGGGCTTTTTGATGAGAACAGGTTCAGAGATTTTATTGCCGAATTACGTGCCAATGCGCCTACACAATATGACGATTGGTTACAGGATGAAGCCTCAATTGTCCAAAATGCAAAAGAACAGACATATTTAAACTACATCAAAGCTGGCTTAGGGGCTACCCTGAAAGAAGGAGAGTGGGATTATAAATTGGCCAATGATAAAGTTGATATTCGCTATGTACGCGTTCCCTATAATTCTATAGCTGATAGTACTATTGTTGTGACAAAAAAGGAGATCGCCGACTATATTAACGATCGAAAAGAAGAATACAAACAAGAAGAAGCACGCGATATCCAATTCGTCTATTTCGAAGAAAAACCTTCTGTTGAAGATGAAGCTGCGATTCAGGAATCCATCAGGAACTTGTTGAAAGATAGAGTAGAGTATTTTGAAGAAAGAGATACAACAGACACAATTCCTGGCTTTCGGAATACCACAGATAATGAGGCTTTTCTTACCCGTAATTCTGATACAAAGTTTGATACTATTTATAAGGCTAAGTCAGAATTACCCGCTCAATTTGCCGATTCCCTGATGGCATTGAACATAGGCGATCTATACGGACCTTATAAAGATGGAAATGCATTTAAGGTGACAAAAATGGTGGCCAAAAAACCTAATGGCTCTGTAAAGGCAAGCCATATCTTGCTGGCCTATGCAGGAGCTGAACGGGTAGATCCTTCCATTACACGTACAAAAGAAGAAGCGGAAGCCAAAGCAAATGAAGTGCTCGCTGAAGCGCTTAAATCAGATACAGATTTTGCCACACTCGCCCGAAATAATTCGGATGGTCCTTCTGCACCTCAAGGTGGAGATCTTGGATTTTTCCAGGAGGGGATCATGACACCAAAATTCAATGATTTTGCTTTTGGAAACAGCATTGGCCATGTAGGCTTGGTGGAAACAGAATTTGGCTATCACATCGTTAAAGTGATGGAGAAGCAAGACCTGGTGCAGGTCGCCACGCTGTCGAGAGAAATTGAACCTTCAGAGGCTACGATCAATAGCTTGTTTACAGATGCTACAAAATTTGAAATGGCTACTACAAGTGGGGATGCAGCTTTTACTGATGTCGCAAGGGATAGTGAATATATCATCCGACCGGTTAATCAGATCAAGGCTATGGACGAAAACCTTCCGGGCTTATCTACACAAAGAAATATTGTCCAGTGGGCCTTCAATGCCGATACAGAAGTAGGAGATATAAAAAGATTTAATATTAATAATGGCTATGCTGTTGTCCAATTAACTGCTAAGTACAGAGAAGGTGTAATGGCTGTTGAAGATGCCTCTGCTACTGTTTTACCTCAGATTCGTAAGGATAAGAAAGCCGAACAGATCATGATAGGGAATGCTGGTAAATCTTTAGAAGACCTAGCCTCCTCGAACAATACGATAATATCTACAGCCTCAGCTTTGACAGTAAAAGCACCAACTATTGCCGGTGCCGGTAGAGAGCCTTTAGTTGTAGGATCTGCATTTGCCCTGGATCAAGGCGGGACATCAGGACTTATTAAAGGAGAAACAGGGATCTTCATAATTGAAGTTACCAGGAAAGAAGTAGCTCCTGAGCTGGAAAATTATTCCACCTATGCGAACACATTAGGCACTGGAAATGCCACAAGAGCAAATTCGGCAGTATATCTCGCCTTGAAAGAAAAGGCGGAAATTGAGGATAATCGCCCGGTTTTCTATTAAGAATTTTAAAGGATCATATCAGAATAGGGGATTACTACGGTAAACCCCTTTTTTTTGAAGTAATCCCGGGGATCTGCTTGAGATGTAGCCAGCACAAAATCGCCACCCCATGCCCCCAGGCTTTTTATCGTTCCGGGATAATCTGAAAACAATGTTTCCCGGATCGTGGGTATTTTTAATGCCCTACTGAGAAGGGTTTCATGTTCATTCAGCAAGTCTTCAAATAAGGTGAGTTCTTTGCACGCCAATAACTGCCTCGTTAACGAGCTTACATGCGCAATAAGTTCTGCTGATGTAGCCTGAATATTTCGGTACTGATGTATGGCATCTGTACTTTTTCTCTTTTTATTTAAATAGACAAAGTAAAGATCCCTTGTAAAAGATGGTTGGAATAGGACCTTCTCTATTACTGGCCAACCTTCTTCAAGGTGATAGAGGATAGGACCATTGGCATCTGCACATGCAATATCATAACCACTTCCACCCATGGTTTCAGACAAAAGAGCATAGGGGTCTACTTCGGCCCATTTTGCTATGTTGTTTATCAGCGTGGAAGAAGAACCCAGGCCCCAGTCCCTGTTGAATTCCAGATGGGTAGTGATTGCTTGCCCGGAGAGTGACCCCTCAAATGAGGGATTTAATTTTATGGCCTCTTCTAAGATCGATGCAAGTACGGTGGCTGTTTCTTTAGAACTTCTCGTATGTGGACTAAGGGATGTAATCTGTATTCGCTTCTCAGGATCTAAAGTAAATGTGCTCTCGAACCAGGTCTTTTTTTGTTCATCCAGGCTTCTCCAAAAAAATCCGTTCTGATCATTTTTTTCGCATGCCAATGACTGGCCCAATTGAGTGGGCAGGGCTAAGCCAAGGGCACCATCCAGAATGGCATACTCTCCCGTAAGCAACAATTTTCCATGACTGTAATACTGCCTCATTTAAGAGCGTCTGATTTGTTCCAATACCTGCTGTGCCTCATTAAAACTTACGGTTGCCGTTTTAAAATGGGCTACTACTTTTTCCTTTTCTGTCGATGACGCCCCAAGTTGATTTAAAATATTCAATAAGTGCATTTTCATATGCCCTTGCTGGATTCCGGTGGTGACCAGGGAACGCAAGGCGGCAAAATTCTGTGCCAAGCCGGCAACGGCAACCAGTTCCATTAATTCTTTGGCAGAGGGTTGCCCGAGTACTTCCATAGAAAACCGGACTAGCGGGTGTAAACGGGTGAGTCCACCCACGGTGCCAAGTGCGAGGGGAAGATCTATTCGCAAGCTAAACTGGCCGTCTTCAATCCAGGCTTCTGTGAGCCCCTTATAGCTTCCCTCCCGGGCTGCATAGGCATGTACGCCTGCCTCAACTGCCCGAAAATCATTACCAGTGGCAAGCACAACAGCGTCTACGCCATTCATAATACCCTTATTATGTGTAACTGCTCTAAAGGGTTCTACCTGAGCAATAGAGACCGCCTGTATCATTTTTCTCGCGAACAGCTCTGTGTCCATGGCATCTTCATCCAATACATTAACAGGACAGCTCACTTCTGCCCGAACGATACAATCCGGCACATAGTTACTCAAGATGCTCATGATGATCTCTGTATCCGGATGATCTCCACCAGTGTATTCACGCCTGTCTATTTCTTCTTCCCAACTTGCAGCCAATTGTTCGAGACAACTGTTGATGAAATTTGCTCCCATAGCATCTTTCGTTTCAAAAGTTGCATGTAATTGGTAATAGTTGTCGAGCAAAGATGTTTTATTTCGAAGTTCAAGACTCAGCAGGCCCCCACCTCTTTCTTCCATATTCTTCATAAGGGGCTTCAAATCCTGTATCAATTTGGGTTTTAGGGAGATAAAGGCTTCTTCAAGCCAGGAAGATGCTCCACTAAAGGTAAAATGCACCTGACCTACTTTTTCTGTTCGCAACACAACGGCCTTGAACCCCCCTCTGTTTTGCCAGTATTTAGCGGCATTACTCGCAGCGGCTACCACAGAACTTTCTTCCACGGCCATAGGGATAGCATATATTTTGCCGTTGATCAGGAAATTAGGAGCAATTCCCAAAGGGAGGTAGAAATTCGAAATCGTATTCTCTGCAAACTCGTCATGGATCCGCTGCAATTCAGTGTCATCATTCCAGTATTGCTTTATAAGGGATTTGAACCCTTCCGGATCATGTGTAAAGTTGGAAACGATCCAATCAATTTTATCTGACTTGGAGAGTTTTGAAAATCCGTCAATTCGTGCTGTCATTCGCCCATTATTGATGGGCCTAAAGATACGGATTCGATGTGTATTTCACTTTAGTCGGGCTTGGATGGCAAAGGCGATAAGAATTGGGTTAAAATCGCTCCGAATACGGCATTTTAGCGAAAATATTAGTAAACTTGGTAGTTTTTATACCACTATGTCAAGACATATCTTCATTCGTCCCCTGCAAGTCATCATCTTAATATGTACTACCCTTACCATAAGTGCACAGAAAAAACAGATTACATTAGAAGAGATCTGGGATGGAAGTTTTAATCCAAAGAGAATGCAAGTCTTGCGTTCGATGAACGACGGACTCCATTATACCGTTCTAAAAACTAATGCTAAAGACAAATCCAGCAGTATTGAAAAGTACGATTATGAGGCATCTGAGTTAATAGAAACACTCGTTGCATCTGACATGCCGAATGTACCCTATTTTACTTCGTATTCTTTCAGTGATGATGAATCAAAAGTCCTTCTGGCGACAGAAGTTGATAAGATCTACAGAAGGTCTCAAAAAGGTGTTTACTATGTAGTTTCTTTGGATTCCAGAGGCATCATGGGCCTGGCCAACGAGAAAATCCAGGAACCATCATTTTCGCCAGATGGTTCAAAAATAGCTTATGTCTGGGAGAACAATATCTATGTTAAGGATTTGGAAACAGCAGGGACCAAGCAACTCACGGAAGATGGCAAGACAAATGCGATCATTAACGGGATCACAGATTGGGTCTATGAAGAAGAATTTGCTTTTGTGAAAGCCTTTGAATGGAATGCGGATGGCACACGCCTGGCTTTTTTGAGATTCGATGAGCGGGAAGTACCGGAATTTTCCATGGATATGTATGGTACGGAATTATATCCGGATCAACAGGTATTTAAATATCCTAAAGCCGGGGAAGCCAATGCTAAAGTTTCCCTGCACATTTATGATCTGAAATCAGAGCAACAGACTGATATAAACCTTACCGATGCCTACTATATCCCGCGTATCAAGTGGATGAATGATAAGGATATGCTCACAGTTCAGGTCTTGAACAGACATCAAAATCATCTGCAGTTTTACGGCGTAAATGCCTCAGATGGGAGCGCCAACCTGATCATAGAAGAACATGACGATGCCTATATTGACATAACAGATGACCTCACTTTTCTGCCGAATGATGACTTTATCTGGACCAGTGAGGCAAGCGGTAATAACCATATCTACATCTATTCCAAAGATGGCAGGGAAAAGAAACAACTTACCAATGGCCCCTGGGAGGTAACCCGATACTACGGCTACGACCCCAATGCCAATCGTATTTTTTACCAATCGTCAGAAAGGCATTCCACACAACGGGATGTATACAGTATTTCTATTGACGGGAAAAGAAAATCACGACTCACAGATGAGAAAGGCACGAACAGTGGCTCTTTCAGTGCCTCTTTTGCCTATTTTATCAATACACATTCCAGCGCAACTACGCCACCTTCCTATCAACTACATGAAGCCCATAAGGGGAAGATCGTCAGGACCATTGAGAACAATGTAGCACTCCGGCAAAAATTGGAAGCTTATGAATTAGCTCCAAAAGAATTCTCGACGATCAGTGTCAACGGAAATGAGCTCAATATGTATATGATCAAACCGACAGACTTTGATCCTAACAACGAATACCCTTTATTTATGTTTCAATACAGCGGACCTGGTTCACAACAAGTGGCAGACCGTTGGATGGGAAGCAATGATTACTGGCACCAATTACTGGCTTCCAAGGGATATGTGATTGCCTGTGTAGACGGAAGGGGGACAGGTCTTAAAGGAAGGGATTTCAAAAAAGTGACCCAGAAGGAATTAGGGAAATTCGAAGTTGAAGATCAGATCTCAGCCGCAGAAGAATTAAGCAAACTACCCTATATTGATGAAGACCGAACCGGTATTTGGGGGTGGAGTTATGGAGGCTTTATGTCTACTAATTGCATTCTAAAAGGCAATGAGGTTTTTGAAATGGCAATAGCCGTTGCCCCGGTTACAAGCTGGCGCTTTTACGATACAATTTATACGGAACGCTATATGCAAACGCCACAGGAAAACGCCTCTGGTTATGATGATAATTCACCCTTGAATTACCCCGAGCTTCTAAATGGGAAATACTTACTGGTTCATGGTTCCGGTGATGATAATGTGCATGTTCAAAATACGACTCGGATGGTAGAAGCCCTGGTACAAGCCAATAAAGAATTTGATTGGGCTATTTATCCGGATAAAGCCCATAGTATCAGGGGAGGAAAAACCAGGCTTCACTTATTTACAAAAATGACACGATTTGTTGATGAGAGCTTTAAGACCGAACCTGAGGTGCAAATGCCTGAAGAGAAACCAATAAAAGGATAATAATACCCACTAAACTGACTCAATATGGAATCTAAAGTAACGACACCTGAAGAGCCCCAAATATGGGGACACCCAAAAGGACTCTTCTATCTCTTTTTTGCTGAATTATGGGAACGCTTCAGTTTCTATGGTATGCGTGCCTTGCTCACGCTTTACATGGTCAATGTCGTCTTTGAAGCCCTTATGCAACGAGATTATGCTGCAGCTGCAGTATACTCGGCTTATGGTTCCCTTGTCTATGCTTCTACCGTAATTGGAGGTCGTATTTCTGATACGATCCTGGGGATGCGACGTTCAATATTTCTCGGGGGTATCCTTATGGCCCTGGGGCATTTTACCCTGGCTATAGAGCATGATGTTACTTTCTATCTGGCCCTTGCCCTGATCGTGGTGGGGAACGGATTTTTCAAACCCAATATATCCACCTTTGTAGGATCACTATATAAAGATGGTGATCCAAGAAAGGATTCGGGTTTTGTGATCTTTTATATGGGGAT
>Ga0224508_10003045_pt1 | contig 13982 bp, 5 predicted proteins | sample SF_Jan12_sed_USG_4_FD_170157 | JGI IMG/M metagenome (GOLD analysis project Ga0224508, IMG submission 170157) | Sediment microbial communities from San Francisco Bay, California, United States - SF_Jan12_sed_USGS_21 | ecosystem: Environmental > Aquatic > Marine > Sediment | place: USA: California...
AGGAGGCCAACTGCCACGGCGGCGGCCAGAAACAGCGAAACAAGTCTGATGGTGGCCTCCTCGCGAGCGTGCTACGGCCGTATTGTCATCCATCGGTGGCGGCCAGGTTTACCTTGACCACCCTACTGAGGAGTAGCAAGATACGATCGCGTTGCGGTGTGTCGCACTGAGCAAGCCTCCTGGCCAGACCTCGATGACCCTTCCCCAGATCAGCGAGCCCTACTCAGCGAGCCGCCGTGCCTCCAGGGGATGCCCGACTTCTTGCCAATCATCCAGCCCTGCGGCGTATCGTCGGACGTTCTTGTACCCAGGGCCAAAACAGGGCCTTGTAGGCGAACCGGCATGCCGGCGGTCGTTGTAAGGAAAGCGCTCTCCCAACTGAGCTTGATCCTGGCACGACTTGCGAAGCAAGTCGCAGGGAACCCGAAGGGTTCCCGGATGGTTCCCGGATACCGGCCCGGAGGGGAGGGGAAGAGCTCCGGTTATCCTTCCCGGCCATGACAGCACTCTCGGGCGTGTGGGCGGCGACGCTTACGCCTCTCACCAGCGACCTGGCGCCCGACCCGACACGGCTGGTGGCCCACATCGAGCGGCTCGTCTCGGAAGGCTGTGATGGGGTCGTCCTGTTCGGGACGACGGGCGAGGCAACCTCCTTCTCGGTCCCTGAGCGGATAGCCATGCTGGACGACCTCGTTGCTGCCGGAGTCCCGTCGTCTCAAATCATCGTCGGGGTCGGGTGCGCGGCCGCCGTCGACACGGTCGATTTGACCCGAGCCGCCTCGACCCACCATGTGGCCGGAGTGCTCATGCTGCCGCCGTTCTATTACAAGACCGTCTCCGACGAGGACCTCTTCGAGGCCTATGCCTGGATCTTTGAGCAGGCTGGGCCCGAATTGCCGCCGGTGTTGCTGTACAACATCCCTCAGGTCTCGGGCATCCGCCTCAGCCCCGAGCTGGTTGGTCGGCTTGACACGGACTTCTCAACTGTCGTCGGCATCAAGGACAGCACCGGAGACCTGGAAAGCCTGCGCGGCTTCCTCAAAGCCATGCCCGAATCCTCCGTGTTCGCAGGTATAGAGCTCCTGCTGGTTCCGGACGAAGGTGGGGTCGGCACGATCAGCGCCGCCGCCAACATCAATGCCGGCCACGTTCGCAAGGCCTTCGAGTCTCGAGCCGAGGCCGATATCCCGGTTCTGGCTGAGGCTCGTGCCGTTATCAATCAACACGCCGCCATCCCCGCCCTCAAGTCGATCGTGGCCGCTCGCCTCGACGATGACGGGTGGCTGGCGGTCCGCCCGCCCCTCCGGCCCCTGCCGTTCGACACCGGCACGGTGTTGGCGGCTGCACTTCCTGCGGCATGAAGTACAACTGACCCATGCAGGCAACTGATTTCGTCACCGTGGGCATGTTCGGCAACCGTCCGGAAGCTGAAGTGAGCCGAGCTCGCCTCGAATCCGAGGGAATCGAAGCACGGGTCAGCGCCGATGATGCCGGAGGTTTCGAGCCTCCGCTTGGGCTCACCAATGGTGTTCGCCTGGTGGTGCGGGCACCGTTTGCGGCTATGGCGATGGGGATCCTCGAGCCACCACTGGCCGGCCGAAGCCACCGTGCTCCGCCGTGGGTGCTGCTCGTCGCCGCCTTCACAGTGGGTGTTCTGGGGCTGCTGGTGAGCCTGCCGCTGCTGGTGCCCATCCTCCGAGCCGTGCTGTGAAGGTCGTGAGTGGGCGAGCCCAACGGCGGAGCCGTCGCGCTGTCGAGGAACTCACTACCGACGGGCGCGAGCGCGTTCGCAGCCTGGTGGCCAACGCCTCCCTGGCGGTGCTCCCCACTTCCGATGCGGTTGCCAGGGTTACGGCCCGACTGGCGCCAGGAAATGTGAGTGTGATCGTTGCCGCCCGTCGGGGCCTTGGTGTCGATCAGACCATCGCCGTGTCGGAGATGTTGGCTAGCAAGGGTTACCCGGTGACACCTGAGGTCGATGTGGGCGAGATCCGCCCGGGCCGTCACTTCCAGGAGACGGTCTACCGCTTGTCGCGTTCGGGCATCACGCGGGTGCTCGTCGTCGAGCCCTCTGGGCACGGTGAGCCAACCGAACACCTATTGGCGGAGCTCCATGACCAGACCGGAGGACTGCGGCGGGTCGGCATCAAGGTTGCCACCACCGGACCAGGCTTGGACACCGAGCAACAAGCGGCCATGTTGAGTGCCTGGGCTCCCAGGTTGTCGTTCGTCGCGACGGAGACTTCGGCGGAACCGGCTGGTGTGTTGTCATGGGTACGGGAAATGCGTGTGCGGGGCCTGGAGCTTCCGGTCGAGATCGGCCTTCCGGGGGTGGCCTTTCTCGCCGTCCTCCGGCGAGAGGTTCCCGCGGTGGCGGCATCGCTCGGGGTCAGGAACGCCGACACCTACGACCCCACCCGGTTGGTCGTGGAGCTGGCCGACGACCAGGCACTCGAGCGACTCGTCATCAGCGGGCTGCGCTTGGACACCTGCAACGAGGTGGCGGGGACCGAGGACTGGCGGCAGCGGATATACGATTTGGTTCAACCAGCGAGGAGCAGATGAATATGGGCGGGTTTCTCCGACGCTTCCGGCGAGGGAATCGGGACTCCGAACCGACCACCTCACCGCGCCAGAGGCAAGGTCCCGACCTCGGCGAGTTGGCTCCGCTGGTTGAGCGATCGCACCTAACCGTCATCTTGGCGAGGGGTGGAGGTGGCCGGATAGAGGGCGACGTTGCCCTTCTGGATGTTGGGGGAGTCTCGATGGCGGCTCGGGTCAGCTTCGCCGTCTCGCAACTGGGAGACGTGTTGGTTGTCGGCCGGCCCGGCACGCTGGCGGGGGTTGCCGCGGTCCCGTTCTATCGGAAGGATTCGCACACGTCGCTTACCGGCCTCGTGACCGGCATGCGGGCGGCTCTCGACCTGGCTCCGCCCGGCACGAAACCGCTCGTGATGCTTGTGGGGGTCGACCAGCCATATGTGCGGACCGAGACCTTGCGATTTCTCCTGGCGTTCGCCGGGACCAGTGAGGCGGTGGTGCCGGTGGATGAAGAAGGCAACCGGCACTTGACCTGCGGCGTCTACCCCACCAGCTGGCTCGATCAGGCGTTGAAGGCCGACGATGACGACCTTTCGCTCGAGGACTTTCTCGCGGGCATGAAAGTCCGCGAGATCGGGCCAGACGTTTGGCGGGGGTGGGGGGAGGACGGTCGCTCGTGGTTCCCCGTGAGCGCGGTCACTGTCGACGAGGCCCGCAGCCGATTTGGAACGTGAAAGGTTGGGTAGCGTAGACGACCGCTACGGGCGTTTTTAAACCTCAATTCGGCCCGCAATTGGGCCGATACGTCAGGGATGGCCAAACAAGCTGCTTCATCGGGGAAAGCTCGCGGGTATCGCTCGCGTCGCGCGCTGCTTATTACGACTGTTCTCGCCGGTGTGGCCATCGTGGTTACTGCCGCCATCTTCGCCTTTTCGCGAGGAACTCGGGAGATCACCGAGAGCGCGCTCTCTCTGCACCAGGCCGATGAAACCCTTCGGGTGGCAACCGTGGCGCGGTTCCAGCTTGGGTTCGCCGTTCACCTCGCCGGCCTCGACCGGGAATTCGGGAGCGACTTCTCCGACGTGCAAGAACTATCGGTGGCTGAGGCTGCCGATGCGCTCCGGCAACTCGACATTGGCTTGGCCGACCTTGAGCGCCTCGACGCCGAGATGAGCATCCAGGAAGAGGCCGCTCAATACGCAGACACGGCCGGCAGCGTGCTGGCGGCGCTTCAAGCAGGCGACTCCACGGGGGCGCAGAGCATCGTCCAATCCGCTCTCCCAACCGCTTTTGAAGAGCTTGCACAAGTCCTGATCATCGAGCGGGAGTTGGAGTTAGCTGCGGTCAACAAATCTGACCGGACTACCGCCACCTGGGGCAACGTCACCCGATTCTTACTGGCAGCCGCTATTCCGCTGCTCATCATCATCCTGTACCGAGAGATTGTGCGTCGCCAGCAACGTCAGGCTGAGCTCGAGATACGGCTTGACGCCGAACGTCAGCTCAGCAAGGCGCGGGAGGACTTCATCGCCAACGCCTCTCATGAGCTGAGAACACCGTTGACCAGCATCTACGGCATCGCCCAACTCTTGCGAGAAGAGCCGGGCATGTCGATCGGCGCCGAGGAAATGATCGAGCTCATCAACAGCGAGGCCACCGATCTCAATCGCATGGTCGAGGACTTGTTGACGACGGCCCGGTTGGCAGCCGGCCAGCTCCGATTCGAGCCCGAGCACGTAGAGACCGAGGGCGAGGTGGAGAAGATCATCGGTCCTTTCCAGCGGGGCGGCGCCGACATCACTGCCGAGGTGGAGCCTGCAGTCGTGAATGTCGACCGTCTCCGCCAGCAACAGGTTGTGCGCAATCTCATTTCAAACGCAACCAAATACGGCGGACCCCACATTCGTCTGCGCGGCCTGGTCGAAGGACAGTGGTACGTGTGGACGATCGCCGACGACGGCGAGGGCGTTCCGGAGGAGCTGGAGAAGCGTCTCTTCCAGCGGTTCATCCACCAGCAGAGTTTTCAGCAAGCCGTCGCCGGCGGCGTGGGCCTTGGGCTCTCCATCGTCAAGTCCTTGGCCGAGGGGATGGGCGGGTCTGTTTCGTATGAGAAGACGCCGGAGGAGGCCCGCTTCATCGTTCGGGTGCCGTTGGCGGCCGAGCAACCCGACATCATCGAAGCGGGAGGCTGGGCGGCCGAGGGGGCCGCTTGAGCCGACTGCGCGAGACAGCACGGTTCGAGGAAGGGTCCAGGAGGAAACTCTGGGCCCTGCTTGGCGCTTATACGCTGGTCGCACTGACCGTGGTGACCAGCACGGGAGTGCAGTCGGCGCTGGCGGCACCACCCACGTACCGCGACGTTGCCACTGCCACCACCACGGTCGGGGGGAGTCTCGTCATCAACGTGCCTGCCGCCACTCAGCCAGGGGACGTGATGCTGGCCCAGATCACATACAACGCCTGGGCGCAGACGATCACGCCTCCCGGGGGCTGGAACTTCATCCGGCAGGACGCCAATAGCGGCGGCATCATCCAGGAGCTGTTCTGGCGGGCGGCGACCGCGTCCGAGCCCGCTTCCTACACATGGGGTCTCAGCTCGGGTGACATGGCGAGCGGTGCCATAGTCTCCTATGCCGGGGTCGACAATGCCTCTCCAATCGACGACCACAACGGCCAGGCTCCCGGCTCGGGTTCGACGCTCACGGCTCCCTCGATCACCACCACGGTGACCGATGCAACCCTGGTGGCCTTCTACGGAATCCGGGGGGAGAGGACGGTTGCCTCGCCGGGGAGCATGGCAGAGCGGTGGGATCTCAACACCGCCGGGGGCACCCCCGACAGTTCGAACGCCACGAGTGCGGGCGCCGACGAGACGTTTGCCACTCCGGGTCCGACCGGAACGAGAGTGGCGACGGTAGGAACCGATGGGCACTGGGCCGCCGCCCTGGTGGCCCTCACGCCGTCCCCGCCTTCTCCCACATTCCGGTCGGTGGGTACCGGCAGCGCTCAGAACACGACCTCGATCACGATCAATACCCCGCCGGGGGTAGTTGCCGGTGACGTGATGATCGCTCAGGTGACCGCCCACGAGAAGTGGGATGAGGTTACGCCGCCGGCTGGATGGACGTTCATCCGGAGCGACCGCAGCGTAGGGCAGGAGGTTTCCCAGGGTCTGTGGTGGAAGGTGGCGTCCGGGTCGGAGCCTCCCAGCTACACCTGGACGATCGACAAGAACGCCACCATGTCGGGTTCGATCTCCGCCTACACCGGGGTCGACACCTCATCCCCGATCGACGCTCATGGGGGCCGGATCAATTCGAACACCACAGCTGTCGAGGCGCCCTCCATCACCACTCGGACGCAGAGCACGCTGCTGGTCGGGTTGTGGGGGGTCGTTTACCGGACCTCGGTGACGCCACCGGCCTCGATGGTGGAACGGTGGGACCTCGACAACGGCGGCGGCGGAGCACCGCAGGGGTCGACTTCGGCCGGGTCCGATGAAGTTTGGGCGGCCGTCGGCGCCACCGGTATCCGCACCGCCACCGCCGCGGATTCCGCCTCTAACGTCGGACAGCTCATTGCCCTGGCCCCGGCCGGCTTTGGGAGCCCCACGACTCTTGAGATCGCCGGAACCGTGTTCGAGGACATCGCCGGCAACACCGTTCCCGGTCTCGAGTCAATCGGAGATGTCGACAATCCCGGCATCGACGGCGTCGATGTGTTCTTGTACGAGGACGACGGAGACGGCGTTCCCGGCCTGGGGGACCCGTCGCTCGGTTCCGCTACCACAGCGGGAGGCGGGCTCTATACCTTCCCCGGCCTCGACGCAACGAAAGACCACTGGGTGGTGGTCGATGCGCGGGATCCCCAGGCTTCCCAGGATCTAGTCGAGCCGGCAACCAACATCTGGGCAGAACAGACCTACGGCCCGAGCGGATCGCTGTGTGCCGACGGGATCGGGGGCACGGCCGCTCGGACGGGGAATGGGGCCTGTTACGGAGGGCGGCGCGGCGAGCAATCCGATTCACTCGCCACCTGGTACACCGACGCCGAGCACCTGGCTCTTATCCAATTCGGCGGTGGCGACGTCACCAACGCCGACTTCGGGTTCAGTTTCAATGTTGTGACCACGCTGCGCGGAGGCGACGCAGCCGACGATGACCTCGCCAACCCTGCCCGCACCGTGCAGGGGTCGCTCCGTCAGTTCCTGACCAACGCCAATGCGCTGGCAGGAGCCAACGCCATGCGGTTCGTGCCGGCGGAGGCGACCAACGCCGCGGGCGGCGGGGGTGCCTGGTGGCGGGTCGATGCCACTGCGGCGTTCCCTGCTATCAACGACGCCGACACCACCGTGGACGGAACCGCCTACGGCTTCAACGGGACGGTACGAGATGACAATCCGGGTGCGGTCGGGACAGGGGGCACCGTCGGTGTTGGCGCCGTCCCGCTCGCGCAAGTGGCCAGGAGCGAGCTACAGATCGATGGACAGGGTCTGGTGGCAATCGACAACGGTGCTCTGGTTCCGCACCGCACGACGATCCGGGCCCTCAGCATCACCGAAGCTGGTGCCCGGGCGATTCAGGTGAACAACGTCGACCAGGTTGCCCCGGTCGCCGACGACATCGTGCTGGAAGATCTCATCATCGGGATGCCGCCGGTGTGGCAGCCGCAGATATTGCCGACCGGCACCGACGCCGGCATCCACCTCAACGCGGTCAACCGGGTGATCGTCCGTGACAGCTTCATCGGCTGGACCAACAGCCGGACCCTTAACCTCGAAACGTCGACCGACGCAGTGATTCGGGGCAACGAGTTCCGGGACACCAACGAGGACGTCATCGACATCTACGAGGGCTCGAGCGGCACGCTCTTCGAGAACAACCTGGTCAGCGGCGGGGTGAACTGGGCGCTCGATATCACGGTGAACAGCAACACGACGTTGCGCAACAACACCATCGACTCTACAGGAGATGGAGCCGGCCAGACCGGAGGTGTCCGCCTCTTTGGGCCGGGATCGACCATCGATCGGAACGTTTTCTCCAACAACAAAGGCCCCGCCATCATGATTGCCGGAACCATGACCACGTCGCCTCGAGCCGCCGGTGAGGCCGTGATCACCCAGAATGCCTTCATCAACAACGACGGGCTGTCGATCGACCTGCAGGCCGCCAGCGAAGACAACAACCTCTCCGGTGACGGCATCACCCCCAACAACGGGGGAGCGTTGGATCCCGATCACGGGAACCGGGAACTCGATTTCCCGGTCCTCACCTCGGCCGCAGTCTCCGCCGGCACGACCACGGTCATCGGGACCGCCTGCACCGGGTGCGCGATCGAGATCTACAAGGCGGTCGGCGGAACCGGGGACGACGATCCACCGGGCTCGGGTTCCAACTACCACGGGGAAGGCGATACCTATCTCGGCAGCGGCGTCGCCACGGGCGGGAGCTTCAGCATCGACGTGACCGGAGTGGTAGCGGGCGACGACGTCTCGGCGACGGCCACCGACACGGTGCTGGGCGTCACCTCCGAATTCGCCCTCAACGAGACGGTGGTAGTCGGCAACGACCCGCCGACGTTTGACCAGGACTTGGGCAACCGAACCGAGGGCGAAGGTCAGTCGGTCTCGCTCTCAGCTTCGGCCACCGACCCCGACGGCGATCCACTCACCTACTCGGCGACGGGCCTGCCCCCCGGGCTGTCGATCAACACCAGCACCGGTCTCATCACCGGGACGATTGCTCCCGATTCTGAGGGGGCGTATGCGGTCACCATCACCGTCGACGATCTCATCAGCGGCACCGATGTCGACACGTTCACGTGGACGATCACGAAGGGCCTGGCGCTCATCTCCGACATCCCGGCGACGAGCAACGACCTGCTCAGCTGGTTCAACCCCGACGACCCGAGCCCGGTCACCAACGAGGCCGACATCGGGACCGGGACCGGCACAACGACCATCAAGGGCATGGATGCCGAGCCGGGTACCGGCACCCTGTACGCCGCCGCTGCAACCCAGCTCGGAACCATCGACGGCGTGACCGGCGTCTGGAGCGCGGTTGGAGCGTTCGGCTCCGGTGATGGCGCCCAGGGCACCGTGCTGATGGACGATATCAACGCCCTGTCGTTCGACGCCATCACCGGCGATCTCTATGCGGTTCAGAACCGTGCGGGCGTCGAGGACCTCTTGTTCATGATTGACCCGGCGACCGGATCCATCGTCGCCGATGCCTTCGGCGCAGGCGTCGACTACGTGGAGATCGGCTCTCTTGGAGCACGAAACGAAGTCCAGGGCATGGCGATTCACCCCACCACCGGAGTCGCCTACATCGGCATCGGCGATGACGGCGGTTCGCAGAACCAGCGCATCGCAACCCTGGACCTCAACGACGGGAGTACGTCCACCGTCGGTGACACCGATCCGCCGATCCTGGTCGGTCTGACTTTCAACGCGAGTGGTCAGCTTCTCGGGGTGGGGTATTCACTGGCCGCTCCCACCGAGCAGTACGTTTACGACGTAGATCACACCGACGCCTCGACATCCAACGCTCGCCGGGTGGACAACGGCGAGAACTATCAGGCTATTGCTTCGCCGTTGCCGCTGACCGCCGGGATCTACGGAGCTATTTTCGAGGACCTGGTCGGCGATGCGCTGGTTGGAGGGCTCGAGGTCGTGGGTGACGCCAATAACCCGATGACGGCGGGTGTCACTGTTCGGCTCTACCGCGACGACGGTTCCGCGCCCGGAGACCCCGACGCCACCGACTCGGTGGTCGGTTCAACCACCACCGGTGGGCTTGGGAAGTACACGTTCCAGGGCATCCCGGACGGTGATTACTGGGTCGCCGTAGACTCGACCACGGTATCGCCCAGCGCCGGGATCAACACTCCGACCTACTCCCAGGCCGGCGTGTGGGCCGAACAGACTTATGGATCTGACGGATCCGTCATGTTCGACGGGGTCTCGACCTACACCTACACCGCGGCCAGCGGGCCTTTCTACGGTGGCAAGCAGGAGACCGTGTCGGACGCGGCGGCCACGTTGCTCGGCGCCGAGCACGTCGTCTCGGTGAGTCTTGCCGGAATCGCCAATGTCAACAACGACTTCGGGTTCAGCTTCAACGCCGTCACCAACGTCGAGGCCGCCACGGCAGCGGTCGTCGACGGGCGGAGCGCCCAGGGGTCGTTCGATCAGTTCATTCGCAATGCCAACGCCGTCACCGGGCCCAACGCCCTGCGATTCGTGCCGGCCGTGCCCCAGAACGACGGTACCGGCAGCTGGTGGCGGATCGACTACGCGGCCGCCGGCAACCCGCTGCAGGACATCTTCGATACCGGCACCGTCATCGACGGAACTGCCTTCGACGCCGCCGACGGAACCACCGTCGTCGACAGCAACTCAGGATTCCTCGGAGCCAACGCCGCCGGCGGCGTCTCGGTCGGTACTGTGCCGACCGCCCTGCCGCAGGTGTCCAAACCCGAGTTGGAGATCAAGGACGAGGGGCTGCGGCTCTCACAAGTCCAGGCGCCGCTTCTTCCCCACAGCACCGAAATCCGGAACCTGTCGGTGTGGGGAGCTGCCACTTCCGTCTATGCCCTCACGGGTGCTTCGACGCTGACCGGCCTGGTGTTCGACGGCAACGTCATCGGCACCCCGCCCGGTGCCTTCGTCGATCCGGCAACGGTGGGCGCCAACTACGGGCTCCGGGTGTCTCGCGCCACCGGCACCCAGGTCACGGACAATCTCATCGGCTTCGTCGACTACACCCCGCTCCTGCTCGAAACCAACACCAACGGAGCCACGGTGAGCGGGAACGAGATCCGGGGCGGGGGACGCACCCAGGCGACCTGGGACGGAGTGCTTCTGTGGGGCACCGGCGACACCATCGATGGCAACCTCATCGCCGACAACGGTGCCGTGGGCATCGACCTCAATGCGGCGGCGGGGGGTCACACCATCGAAAACAACACGGTGCAAAACAGCGGCCTGCTCGGCACCCAGACGGCCGGGTTGAGGATCAAGAACCACGACAACACCGTCCGGTTCAACGTCTTCCAGAACAACGCCGGACCAGGGATCTCGGTCGAAGGGGGCGCCGGGGCAGCTCTCCGCAACCTGCTGTCGCAGAACGAGTACAACACCAACGGTGGTCTGTCCATCGATCTGGCGCTGGTTGCCCTGGCCGATGACCTGGGAGACGGGGTCAACCCCAATGATGCAGTCACCGACGTCACACACGGCAACGAAGGCCTGGACCATCCGCTCATCACCGCGGCCGCCCCCACCTCGGTTTCGGGAACGGCCTGCGCCAACTGCACCATTGAGGTGTACCGGGCGGTGGCCGGAGCCGGTGACACATCGGGTGGGATCGACTACGGCGAAGGCGTTGCCTTCGTGGGATCGACGGTTGCCGACGCCGGCGGGGCGTGGACGGCCGCGGTCGCCGGCCTGGCGGTCGATGATGCAGTGTCGGCGATTGCCATCGACGCCACTCTCAACACGTCGGAGTTTGGCCCCAACGTCATCACGAACGCACCACCGGTGCTGGATCTGGTGGGAGACCAGTCGGTCGCCGAGTTGAATCTGCTGTCGTTCACGGCAACGGCCAGCGACCCGAACGGTGGCGACACCCTTCTCTTCTCGCTCTCGGGTGAGCCGGCCGGGGCATCGATCACTCCCGGCGGGGCATTCACCTGGACCCCGACCGAAGCCCAGGGTCCGGGCGATTACACATTCGACGTGGTAGTCACCGACGACGGCGCACCCAACCTCGCCGATTCAGAGACGATCACCGTCACCGTCAACGAGGTCAACACGCCCCCCAGCGTCACCAACCCCGGCAACCAGATCAACGATGAGGGCGACCTGGTGTTCTTGGCGATCGCGGCGTCGGATGTGGATCTGCCGGCCAACGTTCTCACTTACTCGGCGACCGGTCTGCCGCTCGGCCTCACCATCAACGAGGTCACCGGCGCAATCACGGGCACGATCAGCTACACGGCCGCCGGCACCTACAACGTCGAGGTGACCGTGACTGACAACGGAACACCGGCACCGCTGGCGACGATGGTGCCCTTCACCTGGACCATCAACGACATCGTCGTTCCGGGAATACCGCTGGGAATCACCAAGGTGTCCGACGGTGGCGGATCGGTGTTGGTGGGTGAGACCATCGAGTACACGATCACCGTGACCAACACCGACATCGAGAAGCAAACCAACTTCACGGTGACCGACGCCGTTCCCGCCGGGACCACGTACGTGCCGGGCTCGACGACGGTTGATTACCCGTCGTCGGTCAACCACACCTACCGGGACGTGCTTACCGCCCAGACGTACTCGGGCACGAACGGAACCGAGGATTGGAGCACCAGTCCCTGGGTGGAAATCGGTGAGGCGGACGGTCCCCTGGCCGGTGCCTGGCAAGTGGTCGACGACACGCCGCCCGCGGCGGAGCCCTACGGCCTGTATAAGAGCGGGAGCAAGAACACCGGGATTGCCCGCCTGGTCGATCTCGACCCGACCCTGTATGCGGACGCGTCGCTCACCTTCAAGTACCGCCGCAGTGGAATGATCCCGGCCAATACCATTCTCGTTCAAGCGTCTACGACCGGCCTGGCAGGACCGTGGACCAACCTTTACATCATCGACGGTGGACCGGGCGGACTGACCGATGCCGCCTATGTCAACTCGCCGGTCATCGACCTGCGCGGCTACCGCGCCGCTACCACCGCCATCCGGTTCTTCCACACCGGTGCCAACGACTTCGACACCGGCCGGTTCATCATGTTCGACGACATTGAGGTGAACGCCATCGAGCGGGTGCCGGCTTCGGCGTCCGGGGGAGCGCCCCCCACGCTGGCCACCGGCTACGACCTGTATCCGGGAGAGTCGATCACCGTGACCTGGCAGGTGACCGTGGATGCCCCGGCAGGAGTTTCCCAGGTCGAGAACACGGCATCGGTGGTCACCGACCAGGAGACGGCGCCCGCCAGCGCCGGGCCGGTGATCGACGTCGTCGCCAACCGCGACCCGGTCGCTGTGGACGACGGTCCCGGAGTTGGGTTCTCGACGTTTGAAGACGTCGTTTCTTACACCACGGGGAACGTGCTCGCCAATGATTCCGATCCGGATAGCGACCCGATCACAGTGGATTCCTTCGACGCCACCTCGACCGGTGGGGGAACCGTCTCCTACAACGGTGACGGCACCTTCGACTACGTCCCGGTGCTCAACTTCAACGGCAATGACACGTTCACTTACACCCTCGACGATGGGCGCTCGGGATCGGCCACCGCTACGGTGACGATCGCGGTAGCGGCGGTCAACGACCCGCCATTGTTCACGCCCGGAAGTGACGTCACGGTGAGCGAGGACTCCGGCCCCTACTCGGCAGCGTGGGCATCGAGCATCAGCGAAGGTCCCGCCGACGAGTCATGGCAGACGGTGACGTTCAACATCACCGGAAACACGAACCCGGGCCTCTTTGCGGTGGCCCCGGCCGTCAGCAGTGGCGGAACCCTGTCCTTCACGCCCGCCGACAATGCGAACGGGTCGGCGGACATCACGGTCGATGCACAAGACAACGGCGGGGGTGATGACACGTCTGCTCCGGTGGTTTTCACAATCACCGTCACTGCCGGCAACGATCCGCCCGTCCTTGACCCGGTGGGGGATCGGTCGGTGGATGAGTTGGCGCTGTTGTCGTTTACGGCGACGGCTTCTGATCCCAACGATGCTCCCCCCAACACCCTGGTGTTCTCACTGAGTGGTGCTCCGGTTGGTGCGTCGATTACGGCTGGTGGGGTGTTCAGTTGGACTCCGACTGAGGCGCAGGGTCCTGGTTCGTATGTGTTTGATGTAGTGGTGACCGAGACCAACGGTTCACCCATCAACCTGTCTGATTCTGAGACGATCACCGTCACCGTCAATGAGGTGAACCTGGCACCGACGCTGGATCCGGTGGGGGATCGGTCGGTGGATGAGTTGGCGCTGTTGTCGTTTACGGCCACCGCGTCTGATCCGGATGATCCGGCCAACGATCTCACGTTCTCCTTGAGCGGGGCTCCCCCTGGGGCGTCGATCACTGCCGGTGGGGTGTTCTCCTGGACTCCGACCGAAGCGCAGGGCCCCGGGAGCTATGTGTTTGATGTGGTGGTGACTGAAACGGACGGGTCACCCACCAACCTCTCTGATTCTGAAACCATCACGGTGACGGTGGGTGAGGTGAATGTGGCGCCGGTGTTGGATCCGGTGGGCGACCAGTCTGTCGATGAGCTGACTCTTCTTTCGTTTACGGCGACCGCCTCTGATCCTGATGATCCGGCCAATCTGCTCTCGTTCTCCTTGTCGGGTGAACCGGCGGGGGCGGCGATTACCGCTGGTGGGGATTTCACGTGGACTCCGACTGAAGCCCAGGGTCCAGGCCCGTTCACTTTTG
>Ga0224508_10003046_pt1 | contig 13980 bp, 12 predicted proteins | sample SF_Jan12_sed_USG_4_FD_170157 | JGI IMG/M metagenome (GOLD analysis project Ga0224508, IMG submission 170157) | Sediment microbial communities from San Francisco Bay, California, United States - SF_Jan12_sed_USGS_21 | ecosystem: Environmental > Aquatic > Marine > Sediment | place: USA...
ACCGACATCGGCGCGGTCGCGAGCTTTACCGGCCTGGTGCGCGACGTCATGCCTTCGGGCGATGCCGACGATCGGCCGGTCAGCGCCATGACCCTCGAACATTATCCCGGCATGACCGAAAAAATGCTCGCCGAGATCGAGGCCGAGGCCAACCGGCGCTGGCCGCTGCAGGCAAGTCTGATCGTTCACCGTTATGGCCGCATGCTGCCCGGCGAGCCGATTGTCCTGGTGGCGGCAGCCTCCAGGCATCGCATGGCGGCGCTCGAAGCCTGCGCCTTCCTGATCGACTGGCTGAAGACCAAGGCGCCGTTTTGGAAGCTCGAAGAGAGCGAAGGCGAAGCCGCCTGGGTCGACGCCCGCTCATCCGACGACGACGCGGCGGAGCGCTGGGGGTAGCGAGCACCCTTCGGTTATCGGGCTCCAGTGGACGGAAAGGGTTGCTATTCACGGCCCGTTCAGGTGAAACGCTGAAAAATGGTTGGGTCAATCACGGGGAATCATCTCATGACGCTCTCTTTCCGCCCGATATCGGGTCTCTTCGGAACAGCCCTGCTCCTGACCGCAGCATGGCCGGCGACCGCCGACGAGATCGAGGACACGATCACGACCGCGCTCGAGGCCTATCAGGCCGGCGACGTCGCCGGCGCCAAGAGCGAGATCGACTATGTCGCCCAGCTTTTGAGCCAAAAACAGGCCGAATCCTTGATGACCGTGTTGCCGGCGCCTTTCGATGGCTGGTCGCAGGAGGCGAAGGCGGGCGAGGCAGCGGCCGGCATGGCGATGTTCGGCGGCGGGCTGAGTGCCGGCGCCGACTATCGCAAGAACGGCCACAACGTCGAGATTCAGCTCTTGGCGGACAGCCCGATGATGGCAGCGATGATGGCGATGTTCGCCAACCCCGCCATGGCCGGCGCTGCCGGCGGCAAGCTGAAGCGTCTCGCCGGACAGAAGGTGATCGAAACCCAGGACGGCGAAATTCAGGCGATGGTGCACAACCGCTTCATGGTCCAGATCACCGGCTCGGCGCCGATCGAGGACAAGGAGGCCTATTTCAACGCCATCGATTTCGACACCCTCTCAACCTTCTAGTGGTGTGACCGCCTCATGAACGACGGGCGCTTTCCATGAAGGCGACCCTGAAGCCGCGGGTATGCGGTCCATTTTCGATGTTGCCGGCGCAAGCCCCTGGCGTCGCCCCTACCACGCGGAAGCCCGCCCGACAGGGTCGACTACGGGCTGGGCTTTCCTTCTGCAAAGTTCCGGTATCGACGGGGCAAACGTCCGACTGCCTCTGGCCTTACCGATGCGGTGGCCAAACATGGTGATTGTAGACCGCTTGCTGCACTATCAACGGGCCGTTCTCAGCAGCGAGTTCACCGCATTTGCCCACCGGAGAAGTAACCTCGCGTTAACCAAGTCCTGGTAAGGACTCCATGCAATCCTAGGAGTCCGTCCGCCCGCCGGAGTTTGGTGGGGCGAGGCTCGGATTCCCAGGATCGCATGGACCAACAAGACCGGACCTTGATAGCGCTATTGGGTTAATAGACCGTAAACCCTGAACAAGGCGTCTTCTCCAGGGGCGGGCCTTCGTGCGCTCGGAGTGAGCTTCGGGGCTGACGGCGCAGGCATTCAGGCGTAGAGAGTGTCGCCAAGGACAATGATTGATTTCGAGGGGACCCTTCCATGCCCGATGCCGCCAATATCGCTTACGTCAACGGTGACTTCCTGCCGGAGGATCAGGCCAAGATTTCCATCTTCGATCGCGGGTTTCTGTTCGGGGACGGCATTTACGAGGTGACTCCGGTGATCGATGGGCGCTTGGTGGATCGACAGGCGCATATCGACAGGTTGAAGCGCTCGCTCGGCGAGATCAGGCTGACCCCTCCGGTGCCGGTCGAGGAAATCGACTCCTTGCAGGCGTTGCTGATCGAAAAAAACCACGTGACTGAAGGGCGAGTCTATCTGCAGGTCAGCCGTGGCGTGGCCGAGCGCGACTTCCCCTTTCCTCGGGATCCAAGGCCCTCCTTGGTGATGTTCGCGCGCCAGGTGCGGTTTGTCGACACCGAGGCTGCAAAGCGCGGCATTCGGGTGAAGACGGTGCCGGATCTCCGCTGGAAGCGCCGCGACATCAAGACGGTGATGCTGCTCGCCTCCGCCATGGCCAAGCAAGAGGCGATCGAGGCGGGCTTCGACGACGCCTGGCTGGTCGAGGCCGGTCTGGTGACCGAGGGCAGCTCGAACAATGCCTATATCGTGAAAGACGGTGTCGTGCGCACCCGCCACCTGTCCACCGACATTCTCCCCGGCTGCACGCGGCGCGCCCTTTTGGCGCTGGCCGCCGAGACCGGCGTCAGGGTCGAGGAACGACCGTTTTCGCCGGAGGAGGCCAAGGCGGCGGACGAGGCGTTCATCACCTCGGCCACCAACCTGGTCATGCCCGTGGTCGGCATCGACGAGGCGACGCTCGGCGACGGCCGTCCCGGCCCGCTCACAACTCGTTTTCGCGAACTCTACATCGATCATGCCCGATCCGAGGCGGATGGCAGGTAGCAACAAGACGAGGAGACCACCATGGCGGCTTATATTCTTGCACAGCTCGACATTCACGATCCCGAAGGCTTCCAGCGCTACCGGGAGAAGGTGGCGCCGCTGGTCGCGACCTTCGGCGGCCGCTATCTCGTGCGCGGCGGCGAGGTCACGACGCTCGAAGGCGAGCTTGCCGCAGCGCGTCTGGTGATCATCGAATTCGCCGACCGCAAGGCGGCCGAGCGCTGGTATTTTTCGGACGAATATCAGGAGATCCTGCCGCTTCGTCTGAACAGCGCCAAGGGCAGTGCGGTGATCGTCGACGGCGTCTGAGACCGAACCGGCGGGCGACGACGCTTGACGGCCGCCCGAAGCAGCGCCACATGGTCTTCGCGAAAGCCGGTCGCCGATGCGGCCCGACGCGCGCCGGGATCGAGATGCGCTTCGAGATCAGTACGAGCCGCAGCTTTCTACCGTTCCGATTGCAAAAGGCGGTTGGATCACCAGACAAAACTTGCAATTCACGAGAAATTTGTCGACATAACAGGCGTTCGCACCAACAGCCACCCCAACATGAGCCAGCGATGATCGAGATGATGACAGCTAGCTTCCTTGACCGCGCGTTGCGCGCCCTTGCCATTTTGGTCCTGTCGTTCGGCTTCGCCGGCGCCGCCAACGCGCAAACGCCCTACTCCCTGGGCAGCTACACCGACTGGAACGTCTGGGAATTGGACGAGGGCGGTCAGAAGATCTGCTACATTGTCAGCGAGCCGAAAAAGCAGGCTGGCAACTATACCAGGCGCGGCAAACCGGCCGTTCTGGTCACGCGGCGGCCTACGCCCAATGTCACCGACGAGGTCAGCGTTCAGCCCGGCTACACCTATCTCGAAGGCAGCAGCGTCGATCTGGCCGTCGGTCAGAACGAGTTCACTCTGTTCACCCGCGGCGCCCACGCCTGGACCAAGGATGAAACCGAGGACCGGACGCTGATCGACGTCATGAAGCGCGGCGAGAATATGGTGATCAAGGGCGAGTCCATCAAGAACACCACATCGACCGACACCTACTCCCTCCTTGGCTTCACCAAGGCCTACAACGCCATGGTGGCAGCCTGCTCCGGCTGAGGCCCGCCCGTGACGTTCGATGGCCTTTGACGCGCGCCAGGAGGTCGGTCTGACCCGCGATTCCGCCAACGGATCGCCGGCCCCGAAGCCGTCGCTCTTGGGATTGGACGTGAAAGCGCTTGGCGCGATTCTCGAGACACTCGACGAACCCACCGGCAAGACGCCGATGCGCGCCCGCCAGATCCACCACTGGCTCTATCATCAAGGGACCGTCGCGTTCGATGCGATGACCACGCTCTCGCAGGGACTGCGCGATCGTCTGGGGCACGGCTACCGCATCGGCCGGCCCGAGATCGTCGAGGAACAGCGCTCGGTGGACGGCACCGGCAAATGGCTGTTGCGCTTCGATGACGGCCAGGACGTTGAGATGGTGCATATCCCCGACGTCGAGCGCGGCGCCCTTTGCGTTTCCAGCCAGGTCGGTTGTTCGCTCGCCTGCACCTTTTGCCACACCGGCACCATGCCGCTGGTGCGCAACCTCGGCGCCGATGACATTCTCGCCCAGATCCTGGTGGCGCGCGACCGCCTCGGCGAATGGCCGACGCCCAAGGGGCAGCGCAAGATCAGCCACATCGTCATGATGGGCATGGGCGAGCCGTTGCTGAACTACGAGAACGTCAAGCGCGCGCTTCTGATCGCCATGGATCCCGATGGCCTCGCCTTTTCCAGGCGCAAGATCACGCTCTCGACCGCGGGCATCGTTCCCAAGATCGAGCAATGCGGCCGGGAGCTCGGGGTCAATCTCGCGATCTCGCTGCATGCTGTGAAGGACGATCTTCGCGACCAGCTGGTGCCGATCAATCGAAAATGGAACATCGAGGCCCTACTCGAGGCCTGCCGCGCCTATCCGTCGGGCGACCGCTGGGTGACCTTCGAATATGTCATGCTCGATGGGGTCAATGACAGCGACGCCGAGGCCAGAGAGTTGGTTCGTCTCTTGAAGGGCATTCCCGCCAAGGTCAATCTGATCCCGTTCAATCCCTGGCCCGATGCCGGCTATCGCTGCTCGAGCAACGCGCGTATCGAGGCCTTTTCTCGCATCGTCGAGCGCGGCGGCTATCCATCGCCGGTGCGCACGCCGCGCGGCCGGGACATTGCAGCCGCCTGCGGTCAGCTAAAAACCGCGAGCGAGCGGCGGCGGCGAAGCGCCATGGCCACGGTTTGATGAAGCGCATTCTCGTCGGCATCCTCGCCTCGATCGGGTTCTTGACCCTGCTCACCATATTGGGTGCCGGAGCCTTGGTCTGGATGTTCCTGCCCGAAGACGAAGGCCTTCCGGACCGGGTCGTCCTCACCCTCGATCTTCGCCACGGCTTCGATGAGGCGGCGCGCGGCGCATCGCTTGCCGCCCTCGACTTCGAGCCCGGCCTCACTCTTGCCGATGCCATCATGGCGATCGACCGTGCCGGCGAAGAGGGGCGGGTGGCGGGTTTGATTGCGCGCATCGATGGCAGCGGCCCCGGATTCGCTCAATCCCAAGAGCTCAGAGAAGCGATCCGCCGCTTTCGCGGTCAGGGCAAGTTCGCCTATGCGTTCTCGACTAGCTTCGGTGAATTCGGCCCGGGCACGCTCGGCTATTACCTCGCAAGCGCCTTCGATGAGATCCACCTGCAGCCCCTTGGCGCAGTCGGTCTGACCGGGCTCTATCTAGAAACGCCGCTGTTGAAGGACTTTTTTGCCAAGCTCGGCGTCACCCCGAGCGGCGACAAGCGCGGCCCCTACAAGACCGCCGGCAACATGTTCACGGAAAACAGCCTGACCAGAGAGCATCGCGAGAGCCTGGAATGGTTGGCCGCGTCCCTCGCCGATCAGATCACGGAGGGTATAGCCCTGGATCGTGGCTTCGATGCGGCCGCCGTCGCCGCGCTGATCGACGACGGGCCGTTCAGCGCCGACGAGGCTTTTCACAACGGTCTGGTCGATCGGCTCAGCTATTGGGACGAAGTAGTGGCGCGCGCCGAGAAGGAGGCGGGCTCCAACGCCGATCTCATCGATCTCGAGATGTTCGCCGGCCTGTTGCCCGATGTGGATGGCGCCGATGAGGTGATCGCGCTGATCGAAGGCGTCGGTCAGATTCAGGAGGGCGACAATGGCGACGGTCCCGGCGGTTGGGTCATGGGCGCCGACACCATCGCCCGCGCGATCGGTGATGCGATCGACGATTCCGAAGTGCGCGCCATCCTGTTCCGGATCTCGTCCGGCGGCGGGTCCGCGGTCGCGTCCGAAACCATCGGCAGGCAGATCAGGCGCGCGGTCGCCCTGAAGAAGCCGGTGATCGTCTCGATGGGGGATGTCGCGGCCTCCGGCGGCTATTGGATCGCGATGGACGCCACGCGCATCGTCGCTGATCCGGGCACGCTCACCGGCTCGATCGGCGTGCTCGCCGGCAAGCCGGTCCTGGACGGCCTCTGGGAGAAACTCGGCGTCAATTGGGGTACGGTCGGCCGCGGCGCCAACGCCGCGATGTGGAGCATGAACCAGGACTATGGCCAGCGTGGCCGGGAGCGTCTGAACAGATTTCTCGACCAGATCTATGCCGCCTTCACCGAAGGCGTTGCCCGCGGCCGCGGCATGAGCGTCGAGGACGTCCACGCCATCGCCGAAGGCCGCGTCTGGACAGGCCTCCAAGCCAAGGAGTTGGGTCTGGTCGATGAGCTCGGCGGTTTCACCCGAGCCCTCGAACTCGCCCGCGTGGAAATCGGGCTGGACCCGGATCAGCCGGTCGATATCAGACGCTTTCCGATCCCGAAAGCCCCTTGGGAGCTGGCGCTCGAGCTGATCGGCGAGCCGCTAAGCGCCATCCAGACCTTCTCGTCTTGGGTCAAGCTCCTCCGGAACGACGGCCTCGCGATAACACCACCGGTCATGATCCGTTAGTGGTACGACCACATCGATCCGAACGTCGTGAGGTCGGTATGACCCTCGCCAGCAGCACGAAAATACGACCGTATACCGTCGGGCTCGGCGCAGGCGGTCAACGTCAACGAGGTGGCCGTGCCACTAGAAGCGAATGCCGAACTGGGTCTTCCAATATTCGGTCTGTTCGAGCGTGTCGTCGGTGCGGCCGTTCGCGTAGGAGACCGAGAGGCGGTAGTTTTCCGACTGGCTGAACAAATAGGAAAGGGACAGGTCCAGGCGATAGAGATCGCTATTGTTGCCGTCGATATCCTTGAGGTAGCGGTTGGAGACATCGAGCGCGATATGATCGAAACCGGTGTTCTCGGCGCCGCGAAACTGCAGGCCGATGCGTCCGCCGACGCGGAAGAATTCGGCATCGGCGCCGAGATCGTCGTCGCCGCCGTCGTCGAACACCCGTCCAAAATCGGCGAGAGCGTCGATTTCGACCTGCAGCGTCAGCGGGCCGTAGGTTCGTGGAAAGCCGATTGGCAGGGGCGCATCCGGGGCGAGCGTGGGCGTCCAGCGCAGCTTTAGAATGCCGATGTCGCTGTCGAAATCACTGTCGGTCAGATAGAGTGGCGTGATCGCCATCTCCGAACCGGACCGATCCGGCTGCAAGATGTTGAACGCTTCCTGGACGCCAAAGCCGAGCTTGTCGATCTCGTTTTCCTCGCCGTTGAAGAAACGCTCGAACAACAGGAACGGGATGGTGGACGTGAAGATCAGATCGCTGCGCTCGACCTCGACATTATAGCCGACCACGGCCTTGACCTGATAAAGCGTCTCGTCGTCCTCGAGATCCGCGGTGATGCTGAGCTCGGCCGGTCGGACCGCGCCGAGCTTGCTTCGATCCTTGGTCAGATCGTCGATTTCACTGGTCAGCCTCAGCCCGTCGGCATCGCGCGGATTGAAAATCCAATGCGGTCGTTCCGGCTCCTCGATGATTTCAGGGGCCGCAACATCGGCAACGCTCACCGGCGCGATCGGCTCGGGCGCGGTGCAATAGATTTCGACGAAGCGCTTTTTGACATCCAGGACCTCGGCGACCTGGAAGCGCCGACCAGTTACCTCGAAAAACGGATTTAGGAAGTCCGCCTGGACTCGCTCCTCGATCGTCGGTCGGCGCCGGCGCTCGAAAACATAGTCAGGCCCGCCGGCTCGATCGACGAAATCAGCCAGGCGTGCCTGAATGCGGTCCAGGGTTGCGGCGTCTTCGGTGGTGCAGGCCCTGCCGATATCCCGGGTGCAATAGCCGGGCTGCGTCAGGGCCAGCTGCTTTTCGCCGAGCAGGGTGTCGCCGTCGCCATCGGCGTCGAGCGCGGCATCGCCGATCTCGCTGATCGCGATCAGCCAGCGCACCAAGCGTAGCGGATCGAGGCTTCGAACCTCGGAGGTGGCCACCGGGCTGCAAATCTCATCAGCCGGGAACAGGGGCGCGTCGCCGGCCGACAGGGATGCGCCGGCTGCAGGCGCAGCGAGAGCCGCGGCCATGCTCAAGCCCCAAAGGCTGGCGCGAATCGAGGGCCAAAAACGCTTGGGGAGGTTGTCAAGATCTGAACCGATCATCGCCGTATTTCTACCAGCCGGGGGCTACACAACGGAACGGTTTTCCGTACAGAAAATCGACGATTCGGGTCACGAGAGATCGAGCAGAGGGCAAGCGTCCGGTGTTCAGAATCTTCGGCCCCCAAGCACCGCCATCTCGATGGCGTAGGCGTCACCCCTGGCGATCTCTCCGGGCCGCCTCTAAGACTGTCGAACGCATAGTCCGGAGGGGAAACATGGAACCCGTACGTTTCGGCGTAATCAGCACGGCCCGGATCGGCCTGGAGCGCGTGATACCCGCGATGCTTAAGGGGGAGGGCGTATCGATCAAGGCGATCGCGTCCCGCGATCTCGATCGCGCCAAAGACGCCGCAGGGGCGTTCGGCATCGAGAAAGCCTATGGCAGCTATGAGGAGCTGCTCGCCGATCCCGAGATCGAGGCGGTTTACAATCCGCTTCCCAACCATTTGCATGTGCCGGTCTCGATCCAGGCGGCAAAAGCCGGCAAGCACGTCTTGTGTGAAAAGCCGATCGCGCTGGATGCCGATGAGGCGCGGACGCTGATCGAGGCGCGCGATCGGACCGGCGTGGTGATCGCCGAGGCCTTCATGGTGCGCCATCATCCCCAATGGCAAAAGGTGCGAGAACTGGTGAAGAGCGGGCGCATCGGCAGGCTTCGCGCCGTTCAGGCGGTTTTCAGCTACATGAACCGAGACCCGGACAATGTGCGCAACCAGGTGGATATCGGCGGCGGCGGCATCTACGACATCGGCTGCTACCCGGTGGTCACCGCGCGTTTTCTGTTCGACGACGAGCCGGTGCGGGCTGCAGCACTGATCGAGCGCGACCCGGATTTTCAGACCGACCGGCTGGCATCGGCGATTCTGCATTTCCCCGAAGGCCAGGCCCAGTTCATCTGCTCGACCCAGCTGGTCGCAGAGCAACGCATGCAGATCCTCGGCACCGAGGGGCGGATCGAGCTCGACATCCCGTTCACGCCGCTCGAACACGAGACCTCCCGTCTCCTGATCACGGATGGCAGCCAGCGCGGCCTCGAGGCGGCAGAGGTCATCACCTTCGAAGGAGTCAACCAATACACCCTTCAAGGTGATCATTTCGCGGCCGTGGTCCGGGGCGAAGCCGAGCTCGCCTTTGCGCTCGAGGATGCCGTCAAGAACATGGCGGTGATCGATGCGCTTTACCGCTCCGGCGACAGCGGCGGCTGGGAAGGCATCAGGAGCTGACCGCGGTGAACGCACCGAACGTCCGTTCCCCGGAAAGGCGAGACGCCATCGCCGTCCGCTACGGCGCGCCGGATCTCGCGATCGAGATCGAGGGTTTGGCCAAGACCTATGCCGGACGCAAGGGCCAGCCGCCGAAGGAGGCGCTGAAAGGGATCGATCTGGCCATCGAGCGCGGCTCGATCTTCGGCCTTCTCGGGCCGAACGGTGCGGGCAAGTCGACCTTGATCAACATCCTGGCGGGCCTGGTGGTGAAGAGTGCCGGCACGGCGCGCATCTGGGATTTCGACATCGACGTCAACCCGAGAAGGGCCAGGCGCTCGATCGGCGTGGTGCCGCAGGAGCTGAACCTCGACGCCTTCTTCACGCCGCGCGAGACCCTTGACATCCAAGCCGGGCTCTACGGCGTCCCAAGATCCGAGCGCCGGGTCATGGACGTCCTGGAAGCGGTTGGGCTCGCCGACAAGGCAGACGCCTATGCGAGAAGCCTTTCCGGTGGCATGCGGCGCCGGCTCTTGGTGGCCAAAGCGCTGATCCATCGCCCTCCGGTGGTGATTCTGGATGAGCCGACCGCAGGGGTCGACGTCGATCTCAGACGCAACCTCTGGAGCCACATGAAAAGGCTCAATCACGAGGGCGTCACCGTGGTGCTGACCACCCATTATCTCGAAGAAGCCGAGGCGATGTGCGACCAGATCGCGATCATCGACCAGGGCCGGCTGGTGGCCTCAGGCGAAACCAAGGGCCTGATCCGCAAACTCGACGAGAAGACGCTGGTGGTTACCACCATCGAGCCGATGGACAGCCTGCCCGGGGACTTGAAGGCGCTGGGTGCCGTTCTGGTCGACGCGCATCATTTGGAAATCCAGTATCGGCCGAGCCAGGCGCGGGTCGGCGAGCTCCTGGACGCGGTGCGCGCCCAAGGCCTCGAGATTCGCGACCTGGCGACGGCGGAGGCGGATCTGGAGGAGCTTTTTCTCAGGCTGACCGGCGCGAATGGTGAGCCGGGGGCGGGTGTCACGAAAACGTCCTGAGCGGATCATACCAGCAGTTCTGGACGTTGGCCTGCTGATGTCGCCACCCCGTCCCGATCATGGGGAGGTCCATGGCGGCGATGAGCGTTCTGAGCAAGGGCGAGGTCGCTCGGCAAGATCGACAGTCGCCCGGTGTTGACCTTTTGTTAACCCGGCGCTGCCAGGTCCTTCGTCGTTAACCATTCCTTAACCTTACCCTGCCAAGGTCATGGCCTGGTCCATGCGATCCTGGGAGTCCGAGCCTCGCCATTTTTCTTGGCGGGCAGGCGGATTCCCAAGCGCGCTGGACCAGCTTGGATGTTGGCAGATCAACGTGAAGACAAGGCTGAGCGCCCAAAGAAAATCACGCCGAGGATAACAACTCCCCACCCCGTCCCGCGTTTGCACGTCGCCGCCTCGACATCGCCATCAAACGGTGAAACGAGTGAGAAGGCTTGAAATCGCCTCATATAACCATTATTCTAGTTATGTCGTTTTAAAAAAGGGCCGGTGATGATCGCGTTGGAAGAAGCAGCCCAAGGATTTGCCGCCGTCGGCTCGGAGCCGAGGCTGGACGTGCTCTTGGCGCTGGTGCGCGCGGGGCCGGAGGGGTTGTCGGTCGGTGAGATTCAGGACCGGGTCGATCTGCCGGCGTCGACGCTGGCCCACCATCTCCGTTTTCTCGCAGCCGCGGGCTTGATCGAGCAGGAACGAGAGGGGCGCGTGGTCAGAAGCCGGGCGGATTTCGCGCGCATCGAGGGGCTTGCGGACTTTCTCCTGCGTGAATGCTGTAGTGAGTCGATGGCGCCGCATCCCGCCGGACTTCGACACGATCACGATCAAAGCGAGGATGCGGCATGACCGAACTGGTGATGAAGCTGCCGGCCTTTTGGCGTCAGGGGCTTGGCGGATTGCGCTCGGTCTATGGGCTCATCCTCCTGATTCCAACAGCGGTTCTGATTCTCGATCCAACAGAGCTCCTGCCGATCCTGACCGTCGCCGGCGAGGCATTGCTGGGCACGCTCCCCTATATTGTCGCGGCTGTTCTGCTTTTCGCCTATCTGCGCGCCAGCGGCGCTGAAGCCGTGATCGCGCGCGCCTTCGAGGGGCGTGAGAGCCGGATGATCCTGTTCGCCGCCCTATTCGGCGGCTTGGCGCCCTTCTGCTCTTGCGAAGTCATCCCGTTCATCGCCGGGCTCCTGGCGGTCGGAGCGCCCCTTTCCGCGGTCATGGCCTTTTGGCTGTCCTCGCCGCTGATCGACCCGCCGACCCTGTTCATCACCGCATCGGCGCTTGGCTGGAGCTTCGCGATCGGCAAGGCGATCGGCGCCGTGACCCTCGGCCTGTTCGGCGGCTTCGCCACCCGATTTCTGATCCATCGAGGGCTGTTCGCCGATCCTTTGAGGCAGCGCAGCCAAGGCGGCTGCTGTTCCGCGCCATCCACTTTCACGTCCGAGCCGCTCTGGCGTTTCTGGCAAGAGCGCGCGCGCCTCGACGCTTTCGGACGGGAAGCGCTCGCCAACGGCATCTTTCTCCTGAAATGGCTGGCCTTCGCCTATCTGCTGCAGGGCCTCCTGGTGACCTATGTGCCCGCTCACGTGATCGGCAGCATGGTCGGCGGCGACGGTCTGTTGCCGATCGTGATCGCGGCCCTGGTCGGCGCACCCGCCTATCTCAACAGCTACGCCGCCCCGCCGCTGGTCGCCGGGCTGATGACCCAGGGCATGAGCGCCGGCGCTGGCATGGCCTTCATGATGGCGGGTGCGGTCAGCTGCATCCCGGCGATGGCCGCGGTGTGGTCCCTGGTGCGACCGACGGTTTTCGCAAGCTATGTCGCGCTCGGCATCGGCGGTGCCATCCTAGTCGGCCTGGCCTTTGGTCTGATTGTCTAGACCGGATCCCGGTATGATGGAATCGGTCTGAGCTTTCCGCATATCGCAGAACTCAAGCAGTGCCGGCAAAGTCGCGGATCAGCGAAGCCCGGGGGTGGTTCCGCCTAATCGGGATGCGCTCTAGGACGGTTCGGGATGATCGGAAAGCGCCTAGTGGCGTGACCGCGTCATGAAGGCTGCGATCGAGCGCGGCTCGCAGCCATCGCCGCATCGAGAGGAGGCTCAGATCTGATCCTCGCGCCGTCTGATATCACTCACCTCTCTGGCGCGGACCCTGGCGAGATGACCGAGCGTCGGCAAACGGCGCGAGACATAGGCGAGATAGGCGCAATCGCTCCGGCGCTGCTCGCGCGCCACAGAACCCCGAACCAAGATCGCGGCGATCGCCAAATAGGCCGGCACCGCCCAAAGCCACGATCCATAGGGCCCGAAAAGGTCCAGCCCTATGGCCAAGCGGTTCAGTATGAAATCGAGATCGAAGCGCCAATAGACCCAAGGCTCTAAAAGGTCAAATCCGCCCATTTCCGATCCTCCTGACAAGTAGCGGACCCCGGCCGCCGTTGGATGCCCTTTTTGCAAGCCTAGCCCGTTGCTCGGCGCTGAATAGACGCTGCGTGCGCCGTTTGACATACTGGGATATCTTGGTGTCCATAGAAATCGTGAATTCAACTAATAAGAGAAAGTCGTTTGATTACGTCTCGTCTTGATTCGTACGGTCGGCTCAACGCGACATTCTGACCTGTAGCGCTAACCTCCTTGAAAGTTTTGACTTAGAGCAAGAAGATAGTCCTGAATCAATTGCCTTCATTTGCACGTCAAGCGCGAGAGCAATATCGATTGGACAACATGCGTCAGCAGGCTGAGCAAGCGCTGGACGCTGGGGATTGACATGAATTTTCACCGCGTGCTCGCAAAACGGGCCGACGAGAACAAGCCGATCCGCGTCGGTCTGATCGGCGCCGGCAAGTTCGGCTCGATGTTTCTGGCGCAAGCGCGCTTCACGCCGGGGCTGCATGTGGTCGGCGTGGCCGACCACGACGTCGATCGGGCCAGGCGTTCGATGCGCCAGCTCGGCTGGCCCAGCGTGCAGATCGATGCGCCGGATTTGGCGACAGCGCTCGCGGACGGCAGGACCCATGTCACCGACGACGGCATGGCGCTGATTCGTACCCCCGGGCTGGACGTGCTGATCGAGGCCACCGGCGACCCCGGCGCAGGCGTCAGGCATGCGCTTGCCGGGATCGAGCATGGCCGGCATCTGGTGATGGTCAATGTCGAGGCCGATGTTCTGGTCGGGCCGCTCTTGGCCGAGCGCGCGAACAAAGCGGGGCTGGTCTACAGCCTCGCCTATGGCGATCAGCCGGCTCTGATCTGCGAGATGGTGGACTGGGCGCGCACCGCGGGCTTCCCGGTGGTGTGCGCCGGCAAGGGCACGCGCTATCTGCCGGCGATGCACCGCTCGACGCCGAAGACCGTCTGGCGCCATTTCGGCATCACCGACGATGAAGCGGAAGAGGCGGGCATGAACCCGAAAATGTTCAACAGCTTCGTCGACGGCACCAAGTCCGGCATTGAAATGGCCGCGGTCGCCAATGCTTGTGGTCTGAAAGTACCGAGCCAGGGACTGGCCTTTCCGGCCTGCGGCGTCGACGATCTCGCCTATGTGCTCAGGCCCTCCGGCATGGGCGGCCAGCTCGAGCATGAGGGGACAGTCGAAGTGGTGACCGATTTGGAGCGCGAC
>Ga0224508_10003047_pt1 | contig 13979 bp, 14 predicted proteins | sample SF_Jan12_sed_USG_4_FD_170157 | JGI IMG/M metagenome (GOLD analysis project Ga0224508, IMG submission 170157) | Sediment microbial communities from San Francisco Bay, California, United States - SF_Jan12_sed_USGS_21 | ecosystem: Environmental > Aquatic > Marine > Sediment | place: USA...
ATCGCCATCACGAAGCTCCACAAAAAAAGCCGGAAGCGTCCACTTCCGACCCGCAGCCGGAAAAGATACCACGCGATGCCGGACACCTGCACGCCGCCCTTGGCGGTGCCTGGATTGCGGTGACACAATGCGAGTCCGATGAGCTCTTCCGCCGAACAAGACCCCGACCTCGAGACGGTCGAACGAGTCTACGACGCCCTCGAGGGTGGCGACCCGGTGACCGCATTGGCGCTCGCGCGGGACGCACTGGCGGCGGACTCTGGAGATCCCGTCGTGCGTTTCCTCGCGGGTCTCGCCTGCCTCGATCTGGACCGAGTCGGCGAGGCCGTGCTCGAACTCCGGCAGGCCGTCAAGCTGGACCCCGACGATCCGGAGTTCCGCGCGCAACTTTGCTACGCGCTGTTTCGCGATTGTCGATTCGATGCCGCGCGCGAGGAAGCGTCCAAGACGCTCGAACTCGACGAAACGGTCCCCGACGCGCACTACACGGCCGGGCTCCTCGCCGAGCGCGCCGGGGCGTTCGATGAGGCCGAGGCGAGCTTTGCCCGCGCCCACGCGCTCGACGCCGAGAGTTTTCCCGCTCCGCTGCGGTTGAGCGACGAGGCGTTCGAGCGGGCGCTCGACGCGGCGCGCGGCTTCCTCAACGACACGTTCCGTAAGCACCTCGACGCGGTTACCGTGACCATCGAAGCGCTACCCGACGAAGCCGTGCTACGCGAATCGAACCCGCCGCTGGACCCCGAACTGCTCGGGTTGTTCGTCGGCGTGCCCCTGTCGGAGCGTTCGAGTTTTTCCCCGGGCGGCGACTTACCCCCCAGGATCCTCGTCTTCAAACGCAACCTCGAGCGTATGTTTCCCGAAGAAGCGGCGCTAAGGGAAGAAATCGGCCGCACGCTCCATCATGAACTCGGCCACTACCTCGGTCTCGACGAGGACGAACTGGCCGCGATCGATCTGGACTAGGGTTCGTCGCCCTCGATCCAGACCTCCCCACCCTCGAACGTTTCCTTCTTCCAGATCGGCACCGTGCGCTTCAACGTGTCGATCGCGAACCGGCACGCATCGAAGGCCGCGGCTCGGTGTGGGGCAGAGACGGCGACCGCCACGGATACTTCGCCGATCGCCAGCGGGCCAAGCCGGTGGACGATCGCGGCTGCGGTGATTTCGAAGTCGCCGAGCGCTTGTCGGCGAACGTTCTCGAGCTCCTTCAGCGCCATTTCCTCGTACGCGCTGTACTCGAGTCCGGTCACGCGGCGATCCTGGTTGTGATCCCGGACCGTTCCGAGGAACAGCGCGACCGCGCCGTCCGCATCCGTCTGGACGGCGCGCATGAGTTCTTCGCCGTGGATCGGTTCGTGTTGGACCCGGACCACCTCAGCCACCGCTCAGCGGCGGAAGGAACGCGACTTCACGCACGCCCTCGAGGTCGGCTTCCCACGTCGCGTACTCCATGTCGCAGGCGACGAGCGGGCGGAATCCGGTGGTTTTCAGGGCCGGATAGCGTTCGATCAACGCCCGCCACAATGCGGTCACGTCGGAGCCGGCCGGCATCTCCACACGGGTGGCTTGGGCGCCGGTCGAATCGGCGAGTGAAGCGAAGAACCGACGTCAATCATCATCGAGCTAACCTGCGACGAGTTCACGGGCTTTCTTCAGGACGTTCTCCACGACCGCCTCGAACGGTTCGGTCGACACGATTCCCGAGGCGTTACGGTGACCGCCTCCGCCGAAACACGAAGCTAACCCGTGGACGTCGAGCTTACCCTTGGAACGCAGCGACACCTTGACCCGGGCGTCGGGGAACTCGCGGAACATGAGGACGACGTCGACACCGTCGATCGCGAGCAGCGAAGTCACGATTTCGCCCGTGTCCTCGTTCTCGGCGCCGACTTCGGCGATCTTGTCGCGGCGCAACTCGACGAACGCGATCCGGCCGCCGCCGTCGATTTGCAACCCTACGAGCGCGTGACCCAAAAGGCGTGTGAAGGCCTCGGAGGTCCTCTCGTAGATTCGACGGTAGATCGTGCCGTTGTGGACGCCGCGGTCGAGCAACTCGGCGGCCACGCGGTGGGCGTGAGCTGAGGCCGAGTTAAACCGGAAGAAACCGGTGTCCGTCGCTAGTCCGACGAAGACCGCGTCGCAGGTTCGGGCGTCGGGCTCCCATCCGCGATTCCTCAAGAGGTCCCAAACCAACACCGCGGTCGCACTGGCGCCGACCTGCAAGATGTTGTCGGCCCACGGCGCCTCTCGCGTCGGGTGGTGATCGATGCACAACGTCTTGGCGGCGACCGACAACAGGACCGGCTCCATGCTCCCCAACCTGTCGGGCGCCGAGTTGTCCACGAGGATCACGCGATCGACGTCGCGAATCACGTCGTCGTGATGCCTCGAATCGTAGACCTCGATCGGCGGCGAATCGTGGGTGACGAATGCGAGCAGATCGGGCGTCGGGTCGCCGTTGATCAGCCGCACCGTCTTGCCCTGCGAGACCAGGTAGCGAGCGACGGCGATTTGCGAGCCCAACGCGTCGCCATCGGGCTTCATGTGCGTGGTCACCACAAACGATTCGTGGCCGTCGCAGTTGGCGGCAAATCGATCGTGTTGTTCCGGGGTCAGTTGCATGATGTGATCGTCAACTCGCTGGAAAAAAGGGTCTAACCGTAGACGTGGCGCAAAGGGGTGTCAAGAAGAAGGCACCGGATCGACCTCCAACAGGGCCTTCAGGATCAGCGCTTGATACCAAGCGTCGTAATCGGCGCGGTGGACCTGGGCCGGATCCTGGGCCGGAAGCGAAAGCTGTTTTTGAAGGCTCTCTTTGGACGTCTTGGTCCACGGCAAACCCAGTCGCCCCATCGCCAGGCTCTTCGAGTCGATACCCTTGTAGCCGAAAGGATTCGATTGCTTGAAGTGACGGTAGTAGTACGCGATGTAGCCCCAGTCGAAGACCGCGTTGTGTCCGACGAAAACGGGTTGCTCGCGGGCTCCTCGATTTTGCTCACGGACCCAGGCCGACAGGCCTTTCATGGCTTCCGACGGTTCGACCCCTTCCTTCTCCAGTCGCTTCGGATCGAGCCCGCAGACCTTCATCGCGGCGGGTTCGAATCCCGGGAAAATCGGTTTCAACTCGACGTAAAACGACTGACCGAGACGCAGTCCCCCGTCTTCCTCGTGGAGCGCCGTGACGCCGACCGAGAGCAGGTTGTAGAGCGGAGGAACCGGGCCGGACGCCTCGACATCGATACAGAAGTAGACCATAGCGAGCCAACATATCGGTTGTTCCGGCATAATGCCCGCCAGGAGGACGGTGAGATGCTGCGGACGGGACTCGAGCGTTGGCTGGCGGAGGGTCCGGCTTGCGCGAACCTCGGTTCACCGTTGCGTTACGGACTCGTGGCGCATCCGGCCTCGGTCGATCGCGACGGGCGACACGTGCTGGAAACGATTCACGGCAGTGCGGCCGGGCTTCCGCTTCGATTGTTCGCGCCGGAACACGGGTTGTGGGGCCACGAGCAGGACATGGAAGGCGTCGGGGACAACGTCGACGAGTGGACCGGCTTGCCGGTGATCAGCCTCTACGGCGACGATCCGTCCAGCTTGCGACCGACCGCGGCCGCGCTCGACGGTCTTGACGCGATCGTGGTGGACCTGCAGGACATCGGAAGTCGTTATTACACGTTCATCTACACCATGGCCTACGTCATGGAAGCTGCCCGGCCGCTGGGTCTCCCCGTCGTGGTGCTCGACCGGCCCAACCCGATCGGCGGGACCCGGGTCGAAGGCCCGCTGCTCGAGGCCGGCTGGGAATCGTTCGTCGGCCGCTACCCTTTGCCTGTACGGCACGGGATGACGGCCGGGGAACTGGCGCGCCTGTTCAACGAGTCCCACGGGATCGGCTGCGATCTGCGCGTCGTCGCGATGACGGGCTGGGAACGATCGATGTCGTTCGAACAAACGGGTCTCCCGTTTGTGCCCCCATCCCCGAACATGCCGGCGACACGGACCGCGCGCGTGTATCCCGGTGGCTGTCTGATCGAAGGCACCGGGCTTTCCGAGGGCCGTGGCACCACGCTCCCGTTCGAGTTGGTGGGGGCTCCCGGATTGGATGCACGATCGCTGTGCCGTATTCTCCGCAGGGCCGGTCTCGACGGTGTCTCTTTCCGGGCCGCGTCTTTCCGCCCGCAGTTCCAGAAGCATGCCGGAAATGCGTGCAGCGGAGTTCAGGTCATCGTGACCGCCGAAACGTTCCAACCGTTCGAGAGCTACCTGGCAATCCTGGCGGCGGCGCGCGAGATCGGCGGCGATGTCTTCTCCTGGCGAACCGAAACGTACGAGTTCGAGTCCGACCGCCTGGCCATCGATCTATTGTTTGGTAACGACTGGTTGCGCCGCGGTATCGAGGACGGCATCGTGTGGCGCGAACTGGCCGCTCGTTGGCGCCCGGATCTCGAACGCTTCAAGCAAGAACGCGACGCTTTTCTTATTTATCGCTGACGCCGCTCCCATAGCTTGGATTCGCGCAGCGCGACGTAGTACGCGGACCCGGCGGCGACGATCCAGCCTCGAACCCCGTCCAGCACACCCAGTTTGAGAACGTACAGCTTGAAGAACGTGGCGATCGGTCCGAGCATTAGCTTGAACGGGCGAACCGCGGCGCCCCGTTCGTCCAACCCCTCGGCCGCGAGATCGGTGTAGCGGTTCATCCTCTCCACGTAGCTGTGGATCGAGCCGTAGCCTACGTGCAGGATCGAGCCGCGCAGCCGGCCGGTACGGGAGCCCGCAGCTAGATGGAACGACTCGTGAACGGGTCCGCCGGCGAAACGTCCCGCGGTCTTGCGAAACAACCGTAACGGGCGGTCGCCGCCCCAGATGTGATCCAGGTACTCCCCGCAAAACGCCGTGCGGCGGCGGATGCGGTAACCGTCGGCGACGGGATTCCCCAGGCTCGCCTGAATCTCGTTCACGGCGTCGTCATCGAGCCATTCGTCGGCATCGAGGCTCAGCACCCAGTCGTGTTCCGCCGCCTCGACGGCGAAATTCTTTTGATCGGCGTAGCCGCTCCACTCGCGTTTGAGAACGCGGGCCCCGTACTCGCCTGCGGTCAGAACCGTGCGGTCGGAACTACCGCAGTCGACGACGATTCGCTCCGCCGCCCAGGCCACCGACTCCAGGCAACGCCCGATATTCGCCTCTTCGTTGAGCGTGATGACGACGACCGTCAGCGGCTGCAGTGCCATGCCCGCAAGATAACATTCGAGATTCGCGGCACCGGTCGGTTTTGACGGTATGCTCTTGGGTGGCCAGGAAAAAAACCGGTGCGGGCCTGACGACCCGCACCGGTTTCTGGCGTTCCTGAAAACCGGTTGTGGGCAGGGGGGTGTTTTGCCCGCAACCGGCCGTTACGCCCGTTTTCGGATCCTCGCCGAGCGGCTCATTGCACCGTTCGGTTTGGACCCGCGTAAGGTACGGCGTTGTTGATTAGGGAGCAGGGCTTGCGGAGCGATTCGCGCGGATTGTTCGACCGCAAGACGGGGCGCTCCGCGAACGATACCCCTAATTATCGAAGCCCGAGGCGCCCTCCAGCACCAATCCGGGGGGTTGCTCGACGAGTCCGGCTTCCCTGAGTTGCCGCACGAGCGGTTGAACCGACTTGAACGACCGCAATAACGAGCGGATCGCGGCCCTTTCGCTGCTCTCCCGCGGCGGGCTGAACAGCGCCTCCCAGGGTGTTTTTTCGCCCGGGTAGCGACGCAACCGGATCGGGGCGTCCGGCTCGAGACCGAGGATGTCTCGCGTCTGCTCCAGCGCCACTTCGTATCCGCCGAGTTCGTCGACCAGACCGATCTCCAGCGCATCCGCCCCGGTCCAGATTCGACCACGGGCGATGTCTCGTACGGTTTCAATGTCGAGGCCGCGGCCCTCCGCGACCTTCTGGGTGAAGTCCTCGTAGATGCGGTCGAGACTGGCCTCCAGCCGTTCATCCCCGGCTGCGTCGTAGTCGACGTGGCTGCTCCAGTGCTTGGCGCCCGGGTTGGAAGCCACACCCTCATGGGTGATCCCGAGTTTTTTCCACAAGTCGTTGGTCAACATCTTTCCGCCGTAAACGCCGATCGACGCCGTAATCGTCCCCGGTTGCGCGACGATGCGATCGGCGGCCATGGCGACGAAATACCCACCGGATCCCGCCAGGTTGCCCATCGAAACGATGACGGGTTTGCCGGCTTCGCGGGCGCGGATCGTCTCACGCCAAATGGTGTCGGAAGCGACGTAGGACCCGCCGGGGCTGTCCACGCGGAACAGGATGGCCTTGATCCGATCGTTCTCGATCGCCGCGCGGAACGCCGCCGTGACGGTGTCCGAACCCATGATGATCGACCCGTCGACAGGCGAGTAGCGGCTCGGTCCACGAGTGACCGCGCCGAACCCGTGGATCAGCGCTACCTGGGTTCCGCTCGCGTGCGGGCGCCCGGCGCGCTCGATGTATTGATCGGCGAACAGCAGCCGCGCCCGCTCGTGAGTGCGTTCTCGCAGCAGATCCATGACTTCGTCGCGGTAGCTCAGCGCATCGACAAGACCGGCCTCGAGCGCCTCGACGCCGAGCAGCGGAGCGCGTTCGGCAAGATTGCGGACATCGTCCTCGCTGATCCCCCGCGATTCGGCGATCCCCGTCACAATCTGGGAGTAGCGGGATTCCAACACGCGCGAGAGCGCTTCTCGATGTGGCTCGGTGTAGGACGTGTGGGTGTAGCTGTTGACTGCGTTCTTGTATTCGTAACGCTGTCCCATGCGCGGTTCCAGACCGGCCTTGTCGAACGCTCCGCGCATGAACATCGTCTCGTAGTAGAGCCCTGTCAGACCGACGTCTCCCGACGGTTGCATGTGCACCTCGTCGAACGCGGACGCCAGGTAGTACCCGCCGTTGCCGGGACCGAATTCGCCGAAGGTCTCCGAGAACGCGATCGCCGGTTTTCCGGACTCGCGGAAGCGCAGGATCGCATCGCGGACTTCCTGGATCTGAGCCATTGCCATCGGCTCGCCGTTGATCTTGGCCAGCACGCCGACCACACGGCGATCCTCGGCGCCGCGGTCGAGCGCATCGATCACGTCACGGAGTTGCAGCGAACCCGCGAGCATGAACTGGGCCATCGAATCGTCGGGGATCGTTTCGAGAACCCCGTTCTCGAAATCCAGCTCGAGGATCACACGGCTGGGCACCGGCGCGCTGCTGGAAACGGAAATCAGCGTGAGGGCGACCACCGCAAACCCGGCCAGGATGGCCAGCACTCCGATCGCGGCAAGGATGCCCACGATGACTTTCTTCATCGGTCCTCCAAGAAGGAGCCGTGCGGCCCCCGGGTTCCAAGATGGTAGCGCACGTCGTGAGATGCCACCGCGCCCCGTGGAGTTCGTACGTTTTTGGCTCACGGCGGTTCTGGTCCACAATGCAGGCATGTGCACGCTGAGTTGGCTGCGGGACGAGAACGGCTACGACCTGTTTTTCAACCGCGACGAGAAAAGATCGCGTCCGGCGGCAAAACCACCCGAGTTGCACCGCGTGGGCTCGACCTCGGTGCTGGCGCCGGTCGACGGAGCGGCCGGTGGGAGCTGGCTTGCGGCCAACGAGCACGGACTCACGGTGGCCCTGCTCAACGGCTATGCCGACGCCGGGGCCGCCGCTCCGGATGGCGGCTGGACCAGTCGCGGCCATCTGGTCTTGGGGCTGTCCGACTGCGCGACGGTCGCCGAGCTGGAAGGCCGGCTCCGGACCACCCAACTCGCGTCGTTTCGCTCGTTCCACCTCGCTGCATTCGACCTGCAAACCGCTTCGCTCGCGAGTTGGCGTGACGGCTCGTTGGTGCGAATTGACGGGGACTCTTTCAAGGCGCCGCTGATCTCATCGTCGTATCGCTACGAAGAAGTGAGCGAGAGCCGTCGGGCACGCTTTCGCCAATTCGCGGCGACCGGCGGATCGAGGGTCGAAACGATGCTCGCGTATCACCGCAGCCACCATCCCGAACGCGGGGCGTATTCGACGTGCATGCATCGCGAGGACGCGCGGACGGTCAGTTTTGCGTGGATTCGCGTCGACACTTGCGAAGTGCGGATGCGCTACTGCCCCGACTCGCCGTGTCGCGGGTGGCCGCCGGGTTCCCCTCTCGTACTCAGTACTTCGAGCGCGAACGCTCACGCGCGGGCAGCACCTCGAGACAGGTCGTCCACCAACCGGTAAGGATCGTTTCGATGAACTCGGGTGGGAGTTCTTCGTCGCGCATCTCCTGGGCCAGCGCGAGGTGATCGTACTCGAGCGGCCGCTGCCGGACATCCAAGGCGGCGCTCCCTTTGCGAGCCTCGATCGTGGTGTACCAGACGTGCGTGTTCCCGTCGTTGGCCGGTCGTCCGATCACGCCGGCGTTGATCACGTCGCGGCCCGAGGGGAGGCGGCGGTGCCAGTGCAGACCGGTGTGCGTGCCGATCAGGCCATCGCAATGTTCGCGATCGAGCATCGTTTCCAGAAAACTCACCGCCGAGGTGGATTCGAACAGGAACTCGTTGACTCGGCGCGGCGAACCGTGGATGAGCAACAACTCGCGCTCGCCGATGCGTACGCGGCGACGTTCGGGGAGCGTCCCCATCCAACGCTTGAATGCGGCGGAGCAGTGCTCGTCGGTGTAGCGGTAGGACAGTTCCGCGAAGTGGTTGTCGCGGGGATCGGTATACCCGCAGTTACAGTCCTCGGCGCCTGTGGACAAAGACTGCTCGTAATTTCCCTGGATCACGCGCACGTCGTGCTCGACCAGCAACGAGTGGATCTTTTCGGGGTGCGGGCCGAACCCGCCGAGATCGCCGAGGCAGTAGACGGCATCGGCGGAGTGGGCGGCATCGAGCAGCGCACGCAACGCGTGGTGATTGCTGTAGACACCGCCGAAAACGACGATGTGCTCGAACGGCCCCTCGACCTCGGTCGCATCCTCGATCGGCCGAAGCCAGCGATCGCGCTCGCCGCGACGTTGGGCTTCGTCGAGACGACGGCCCGCTTGCGACGCGGCCGCGGCGAAATCATCGAGTTCGACGATTCGGTTTCCCCACGTGGCCTTGCCGCTGTGATCGGGGAAACTCACGTCTTACAACTCGCGCCCTGGACGTGGCAGGTCCAGCAGGCCTGGTGGCCGAGAGGGAACGAAACCAGCGTATCGGTGAGAGTCTCACCCATCTTGCCCGCGGGTTCGTTGACCAGGATCGGACAGACCCACACGCCGCGGCTCGTCACCATGCGGCAGGAACTGCATTGCAGGTGATCCCAGCCTCCCCCTCCATCGTCACCGGGGCGCAACCGTTGCCAGTCGGCATAAGCTCCACCACGTTCGACCTCCGCACCGATCTGAAACACGGGTAGAACCTTGAGTCGAGGCTTATCGATCCCGATCCCGCGAAGCATCTCGAAGAAACGCTGCTTGCCCTCGTCCGCGGCAACCTCGCGGCAGACCTCGGTCACCGTCAAAACGGGATTGATCCCGACCGCGACGAGATTCTCGACGCCCCTGAGTACGCGGACGAAACTCCCCTCCCCGCGAATCGGATCGTTGCTCTCGGCATCCCAACCGTCCAACGACACGCGCAGGTCCAACGAGTACTCGGAGGCGTCCGCGAGCGCGCGCAACCGTCGGCAACGCTCACGCGTGAGCAACAAACCGTTCGTCAACACCGTCGCCGGACCGAGCGCCAGCGTCGCTTTCAGGATCGCCTCCATCTCGGGATTGAGGAACGGTTCGCCCCCGGTGAAGTAGAACTCCCGGACACCCAGTTCTCGGGCCTCCTCGAGGTACCGTCCGACGGTTTCGAGGGACAAATGATCATGGGTTCGATTGGTCGGACTGGCGGACACCAGGCAGTGGTGACAGGCAAGATTGCAGAGCGTTCCCGAAACCTGGAACCACAGGGTATCCAGCACGGGAAGTTCGACCCGTGGCGGGTCGTATCGAGTCTCGGTTTCCATCGGTGCGTTCAATTGTAACGGATCGGCTGCTAAGCTAATTCCCGGCATGGAAAAGCTGCGAATCGCGATCGTCGGCGCCGGCCCGGTGGGGCTGGAGGCGGCGCTCTACGCCGTGACCCTGGGGCACCGGGTTCGTGTGTACGAACGCGGCGCCGTGGGCGACCACGTCCGCGAGTGGGGTCACGTGCGGTTGTTCTCGCACTTCGGCATCAACCGGTCGTCGCTGGGACTTCGGGTGCTGAGAAAATCCGGCCATCTCTTGCCCGACGACGACGTCTACCAGACCGGCGCGGAGTACGTCCGCGATTACCTCGAACCGCTGGCGCGTTCCGAGCCGCTGCGAGACACGATTCGCGAGCAAACCGAGGTGTTGCGTATCGGACGCGACCGGCTGCTCAAACGCGATCTGATCGGAGGCGGCCGCGAGGCGTACCCGTTCCGGCTCCTCGTCCGCGAGGGCGCGCGCGAAACGATCGAGACGGCCGACGTGGTGCTGGACTGTTCGGGCACATGGGCGCTGGCAAACCCGCTCGGAAGCGGCGGTATCCCCGCACCGGGCGAGACGGCTGCGGCCGCGCGTTACCGGCTCGACGACATCGCGGGCGGCGACCGGGACCGCTACGAAGGCAAGCGCGTGCTCCTGGTCGGATCGGGTCACTCCGCGGCGACGGCGTTGGATCAACTCTCCCAACTCGACAACACCCAGGTGGTGTGGGTCCGGCGCGGCGACGGCAAGACGCCCTACGCACTTCACGAAAACGACCCTCTACCCGAGCGGGATCGCCTCGGCCGGCTGGGCAACCGTATCGCCGCGGGCGAGCAACCGGGAGTCGAGGTTCGGGCCGGCACGGTCGTCGAGTGTCTCGAAACGACGACCGACGGCAACGTCCGGGTCACGCTTGCCGGACCGTCCGGGGAAGAAGAGATCGTCGTCGACACGGTGCTGGCACTGGTCGGATTCCGGCCCGACCGCAATATTTACGGCGAGTTGCAGGTCCATGAATGCTGGGCCACGATGGGCCCGATGAAGCTGGCGGCGACGCTCCTCGACGCCGGCGACGCCGATTGCCTGACCCAGGAATCGGCCGGCGCCGAGGCGCTGAAGAGCCCGGAACCGCTGTTTTTCATCCTCGGAGCCAAGAGCTACGGAAAAAACGTCAACTTCTTGATCCGTCTGGGATTGGATCAGATCCGCGAGGTGTTTACTTTGATTGAGCGAGATCCGACGCTGGATCTCTACAAGGCCGCGCGGCTGGAGGTTTCGCAGGATGGGTGAGCGCCACGACGTCGAACAATCGGTACGGGCCCGTTACTCTAAAGCCGCGGGGGCCCGGCAGACGGAATTGTGCTGCCCGATCGAATACGACACGCGCTACCTGGAAGTCATCCCGCAGGAAATCCTCGATCGGGACTACGGCTGCGGTGACCCCTCACGCTATGTCAAACCCGGCGACACCGTGCTCGACCTCGGGAGCGGTGGGGGCAAGATCTGCTACATCGCCAGCCAGGTCGTCGGCCCCGAAGGACTCGTGATCGGCGTCGACATGAACGAAGAGATGCTGGAACTCGCCGAGAGTTACCGCGAGGAAGTCGGCAACCGCCTCGGTTACCACAACGTCGAGTTCCATAAGGGCAAGATCCAGGACCTCGCGCGGCAAAATGGCGGCGCCCCACCGGTCGCCGCCAACTCCGTCGATGTCGTTGTCAGCAACTGCGTCCTCAACCTCGTCCGTAAGGAAGACCGGGACCGCCTGTTCGGCGGGATTCTCGAGGTGCTGCGAAGCGGCGGACGCGCGGTCATTTCCGACATCGTCAGCGACAAGACCGTGCCGCAATCGATGCAGGACGATCCGGCGCTGTGGTCCGGCTGTATTTCCGGCGCCTTCCGCGAGGATCGCTTCCTCGAGGCTTTCGAGCGAGCGGGCTTTGACGGAATTCGGCTGCTCAAGCGCGACGACGAGCCGTGGAAGACGGAACAGGGCATCGAGTTTCGCGCGGTCACGGTCGAGGCCTTCAAGGGTAAGCCCGAAGGCGGTTGCTGCTGATCTAGGACGGAGCTCCCGCGGCCTTGCGCCGCGCGCGCAGGATCGCAGCGTCCACATCGAGGTGATCATCCCCGCAGGCGGCGAGGTATTCCTCGTAGTTCCCGACGAAGTCTTCTATCCCGTCGGGTCGTAGTTCGAGGATGCGCGTCGCCAGTCGCGAGACGAACCATCGATCGTGGCTGACGAAGATGACCGTGCCGTCGAACTTTTCGATACCCCTGGCCAACGATTCGATGCCTTCGAGATCGAGGTGGTTGGTCGGCTCATCCAGGACGAGAACGTTGGGATTCGTCACCGCGAGCTTGGCGAAAATCAGGCGCGCCGCCTCCCCGCCGGAAAGGTTCGGGATTTTCTTTTCGACTTCGTCCTTCTTGAACAACACCTGCGCGAGATTTCCCCGCACGTAGCCGATCTTTTCGCCGGGGCAGTGATCCCACAACCAGCTCTCCAGCGTCTGACGCCCGCCTTTCGGCAATTCCGAGTGATCCTGCGAGAAGTAACCGGGGTGTGTCTCGTAACCCCATTCGATCGTGCCGGAATTCGCCGGCAACTCGCGCATCAGCAACTTGAGCAACGTGGACTTGCCGATCCCGTTGGGACCGATCACCGCGAGCCGGTCGCCACGCTGGACCCTGAGCGACACGTCGTGCAACACGCGGTTGTCGTCGAAGCTCTTGCTGATGCCGTCGAGTTGAACGACCTGCTTCCCACTGGGACGGCATGCCGTGAACTTGAACGTGGGGTACCGACGCGAGCTCTGCGGTAGCTTCTCGATGACGATGCGTTCGATCTTCTTGACCTTGCTCTTGGCCTGGCGCGCCTTGGTGGGTTTGGCCTTGAAACGTTGCACGAACTTCGAGTGATCGGCGATTTCCTTCTCGCGCTTGTCGATCTCCTTCTCCTTGCGCTCCCGGTTCTCCTTCTTGGCGCGTTCGAAGTCCCGGTAGTTGCCCTTGTAGGGCGTCACGCGCTCGTAGTCCACGTCGAGGATGTGCGTGCAGACGTTGTTGAGGAAACGGTGATCGTGGGACACGACCATCGCGCAGCCCTTGAAGTCGACGATGAACTTCTCGAGCCAGCGGATCGACAGGATGTCGAGGTGGTTCGTCGGTTCGTCGAGCAGTAGCAGATCCGGCTCCGCGGCCAGCGTCTGGCCCAGCAGCACACGCAACTTGAAGCCACCCGACAAAATGGACAGCGGTTCGCTGTGGTGAGCGGTGGGGATCTGCAATCCCTCGAGAATCTCCCCCGCGCGGGCCTCGAACGAGTAACCGTCGTTTTGAAGAATGTAGTCTTCCAGTTCGCCATAGCGGTCGGCATCGAACGAAACGGCGGCGTTCTCGAGCAAGCGCTCCTTTTCCTGCATGACGCCCCACAGGTCCGTATGCCCCATCATCACGACATCGAGGATCGGCGTCTTTTCGTAACGGAAATGGTCTTGGCCGAGCACCCCCACGCGCGCCTTTCGCGGCATCTGGACGGACCCGGCGCTGACCTCCTCGTCCCCGGCGATGATGCGCAACAGCGAGGACTTGCCGGACCCGTTCGCCCCGACGACGCCGTACTTCGCCTGGGCCACCAGTTGAAGCGATACGTCCTCGAACAGCGTGCGGGCGCCATGGCCCTTGGCCAGATCGGTGAGGGTGACCATCGGGGGGACTACTCGGCGTCGATAGCGCGCAGGTCCTCGAGCGCTGTCACGGATTGTCGCTCTGGGCGACGGCGAGCCCACTGCGTTTGCGTGAGTGCATGGGCTGATTATACGTCGGGCCGTGTATGCTTGCCGCCGCGGGGGTCAGGATGATGCGTCGATTTCTTCTCGTTTTTCTCCTCACCGCGGTTGCGGCCGGTGGCCCGCTCACCGCGGGGACCGGCGACGAACTTCTCGAAAGCTATTCGAGAACCAGCGGTTTCCGGCTGGGTCATCCCACCGCATTCCACTC
>Ga0224508_10003049_pt1 | contig 13976 bp, 16 predicted proteins | sample SF_Jan12_sed_USG_4_FD_170157 | JGI IMG/M metagenome (GOLD analysis project Ga0224508, IMG submission 170157) | Sediment microbial communities from San Francisco Bay, California, United States - SF_Jan12_sed_USGS_21 | ecosystem: Environmental > Aquatic > Marine > Sediment | place: USA...
ATTTGATAGTTCTCTTAAAGATGCCAAATACATGTCCGAATTAGCATATTGATTACAGTTACTCTAGTATTTTTTTCAAATATTTTTCATAAAATTCTCTGAACAAAGTATTAGTATCTATTTCATGCCGTAGGCATTTGTCACTATGTTCAGTGATTTGTTTTTTAATTTCTTTACTCCATTTACTTTGTTGTCTATCTTTGGGATCTATGATTGATGGGTTTTCTCTTATCTTCTTCATGATTTCTATCAATGTCATACTTAATTGTCGAAATTTACTGGTGCGTAATAGAAACATTTGTGATTCATCTTTGTTTACTAAATTCATTATTGCATGTACTTGTTTGTAATATTCCAATCCTTTTTCATTGTATTTTTTAAAATCTTCAATTCTATGTTGCCAGTATTCTTTGGATGTTTTTTCTTCAATTTTATAACTAAATTGAATTTTTCCTAATTCCATTCCTAGCTTTGCCAGTTTTTTACTGTATTCTTTTACTGATTCTTTTAGATTTTCTGGATCTTGACTCATCATTTTTAACTTTCTTGCTTACAATAAAGAGTTTAGATTTTTGATTCTTCCCATGACCTCTTTGATTCATTGGAGTGAAGTGTTATGCATTTCTCACAAAATGAATCCCATTCATTTATTCCTAATTTTTTAAAAAATACAAGTGACCATTTGTAGGTGGGTTTTTTTCTGTATTGAAACTGCTGAATTGTATAAATTTCTTTCTCATGAAATTTATTCAGACATTTTTTACATTGAGCATTCTTCATTATTGCTTATCTGAACTTTCTGTGATGTATTTATCTACATCAATTGCTGCCATGCACCCAAATCCTGCAGCCGTAATTGCTTGCCGATAATTTCTATCATGCACATCTCCTGCTGCAAAAATTCCTTCTATGTTGGTATGTGTTTTGTTTTTTAATACAACATATCCTTCATCATCTAAATCCACTTGACTTTTGAATAATTTTGTATTTGGTTCATGTCCAATTGCAACAAATAAACCTCCTACGTCAAGTGTTGTCTCTTCGTTTGTTTTTAGATTTTTTAGAACTGCTTGTTGCATCTTCTGATCTCCTTTAATATCAATTACTGCTGAATCCCAATGAAATTTTATTTTTTCATTATTTTGTGCCCTTTCTTGCATTACTTTACTTGCACGTAATTCTCCACGTCTGTGCACCAAATGAACCGTTGTTGCAAATTTCGTTAGAAATGTTGCTTCTTCTACTGCTGAATCTCCTCCGCCTACAACTACTAATTCCATATTTCTAAAAAATGGCCCATCACATGTTGCACAATACGAAACTCCTTTTCCTGCAAATGTTTCTTCCCCTTCCAATCCCATTTTTCTTGGGTTTGCACCTGTTGCAATGATTACTGCCCGTCCTTCGTATTCCTCTGAGGCTGTTAAAACTTTGAATGGTTTACGTCTGAAATCCACATCAACTACTTCATCATCAACAATTGTAGTTCCCATTCTCTGGGATTGCTTTCTCATATCTATCATTAAATCTGGACCCATTATACCATTTTCAAATCCGGGATAATTTTCAACTTCTGTTGTGTTAACTAATTGTCCTCCGGGTAGTATTCCTGATAAAATTAAAGTGTCATATCCTGCCCTGGAACAATAAATTCCTGCAGTGTATCCTGAAGGGCCTGCACCAATTATGATTACGTCAAATTTTGTTTTCTTTTTATCTGGTATTTTTGGTCCATCGTCACTTGTTTCAACTGCTGTTGCCCCTGAATCTGCTGCCATCATAATGATATTACAGTTAATTTCAATAATTTAAGTGAATATCCTTTTTAGTTACTCGTTTTTCATTCTTAAAATAATCTGATCACAAATTCTGCGCATCTCAGAATCTGATCCCACACTGGAAATTTTTACAATGTCTGTTGTTGTTACAATGCCTGCAATTTGCTCCTTTTCTTTTACTGGAAGTTTATGAATTGATTTTTCTTTCATTAATTCTGATGCTTCCCATATTGTTTCTTCTGAATCGATAGTGATTAATGGTGATGACATTACCTCTTGAATTTCGGTAAATAATGGCCTTCCTTCAGCAACTATTTTTGTCACAAAGTCTCTCTCTGTTATGATTCCTATTGGGTTGTTATTTTCTGTAACTATGACACAACCAACGTTCAGTTTTTTCATATTTTCTGCAGCTTCTTGCAACGATGTTGACTTGTCTAGAGTTAATACATTTTTACTCATTACCTGATTTACAAATGTACTATTCACACGATAGTACATTTTTTCAATTATATGAGATAATTTCTAAATTCTCATGATTGAAAATCAATACAGATAATCATCTAAGTATTTAAACTAGAAATTTTACTTCTTTTCTATATGGTAATTAAAACAAAGAAAATTCTTGCACCTCTTGATGGTTCAAAAAATTCTATTCGCGGATTAGATATGGCTATACATATTGCAAGGCAATCTCAGGGAACGGTTACTGCTTTAGCAGTAAAATCTGTGCCTGGAATATATGCAATTCACCCTCTTGGTTTCTTGGATTTTAATTCTACCTCTGAAATGAAAAAAATACTCAGTGATGCAAAATTACGAGCTGCAAAAAAAGGTATTAAATTAATTGGAAAAGCAATTTCTGGAGATCCTGGATATGATATTGCAAGATTTGCAAACAACTCCAAAAATGGAATTGATTTAGTTGTTATCGGTGCGCGTGGAAGAAGCTCTGCAAAAGAAATTTTCTTAGGAAGTGTTTCCAATTATGTTTTACACAAATCTAAGAAACCTGTATTGATTGTAAAATGAATGAAAATAACTTTAAAAAAGTTCTTGTACCTATTGATGGTTCAAAATATTCTGAAAAAGCATTAGGACGTGCATGTGAACTTGTCAATATGTTTGATTCGAAACTTGTTTTGATATATGTGGTGGAAAAATCGGTACCGCTTAATTTTTTAGATCGTAAAGCATATTTGAAAATGCTTCAAAAGTTTGGAAATAAAATATTGGACAAGGCTAATTCATCGCTTTCAAAAAAAGGAATTCATGCAAAAATTATCCTAAAGGAAGGCAATATTGTAAATGAAATAGAAAAAGTTGTAAAAAAAGAAAAATGCGATTTAATAATTGTTGGAAATAAGGGACTTGGCTCGGTAACCCGATTTTTGCTTGGAAGTGTTTCAAACAAGCTGGCTCAATCGTCTTCATGTTCTGTACTGATAGTAAAGTGAAATTAATTTGCTAATGTATTTACTATGTCTGATTTTGTAATGATCCCGACCAATTTTTTGTTCTTGACAACTGGAAGGCCACTAATGTTGTATTTGATCATATGGGTGATGGCACTTTTGACGTCCTTATCTGCCTCTATTGTAATTGGTTTTGTTGCCATTATGTCTGTTGCATGAAATGGAAACAGATAACTCATTTGATTTGAATGAATTTCTTCTAAACCTTTTTTGAATTTATACTCTTGAACTTCTCTAGGATCTGCTGACTCTGCAATCCATCGTGGGATTTTTGCAGGCACAAAATCTCTGAATGTGATCACCCCTACCGGTTTTTGATTTCTCTTTATGATGATTCTTGAAATTGCATTTTTTATCAATAAACTCTCAATTTGTAATATTGGATCACTTGGGGCTGCAGTGATCACATCCTTTTTCATTATTTTTGAAACTGTAATTAAATCAGAACCTTTTGTAAGGAAAACTGTGGCCAGATTTGTTTTTGTTACGATTCCCCCAAGCGTTTTGTCTTTGTTTAGAATAATTACCAAACTAATTCTGTGTTTTTTCATCAGTTTTGCACACTCTTGAACTGAATTTTCCCTGGTTAGCGTAAATAATTTTCTTGGTTTGAAATCTTTTGCTTTAACTGATTTTATTGGTTTTGTACCTAATCCATAAATTTTTTTTGCAATATCTTTTTCAGTAATTACACCCACTGGAATGTTTTTCTCTATGACTATCACACGTTTTACTTTATGTTTTAATAGGCTCTCTCTTGTTTTCATGAGCGATGTGTTGAGATTGACAGTTATTGGCTTTGTAATTATTTCTGATAATTTTAAATTTTTTACATTCACTACGACACTGTTTGATAATTTCTTAAATATATCATTAACCTTATCGTTGCTGAAAATCAAGTTTGAAAATTATTAGAAAGATATTTAGTTCTAGATTATATTGTTTCATTATGACCGAAAAAGTCCCTTTATTTGTAATTGGTTTGCCCAAAGATGAACCTTCCAATGAGATACTTTCATCAAAATTTGGTGGCGCTTTAGAAAAAGTTCAACAAGTATTGTCTCATATTATTGAAGCAAAAATTACCGTAGAATCTCAAAATCCTGAGGGCACTAGGACCCATTATGATGTTACGGCTAATGTTAAAACTTCTAAAAAGCAACTGATCTATACAGAATCAGGTTGGGATATTCTAAAAATTGCTGATGAATTATGTAGGAAATTGGAGGGTGAGTTACCCAAACATGATGATAAGCGTCAAAGAGATAGTATTCGTAAAAAGGAGTATTGAGATTGTTTCAGAATATTCTTGTCCCTTTTGATTTGTCAACACAGTCTACAAGAGCCTTTAAAGTCGCACTAGATCTTGCTAAAAATTACAATTCTAAAGTGACTCTGCTTACATGCCTTGAGGGTGATGCATGGCAACACAAATTCTATGATTCAAGAGCTGATGCAGAATTACTTAAAAAACAAAAAAAAGTTACAGAGAAATATCTTGAAAAATTAGAATCTCTTGCAGATAAAAACAATGTTGCTATAAAGTCTCAGATTTTAAAATCAAAATCTGTCGTTAATGATATTGTAACTTTTGCAAAATCTAGAAAATATGATCTAATTGTAATTGGTTCTCATGGTAGAACTGGTTTTGACAAACTACTTTTAGGCAGTGTTGCAAATGGTGTTTCACAAAAATCTTCGTGCCCAATTCTGATTGTTAAATAAATTCAATGTGATTTAATTGATTTCCATTGTAGGGAGTGGCAGAGTAGGTGTGCATCTATTGCTTTTTTATGTATGTCAAATGCATTAGATGATGTATTACTCGTTAATCGTAATGAGGATAAAGCAATTGGTGTGTCTTTGGATATTTCAAATGCAATTCCGGCCACATCTAAATTTTCTATCCGTGGAACATCTGATTATTCTAAACTGTCTGGTTCTGATATTGTTATAATATCTGCTAGTATGGGGGAATACTTGAAAGATAGAACAGAAAACATGATTTCACAAGTAACTATGATTAAAGAAGTTGCAGAAAAAATTAAACAGTATTGTCCTTCTGCAATAATTTTACTAATTTCAAATCCTCTTGACATTTTAACTTATTTTTTTCAAAAAGAAACTAATTTTTCAAGATTCAAAGTAATTGGAATTGCTTCTAGTCTCGATACTGGCAGGTTTCGTTATTTGATTTCACAAAAATTTTCAGTTCCTCAGTCTTTTATTGCTGGTGCCCTGGTTCTTGGTGAGCACGGGGATTCAATGGTTCCTGTTTTTTCTAGGGTGTATGTGGATGGGGCTCCTTTACTTTCTTTACTTGATGAGGATGAAAAATCTTCAATTATCGATGATGTTAGAACTTATTGGAAGGATCTTAGAAGTTACAAGAGTCGTTCTCAGTTTGGAATTGCTAAAAATGCATTTGATATCATTAACGCTATACTTAATGCCAAAGATCTTTTTGTTCCTGCGTCTGTTGTGCTTCAGGGTGAATATGGTGAAAATGACGTTGCCATGGGGGTACCTGTCACAATCAATCAATATGGAATTTCTAAAATTGAAGATCTAAAACTTGATGAATTTGAATTTTCATTGTTAAAGAAATCATCTCAAAAACTCCATGATCAGATAGATTCTATCTGAATTTAATTTCTAAATTTCTTTATGGTTTCTAAATGCTTTTCACAAAATTTTTTATTTTCTATTTGGGTGTAAAATAGATCTTTTTGCCAGTGTGCGTTAAATAATCTGCATTCCTTATTGTCACAAAATGATTCTCCTGTTTCGTAATACATTATAGATTGCAACAGATATCCCTCTACAATTTCATGTAGTCGTGAATCGTGATATTCTAAAAATTTACCTTTAAATTTTTCCTTGACCTCTTCAATACTTTCTTTAGAAAAACTTGTCATTAGATCTAGGTAATACTGTTTTGGCTTTGCTGGTGCTTCTATAATTCCTGTAGTTGAAATTATTGCAGGATTGGAACCAATTAATGCCCTTGCATGGTATCTGAAATCCCCTTCATCAAACGTACATGTTAGCTTGTTTGTAAAAACAATGTGTAATATGTCATCTGTACTTTCATTTATTGGAATTAATTCTGTAACTATATTTTGTAATTCAAATCCATCATACAATATCATAGATTCTTTCTCAGACATGTCTTTGTTTTCTTTTTCAATTTGAATGTCATCTATTGTTGGAACCTGTTTTTTGAATTGCTTTTTTAAATTAAAAATTCTTGTGTTTGCAATTTTTTCAAATATTTTTTCATTTGGAAATTGAAAGAAATTTTTTCTTAGTTCTATTTCTATTGGAAATGTGTCTGTGATGAATTTTTTTATTTTCTTTAATTGTATTTCAGGAACCGTGGGTTCTTCATATAGAATAATCTTTGAAATTTTCAATACAAAAATTGTGTTTTAATGGCTTATCTTTCTAACTCTTTAATTTTAGCTGCAGTAATTTCTGCTGCTTTTTTTCCAGAGTATAACATTGATCCAAATGTTGGACCCATTCTTGCCAATCCATGTGTTTCAGTAACTGACATACCTGCTGCAATTAATCCTGGATAAACTTCTCCAGTCTTGTGGACCACATGTTCTTCACCATCATTGACATGCATAGGTTCCATTCCTTTCCATTTTGCCAGTCCTCTATCTACTAGTCTTTTTACAGCTACAGAATCATGACCTGATGCATCAATGATTATTTTTGCTTCCAGTGCAACTGGATCCACACATGTAATATTACGTGGTAATGCTGAAACTGGCATCCAATTCACAACAATTCCTGATACCCTACCATTTTTCAATACTAGATCGTCAAATTTTGTAAGTTGAAGGAATTTTACTCCTGCGTCACATGCTGCTGCAATTAATTTTGACACTGCATGTGGTCCTGGTGTTAAGTATAATCCCTCTGCAACTTTTTTGTATGGTATTCCCAATTCATCCCAAATTTTTTGTGCAGGTTCCCTTACCGTAACTGGATTCATCATATATCCTCCTAACCAATAACCTCCTCCGAGGTAGTTGTTTTGCTCAATAACCAAAACTTTGTAACCCATGTTTGATAGCTCTCTACTTGCAGTTAATCCTGCAGGCCCTGCACCAATAATTATTACATCTGATTCGGCTCTATCAATTAAAACCTCATGAAATTCATTTGCAATTGCACGTGTAATTTCAACTTCACGTACGTCAGTAAATATTTTAGAAGATTGTTCTGCTATGGTTGCTTCTTGCATGTCGGTGCTTTATTTTCTAAACAATTAATACTTTCCCACATTTTAAAAAATTAGGTAACACTAATTTGTATTTAATTCAGACAAACATGGAAATAGGAAAGTTATGTTCGTATCTGAAAATCTCCGTCCTAAAATATCCATATATCAAAAATTTATAACCAAACTAAAAGGAAGTTATTTGTATTGACAATATCTGATCTTAAACAAGCTGCTCCTGATTCTGTCAAATCTAAAATAAATTGGGCTAGAATGGAGGAGGCTGATAATTTTGCTAAAACGGTGAAACTATTCCGTCAAGGAAAATATGACGAATCTAGTTTTAGAAGATTTAGACTTCAACATGGGGCATATGGCACTAGGATGACTGGTGATTATGCTATGGTTCGAATTAAACTTCCTGCAGGGGAAATCTATCCTGATCAAATTGAAAAAATATCTCAATTAAGTGAACAATACTCTATAGGCAGTGCACACTTTTCCACTAGGGAAAACATTCAGCTTCATTGGGTAATCCTTGAAGACGTTTCTGAAATATTTCGTGGTCTTGCTGAAGTTGGATTGACCTCAAGAGAAGCGTGTGGAAACTCTGTAAGAAATGTTATGTGTAGTCCTTTATCTGGTGTTTGCCCTGATGAAGAATTTGATTCAACTCCATATGCACTTGCAACTGCAAGATTCTTCTTGAGAAATCCAATGGCCCAAAATCTTCCACGTAAATTTAAGTTCAACTTCACCTGTTGTGAAAAACATGGAATGGTAAGAATGGTTGACGTTGGATTAATTCCACAAATTCGAGAGATGGATGGTTCTACTCAAAGGGGGTTTAAGATTTTTCTTGGTGGTGGATTGGGCAACAAGTCTTTTGTTGGACATCAATTGGAAGAATTTACTCCTGAAGAAGATTTACTTTACACTTCGATTGCTGTAATGAGAATATTTGATAGACTTGGTGATAGAAAAAACCTTGCAAGAAATAGAATGCGCTACCTTGTAAATGACATGGGCTGGGAAAAATTCCAAAACCTTGTTTTAAAAGAAAGAGCAATTGTACGAGCTACTCAATCAGTGATCACTCGTCTAAATGTTGATCATTCTCCAAATGAAATCAAACGACCTGTTCGAATTTCTGATGAAAGCGGAAGTGACATAATACCTGACGGATATGCTAGGTGGCTAAAAACAAATACTGTTAAACAAACTCAACTTGATTATAGATCTGTATTTCTTACTCTTGAGGCAGGTGATATTACTGCAAGCCAGCTTCATGCATTAGCTGATATTATTCGTAATTTTTCTTCAGAGGGTAAGGGCAGATCTGGATTTGAACAAAATATTGTATTGCGTTATGTTCATGAAGATGATTTACCACGTTTGTATTCAAAACTTCTTGAGGTAGGATTGGCAAAATCTGGTGCTTTAACTATGACTGCACCTATTGGATGTTCTGGAACTACTTCATGTAATCTTGCATTAACAAACTCACATAGGCTTGCAAAAGAAATTCAAAGGAAATTCCTTGAATTAAAACTAGATGAAGATGTTGATCTTACTGATTCTTCAATTAAGATCAGCGGATGTCCTAATTCTTGTGGCCAACATGGGATTGCAACTATTGGATTCTTTGGAGGGGGTGCACGTGTTGGAAAAGACATGTATGCGAATTATCAGATGTTATTAGGTGGACGTTCTGATGGTGACACTATGTTGGGGCAAATATGTCTTAGAGTTCCTGCAAAAAGAGTGATTCCTGTAATCCTAAAAATTATTGAAACATTCAAACAAAATAAAAAATCTAATGACACTCTCAAATCTTGGATTCATAGAATTGTCAACGGTAATGAGGATTCTACAATAAAATCCATTGTTGATATTAAAAAAATACTAGAGCCGATAATTGTTCCTCCAACAATAGACGATGATCCTGACTTTTACTTAGATTATGGTAGTGACACTAGTTATCATACAAAAACCGGAAAGGGTGAATGTGCTGCTTGATGGACTCTACTAAAATTACAACTGATGTTGATTCTTTACGTTCAGAAATTAGAGACAAAAGCGTCAGGGTCATAGACGTTAGAAGGGAAGATGATTACAAACAAGATCATATTCCTACTGCTGTAAACTTACCTTTAGCACATCTTTTGTCTGATGATAGTCCTGAACGAGTCTTGAAACTTGTGAACTCTATGGGAATTGACGATGAAACCCCTGTAGTTGTTTATGATGATACATTTGGTGCTTTGGCATCCCGAGTTGCTTGGACTTTGGAGTATCTTGGGCATTCTAATGTGACCTTGCTTGAAACTACTTATAGCAATTGGAAATCCATTGGGTTGGAAAGTGATTCTGTAATTCCTGAAATTCAAAATAAGGAACATTCTCTGAAATTACAACCTGATATTTTGGCAACTTCAGATTACTTGGAAAGTGCTAAAACTAGAGATGATGTAATTTTGATTGATAACCGGGAGAGATTGAATTTTCTTGAACAACATATTCCTGGAGCGATTAGTCTTCCTTATCGAACCCTGGCCACAACTGACAAAATTTTACGCTCAAAAGACGACATGAAGCGATTACTTGAAAATCGAGGTGTCACCGGAGACTCTGAAATTATTACGTATTGTGGCAGTGTGGGCACTCTTTCTGGATTGGCATACTATGCGTTAAAATCTGTGGGCTTGCCAAATGCAAAACTATACGTCCGTTCTTTCAAAGAATGGAAAAATCTCCAAAAGCCGACTGAAAAACAAGAAGATGCAAGCTACTGGGATTTATCTGCTGAATAACTACGCGATTTCGTTTCTAAGTTTTTTTGTTACTGTACCTTCTATGTTGTTAAACAGAACTAACATTTTCTCCTTGTTTTCAATTAGATAATCTACCCCTCTGTCTTTTATTCTAATTTTCCATAATCTGATTTCTCTATGTTCGTCAAAGAAAGTTTCTATCATTTGTTCACCTGATTTTGATGGGTCTATGAAAACTTCAAAAAGATCAAGTGTCTTGGCGGCATCTTCTTCTTCTATTGCTTCTTTTGTTAAATGAATTGCTTGACTAAGTTCTTTTAAATTCTTAACTGGTTTTGGCAATGTTTTTCTAGTGATTCCAAACAACCCTTTCTTTTCTTTACCTATTTTTTCTGCAATGTTATCTGCAAGATCATAAATTGGAATTTTACTTAGACCATCACGTTTTTCATTTTGTACGATTAGCCCTTTCTCTAATAATTTTCTTAAAGCAGTTTCAGCATCAACCTTGTCTAGAAATGTTGTCCAAACAATTGCACCTATGGTGTGGTATCCTTGTCTAATTGATTCTAATACCACTATTTCTTCAATTCTTTTAAATCCCTCTTCAATTCTGACATTCATAAAATCTTTATCGCGTATTGACTTTCTAGCATTTTTAACATCGACTTCAATAGAATGCTTCAATGCTTCTAATGCTTCTGGAACTTGATTTAGTAGTGATAAGAAACATGCTTGGTTATACAATGCCATTCCATATGTTGGGTCTGATTCAATTGCTTTCTCAACTGCAGCTAGTGCTTTGGAATAATTTTTTTGTTCATAATGCACTAATCCTTTGAGATTCCAAGCTTCTGGATTTGTAACATCAATATCTAAAATTTTATCATATACTTTTAGTGCTTCACCGTAATCCTCTAAATGAAATCTGGCATATCCTAATTTCATCAAAGTTTCCACGTTACTAGGCTCAATTCGTAGTGCTTGCTCAAACATGTCTATGGCTTCTTCTAGTTTTTCATCTGCCATCAAATTAATTCCTTTTTTAAATAATTTTTTACGATTATAGTCTACATCTATCAAACTTCTTTCTTTAGGGATGATTTTTCCCTCTTTTGTTTTCTCTACCTCCTTTGATTTTCTAGAAAAAAGCTTCTTCACAACTCAATATGCACTTTAATCTAGATAAATATCAATCTTAATTGAGCCTACTGCTGTTCATTTTTAAGATAATATTTGACCAAGCGATCTAAATATAGAAATACTTGAAATATACATAAACGATTGTGTCCTCTCAGCCACGATTAAATATTCAAGGGCAGGCACCTTTCAAACAATCGGGTGTTTATGAAGCTCAGATTGCAATCACCGACAGTAAACCTTCGGATGATGCAATTAGATCAAAACAATTCCAGTTTTTGTGGAGAGGAAGCTTTCATCTTAGAGTTAATAATGGTATATTTTCTGAAACGATTGGATCTGAATCTAATCCTCTTCCATCATCTATAACAAACCTTGATAAAATTTGGATTGTTGTAACTGATTTATTTTCTCCATTACATACTGTTTTTGATGTTCCTTTAGCAAGACCAACAACACAGTCAGAAAATACAACTATGCCTACAGATAAATCTGAAACTAAAAGTAAGCCTACAGATAAATCTGAAACTAAAACAATTTCTGATACTTTACAATCAAAACGTTTTACAAAAACAAGTGTTAGTGATTCACCAGGTTCTCCCGGTGACAAAGGTCCACCAGGTTCTCCCGGTGACAAAGGTCCACCAGGTTCTCCCGGTGACAAAGGTTCTCCCGGTGACAAAGGTCCACCAGGTTCTCCCGGTGACAAAGGTTCTCCCGGTGACAAAGGTCCACCAGGTCCATCTGGAATTAAAGGACAGGAAGGTCCAAAAGGTCCACAAGGTGACAAAGGAGTAACTGGAGATAGAGGATTAACTGGTGACAAAGGAGTAACTGGTTCTCCCGGTGACAAAGGTGACAAAGGAGTAACTGGTTCTCCCGGTGACAAAGGTGACAAAGGAGTAACTGGTTCTCCCGGTGACAAAGGTGACAAAGGAGTAACTGGTCCATTAGGTGACAAAGGCCCAATTGGATTAAAAGGTCCCTCTGGTGACAAAGGTGACAAAGGCTCAACTGGTTCTGCTGGGGATAAAGGTATTATTGGATTACGTGGACCTCTTGGAGAAAAAGGTGACAAAGGTCCACCAGGTCCACCAGGTGACAAAGGAGTAACTGGTTTAACTGGATCTACTGGTGACAAAGGATCTACCGGTCTTACTGGAGTTCAAGGAGATAAAGGACTTCAGGGTGGTCTTGGTCCCTTAGGTGACAAAGGCTTGCAAGGCCCACAAGGCCCTGCTGGTTCTAAAGGATTAACTGGTCTACAAGGTGACAAAGGTTCTCCAGGTGACAAAGGTGACAAAGGTCCACCAGGTCCTCTTGGTGATAAAGGGAATAAAGGCACTGAAGGACCTCTTGGTGAAAAAGGCTTGCAAGGCCCACAAGGCCCTGCTGGTTCTAAAGGATTAACTGGTCATGTTGGTTCTCCAGGTGACAAAGGTGACAAAGGTTCTCCCGGTCCTCTTGGTGATAAAGGGAATAAAGGCACTGAAGGACCTATTGGTGAAAAAGGCCCACAAGGCCCACAAGGCCCTGCTGGTTCTAAAGGATTAACTGGTTCAACTGGACCTCTTGGTGAAAAAGGCCCAAAAGGTCTTCCTGGACCTCTTGGCCCTCTTGGTGATAAAGGAAATACGGGTGCTGAAGGACCTATTGGTGAAAAAGGCCCACAAGGCCCACAAGGCCCTGCTGGTTCTAAAGGATTAACTGGAGTTCCTGGACCTCAAGGAGAAAAAGGTGACAAAGGTCATCTTGGTTCCATTGGTGAAAAAGGCCCAACAGGCCCAATAGGATCTATTGGTGAAAAAGGCCCACAAGGCCCACAAGGACAACAAGGTGAGCGTGGAACTACTGGTCCATCTGGTGAAAAAGGCCCACAAGGCCCACAAGGAATTCAAGGCCAACAAGGTGAGCGTGGCCCATTAGGCCCTATTGGTTCCATTGGTGAACAAGGTCCTATAGGAGGACAAGGCCCAGTTGGTCAAGCAGGCCCAAAAGGTCCACCTGGTCCACCCGGAGAAAAAGGCCCATCTGGTGGAATGTCTTCTGAGCAAAAAGCTCTCTTTAAAGATCTAATGGAAATTTTAACAAACAAAAATATTATTTCTACTGAAGAACAAATTAAACTGATGAGTTATCTTTACTAATAGATTCTAGTGTGTTGTTTTGAATGATGATTTTATTATTTATTTAAAAATATTTTTTAAACATTCACTTCTTTAATTTGGTTTCATAAACAATTTTTTTTCTTTGTTGTATTGTTAATTTCTAATGCCTTTTTTTCTTTTTTAATAACTATTATTTTTTCATATTAGATTTTTCAGTCATCCTAAATTAAAAATACTTTCTTTAAAAAATTATTACATGTCTGGCTATTCAATTTTATGAATAAAAAAAGTCATAGTTAACACTTTGGAATTTAGAAAAATGAAAACAATTCGTCGTCTATGAGACGATTGTTAGTTTGCTAACGATATTATCGTCTTCTAACTGCTGCTTTTCTCTTTGGAGCTGCTTTGCGTGTTGCTGCTTTTCTCTTTGGAGCTGCTTTGCGTGTTGCTGCTTTTCTCTTTGG
>Ga0224508_10003050_pt1 | contig 13973 bp, 13 predicted proteins | sample SF_Jan12_sed_USG_4_FD_170157 | JGI IMG/M metagenome (GOLD analysis project Ga0224508, IMG submission 170157) | Sediment microbial communities from San Francisco Bay, California, United States - SF_Jan12_sed_USGS_21 | ecosystem: Environmental > Aquatic > Marine > Sediment | place: USA...
CACGCCCCGAAGTGAAGGAGCAGGTTGAGAGCATGGATGCCGAATTCCTGATGCTCGACTTTGAAGAAGACGAGGACGGCGCGGGCGAAGGCGGTTACGCCAAGGTAATGAGCGATGAGTTCATCAAGGCGGAAATGGCGCTGTTTGCCGAGCAGGCAAAGGATGTCGATATCATCATTACCACGGCACTGATTCCGGGCAAACCGGCGCCCAGGCTCATTACCGCAGACATGGTTCGCTCGATGAAGGACGGTAGCGTGATTGTCGATCTCGCCGCCGAACAAGGCGGCAACTGCGAACTCACAAAAGCAAACGAGGTTGTGCAAACTAACGGTGTGTCGATCATCGGCTATACGGATCTGCCAAGCCGCCTCGCCGCCCAGTCGAGCCAACTTTATGCGACGAACCTCCGTCACCTGCTGACAGACATGACGCCCGAAAAAGACGGCAACATCGTGGTCGATTTTGACGACGAAGTTGTTCGTGGCGCTACAGTCTGCAAGGACGGCGAGACAACCTGGCCACCACCGGCACCCAAGTTGTCGGCAGCACCTCCGAAAGCGGAGCCAGCGCCGGCGCCAGCGCCGGTTGTGGCCAAGGAAGAAAAGCGCTCAATCATGGGCCCCATCATCGGCATGGTTATTGCTGGAGCGGCCTTGCTGGGTCTTGGCACCGTAGCACCGCCATCGTTCATGGCGCATTTCACGGTATTCGTGCTGGCGTGTTTCGTCGGTTACATGGTGATCTGGAATGTCACCGCTGCCCTGCACACGCCCCTGATGAGTGTCACGAATGCCATATCGAGCATCATCATCATCGGTGCACTGTTGCAGGTGAGCTCAACCGATAAGGTGATAATGTGGATAGCCATAGTCACGGCGTTGATAACGAGCATCAACATCGCCGGCGGATTCGCAGTTACGCGTCGCATGCTCGAAATGTTCAGAAAGTGAGACCGAGATGATTAGTGCTGGTGTCGTAACTGCGTCGTACATTGCTGCGACGATTCTCTTTATCCTGGCCCTCGGTGGCCTTTCCAACCAGGAGACCGCGCGACGCGGCAACTGGTATGGCATTAGCGGCATGGCTATTGCGCTGGTCGCGACGGTGTTGGGCGTCGTCACCGCCAACTATGTAATGCTGCTGGTCGCACTGCTGATCGGTGGCAGCATTGGTTTGCTACTCGCGCGCCATGTGCAGATGACGCAGATGCCTGAGCTGGTCGCCATACTGCACAGCCTCGTTGGCCTTGCAGCAGTTGCCGTTGGTTTCGCGAACTTCATGGATCCAGCCGTGCACTTCGAGGGCGTCGAACTCACGATTCACGACATCGAAACCTATCTCGGCGTTCTTATCGGTGCTGTCACGTTTTCGGGTTCGGTCATTGCGTTCGGAAAACTGTCGGGACGTATTACCGGCAACCCGATGCTGTTACCTGCGCGCCATTGGATGAACCTGCTGTTGCTGATTGGCGCCATCTGGTTTGGCCGCGAGTTTGTTATTCAATCGGCAGCGGGTGGCGGCGTCGAACCGCTAATCATCATGACCGTCATCGCCTTGTTGTTCGGTATTCACATGGTGATGGCAATCGGTGGTGCTGACATGCCGGTTGTCGTTTCGATGCTAAACAGTTACTCGGGTTGGGCAGCAGCAGCCACGGGCTTTATGCTCAACAACGACCTGCTGATTGTCACGGGCGCGTTGGTCGGCTCGAGCGGCGCAATCCTGAGTTACATCATGTGTCGTGCAATGAACAGAAAGTTCCTGGCGGTAATTGCAGGCGGTTTCGGTACCGGCGGTGGTGCTGTTGCGAAAGGTGGTGACGAAGATCAGGGTGAAGTCGCCCCGATCGAGCCCCCGGAAACAGCCGAACTGCTCAGCAATGCCAAAGAGGTCATGATCGTTCCGGGTTACGGCATGGCGGTTGCGCAGGCGCAGCATACGGTATTCGAGATCACGCGGGTTTTGCGAGAAAAGGGCGTCAACGTCCGATTCGGCATTCACCCGGTCGCGGGCCGCATGCCGGGCCACATGAACGTATTGCTGGCGGAGGCCAGGGTGCCTTATGACATCGTTTTTGAGATGGACGAAGTCAACGACGACTTTCCGAAAGTTGATGTCTCGGTAATTATCGGTGCGAATGACATCGTTAACCCATCTGCGCTAACGGACCCGGATAGCCCCATTGCGGGCATGCCTGTACTCGAGTGTTGGAAGGGCAAGGTCTCGATCGTGCTGAAGCGCAGCATGGCGACGGGCTATGCCGGCGTACAAAATCCTCTGTTCTTCGAAGAAAATACACGTATGTTGTTTGGGGATGCGAAAGCGACCCTGGACGAAGTTTTGAAGGATCTGTAGCGCATTATGAGCACTATGTCCTTGGCGGAGTGCGTTTGATTCGTCATAATCATGCGCAGCTAGCAGCACATCAGAGGTGTGCCTCCCAAGAGGAGACAAGTATGCTCGCAGGACTCGTAACCGATATTTCGCAACAGGTCCTACGGACCGACATTGCCGGAATGCCGCTCGAATGGATTGACTACCGCGAAGCGGTACGTCTCTACCACGCCGAGCAGGTTGCCTATGACTGCGGTACTCGGCTTTACTCGGTGTTCGGCGGATACAGCTCCCTCGATGGTAGCCGTAGCCGTATCGATGTCAACTCAATCATTGCGACCCACGGAACGAGCCGAAGCCTCGCTCGCAACCGTGACAAGTACGTTCCGCCGCTGAATAATCGGACCTTGTTCAAGCGCGACGCAAATCTTTGTCTGTACTGCGGCATGCGCTACCTGACGCGTGATTTGACGCGAGATCACATAACACCGGTTTCACAGGGCGGTAATGATTCCTGGACCAACGTTGCCACGGCATGTCGTCGCTGCAACAATTACAAGGGCGGTCGCACACCCGAGCAGGCTTCGATGCAGCTGATCGCTGTGCCGTTCACGCCCAATTACGCCGAGTACATTTATCTGAAGGGTCGACGCGTATTGACCGACCAGATGCAATACCTGCTCGCGCATATTCCGCGCTCGAGTCCACTGCATGCACGATTGAGTGATCACCTTTCCAACGGTGAAGAAATCGTCGAAGTGCATTTTCATGATTGAGACGCCCGTCGCGCGCCGGCGTTTGCCCCAATAATGCAATACCTGATCGACGCCAGCGTCTATGTTTTTCGCGCCTACTACTCCATGCCGGACGACATGGTCGATGACAGCGGCAACCCGATAAATGCGCTCTACGGCTTTTGCCGCTTTATCGGCGACTTCATGGAACGCGTTACGCCTGAATACGTGGCCGTATTGTTCGACGAGAGTCTGTCCAAGTCGTTTCGCACGGAAATCTATCCTGAGTACAAGGCCAACCGCGACCCGGCGCCACCGGAGCTTAAGCGGCAGTTCCAGCAGTGTCGTCGATACGTACGGGCGCTGGGCATTATGGAATGCGCCAGCCCCAGGTACGAAGCGGACGACCTGATTGGTACATTGGTGACTCATGGACGCGCGCAGGGACGTCCATCGACGATCGTTAGTCGCGACAAGGATCTGACTCAGCTTCTTACGCAAGAAGATGTGTTCTGGGATTTTTCTGGAAAAGGCAAGTTGAGGTACGAGCAGATTCCCGAGTCGTTTGGCGTGTGGCCGGAACAGATCGCGGATTTCCTCGCGCTGGCCGGTGACGCGGTCGACAACATAAAGGGCGTGCCCGGTGTTGGCAAAAAAACCGCATCAGTGTTGCTGGAACATTTCGGCAGCCTGGAAGAGATTTACGGCAACCTCGATAAGGTGCACGAGGTTAATGTACGCGGCGCGAAAACCCTGGGCACCAAGCTCGAAGCGCATAAAGATGACGCGATGCTTGCGCGACGGCTGACCGGCATCGCTTGCGATGCGCCTATCGACAATGCTGAAACTGCGATGCAGCCTTCTGCACCGAGACTCGGGGACATCAACGCGTTGTTTGATGAAGCTGGCATTGGTGTGGCGTTGCGCCGACAGGCGGAGCGTGTTTCCGATATTTACAGGCACTGACTGCTGCCCCGGCCATGCCTGATTGGTCATCAATCGCCAAACATCTGCGAGACGCCGGCATTCGGCCCAGTGACGCGGCGACACCGCGTCCGGTGGGCGGTGGAGACATCAGCGCCGCATGGCAGCTTGATACAGATGGTGGTGAGTTGTTTCTCAAGACCGGACCTGCTTCGAGCATCGAGATGTTTGCGGCGGAGGCAGAAGGCCTGGCAGAGATTGCTTCGGCGAAGGCCGTGCGTGTTCCCGAAGTGTTTGCGATCGGGCAAACCGCGGACACGGCATTTCTTGCGCTGGAATGGTTGTCATTCGAACGGACCGGCGCGAAAAGCGAGCGTCTGCTCGGCGAGCAATTGGCAAGGATGCATCACACGGTCAAGGATCGTTTTGGCTGGCACCGTGACAACACCATCGGGTTGACGCCGCAACACAATGACTGGTCAGCAGATTGGGTCGAGTTTTTTCGCAGGCATCGTCTTGGCTATCAACTAAGGCTCGCCGCGGAAAACGGCTTCACGGGTGAACTGCAGGATCAGGGCAAACGCCTGCTCAAAAACGTTCCGCTGTTCTTCGACGCCTACAAACCCGCACCGTCGTTACTGCACGGCGATCTGTGGGGCGGTAACTGGGCAAGCAGTGGCGGTGTGCCGGTGATCTTCGATCCCGCCGTCTACTACGGTGATCGCGAGACCGACCTCGCGATGACAAAATTGTTCGGCGGATTCGGCCGTGCGTTCTATGATGCTTACGAAGCTGCCTGGCCGCTCGAGCCGGGCAGCCCGGAGCGACAGAATCTCTACCAGCTTTACCACGTGCTGAACCACCTCAACCTGTTTGGTGGAGGTTATCTCAGTCGGGCGCTGGCGCTGATGCGAGCTCTTCTGTAAGTTGCGGCGAATAGGCCCTTAGCCGGGAAATTCGCTGACGTCGCCCGACTCGTCGACTTCGTAAGACTCACCAAGAAAATCTTCTTCAAAGGCATACAAGACAGTGCCCTCAGGAGCCTTGATTGCAACGAACGCCCCCTCAAAGCCCGGGAATTTTTCGAAGTCCATGCCGTTTTGCTCGAGGACTCCCATCAAGCCGTGACGGTCGGGACATTTGAAAGACAAGGAGAGCGCTTTGACCGCAATGCTTTCTGACAGGCCCAAAGGCGCGCCGCCAGCGTCGAAACGCATATGCGTGGTCGGTTCTTCACGCATCTCCAGCATGGTTGGCGCAATCGGCGCCCAGAATTGCGCGGCTCGTAGAGCGTCGCGAACAGGTAGTGTCAACTCGATCCAACTGCCGCACAGAGAGTCTCTGTCGACGTCAGTGCTGGCATGAAACGTTCGCGCTTCGAGCATCGTCACCATATGCTCGTCACGATCGGCGAAGCCGATCTCATTAAAAGAGTCTTCACCAAGCTGCATAAAGCTGAATTTGAAGCCGTGGTCTGTCATCGATCTCGCGTGCTTTGCGAGGCCTGGGTGTACGAAGGTGATGGCAGGCGCGTCAAACTCCCTTTCATGCATACCAATGTTCAGCTCTCCATCGCTGACAACGGCGTACTTGTGTGACCATACATCGCCAATCTCGAGTTCAGCAAACCCCAGCATTTTGTAGAAATGCAGTGACTCGAGAATGTCAGTCGTGCGTACCGAAATTTCAAGAAAACGACCGATAGTGCTCATGTTGATGCTCCCATTGCGATCGCTCGTTCACGGCATGCCGGTTCTTCGGAATATGATTTGGGCCAACCTCCAAAATGCTTTTCCAGCAAATCAGCCAGGAAGCCCACGTGATCCTTGCGCGCGTTCAGCGCCGGTATGTAATGCAGTGTTGTACCGCCTGACTTCATAAAGAGTTCCGCGTTCTGCATCGCAATCTCCTCGAGCGTTTCGAGGCAATCAGTGGAGAAGCCGGGGCAAACCACATCCAATCGGTCCAGACCCTGATTGCCAAGTTCAGCAATCGTCTCGTCGGTGTATGGCCGTAGCCACTCCTCACGACCAACGCGTGACTGAAATGACAGAATCCACTCATTGTCGCGAAGCTCCAGCGCGGCGGCGACGAGGCGTGCTGTCTTCTGGCATTGGCAATGATAGGGGTCGCCTCCTAACAAAGTGTTTCTGGGAACACCATGGAAGGAAAACATAAGCTGGGCTCCCCGTCCATTTTGTTGCCAGAATTCGCGGACACTCGCGGCCAGCGAATCGATGTAGCCCTGTTCATCATGGTACTGGTTGATGAAGCGGGCTTCCGGTATCCAACGCAGGCGATTCAGCTTGCGAGCGACGGCATCGAAAACGGACGCGGTTGTCGTGCCCGAATACTGCGGGTACATCGGTAACACCAGGAGTCGCCTGGCGCCTTTGCTGAGCAGTCGGTCGATCGCGGCATCGATGGAAGGGTCACCGTAGCTCATGGCGAGCTCTACGCTTGTCGAGCCGGGGAGTCGGAGGTCGAGTTGCGCCTGGATTCCTCTGGCAATCGCCGTCGAGAAAATCATCAATGGCGAACCGTCATCGGTCCAGATTTTCCGATAGGCCGCGGCCGACCGGGACGGACGAATTCGCAGAATGACGCCGTTGAGAATCAGCCACCAAAGCCACCGGGGATATTCAACCACCCGCGGGTCCGAGAGGAACTGCTTGAGGAAGCGACGAACAGCTGCCGACGTTGGCTCCTCCGGTGTTCCCAGGTTGACGAGCAGAATTCCGATGGTCTCTGGAAGCCCGTGTTTGAACTCGGGTGTTGATTCGTAGCTTGGCATAAGCCTCGCAACCGGTTTTAGACGCGCCCAACAGTACTGTAAAGCCATGCCGTTCGCCACCTGAACGGGCTATAATCGCTTGTCTTAATTGACATTTGTCGTGTGAAGCCCAAATGAATGAACCCCTGGAAACAACTGGTCACGCCTCCGAGCGTTGGACATTGGCGCGTGATATAGCCGTTCTGCAGGCCAAACTTGTCGTCGATGGACTGCGCGACCTCGTGCTCGTGCCCACCTCCCTGATTGTCGGCCTCGTGAGCCTGTTGTCCGGTGAAGGTGGCAAGCCAGGCACGCAGTTCTATCAACTGCTTGGAATTGGCAAGCACAGTGAACAATGGATAGATCTTTTCGGCGCATTGGAGAACGCTCCGGCGGATGTTACGCACATCGCACCTTTTCCCGACGCCAGAATGGATGATCTCGTCGGCCGCTTCGAGATGTTCATGATCGAGGAGCACAAACGCGGCGGAATTACAGCACAGGCCAAAGACCGCTTCGACAAGGCATTCAACGCCTTGCAGCAAAAACGAAAGAAAGATTCCTGAGAGGTAACTATTTTTCTACGTCACGACCAAAGAGCAGGTCGTCAAAATCCGGCGGCGGATGATCCGGTCCCATTCGGCCGATCTTGAGTCGGCCGATGTATTCTCTGTAAGCACGCATAGCCTGATAACCGAAGAGCCAGCAGATCGGGAGATTCGCAAACATCATGACGCCGGTTCCTATGCCAATGACGTTGTCAAGATCGGTATCCGTTCGAACAAGACCGAGAGTCGCGACAATGATCAAGCAGCAATACACGATCCTGTAGCCGAGCACTGCCTTCTCGCCGGTGAGAAATACCAGCGCCTGCTCACCGTAGTAGCTCCAGGAAATCATGGTGGACAGGGCGAACATCCAGGCGGCAATGGATACCAGCCATTTGCCCAGGCCGGGGGTAACGCTGTCAAAGGCTTTCGCTGTTAACGTCGCGCCAACGTAGCTCCGATAAAGACCATCGCCGATGATTCTCGGTGATGTTGGTCCTGAAAACGCATCCCACGCTGTCGTGTAACCCGTAGCGCTTTCCTGAACGACACCCTCGATGCGGTGCAACGTCAAGCCCGTCTTTTCGTTCGGATGCGCTTCGACAACAAAGGTGGTCTTATCGCCGCTGACCCAGTCATCACCAGGAAGCGCTGTCTCTGTGAATTGCCAGCCGCTATCTGTTTGCGTGGCGACAGGTAGGGAACCGAGCATGACATCGGGTGCGCGATTCCAGACGCCCGTCGAGAGAATGATCAGCGCCGTGAACGTGCAGACGACGATCGTATCGATGAAGGGCTCAAGACCGGCAACGATGCCTTCGCGGACCGGCTCATCCGTCTTTGCGGCGGAGTGTGCGATCGGCGAGGAGCCCTGTCCGGCCTCATTCGAAAACACCGCGCGCTTCAGACCAAACAGGAATGCAGAAGCCGCGGTACCACCGATGAACGCGCCGCCGGCTTCGGTTGGTATGAAAGCTGATTTGATGATCAGCGCGAATATACTCGGTATGTCGCCAATATTGGTGGCGAGCACATAGCTGCCAGCCGCGAGGTAGAGAAACACCATCAACGGCACGAGCGTCGCGGTAACCTTGCCGATGCGCTTGATTCCGCCAATTATGACGCTTCCCACCATCACCGCGAGTACGATGCCGGTCATCCAACTCGGCACCGAGAAATACTCTTCTGTTAGTTCCCCGACGTTCCAGGCCTGGAACATGTTGCCACCGGTCGCCGTGGAAACCAGCAGCATCGCGCAAAAAAAGACGCCAATAGCTCGGCCCAGGCCCGCCATACCGCGACGTTCGAGCGCTTTTGAGGCAACCCACATCGGGCCGCCGTGAGGATTGTCCGGGTCGTCCGTGTTGCGATACAGCATCGACAACGTAACTTCGGTGAGCTTGATTGCCATGCCGAGGAAACCGACGATCCACATCCAGAAAACGGCGCCCGGCCCGCCGAGTGCGATGGCCAGGGCGACACCGCCGATATTGCCAAGACCCACCGTCGCCGATAGCGCGGCGGATAAGGCCTGAAAATGATTGATGGCGCCGGGATCGTCAGGATCATCGTAGACGCCGCGTAATACTCTGGGGCCGTGGCTCAGGGCGCGGTACTGGCAGAACCCGCTCCAAATGGTGAATAAGATGCCGGTGCCGACAATCGCGTACAGAACATACTCATGCCATAAAACGCTGTTGATCGTGCCGAGCAACGCGCTGAAGTCACCCATCATGTTTCCCGTTTGGGTCTAATTAGCCTCCATGATAGCCGAGACGCCCATGCCACCGGCCGTGCATATCGAGATCAGGCCACGGCCGGAGCCTTTTTCCTGAAGCAGCTTCGCCATAGTGCCAATGATGCGAGCGCCGGTCGCGGCGAATGGATGGCCTATCGCGATGCTGCCACCTTTGGTATTGAGAAGTGACAGGTCAATAGGGCCCATAGGCTCGTTGCGTCCGAGTTTGTTGCGGCAAAACTCTTCAGACTGCCAGGCCTTGAGGGTGGCGACTGTTTGCGCAGCGAATGCCTCATGAATCTCGTAGAAGTCGAAGTCTTGCAACCGGAGGTTGGCCTGCTTCAGCATATCCGAGACGGCATACGCGGGCGCCATCAGCAGCCCTTCATCGTCGATGAAATTGACGGCCGCGACCTTTGCAAAGGTGAGGTACGCCATAACGGGCAGGTTTTTCAGGCGCGCCCAGTCATCGGAGGCGAGCAACACGGCGGCGGCACCATCAGTCAACGGCGTGCTGTTACCTGCCGTCATTGTGCCTTCGCCGCTCTTGTCGAAAACCGGCTTCAAGTCACTCAGTTTTTCGAACGTTGTGTCGCGTCGAATATTGTTATCTTCCTCAACGTCCCTGAATGGCACGACAATGTCCTCGTACCAGCCCGCATCATAGGCCGCTGCCGCTTTGATGTGACTTGCCAGAGCTAACTGGTCCTGATGTTCTCGTTGGACGTCCCAGTGCTTGGCCGTTATCTCCGTGCTTTCTCCCATAGACAGCTTGGTGCGAGGCTCCTCGACGCCGGGAAGCTCCGGCTTGAAATGTCTGGGGCGAAACCGAAACAATGGTTTGATGCGGCCCATCAGCGATCGTGAACGGTGGATTTCGAGGAGAATTCTGCGGTAATCGTCCGGATATACGATGGGGGCGTCACTGACGGTATCTGTGCCACCCGCCATGCCGGCTTCGATCTGGCCCAGTGCGATTTTGTTGGCAATCATGACGGCGGCTTCGATGCTGGTACCGCAGGCACGTTGCAAGTCCACGCCGGGCGTGCGCAGAGACAGGCCGGATTCGATCACGCACTCGCGAGCTAGGTTCCAGTCTCTCGAGTGCTTGATGACGGCACCGAGAGCGACGTCGCCCAATGTTTGTCCTCTGAGGTCGAACTTAGTAACCAGGCCATCCATCGCGGCCACCATTAGGTCCTGGTTCGAGCAATCACGATAGGCCGAGTGTGATCGGCAAAAAGGTATGCGTGATCCGCCGACTACTGCAACTCGAATAGCTCGTCCATCGTGCAACATACCTGTCTCCGTTATTAATTATGATTTAGTGGGCGCCGCAACTTTACACCATCCAAGGACCCCGGCTCTAGGTTAATATGCCGCCCATGATGGCGACACGAGACAGCAGTTGGCGTGCACACGCGAAGTCGCTGCTGCGACTTGGCGGCCCGCTGATTGTCAATAATCTTGCGGTTGCAGGGATGCAATTTGCTGACGCCGTGATGGCGGGTCGGCTTGGCGCCGATGCGCTGGCGGCCGTTGCCGTTGGCGGCAGCGTCTGGTTCCTGGGTTTTTCGCTTTGCCTGGGGCTGTTAATGGCGATCTCGCCGATCGCAGCGCGGCACTTCGGCGCTGGCGATCACGGCCTCATCGGGCGGTACACACGGCAGGGCATTTACCTGGGCCTTATCATGGGCGCCCCATTGATTCTAGTTGGTCAGTTTGCAGTCGAGCCTTTATTAACGCTGATCGGCATCGACCCTGAGTTTCGCGACCTGACCGTCGGCTATGTCGGTGCGATCATGTTTGGTGCACCAGGCATTTTCATCTTCCTCGCGCTAAGGTTTACGACAGAAGGAATCGGCCACACGCGTCCGATCATGTTTACGTCCATGTTTGCGCTCACGTGTAACGTATTCCTGAATTACGTGCTGATGTTTGGCAAGTTCGGGGTGCCGGCGATGGGTGCTGTCGGGTGCGGCGCGGCCAGCGCGATAACCATGTGGGTCGTGGCGCTGGCGCTGGCAGTACATATGTTCTTCAGCAAACACTACAAACCTTTTGAGATATTTTCGCGGGTCCCGCCACTGCGAATGCCGGTACTAAGAGAGATCATTGGCCTGGGCGTGCCGATTGCGATAACAATTACTGCGGAAGCCGGTCTGTTCGCCGCCGTTTCGATCCTCATGGGCACGCGCGGTACAGCAATAACGGCCGCACATCAGATAGCGATCAACTTCGCTGCGACCATGTTCATGGTACCGCTGGCGCTCAGTTCGGCGACGACAGTCCGGGTCGGTCAATTCATCGGTGCGGGAGAAATGCAAAATGCGCGAACCAGTGGTGCCGTCGGTATCGGTCTGTGTGCTGTATTCATGAGCCTGTCGGCCCTTGTGCTGCTGATTTTCAGGGACGCCGTCGTCGGTCTGTACACGGATGATGCCGCGGTGAAGGGCATAGCGATCAGCCTGTTGTTGATGGCTGCGATTTTCCAGATAGCGGATGGCGTACAGATAGGATCTGCAGGCGCACTGCGGGGCTACAAGGACACACGAGTCCCGATGGCGGTCAACATGTTTGCATACTGGGTGCTGGCGTTTCCGCTGGCATTTCTTGCCGCGATTACATTCAAAGCACCACCGAACTATATCTGGGGCGGCTTCGTGGCCGGATTGGGTATGGCCGCGATATTATTGACGTGGCGCTACAGCCGATTGTCGAAAGCTCAGCTGCAAGGGGTTGAAAATCAGGTGTCCGGATGAAGGCTAGCCTTGGCCGAAAGTCGGGCTGTCGCCCGCCAGGTAGCCGTCCTCTTCGAGTGTGTTTTTACGATTCAGCAGTTTGTTGCGATGCGGAAAGCGCCCGAACTGATCGATGATGTCCTTGTGTAGCTCGGCAAATTGCGCGACGGTCATGAACGTCTCACGGTAGGTCGCTGAAACCGTGTCGGCGAGTCGACGATAGATCTGCACGGACTTCGCCTGCACCTTGCGCGACTCGGCATGCTGCAAGGGCATGTAAAAGAACACTTTCTGGATGGGCGTCAGCTCCTTGTCCTGTTTTTCCATGGCGCCCTGAACGCATAATTTGAGCGCGAGCTGATCTTTGGAAAAAGCTTTGGCGGTGTTGCGATGAATGTTGCGGCGAAATTGGTCGATCAGGATTATCAATGCCAGTCGCCCATGTGGCGTCCTGGCCCAGTGATCAAGCGCCCCCTTGCCGGCCTTTTCTACATCGTCCGAAAACTCCTTTGCGATCTCCATATCAAGAACCGGGTCCTCGCTGAACCAGATCTCCATGCGCCGGTCAATTTGCGGCGCGGATAGCGCCTGCTCCTTGAACCAGAATGCCAGGATTGCGTCGATGCGCAGCTGGTCGTCATCGGTAATTGTGGCGTCCATGCTTTCGCGAAGGAGTTTTACGGGCATTTTTCCATTCTCTGGTGTCGCTTCGAAGCCAGTGTGCGTTGCTTGCAGCGCGCGAAGTGCGAACCCGGTCACAAAATGCGACGAACAGCTCAATATGAGGTGCCGGATACCAGTAGACTTTAGCAGATGATAGACCGTGTAACCCGAAATCGCGGATGGGTCAGGTTTCGTTGCGGGCTCCTCGCCGGCGCCTTGATTGCAGCCCTGTGCGGCTGTGGTGGACCGGCGACGGCCCCGGAAGAGGAGCTGCGAGACTGGGTCCGGCGCGGTGTCGCGGCGGCCGAGGCGAGGGAACGTCGCGTGATGGCGGACATGATTTCGCCAGCCTATGCCGATGCTCGCGGCTACGATCGGGATCGTGTAGAGCGCCTGCTGCAGGTCTATTTCAAGCGGATGAACACCATCGAGCTGGTGACGTCGATCGAAGAGATCAACGTTGTAGCCGATTCGGCCGCGGAACTGCTGGTGACGGTGGGGATGGCCGGAACTCATGATGGTGTTTTCGGTTTCAGTGCCGATGCCTATCAGTTCTTGCTCGAGCTCGAGAAGGACGGCGCTGACTGGGCGCTGATTTCTGCGCGTTGGGGTCAGATGGGCGGAGAGCTACGATGAGATCAATCGTCCGGACGCTGGCATTGAGTTGTGTGGTTTTGGTGTTGGGCCTGGCGGGCTGTGCGACGAGCCTGGAGAACCTGGTCAAGAGCCCCAGCATAGAGCTGCGCGATGTTCAGGTCATGGGTCTTGGATTCAACGGCCAGACGTTCCTGCTGTCATTCGATATCAGCAATCCTAATCCATTTGCATTACCCGTCAGCTCCGTCAGCTACGGCATCAAACTCGACGGTTATCGATTTGCTAGCGGTGAAACGCCCGGCGAGTTTTCGGTGCCAGCCGGCGGGGACGCACAGTTCGCGATCAGTGTCGATCTGAATCTGTTGCAGACCGCGCCGCAGCTTCTCTCGATCGTGCGCCAAAGCATCCGCAAAGACGTGACGTACGAACTCGAGGGGCGGCTGGCCGTTGACATTCCAATGACACCCGTTGTTTCTTACCGAAACGTCGGATCGATTCGCCTGAGCGCTGATTCACTGTAACGATCAGCGTACAGAGGTGAACCCTGGTGCCCAACCATGGTTTCGCGCGCAACAAAATGTCCAGCCATACAAGTGGCGGTGAGAATTGACCGAAAATCAGGCATTTTCGGCCGATAATCCGCTGTTTTTCGCCGGTTTGAGCGTCTGCGTGAGTTCCTGTTCTATACTCAGCGGTTCCCGGCGTTTTGCGCCAACCCAATGTGACTGGTTAACAAAAGGGATCGCCTGCGGGCGCGCCCGACGGCATGCATGACACAGAAACCCGCTAAATCCTTGCACGACCCTGCATTCCATCGCGATAGTTGTGGCTTCGGCCTCATAGCCAATCTCGATGACATGCCGAGTCACTGGCTGGTCGAAACGGCGATTTCCGCACTCGCCCGGCTGACGCATCGTG
>Ga0224508_10003051_pt1 | contig 13971 bp, 12 predicted proteins | sample SF_Jan12_sed_USG_4_FD_170157 | JGI IMG/M metagenome (GOLD analysis project Ga0224508, IMG submission 170157) | Sediment microbial communities from San Francisco Bay, California, United States - SF_Jan12_sed_USGS_21 | ecosystem: Environmental > Aquatic > Marine > Sediment | place: USA...
CAATCGCCGGGTTTTTTGATCCGCTCGATCATCGACGACGTGGCGTGGCGCTTCTTGTCGCCGACGATCGCGATGCGCCAACCCGACTCGCGCGCCAGGTCGGCTTCGGGAACCGTATCGGCGGTGTAGTCCGAGCCCTTGCAGTGGACGTCGGGGCGCAACTCTCGGAGTAACGGCCGCGCATCGAGTTCATCGAACACGGTGACGTAGTCCACGCAGGCGAATCCGGCGACCAACTCGGCACGTTCGTTCTCGGGGATGACCGGACGCGAGGGTCCCTTGAGTTTGCGGGCAGAGCGATCGGAATTTACGGCGACGACCAGCAAATCGGCTTCCGCGGCAGCGCCCTCAAGGTAGCGTAGGTGACCCACGTGCAGCAGGTCAAACAACCCGTTGGCCAACGCCACGGTCGCGCCGTCTCGGCGACGTGGCGCCAGATCCTCGAGCAACTCCGTTCGATTCACGATCTTCGCGCGCACTCTCATCGAGAGGAGTCCTTTTCTATCGCCGCACGCAACTCGGCGGGGGATACGGTGGCCGTTCCCATTTTCTGTACGGCAATCCCCGCAGCGTAATTGGCCAGGTGCGCAGCGTCGACAAGGTTCGCCCCCGCCATGAGAGCCAGCGTCAACGTGGCGATGACCGTGTCCCCCGCGCCGGTGACGTCGGCAACTTCCTCGGGACCGTAGGCCGCGATCGGGTACGGTTTCTTTCGCCGCTCGAATAGCACCATCCCCTTGGACCCGCGTGTCACCAGGACGGCCTGATTTTGGGAACGCCGCAACAGGTTCTTGCCGGCCGCATTCAACTCACGATCACCGATGGGACGGCCCCCCACCGCGGATTCGAGTTCTTCGTGGTTGGGGGAGCACACGGTCAAACCGACGAACTGCTCGACTCGTCCGCGGGAATCGATCGTCACCGGCATGCCGGTGGCGGCAAACTTGTGTGCCATCGAGAGCAAGCGCTTGCCGGGCGAAGCGGCCCCGAAGCCGTAGTCCGCGACCAGCAGCCCCTGGCTCCCGGCCAGCGAGGCTTGGAGGTTCGATTCTATCTTCCGACGCAACGGGGCGCTGAGCTCCCCGCGAGCCTGACCGCGATCGAGCCGGACGACCTGCTGGCGCCGGGTGTGGATGCCGCCGGCGAGGATCCGGCTCTTGGCCGGCGTAGCGTAGTTCTTGTCGCGCACGAGTCGGGTGGTACGCACGCCCAGTGTTTTTAAACACGCGACCAACCCGCGACCGGCCTCATCCTGGCCGATCACTCCCACAGGGACCGGGCGAGCCCCGAGCGCGCACAGGTTGGCCACACTGTTCGCAGCTCCACCCGGCGCGACCACGCGGCGTGTCTCGTCAAGGATCAGCACCGGGGCTTCTCGGGAGACCCGGTTGATGTCACCGAACACGAACTCGTCCGTAACGAGGTCGCCCACCACCGTGACGGGAAGGCCTTTGAAGCGCATGACCCAATCACACAGAAGTTCGGCGTGTTGCGGCTTGATGCTCATGATGCGGACGCCTCGGTGGTCACGGGGCGTTCGAAAACCCACTTGACCGCGTCCTCGAGCGTGTCGACGATACCCACGGGGTCGAGACCGAGCCCCGAAAGCTTGGTTTCGGTCTCCCGTCCCCGACCGCTACGCACGAGCAGCGAGGGCATGCCGCAAGCTGCGGCGGCCTGCAGATCGCTGACCCGATCGCCGACGAAAAACGACGTGCTGAGATCGATCCCCATCTCGTCCCGCGCACGTTCAAACAGTGCAATCCCAGGTTTGCGGCAAACGCAGGAACCATCGGCCGGGTGGGGGCAATGGTAGATTCCGTCCACCCGGTTACCGTCTTCGAGCAGCGTCAGGCGCAAATTCTCGTGAATGTCGGCAAGCGTGTCTTCGGACGGGAGACCGAGCGCAACTCCCGGTTGATTGGTGACGATGACGGCCTGCCAGCCGGCGCGGTTGATGCGCTGGATCGCAGCGGCCGAACCGGGCAACAAGCGCAAGCATGACGCATCGGCGACGTGCCCGTTTTCCTCGGTCAACGTCCCATCTCGATCGACAAAAATGGCGCGTCGCGGCATCGTCGGAGGCCCCTGAAAAAACCGGGTCTAAGGATAGCCTAACCTGCTCGGCTTGGCTGCCCGGCGTGCAGTCGGGCGATGGCGTCGATCAACCGTTGTTCGTCGCTCAAACGTGTCTGGATTGAGAGCACCGTTACCCCGTAGCGCTGAGCCGTCGCGGGCCCGATTCGTGCGAGATCCTTCTCGGTCGTGACGAGCGTGGCTTCCTGATCCGCAGCCTCGGCGCGAAGCCGCTCGAGCCGTCGAGGTCCGACCCGCCGGTGGTCGTGGGCCGCAGTAAAGCCGGCCACCGCGATCCCGAGTCCCTCCAGGTCCGCGCGGAACCGCGCCGGGTTTCCGATCCCGCAAAAAGCGATGGCCCGCGAGGGGCGCTCGACTTCGGCGCCGAGGGCGTCGAAAAACCCGGAGGGATGATGATCGGCGTGGAGAATCGGGGCTTTCGGGTTGGCTGCTCGTATGGCGGCCTGCAGTCGCTCCGCGCCATCGGGCGAGGCGCTGCGCGTCAATACGATCCAGTCGGCGCGCGCGAGGGCCGAGGCCGGTTCGCGCAATCGGCCGCCCGGAAGCAGGCGGTCACGGTCGAAGGGTCGCGTCCGATCGAGCAGGACGATATCCATGTCACGGGCCAGCGCCCGGTGCTGGAAACCGTCATCGAGCAAGATCAACCGCGCCCCGAGTTCGATCGCCTTTCGCGCCCCCTCCGTGCGATTCGAACCGACCACGACGAGGACATCCGGCACGGTGTGGGCGAGCATCCACGGTTCGTCCCCGCAGACGGTGGCGTCGCACCGTGGCCCATCGCCTTCGGAGACGACGACGGGACCTGGCCCCGCTGAGCCCCCATACCCGCGGCTCACGACCGCCGTGCGTACAGCCCGGGAAATCATCGTTTCGGCAAGCCACCGCACCATCGGCGTCTTGCCCGTTCCCCCCACGGAGAGGTTGCCGACGCTGACCACGGGAACCGAAACCCGCGCGGCGTTTCCAGGTCGGTCGTAACGTCGGTTGCGCCGCCGGACCCACGCACCGTAGAGCCGGTTCAGCGGCGTCCATAAGACGCTCGGCGTTGAGTGTTTCAAGGCATGCCCCGTTCGATGACGGGAGCCAGTAGGTCGATCGTGCGGCGCAACGCACCGGAGTGTGCGCGGACGACGTTGCCGGCCGCCTCGCCGGCTCGATCGCGGAGACCTCGATCGGCCAACCACACGCTCGCGGTAGCGCTGAGGTTCGAAGCGTCCGTGACCCGGCGAGCGCCGCCGGCCTCGAGCAGTTCTCGGGCCGGTTCGGCGAAATGATCGGTGTGCGGACCGAACATCAGCGGAACCTCGGCCGCGGCGGGTTCGAGCGGGGAGTGGCCACCGAACGGTTTCAGGCTTCCGCCGACGAACGCGACGCGGGCAACGCCGTACAGGGTCGCCAGTTCCCCGAGTGTGTCGATCAGGACGACATCTCGCTTGGAGGACCGGTCGGATTCGAGCAACGACCACGACAGCGGCTCCCAACCCGCCGCGCGTACGAGGGCGCGAACATCCTCGATACGCTCGAGGTGGCGCGGGGCGAGGACGAGGACAAGTTCGGGAAAACTGCGACGCAAGACGCCGAACGCCTCGAGCACGATCGCCTCTTCGCCCGGCCGCGTCGAGCCGGCCACCCAAACCTGCCGGTCCGGCGAGATTCCGATCCGCGCCTCCAGCGCTGCGCGATCCACGTGCGGCGCGGCGAGATCGTACTTCAGGTTCCCCGTGACGGTGAGCGAGCCCGTCGAGGCGCCGAGCGAGGCAAATCGTTCGGCATCGTCGGCGGACTGTGCCCCGATTAGGTCGAAGCGCTCGATCAGCGGGCGGTAGAGGGCCGAGAAGCGGCGGTAGCGGGACATTTTCGCGGCGGCCAGGCGGGCGTTGACGAGCGCGAGCGGTACGCCGGCAGCGCTCGTTTCCCGGATCAGGTTCGGCCACAGTTCGGTCTCGATCAACACAAGCAAGCGTGGGTCGAGGCGTTTCAGGACCCGCGTAGGGAAGCCGGCGAAATCAAACGGCACGATGAAACGCGCCTCGACCTCGGGCAGCCGCGCAAGACCGGTCGAGGTGTTCGCGGAGACGGCTTGGGGGCACCGTGGGAAGGCCTCACGCAGCGGTCCCGACAGCGCCGACACGAGGCGGGCCTCTCCGACCGACGCGCCGTGGAGCCACAGCGATCGACGCAGGGGATCCGGGAGCTCGCGGGCCGTCCTCTGGGCGAACTCGCGGGCCCGCGCCGGGTCGCGCCCGTGCCAGGCCGCCCAAGCGAAAACGAAGGGTTTGGCCACCCACGCGAGCGTGTTGTACAGGGCCAGCACGCGCCGGATGGTAGACGAGCGTCGATGCGCCGGTCAAACGGGCGCGAAACGGCGCGATATCGGCGGTTTGCAACGGTCTTTCGGGGGACCCATATTTCCAATTTGGGCAAGGGAACGGGACAATTGGGCAAAACCTCCAAGCGCGACGAGAAGCCGCCCGTCGCCGCAGACAAGGCTGCGTTTCGCCGCCGCGGCCGGATTGCGTGGACGCTCGCCACCGTGATGCTCTTGATCGGGCTTGCGCCGCTGGCCTTGATGGCGTGGAAACAGATCCAGTTCAACCGCGTTTTGCTCGCCACAGCGCAGCAGGAATATCAACAATTTGTCGCCGAAACGATCGCGCGCGAAGTCGACATCCATGTTGACGGGTTGCGCGCCGAACTGCTGCGTGTTGCGCAGACGCTCGGCGGTTCGGTTCGGCGGAGCGACAGTTCCGACACCGATCTGCGTCGCGATCTCGGCGGTGTGGTCGACGAACGGATGCCCTACCTGCGCTACGATTATTTTCAGAAGAGCAAGGTGCGCAGCATCGATGCGGGCGAGCTGTCGTCCGATCTCAAGCCGACCTTCGACGCGGGTCTCGAGGAAGCGGCTGCGGTCCTGACCGAGGCCGTTCAATCCCGGCCGGACATTACGATCCTCTCCGCCCCGATCCTCGCGGGCTCTCCGTCGCGTGCGCGTATCGTGATCTCGGCGCCGGTCGTTTCAGGCGGAAGGTTTCGCGGCGTGCTCTCCAGTGTCGTCGATCTCGAGCACGTCTGGGACTCCGTAGTCGCGGGGCGTTGGCCCGGTCACGTGGTCTTCGGCGTGGATCCGTCGGGTCAGGTCTTCGGCAGCGATTCGACCTCGCGTCTGCGTCCGGGACAGGACGTGAGCGATTCGGATCTCGTTCAGCGGTTCCTGACAGCCTCTCGGGTCGGCCTCGAAACCGTTCCGTTTATCGAAATCGTCGACGGCGAGAGACAGGAGTTCCTGGGTTCCTACGACCTCACGAGCGAGGGTTGGGGTGTGTTCATCCAGACGCCGAAGTCGGCGGTGTTCCGCCCGATCAAGGACATGATCGACAGGACCTGGAACACCGCGGTGCTGGTGTTGGTTCTCTGCGTCGTCGTGTCGTGGTTCTTTGCCCGCACATTGTCCCATCCGATCAATCGCCTTGCCGCGGCCTCAAGCCGTTTCGCCGCGGGTGATCACGCCACCCGTGTATCGGTGCGGAGCCGTAACGAGGTCGGTGAACTCGCGCACTCTTTTAACGTCATGGCCGACGAGATCGAAGAGCAGATCCGCAAGCTGCAAATCGCGGCGCGCGAAAACCACGAACTCTTCATGGGTACGATCCGCGCGATGGCGCAAGCGATCGACGCAAAGGACCCCTATACCCGAGGTCACTCGATGCGGGTCAATCGGTACTCGGTCATCCTGGCCAAGGAACTGGGGTTGAGTGGCACACAGTTGCGTGAGATCCACGTTTCCTCGCTGATGCACGACGTCGGGAAGATCGGGATCAACGACGCAATCCTCCAGAAGCCCGGAAAACTGACCGACGAAGAGTTCGACATCATGAAGACACACACCGTGCTCGGGGCCAACATCGTTGCGCCGATTCGTCAAATGAAGAAAATCCTCCCGGGGTTGCGTTGGCACCACGAAAGAATGAACGGGCAGGGCTATCCCGACGGTTTAACCGGCGACAAGATTCCGTTGATGGCGCGAATCATCGCCGTGGCGGATACGTTTGACGCCATCACGACCCACCGGCCGTACCAGAAAGCCATGACGTTCGACGAGGCGCTCAAGATCATGGAACGGCTCCGGTCCGTCGCGCTGGACGCCAAGATCGTCGACGCGTTCTTCTCGGCCTACGAGAAAGGCTTGATTCAGTCGGAGAAGTCGGAGGAGGTTCCGGTGCCCGACTCCGAGATCACGCTCGTGCAGGCTGTTCCGGTTACCTGAAGTCGAGGCGTCCGGGTGAAACGTCGGTGTAGTCGAGTCGATGGCCCAGCTTCAGTTTCGACAGCAACTCGCGTAGGTGTCGATATTCCTTGCCCCTGGTGATCGTGTTGAACCGCATCCGCGTCACGATCAACGGTTCGATCAACGGGATCGCCTCTTTCCCGCTCAGCAACGTGTAGTAGACGACCGGCGCCACATCGCGGCCATGCCGCATCTCGATGGAGCGTCGTAAAGCGGCTCGCATGCGTTCCCCGCCCAACCGGCGAGCCGCCCACGCCGCGTTGTTTCTCATGGAATACAACTCGGGACGTTGGTACTGCGACGACGTCAGGACTCGCTCGACGAGTTCGCGAGATTCGTCACTATCGAGCGTGGAGATCCGGTCGAGGATTTTCTCGCCTTCGGCGGGTTCGACGCGCCCGAAGGCCATCGCCAGTATCTTGGCCGCTGCATCCGCGTCCGCGTCGCGACCGAGGTGCCGGTAGGCGGTCATGCGGATTGCCGGGTCGTCGTCGAACGCCAGAGCTTTCCACTTTTCGAGATCCTCACCCGCATCGCGTGCCGCCTTTAGCTGCCGGATCGCGGTTTCCATCCGCTCCATGAGTACCGGGTCGTGCTGCAACCCGAGCGACTCTTCGAGCCCCGCGAGCGCGGCCACGTCTTCGTATTCGACCAGCCGGTCGAGCAGCCACTCCGCCGCCGGACGTTCGGAAGAGTTACGGGTCAGTTTAGGCAACTCGGCTTTCAGAAGCCGGCGCCGGATCGGTTCGCCGGCGCCGGGAAGCCGTTTTTGGACCGCGAGCAGCGAGGCATTCTGGGCCACGGACCAGCGCGGGGAGACGATCGCCTGGAGGAGGACGCGATTGGCGCGCGGATGATCGTGTTCGGCGAGAGCGCGGACTACCGTGTTGCCGACACCACCGTCGGGATCGGCCAACCCATGGATGAGCAGATCCAGCACGTCGGGCGAACGGATCACCGCGGCGGCGGCGAACACAGCACGCCGTTCGGCGGAGTCGGGAGTTTTCGTGTAGCGCATCAACAACGGCACTGCGGCCGGGCCATCCAGCCGCGCCAGCAATTCGTACAGCGCCTTGCGGGCCGGGGGACTCGTGGTCGTTTCGAGCCGTTTGGCAACGTCGTCAAAACGGCCCCGTGGCAACAGCGAGACCAGCGAGTGGGCGGCGTAGGAACTGACCGAACTCTCTTGGTCGCCCACGGCCTCGAACAACGCATCCACCGCGGTCTCGGACGGATACAGAGCCAGAGCCTTCGCCGCCTCCATGCGATTGAGAACACTCTGGCTCTTGAGCAACTTGAGCAGGATCGGCAGGGACGACGGATCGCCGACTCTGCCGAGTGCACGGATCGATAACATCGTGCGCCGCAGTTCTTCCGACGGCGCCACGTCCTCCGCGGACAATTCGCCGTGCAGGAGTTCGATCGATTCCGGCGCGGTGAGGATCGTCGCGGCTTCGATCACGCTCATTCGAAGATAGGGACTCTTCTCCCCGACCGAGTGGCGGCCCTGATCTGCGAGGCGGAGTCCCCGTACGTCTCCCGCAGAGGCGAGTGCCCACACCAGGTAGGCCTTGCGTGCGATCGCAAAAGAGGACTGTTCGCCATCGGCTCGCTCCAGCGCCGCATACAGCGCTTCGATCGCCTCGGGTGTGGCCTGGAACGCGAGCGCGTAAGCCGCGAAGTAGAACGTCGTCGGATCCGCTTGAAGCGCCTCGTTGGCCAGCAGTGGGACGACCGCCGGCTCGGCGGTCCCCAGTTCGTAGGCGATATCCGTGTACGCCTCGACGAACGCCGTTGGGTCGCTATGGAGGCTCCGCTCCTCGGCCACGCGGGCGAACGCGGACTCCACCAGAACCCGAATGCGCTCCTGTTCGATGATTGCCTGCACCGGATCGGCAGGATCTTGCGCGCCGCGCGAGGATGCCGGGAGCAACAGGACGCAGGCCACGACTAGGGCACGAAAAGTCAAAGGAACGACTCCGAAGAAGGAAAAAACAATATACCTGGGTGGGCGTGGTGCGGCAAAACCAGCCCTATAATGCGCTCATCTCTAGGAGGACCCGTGATGGATCGATCTTGCCTTTGGGCCGTGATCGCGGTGGTTTCGGCGTCCCTCGCCGGGTGTAGTTCCGGACCCGCGGAGGTCACCCGCGCCAAAGAGGTCATTGCCGAAAGGCCCTCCGAAGACGGCGAATACCACAAGTACGCATTGTCCATCATGGCTGGGTCGCAGGCGCCGCACGCCAGGGAACTGATCATCGAGGCGATCTCCGGCGGCAGCCGGGTTGCCGCGGCGGAAGCCATTCGCGGACTCGAGGGGCAAGCGGACGAGGAGACCTCGGCGGCCCTGAGAGCGGCGTTTTCCAAGGGTGGCGCGGTCAAGGCGCAGGCGGCCGCGGTCCTCGCCGGGGCCGGGGACACCGCGGCCCTCGAATGGCTCGCCGGCCAACTCGGCCAGGGTGGCTACGTGCTCCCGACCGCGGCCATGACCGCGCTTGCGGGAACCGAGCACGACGAGCGTGTTCGCACCGCGCTACGAGGGCTGATCTGGAGCAAGGACCTGCCGACCCGCAACGAGGGCTACGCGATGCTCGGGGCAATCCGGAGCCCGTGGTCGGTCCCGCTCTTGGTCGAGGGTCTCGACAAGGAATTCGGCCAGGAGCGCGTCGAACCGATTGTCGCCCTCGGCCGCGCAGGGGACCCGTCCGCCATCCCGCTTATCGGGAAATGGGTCAACACCCAGGGCCTGGTCCTGGCCTCGCTGGAAGCGCTCGGCCGGATCGGGGACGGGCAGGCGGTGGGGGCGATCGAGCCCATGCTGGATCACGAGCAGCCCGTAGTCCGGGCCTACGCCGCGGCGGCAGCCTGGCGTGTCGGCGCTCGAGATGCTGCGATGGCGGTCATCCCTTCGCTCCTATCGGATGGCGATCCCGCAGCGCGCCGTGCGCTAGCCGCACAACTGGCGGGCGCCGACGGCGACGAGGTGACAGCCTGGTTGATCCAGTTGACGGGCGATGACGACATCGATGCCCGCGCCGAGGCTTATCGAGGTCTTGTCGGGCGGCAGGGTGCAGGGCTCGCCGCCGCGTTTGCTGCGGGCGCCCAAGACTCGAGTTACGAGGTTTCCACGATTGCCCTCGCCGGACTGGCCAAAACCGGCGAGGCCTCCCACAGCGCGGCGCTGGGCCCACTGCTCGAGTCCGACAACCCGTACGTGGCGATCAGCGCGGCCCACACGGTCCTGGAACTCGCCGGGACCCAACGGTAAGGCGAAAGTCGGTTGACTTTCGCGATTTCTTCGCCTAGGCTGGTGACCGAGGAGGTCGCCATGGCTTTGACTCGCCGGCAGCGCCAAGTGTTGGACGTGATTCAGCAATTCATCGAGCGCAACGGGTACTCTCCCAGTCTCGAGGAGATCGGCAGCGAACTCGGGCTGTCATCGGTCGCGACGGTTCACAAACACGTCTCACATCTCGTCGAGAAGGGTCATGTGCGCCGGGCATGGAACCAGAACCGCTCCATCGAGCCGGTGCCCTCGGAACCTGGGCACAGCGCGGCGGCGTTCGACTTGCCGTTGTGCGGGAGCATCGCGGCGGGCCTACCGCTCGAAGCCGTGTCGACCTCGGAGTCGATCGGTATTCCCGCGGACATGGTGCGCCACCCATCCGACACCTTCGTCCTCCGGGTCAACGGCGATTCCATGATCGACGAACAGATTCGTGACGGCGATTTCGTCGTCGTGGAAAAACGGCAGACCGCACGGGACGGCGAGACGGTCGTGGCCTTGGTCGACGACGCGGACGCCACACTCAAGCGCTTCTTCCACCGTGGCGACAACATCCGACTCGAACCGGCCAACACGAAGTTCCCGACGATCGAACATCCCGCCGACCGGGTTCAGGTCCAGGGTGTCGTCGTCGGAGTCCTTCGCAAGTACTGATCACGACACACTCCCGTCAGCGTTCACGCGCACTTGCGATCCCCAACGGATCGCTGACCGCTATCGCCCATGCAGGACGCGGTGAACTCGGGGAACGCGTGCTGTTCGACGGGCGCGGCGATACCTGCGACGGCTGGAAGCGTCCCGGGCTCGTCGGTCTCCAGCCACGTTGCGTCTTACGCCTCGAGGCCCGCGAGGGAAAGGACATCGACGCGGCGTTGGCCCGCATCCAATCCGAACTCGTTGAACGCCGCACCCCGGGTGCCGACGGTGCGACGGGTCTGGCTATTCTGCTCGCGTACGAGTGCCTGAGCTCCAGCGACGGCTATCCGGCGGCCGAGCCTTTCCCGGCCATGCTGGTCCTTGCCGTCGATCGCTCGATCGTCTTGGACGCGTCCGGCCACGGTGTCCTGACGGCACGAGCGGGCACCGCCGCGGCGGCGGACCGTGCGCTCGATCGCTGGTCCAGGCTCTTGCTCGATGTCCGCTCCTCGGCATCGGGGGAGCAGCAGGCTGCGCGCGACCCGCGTACGAGCCTCCCTCGCGCACGCTATGTCGACTCCGTCCGCCGATTGCGGGGTTGGATCGCGGAGGGGCATATCTATCAAGCGAATCTATGCCAGCGTTTCGACGCCACGTGGGACGGCGATCCATTGGGCTACTTCGAGCGTGTGGCGGCCGAGCAAACGGTGCCCCGGTCGGCGTTCCTCTCGATCGGCAATTCGTGTCTCGCGTCTCTGTCGCCGGAGACGTTCGTGACCGTCGACGACGGAGTCGTCGAAACGCTGCCGATCAAGGGTACGCGCCCACGCGGGTCGAACGCGGAGGCGGATCGGCGGGCGATCGAGGATCTTTTGGCGTCCCCGAAGGATCAGGCGGAGTTGTTGATGATCGTCGATCTCGAGCGCAACGACCTGGGGAGGATTTGCCGGCCCGGGACGATCGAGGTCCCGGAGTTAGCCGTCTTGCGTAGTTATCCGGAGGTGCACCATCTGGTGGCGCGTGTCCGTGGGCGCCTACGCGACGACATCGGCTGGAGCGAGATGGTTCACGCGATCTTTCCGGGGGGATCGATCACGGGTGCGCCGAAGAAAAGCGCCATGGAGCGATTGCGAAAGCTGGAACCGCTTGCCCGCGGTCCGTTCACAGGGTGCTTGTTCTGGTGCGGCGACGATGGCAGCATCGATTCGAGCATCCTGATCCGCAGCGCGGTATTCGATCACGGCCGCGTGTCGATCGGAGCGGGAGGGGGCATCGTCGCCGACTCCGAGCCCGAGGCCGAATGGGCCGAGTCCAACCACAAAGCCCGGGCCTTGACCCGCGCGCTAGGCTTTGAGCCGGAGGACCTCGTGTGAGACCGCTGGATCCCGAGCGCTCGGTATGGAGAAACGGTCGCAAGACCGATACGGCTACCGTTCCCGTGGACCTCGCGGATCCCGCGATCCAGCACGGTCTCGGGTTGTTCGAAACGATCGCTATTCGAGCCGGGCAGTGCCTCGATCTCGAACCCCATCTCGATCGTTTGACGAGCGCCGCCGAGCATTTCGCGATCCCGTCCCCAGGAGCGGAAGCGCTCCGACAGGTGTTGACGAAATCCGCGGCAGAAAAACCAGGGACGCCCGGTTGGGTCAAGGTCATCCTGACGGCCGCCGGAGACTGGGTCGTGTTCGGCGGTTCGATGGATCTGGCCGAGGAGGGCGGCGCCATCCGGGCCGTCACGCTTCCGTGGCGTCGCGGGCCCCTGGGGCCCATCAGTGGGTTCAAGTCGCTCAACTACGGTTCGAACGCCTTGGGCTTACGCTGGGCTCGCGAACACGGGGGCGACGAAGGGTTGTGGTTCAACCACCGCAACCGACTGGTCGAAGGGTGTTGGAGCAACGTTTTCGTGTGGCGGCACCGCCGCCTGTACACGCCCGCGGTCCGCGAGGGACTGCTCCCGGGAGTGATGCGTGCGAACGTCATCGAAGCCGCGAAGGCTCACGGGATCGCAGTCCACGACGGTCCCTTACGGCTCCGGCGGTTGATCCGCGCAGATCAGGTTTTCGTCACGTCGAGTTTGCGAGGGTTGTGCCCCGTCACGCACCTCGACGGTCGGCCGGTCGGCCGGCCGTCGGGAAATTCGGTGGTGGGGCGCCTGGCGCATTCGATCGGACGTAGGCATTTCGAAGTTTCAGGTGCTAGATTCCCGTAACAGGGGAAAAAAAGTGACGGAAATCGAACACACCTTCATGCCCAACGGATTCCTAGCCTGGACCCTGCTGTGGGTCTGGCTCGGAGTCGTCGTTCTGCACGGATTGTCCCGTTCGTTCTTCCGCCCGGAACCGGATCCCATCCGACCCTCCGGGCCGGTTTAAGCCGTGACGAAACGCGATCCGTGGTGCACGGTCTGCGGCACCCGGCATACTCCCGGCCTTGAATGTCCGGGGAATCTGTTGGCCACCGGGCCCGAACGTCACGCACGGAAGTTCAAAGTCACGCAGCACAAGCACGTGGAGTACTACGGTGTGCTGATCGCCGAGTCCGGGGACCTCTGGCGCGCACGTATCTTTACCTACCCGAACATGTTGTGGAGCGTTCCCGGAGGACGCGGGACGATCAAGTTCGCCGGCGCCACGGCCGCGGAAGCGGAAGCGCAGGCAATCGAATTCCTGACCGAGCACTGCACCGACCGCCGGCTCACGCTCCAGGAGTCCGACGACGAAAAACCTCCGGGCCGAGTGGAAAAAGAACAAGCCGCCCGTCTGTCGCCCAGGGGCGGCAAGGAAGAGCGACACTCGCGCAAGGTGCCCATCCGTTTCGGCGAGAAAAAGGCTGAGCGAGCCGGAACAACGGTCAACCTGTCGCGCACCGGGATCTACATCGCCACGGCCAATCCGATCGAGATCGGCAAGCGCGTTCGCATGTCGCTCGACATCCCGGAATACACCATCCCGCTGACCGGCACCGTCGTCTGGGTCCGGATCAACCCGATTCCGGGCAAGCCCAGGGGGATGGGGGTCCAACTGCAGCAGTCGCCCGCGTTGTACAGGCGCTACGTCGCGAAGGTGGAGGAGGAAGAAGAGTGCTCGGGATCCGCCGGTTAGCGACTGTCTTCGTGTTCACCCAGGTGTTGCCCGATTGCCTCGCGCGACACGCTGACGCGCCCATCGGTGAATAGACGGACGTCATAGGCGAACACTTCGCCGTCACGGCTCAGCCACGTCCAGAAAACGACGCGCGTCCAAACCAGTTGTTCTTCGGCTCGTGGAGCGACGAAGTTGCGATCGACGTTGCCACGTTGCGCGTTGCGGAAGCGGGCAGATTTTGAACACGCCGAGCCGTCGCCCAGCCAACGTTCCAGCGCGGCCCGTCCGTCCAACAATTCGAGACGGGCGTCCGCCCGACCGCTGGTCGCCGTTTCCAACAGGCCCATCAGCGCGAAGGCGTGATCGATCTGTTGGGACGGCGAGAGCGGGACCGCGATCGGATCCGTGGACTGGATCTGATTCCAGGCCGAAACCGCGTAGGTCAAAGCATCGGTTTCGCTGAGATCGACCCCCAGCAGCTCGTCGAGATCACCGGAGATCAAACGGCAGGTTTCGCCGGCAATCGAGAACAGGGCGCGATTCCCCGACTCCGTCCAGGCGTGATGAAAACCGAGCGGCAG
>Ga0224508_10003052_pt1 | contig 13967 bp, 9 predicted proteins | sample SF_Jan12_sed_USG_4_FD_170157 | JGI IMG/M metagenome (GOLD analysis project Ga0224508, IMG submission 170157) | Sediment microbial communities from San Francisco Bay, California, United States - SF_Jan12_sed_USGS_21 | ecosystem: Environmental > Aquatic > Marine > Sediment | place: USA: California...
CACCCCGTGCTCGACCCCAGTTTTCACTGTTCGTTTACGAGATTCCTTAGTTAGATGCCACGCAGACGAGATCCCCATGATTACCTCCCCTTAATTTTTTTTACTTATAATTTTACCCTCGGTATATTAGTCAATGTAACCTCAATAGGGAAATGCCACCATGCCTGTGGGTGGCGAGTTCGTAATGATTAGCTGATATCGATAATTCAGGCAGTCTTGTAAGTGTAAGAAGAATTAAAACCCAATCTCTTTATTCCACCAGGAAAACAAGGATATTAACGATGCCGACCAGCCCCGGTGCATTCGAAACCTGACTAATTATCTGGCTCAGGTTTACAGAAGATCTTCAAGACGCTTCGCAGGAAAGGCTCGCGATGGAACCACAAGCGCGTGCATCGCGTTTACCTGGCACTGGGAACCGGTAATCACCAGGCATAGACAGCGATTGTATTCACTTTTAAATCAGTATCATTCCGCAACCGGGTAGTGAGCCAGCACCACGGTGATATTGTCCCTGCCATAATTGTCCAGGGCCTCCTGTAGCAGGATTTGGCCGGCGCTCTCCAAATTGTTGTCCAGCAGGATCGCGCCAATCTGTTGATCGTTTAGCTCCTTGTTAAGGCCATCAGAGCACAGCAGATAGGTGTCCCCCGGCCGGTTTTCGCGGATTTCCATCTCTACCTGTAATTCTTCCTCGGCTCCTATGGCCCGGGTGACGGCGTTGCTGTATTCCGAGCTTACAAAATCGTCTATCCCAGATTCTGTTTCTTCGCCCTCGCTGTGATCACGCGTGATTTGTTTGAAAAGGCCGTCTCGCAGTCGATATATGCGGCTGTCTCCGGACCATATGGTTGCTACGTGGTGTTCGGTGGCCAGCAGGATGGCGACAGTGCTGCCGATAATATCTCCCATATGTTGCGCCTTAGTCCACAACTCATGGTTTACCTTCGCCAAAATTTGCCGGATATTATCGACACTCTGACCTGTCAACGGTGAGGTCTTGTAACTTTTAAACTGCTCAATGATCAGGCGGCTGGCGAAATCACCAGCAGTATGTCCACCCATGCCGTCAGCGGCAATCCAGAGTCGCTGTTCGGGTAGGGCTAAAAAGGCGTCTTCGTTGTGATCGCGAATATTGCCGGTGTGAGTAATACCGAAGGAAGTCCAGGGATGCGGAGGTGATACGGATATCGGCATTGAATAAAGTATTACTGGGCAAAAGGATCGTTGGAATCGCCGTCACACCAACCCCATTGATCCCAATTGCCGTCGAGCAATGCGGTGGCGCTATCGAGGGGAGGTAAACCCTGGCAGATCAAGATCGACGGTTCCACTTCTTCGGAGCCATCGGTCCACCAGACGCTATAGGCAAAACTGCATTTGAGTAACACTGTGTGCAGCATTTCGGGCATCCGCGTCATCAGGTCCACTTCCGGGCTGATGCCCCAACGCAGTGCCAGGTGTCGATTATCACTATTCCCTGTTTCCTGTTTCGAATCAACAATCAGGCCATCGATCTCCAGCTCGTTTAGCTGGTCGTTGAATGTCAGCGTGTCGAAATCATTTTCGAGCGTCCACTGAATGAGTTGCTGGGCGTGATCGAACCAGGCTTTTTCATCTAGTGCAATTGTCAGTGGATTGGTGCCGGGTTCGTTTTTGCGGCACAGGGTCATGGGAAAATAACGACCCACGCGATCGACACTCGGCATAATTAATCCCTGCCAACAATGATCGCTACAGATTCCAGGTGACAGGGCGAACCGATAGATCGGGCTAGTAAGATAGATGTCCAGCCAGTTTTCACCCAGTTGCGTCTTGCTGGCGGTGATCGCCTGCTGTAACCAGTCATCCCAGGGCTCAATAAAGCTGCGCGGGAGATTGTGCTTAACAAAATCTCCTAGCACAGGAACCTTACCGTAATAACCGGTGTTATGCATTACAGTTGCCGTGGACATCTGAAATAGTATAAATCATTGAGTTTGAAGGGGTTGACCGCGCTGCTGGCGCGCAGATCAAACCTGACATTGCGTTTGCCAATCGAGAAGTCGAGCAGGAATTGCTCCGAACGGGAGCCGCGCGACATCTTTGCCTGATCGAACAGTCTAAACAGTGCCCAGTGACCCTCAAAGGCAAGATTGGAAGTCCTTCCAGCCAGCCGGGGAAGTAATTGCAGACTGACTTGTCCTGTGTTGGCGGGTCCAGGCCACGTCATAGGCGTGGTAACTACCGGACCGTGAGCATAGCTAAGTTGCTGACCGTCGACGGTGAGATTGAGATGAGTAACCTCTGGGCTCATGCTGATAGGCTTAAGGCTGAAGCCCAGAGAAGGGGTCTGACTACCCAGGTTAAAAAAACTATTTTTGATGTTCTGGGCTCGTTTGAATTGTCGCAGGTTTTTTTCAGACACACAGGCTGCAGCGTCGTCTTGCTGTATCCAGCGCCATTTTGACTGGGAACGATCCACATTAGCCGACAGATATTGTTGAAAAAACTGATCCATCATGCCGTCTTGTCCAAAGAATCGGCCAAAATCCTCGGGTGTTATCTCCTGTTTTTGGGTTTGGATAATCGGGTAACGATTCGCGATGGCGACGCTACAAAAATTCAGCACGTTGCTTTCCCAGACTGTCTGTATATGTTGACAAACATTACCTTGAATCAAGCTGGTGCTATCGTCGGTAATTGCCGATAACATCGAGTCCAGAGGATAGGGATATTGTTTGGCGGCATTTTGTACTTTTTTCAATACCTGGCCGATCTGCTTGCGTTTGACCTTCACCAGTTCTTCGCTGCTGGTCTGTGTCAAGGAGGTTAGCTCAAGGAAAAGCTCATTGAGCAATGCGATAAGCCCTTCGACAGGTGGTGGCGCCTCGCCCGATTGACGTATCAGTTTATTTAATTCATTGAAAACGGATGTTACCCGGGCCGTATCGAAACGGGCTAATTCTTCCGCTGAGTTGTTCCTTATTGAGGAGGTAAGGTCTCGCCAACGCTTTTTTACTACATCCCAGGTTCCGCCAGCCTGCCCGCCAGACGCCATTTGGTCAGTGGCCGGGAAGAGGCTAGTCTCTTTCTCCACCGCATCAAGCAGTTTCAGCAATGGTGACTGTTCGGAGGATACTATACCCAGCACCTCGACGGCATGTTCCAGGCTGGTGAAGGGCTGGATACTCAGATCCGCCAAAAGTTGGCGCCACTGCCTGACAAAGTCATCCAGATAATGCCGATGCACACGGTGGCGCAGGAGTTCAAATTCATTGTCCGAGGTGCTGATCTGGTACTTTTCACCCAGTACCCAGCTGGTACTCGCCAATTGCTGGGTTAATTGTTCGCTATTAGGCAGGAACAGTTCATGATAACCGTAGTAGGTATATATCGTGTGAAGTCCTTCGTTGAGTGGTTTGCCGCTCTTGCGACCAAACACCAGGGGAGCGCTACGGCCCGCTGCATCACTGATTCGAAAGGGAGACGGATCGTCCCGCGTCAGTCTTTTTTTCAGTTCGCTGTAGACCCGTTGATCCAACGGGATGCGAATCAGTTGGGCGCGGGCGGAATCGACAAGGCCGCCATCCAGAGCGCGAGGCAAAGGAGCGGGTCGAGCCTCGAAAAGGCTGGCCAGGTGCCGATCGAGAGACTCCATATGGGAATTGGTGATTGCGTTGGCGCTTTTTCCGAATAATTCTTTTCCTACCCAGCGTTGCAAGTCATTTCCGTTGTAATGTTCCCTGTATTCATGGGAAAGCATCAGATAGAACTTGAGCGCCGCAAAAAGCGAATCAGAGTCTTGACCACTGCGGCTAATATATTGCTCCATTCGAGTCATAACGCTGGGCAGCAGGAGTTCGCGCAGCAGCTTCTCATAAAGAGTAGAAGCTGCCTGGTCCAGTTTATCGTGTTGAGACAGGTTGAAGGTCCAACCGGTGGCGCGGGAGTCCCCGTCGTCCCCACCGGTGAGCGATCGCGCTTTGTCAAGAATTGGCAGAACCGCCAAAGGCTGCCATTGGCCCGAAGGTACCGCTTGTAGTTCGAGCTGCAGTTTCCCTGCCTGTTGCTGAACCACCTCTATGTACCTGCTACTGTTAAAATAAGCATTAGTCAAAAGACCTGATATCAACAGAAACAGAATGAAGATACCTCCAAATGCGCCATACCGTATCAGCTTGATTCGCTTTTCTGTCCTGGGGTCGCTACCGACTAATCCAGATTCATTGAAGATCACCTCGCTTAGCAGCCGATTGATGAAAAAGCTTTTTCCATGTTCGGCAGGCGGCGCAACGAGCTGCCGGTCAATACCAAAAGTGGAGGCCAGCGAACCCATGATTCGATCGATGGGTGAGCCTTCCTGGGTAGCACTGGTGAAATATAGACCACGTAGTTTCACCGGTTGCTGAAACCTGCTTTGGTCAAAGATCTGTTTGAGAAAATTGGATATTGTTCCCCTTAACGCGCTGAACTGCTGAGGAAAGGTGTACATTGCCTCGCGGCGTTGACGATTGTTTTGACGTTCCAGTTTTTGTAGTAACTGGCTGTGTAGTCGTTGCTCCAATCTTGAGAATTCGTCGTCGAGGCACTCCGTGGCACCCGACTGAGATTTTTCCAGATCGAAGGTGATACCCCATACCTGGGCCCTGTCGCTCTGGTTCAGTTCTTCGAAATACTCCATGAAACCCTGCAGTAGATCGAGCTTGGTAAATAGAACATAGATAGGAACCTGTACACCCAACTGCTCGTATAGCTCCTGGATCCGACTCTGGATAGCCTGACCATGGGCGTTGCGTTCCTCGCTGGTTTGCGTCATCAGATCAGAGATGCTGATTGCGACAATCGCGCCATTGACAGGCCGCCGACGACGGTGCTTTTTTAGCATGCCAAGAAAGCCAAGCCAGCTCCCGCGGTCCAGTTCCTGATGACTGTCCTGAATGGCGTATCGACCGGCGGTATCCAGCAGCACCGCGTCTTCGGCAAACCACCAGTCACAGTTTCGGGTACCGCCAACGCCCTTGATCGCCGACTTGCCGAATTCCTCTTCCAGCGCAAACTTGAGATTGGAATTTCTCAGCAGAGTGGTTTTACCGCAACCGGGAGGACCAATGATGATGTACCAGGGCAACTGGTAAAGAAACTGACGTCCTCCGCCACCCAGTCGCGCCTTCTTCAACGCGGTTATGGCCTGTTCCATTTTCTCCTTGAGGACCTCTAGCTCTTCCTGGGACGCTTGTTCATCGGGGCTGATGGCCGGCATCTCTTCGCTTTGAGCGGAAATGCCGTCCATCATCTCACTATTGCGTCGCTTGGCGCGCCAGAACAAAAAAACCTGCCTTAGTGCCCAGAGCAGAAATAGAATGCCGATGCCGATTAGCCGGTGTGATTCCGCTTCGAATGGTCGGCTGGAGCCGAATCCGAATAGCGGTCCCAGGTACCAGATGAACAATGCTATCGCTATGACACCCAACAAGGTGAGCAACCATCTCTGTTTTAAAAAGCCAATTATTTTTTTCATGTCTATTTGATCAGGATGACTTCGACCCGCCGATTTTTCGCTTTTCCAGCGCGGGTCTCGTTGGAAGCGACTGGCTCGAGGTCCGCCCGGCCTTCGATTGAAAGCCGCGCGGGATCATCCAGGTTTTGGCGGACAACTGCGGCAACCGCATCCGCGCGGGATTTGGACAGTGCCCAATTGGAGGGGAAACGGGCATTGTGTATGGGGTCGCTATCAGAATGACCAATAATCTGGATCGAGCCGGGTAATTTGTTAAGTTGCGCGGTAATTTTCTGCAATAGCGGTATCACGCTGCTGTTGATAGTGGCGCTTCCTGAGCGAAAAAGGCGGTCCCCCGGAATCACCACCTTGCTGAGACCGGAAAGTCCCGTGACCTGAATCTTATTTTGCCTGATCTCGGAGGCAAGTAACTGGTTCAGGGAAGGTTGCTTTGTGGGTGCGGAGATGGGTGTTGAGGCGCGAGGAGGCGTGGCGAGATAACTCGGAGGTTGCATTTTGTGTATAGCTGCATAGACCGGATCCGACTGTTGGTTAAGGCCATTGAGCAGCAGCGAAAATAACAGTGTTAGCAACGCTATTGCGACGGCTCCCAGGACCCATAGCGGGATTGCCCGAATCACCGGATTTTGAATATCTCTTACTCCCTGCCAATGAGGCGAGAGAGTAGTCTCAACCGGTTCCCCAACCTTATCCAGTAGCTGATAGAGCCATTCACGAATGGCGAGCAGCTTTTCCTTACCTCCCTTGGCAACCCGGTAGCGTCCTTCGAAACCCAAAGACAGGCAAAGGTACATCAATTCCAGCAACTCGCGATTGCGGGTGGGAATCTCGGAAAGATCTTTGAGTATTGTAAAGAATCGTTCGCCACCTGAAATTTCCTGGTGAAAACTGCTCAACAGGCTCTTTTGCGCCCATCCGCTGTCGCTACCCCATGGGGTGTTTAATACCGCGTCATCGATTACGGTGCAAAGTACATAACGTGCTGTGTGAACTGTTTTTTGATCGATTCCGTTAGTCAAAGCCTGTTTTTGAAACCGATGAATCTCATCAGTCATCAATTCGTGAAGATAAGCTGTGTCGACCTGATCAGGAAAAGAGCTGAGACGAGTCAGTAGCGCCAACAGTGGTGAAGCGGCTTGCTCCAGTGGATTAAGATGGCCCAGGTGGTGAAGCGTTACGGGGCCATCGGATGCCCGCGGTCTGGGTTGATCGGAAGGCTTTTGCAAATCCGTACGGCGACCGCCGGGTACTGGTTTTACGACCGTGCGGTCACTGAAATCCGGGTTGGCAAAGGGATCATCTGTGTCCATGGCTATTACCAAGGGTTATGGTTTGGGTCAGGTGGCTTGCTGTTGGATCGTTTTGCCTTGCCGGTGAATGGTCTGCTTGGAGGGCGAGGTTCAATACTGCGAAATACCGAAAGCCCCCGATTCGATGATCGAAAAAAAGGGAAAGGATAGTCATTCCGACTGTTCCTTGATCGCCCAGAATTCCAGCTCCATACCGGGAAATTCAGCGGAAAAGAACATCGCAAATGAGCCAGTTACTTTCACGCCATTCCATATCTCGTTGTGTTTATCCAGTTCAAAATAGGTGAATTCAGCATGATACGGAATCTGTCGTGGCGCAACTGGCAGTGGCCGTATTGGAATACCTGGCAAGTGTGATTTGACTAACTGGGAAAGCTGATCCTTGCTGGCAATTGTGGTTTGGCGTGAAATCTGGCTTTGCAATTTGTCTACCGGCATCTGCGCCTTGACCGCGAGCACAAATTGCGCTGATTTGAGCAAGTGTTTTTCGTAAACATCGGCGGTGTACACGCCACGAGGGTGTTTGATCAGTTCGATGGCAATGGCAGGTTTTTCCAGGGCCCAATCGAGTGAGACCCGTATCGAACGTATTAAATCGGTAAAGCTGAGACTCAGATCCTGATGGTGATAGGCGGGATAATTGTCAGGGCGTCGTCGTTCACTGGTGACAGTAGCCAGATCGCCGGCCATCTGCACCAATATACGGTAGAGTGTTTCCGGATGTAACGATTTTGTTTCTACCAGATGGTTGAATAGAGGTTCGTACTGGTTGACGCTCTGCAGCAACAGGAAACCAACAATTTCACCAACGCCTCCTGCACCGGGGGAGCCCAGGCTGCTGGCCAGTTCTTCTCCACGGTGGTGTAACAAGCCCTGGATATCCCTAATGGTATCGGTTAACCGCTGGGAACCGGTGCAATGCAAACAGGTGGGAATAAACTGTTCGTCAAGCACCACCATGTCGTCAGAACGGCGTTCGATCAGGTGGGCGATAGGGATTGTGGAGAAAGCACCCTTGTCCTGGCTGGCGAGACGAATGCTTGTGGAAAGAGCTCCGGTCTCGATTACTGCTTCACCGGTCTTAGATTCGGTGTGTTGGTCACGAACAGAGAGCTCTTGACGTACGTAGCGGCTCAGGCCCTGGCCAGCATCGGCATTCGTGACATCATTGTCGGTACTCTTTTCGAGCAGCAAGGCGAGTTCAATCGTTTCATTTTTATGTTGCGGTTGAATTTCGAGGGGTGGAGGCAGCGGATCGTTTTCAGGCATATTGAAAGGTGTGCCGTCAGGAAAAACACCACTACAGCGTTTGATGGCAAATTTACCTTGTGAGAGTTTCTGGGTATCGATCTCGAGTCGTGTGACCCCCCAGGAGTAGGGACGAAGTCCTCCACAGCGCTCCTCAATCCAGACACGTACATGCCTCCCATGTTGTTGGAAGTGCTGTGGACGAAGAAACATACCCTCAGTCCAGATAACCGGGTTACGCCATGACATCTTGATCCTGCTCCTTTTTGGTGATTGTTAATGGACATTATTATTGTTATTCAGCTCGAATTGATACCGACAACCTGTCCAGTTGAATGATTAGATTGGTAACGCGTTCGGCCGGAATCGGGACGGCCGCCTTCCAGGTCGCTTGATCGATTTTGCGAAACGCGGCGATGACTGCCAGGTATTGTGTATCTTCTGCTGGCGTTCGTGTATAGAGTTTTTTACCACCTGGTATGAGGCTGAATTCTTCACGGTAAACCAGATCATCCCCAAGAGTGGCAGCTTCTTCATTATAAAGCGGGAAAAATTCGATGGTATTGAAGGTGCCGAGGCTTTTTAGTTCGTACATCCGCACAACTATGGGCGAAGATCGGCCTTCACCGTCCGGGTTGATATCATCAGTGGCAAGAACTTCCGCGTTGATGATGGTTGCCGGTGTAGGCGGTGGGTCCTTTTTGAAACAACCGCTAATAACCGCAGTCATCAAAAGAGCGAAAATAAGTGTTATAGATCGAGATGTTGGTTTGTTCACTATGGGTCTCATTGGTTATCTTTGGTTTTTCGTAACTGCTCGTTATAAGCTTTGGTGAAAGCGCGGCCAAAAAGGCGGCTGAAGTTATCTTGAGCCTCTTTTTCGATCTCATCGTAAAGATCCTTATATAGATCCCACAGCATCGCTTGTTTGTATCCCGGTATCTTGACGCTGGTGGGGCTTTTTTTTTGCAAACGATGCTCGAGATACTCTGGATTGAAGCGTTTTAGCACGTCGCTCAGTGCGGAGCGCATTCCAGCCATGACCGCCATTTCGTGAGCGCCAATATCTCTGAATGCCTCATCTATAGCTTCGTTAGCAGGCATGTAGGCTTCGCCTTGAGGGTCGAGCATTTTTACTAGTGACTCTTGCGCCGACGGAGAAAACTTGAGGGGATTGTTCCTGTGCCCGTGGATGACGGTAACTTCCATACCTAACTCGCTTTTGATTTTAGACCTGGCCCATAACACCTGGATGGCCCCTTGTAATGAACGGCTTAACAGTTGGCCAATGAGATAAAAGCTGTCCGCATTAATGGTGCTGGCAATGCTGCTGTTTGCGATACCGGCTCCCTCTAAAAAGTTCATGATATGGTCCGGATCAACTTCGGTGTTAGAACTGGAGGGTCGTTGTTGCGCAGGTTTCAGTGGCGCTGCGGGCGCTGTTTTAGGTTTCTTTACAGGCTTTTTTACCTCTTCAATCGCTGGCCCGATTCCAGCAAAGGGATCTTCATCTTTTTGCGCTGGCTCGATATCGGCAAAAAGATCGGTCACATCAGAGTTTGGCGTACCCTTATCGACTGATCCTTGATCCGATTGAATAATAGCATCAAGAAAGCTGAAATCACCGGTGGCATTATTGTTTTGGACTTCCGGGGTTTGAAGGACGTCATTGTCTTCGGTCGTTGTCAGAATATCGGCAAAGGGATCATCTGAACCGGAGTCGAGATTATTGTCATTGTCGAATAGAGGTTCCGAGATTTCATAATCATCTCTGTAGCCCGGACCCTCCGAGGCAGCATTGTTATGCTGACTAGTAATCGATACCTGAACCTCGTAGTCCCCAATTGTCAGCAAATCGTTGTCATTGAGTTTGGCGCTTTGGCCCCCTTTCAATATATGACTGTTGCTCGCCTGTTTATCGGCTTGATCTATGAGGGTATGATTGGTGCTGGAGTCAGTGATGTAATAACCATCGTTGCGATATTCGATTTCCGCATGTTTGCCTGATACGACACTTTCAGGATCTTTTAAAACCAGTGAGTTTTCTTTATTGCGGCCAATAGAAATGCTCTCTTGCTCGATACTGATAGAGGCTGGTTTTGAGGGTGAGTACCCTTTGTAAGATGTAACGGTGAGAGTTAAAGGCATGTCAGGGGTCTTACTCCCAAGTTTAAAAGCACTTTATACGGATCCATCAATCTTGTAGGTATTCCAATGTAGGAGAGTTATAGAGTACTAGAAAAACCTAGGCCTGTTAACACTAAATCCGTAAGCGTCCGGCCAGCTCCACCTGTAGAAATTCGTAATGCTGATAAAGACTGGATTCTCTTTTAAATGAGAGTCGTTCTCAATTCTGGTGTTTAAGCCTCAGAATTAAGCAGCGGCCTTCTGGTCGATTCAACTTCGATTCCATCCTTAAACTTGACTCTTTATAATTACCTTCGTCAGGTAATTGAAGCCACGGGGCTTGCTCCATTTTCGTCGGCGCTAAGGCCGCGTGTGAGCATCATGTACAGCATGCCATCTCGCGTCTGACATCCCTTAAAATTACGGTTTCGACAACGAATAGTCCCGAAGGTGGATTCAAGCGATTTGCTGCTGCGAATACTTTGCCAGTGTTGTGCCGAAATATTATAAAATGCCAACAAAGTGTTGTGATGCTTTTGCAATCGCTCGACGGCTTTTGGATATTGGCCTCGTAGGTTTGAACAAATGTAGACTAATGCGCTTTCGGCATCTTTTCGGCTTTACGCCTGTCAGCTTCAGGTATGACTCACAGAGAGAAATAGTATTGCTGGTACCCGGGATATTATGTAGTATAAAGCGAACTACAAAGGACTCATCGTAGAAATGCCGTTTTTCTTTAGACTGAAGTCTGGGATCAACTTAAAGATTCAATAAGGAGTGTTAACGGAACTAACATGACAGGTGCAATATTTATTCTTAAATAAATGCTATTTCGGCGGGGTAATGAAGATTGCCGGTCAGCCCGCGTGCTAGTTTTCAATGTTATTCCTCAAATAGAAATGCTGATAGAGGGATGGGCGCAAGGTTTATAAAGTACCCGGTAAGTTTAAGTAGAGGAAATTATCGAGGTTGGAAATTGTCCAGGCTTTTAAGGGTGTCCTAAGTTATTACCCTTTGGGGGCGAGTTGAGGAGATTATTGCGGATTGAGGCGGAAAATTGGATTCTTCCGGGTCTTTCGCGAAAGGAAAAACTAGATCTGTAGGTAAGTTGGTATTATGCTAATTTGCTTGGAGAGAGTGTTCGATTTGGCTGGTCGGTCCCAAAGTTACTGCTATTTACTGTTAATCTCCTTTACAAAGAGACCGAATGGCTGGCGCACCATAATTGGAGTTAGGTTGTGACGAATCTGGATCTAGGTCAGTTTCTTGAGGAGATCTCAGCAGAATCGCCGTGCGGGGAGGATCTTGAATATGATCCTGAATTTGGCGAAATGGAAAGGGCGGCTCAGGGCAAACCTGAGCAACAGATTGGTGATACCTTAGTTCCAGCAGAAGAGGCAGATTGGCCTGCAGTTAAAACCAGGGCGATTTCTCTGTTCGACCGCACCAAAGATCTTCGTATCGCCGTTTACCTGACTCGATCATTGTTACATACGGAAGGCCTGTTCGGTTTAAGGGATGGCCTAAGCCTGATTCAAGGTTTATTGGAAAACTACTGGGAAAGCGTGCATCCGCAACTCGATCCTGACGACAATAACGATCCGACCTTACGCATAAACACGCTAACCACGCTTTACGATCCAGAGACTGTGCTACACAGTATACGCGAGGCAACGCTGGTCAATTCATCAGCGCTTGGTCGATTCAGTCTTCGTGATATTTTAGTTACCTTGGGCAAATTGTCTCTCCCCACCGGTTCCGATGAAGAAGTCGTAGAGATTTCCACGATAAATGCTGCATTTATGGATGCAGCACTGGATGACCTACAAAACACAGCTGACGCTATTCGTCAGTCTATTGAGTGTGTTGCCGCGATCGAATCGCAGCTCATGGATAAGGTTGGCTCCAAGCAGATGGCTGATTTCAGTACACTGCCGGATTTGTTAAAGGAGGCGCAGCATGTTATGACTGAACATTTAACCCAGCGGGGCGTTGGTGAAGCTGAAGCTTCCTCTGAGGCGGTTAATGGGGCTCCCGGTACACCAGCATCCGCTCAGTCGTTGCCTAACGCGATAAATAGCCAGGAAGATGTGATTCGGGTATTAGACATGGCCTGTGAATACTTTAAACGTCATGAACCATCGAGTCCGGTACCATTATTGCTGCAACGTGCCAAACGTTTAGTAGCTAAAGATTTTATGGAAATTCTGCGTGATCTGACACCTGCTGGTGTTTCCCAGGCAGAGGAGATAAGCGGAATTTCGCAGAAATAGTAAAATCAAGTAACTAGGGATGGAGTACCATACTGATATATTGTTCTGAATGGACTTCAGCTCTCGGTTTTATGTAATTTAGGAGGTGTCTTGTGGCAAAAGAGAGTAGTCAAAAATTCATAGCACGAAACCGTGCCCCGCGCGTGCAAATAGAATATGACGTAGAGGTCTATGGTGCGGAAAAGAAAGTCCAGTTACCTTTCGTTATGGGTGTGATGTCGGACCTTTCCGGTAAACAGGACCCGGACAACCCTCTACCACCGGTCGCCGAGCGCAAGTACCTTGAAATTGATGTTGATAATTTTGACGAGCGTATGAAGGCAATGAAACCGCGTGCCGGATTTCAGGTGCCCAATACATTGACAGGCGAGGGCAATATCAGCGTCGATATTACCTTTGAAAGCATGGATGATTTTTCTCCCGCTGCCATTGCACGCAAAGTCGATGCGCTGAACAAGCTGTTACAGGCACGCACGCAACTTTCCAACCTGGTAACTTATATGGATGGCAAAACCGGTGCTGAGGAATTAATTGCAAAAGCGATTGCTGACCCAGCACTATTAGAGGCACTGGTGTCCTCAGCAAACCCTGATGAGGGAGACGCAGCCGAGACAGAGAAGGAAGAGGAGAAATAAGAGATGGCTGAAACTGAAACTGAAGCAGAGGTCGCGCCTGAAACTGAAACACTGGAAGCGAGCGATTTCAGCGCGCTTCTTGATAAAGAGTTCAAGCCCAAGTCTGATCGTTCTAAAAAGGCGGTTGAAGAAGCGGTCAGGACGCTTGCCGAGCAGGCGCTGCAATATACCAGCCTGATTTCAACGGACGTGATGGAATCGATCGAGTCAATGATTGCAGAGATCGATAAGCAACTCAGTGATCAAGTTAACCTCATCATGCACAATGAAGAATTCCAGAAACTCGAGGGTGCCTGGAGGGGCTTGCATCATCTGGTCAATAACACGGAAACAGATGAGATGCTGAAGATACGTGTGTTGAATATATCAAAGAAGGACGTGCACAAAACCTTGAAAAGTTACAAGGGCACTGCCTGGGATCAAAGTCCGATCTTCAAAAAACTATACGAAGAAGAATACGGCCAGTTTGGTGGTGAACCTTATGGCTGCCTGGTGGGGGATTATTATTTTGACCACAGCCCGCCGGATATTGAATTGTTAGGACAGATTGCGCAGGTTTCAGCAGCCGCTCATGCACCGTTTATTGCGGCAGCGGCACCAACCCTGATGCAAATGGATAGCTGGCAGGAGTTAAGTAATCCGCGAGATTTGACCAAAATCTTCACCACGCCCGAATATGCGGCCTGGCGTTCGTTGCGCGAATCCGAAGATGCTCGCTACATTGGTTTAGCAATGCCTCGTTTTCTTTCTCGCCTGCCTTATGGTGCAAAAACGAATCCGGTTGAAGAATTCAATTTTGAGGAAGAAACCGAAGCGGCAGACAGCAGTAAATACACCTGGGCTAATTCGGCCTATGCAATGGCGGTCAATATCA
>Ga0224508_10003053_pt1 | contig 13965 bp, 9 predicted proteins | sample SF_Jan12_sed_USG_4_FD_170157 | JGI IMG/M metagenome (GOLD analysis project Ga0224508, IMG submission 170157) | Sediment microbial communities from San Francisco Bay, California, United States - SF_Jan12_sed_USGS_21 | ecosystem: Environmental > Aquatic > Marine > Sediment | place: USA: California...
AATGTTGCCAGTACCGGCACCCAGCGCCGCACATAGCTGCCGTTGGCATCGAATTTCTGCCCCTGCAGAACCGGATTGAATATTCGAAAATATGGTGCGGCGTCGGCGCCGCAACCGGCGACCCATTGCCAGCTTGCGGCGTTGTTGGCGAGGTCGGCGTCGACAAGCGTGTCCCAGAACCACGCTTCGCCCCGCTGCCAGGGGATCAAGAGGTGCTTTATCAGAAACGATGCCGCGACCATGCGCACGCGGTTGTGCATCCAGCCGGTGTGCCAGAGTTCGCGCATGCCGGCATCGACGATCGGATAGCCGGTCCGACCCCGCTGCCAGGCCGCGACCGATGCCTCGTCGTCCCGCCAGGGAAACTTTGCGAAATCGGCGCGGAACGGCTGGTCCGGCAGGGTCGGCCAGTGGTGCAGCAAATGTGTCGAGAATTCCCGCCAGCCCAACTCGCGCAGGAATGCCTCGCCCCCTGTGTGCCCGTTGCCGCCCGAACCCAGCGCGTGGCGGACCCGGTGCCAGCATTGGCGGGGGCCGATTTCGCCGAAGTGGAGATGCGGCGACAGCCGTGAGGTTCCCGTTACGCCGGGTATGTCGCGGTCGGTCGCGTAGCGGCCCATGGCATCGTGTATGAAGGTGTCGAGCCGCGCCTTCGCGGCGTCTTCCCCCGGGGTCCAGGTTTCACGCAATCCGCCGGCCCAATTGGGCGCCACAGGCAACAACGCCCAATCCGTCAGCGTGTCGCTGGAAGGCAGGCGCGGCGCGGGCCGGAATTCATCCGGGCCGGAAACCGGGTCGCCTATGAGTTGGGTGCGGCACGCTTTATAGAACGGCGTGAAAACGCGAAACGGGCGCCCGTCCTTTGTCGCGACGGCTTCGGGTTCAAACAGCAGTGCGCCGCCGAATCGCCGGCAGGTAACGCCGATATTGGCGAGCGTGTCGGCGATCTCCGTTTCCTGCGGCGCGGCAAGGGGGCCGTATCCGCGGGTAAAGGTAACCTGCTGGGCGCCGCTTTCGCGGACCACCTGCAACAGGGTGTCGACGGCGGGGCCGCGGCGCAGGGTGAGCGCGCCGCCGCGCCGAGACAGGTTTTCGCCGAGGGCGGCCAGGCTGTGATGCAACCACCAGCGGCTGGCCGCGCCCGGGGACCATGCGGCGGACGTCTCATCATCGAATATGTACAGGGTAATCAGCGGCACGCCGGTTGCGGCGGCGGCGGACAGGGCCGGGTTGTCGGCCAGGCGAAGGTCGTGCCGGAACCAGTGGATGACGGGCGCGGTCACGCGGCGGTTTCGTGGGCGAACGGGTTGCTACCAGTCGGTCTCGACATCGCGGACCGATGTTTCCGGCACCAGCCCGGATTGCTGGCGTTGCAGGGTGCGGCGGCCGTTCTCCAGATAGTCGCCGGATGCGGCGCGGGCCGCGTCGTCGTCCCAGGTTTTGGTCCAGTCGCCCAGCGAGTAGCCGAACCACGGCGACATCGGCCGCAGCGGCGGCAGGTCCAGGCGCTCCCACAGCGCCTTCGCCTTTTCCATGTATTCCTTCTTGGGTAGCGCCAGCGGCGGCATGTCGCTCTTCATGGTGGCGTCGATCAGCAGCGTCGAATCCTCCTCGCCGCCGTGTTCGCGTTTCGGCCCGTGACCCTGGCCGCGATGCTCCAGGATCTGCACGTCCTCGATCGGGTTGTGGCGGTACGCCATGGCCCAGAGCAGCGCGTCCGCATTGTCCGGATCGATATCCTCGTTCACGGCGATACAGATCTTGCCGCAATCGCCCTTGAAGGACGCGGCGCCGTAGAGGGCGCGCCAGATCTCGGTCTTTGGCGTGTCTTTGTCCACGGTCACCACCGTAACCCGCAGCAATCCGGTGAGCGGTTCGTGCAGGGCGACTTTCATGACGCCCTTGATGCCGAGCGTGTCGCGCAGATGGGCCAGGAACAGCGGCTCATAGGCGACCCGTTTCATCACGCTCGATTCGCTGGGGGCGACCTGGCTGATATAGGAAGGGATGATCGGCTTCTTCTTGTGGGTAATCGCGGTGATCTGCATCGGCATATTGAATTCTTCCAGCGCCACATGGCCGTGCGATTCCCCGAATGGTCCTTCGGGCTCAAGATTTTTCGTGTCGACCAGTCCTTCGATGACGATTTCCGATTCCGCCGGCACCAGCAGGTCGACCGTCCGGGCCTGCACCATATTGATCGGCGCGCCGGCGAGACCGCCTGCGACCTCCACTTCGTCCATGCCGATCGGCAATTTTTGCGGTCCCATGAAGGCGACATAGGGCGGGCATCCGAGCACGATGGCGCAGGGCATTTTTTCGCCCTTTGCCTGATACTTCTGCCAATGCAGATAGCCGCCGGCGCCGCCGACCCGCGTCGCCATGCGCACCACCAGCCGGTCCGGCGCTTTCAGGCCGCACCGGTACGTCCCCATGTTCTGCACGCCGGTTTCCGGATCGCGCGTGATGGTGTTGGTCGATGTCAGGGTCGGCGCGGCGTCAAAGCCGGGAGTCGAGACAGGGATCGGCAGGCCGTCGAGCCCGTTGCCTTCGCCCAGCAAATCATCGCCGGTGAGGACGACTTCGTGGCAGGGCGCCTTGTCGACGATGTTCGGGGCGACCGGATTGGCGATCGCACGCTGCCATTTGCCGCCGATTTCCCCGACCGGCACCTCCATGCCCGTGCTGTAGACATCCTGATTGGCGGCCAGGGCGCCGACGACCACGGGCATCGAGAACGTGCGTCCCTTGCCGTCGGTAATGTTATTGAACAAGAACGCCTTGCGGTCTTTCTCGGCAAGTCCGCCGCAGAATTGCCAGCGCACCAGCGGGTGCATTTCGCTGTCCTTGTCGACCGGTTCGTCAATGGTGACCAGCAGACCCGCCTTATCCAGTGCGGCGAGGTGATCATGAAGGTCGCGATAGGAGCGGTCTGAAGTCATGCCAAGAAATCCCACGGTTTGAGGCGACGGTCGGCTGGCGCATATTCCATTCCCGTATACGGATTATCGGTTTAACGCACAACACGAGGTAGGGTAGACTTTGCTCCAGACGGATTTGGTTGGAGGAGATCGACCATGCGGGTGCAATCGCTCGGACACGTGGTGTTGAAGGTGCGGGACCTGGACCGCTCGGTGCCGTTCTATGCCGATATTCTCGGCCTTACGGAGGTCGCGCGGAACGAGCGTGGCATGGTGTTCTTCTCGATCGACGGCAATCACCATGACATCGCGCTGATCGAGATGGGCGACGACGCGCCCGCGGCGCCGCAGGATTCGCCGGGCCTTGCCCATGTGGCGCTCAAGGTCGGCGACGATCTCGACGCGCTGCGCGACGCCAAGGCGGTGCTCGACGCGAACGGCGTCGAACTCGTCCGAATAGCCGACCACATCGTCAGCAAGTCGCTGTATTTCCAGGACCCGGACGGCAACGAACTCGAGCTGTTCGTCGATGGCGACCCGCAGACATGGCGCGACAATCCCGGCATCGTCGCGACCCGGCTGCCGCTCGAACTCTGAGCGTGATGAAGTAAGCGGACCCTCACGCTTCGACTTCGCTCAGCATGAGGGTGGGTTCCTCTCGGCATCTTGGAAATTCCCACTCACCAAAACCTCGTGCTGAGCGAAGTCGAAGTACGAGGTTCGGCCCCGTGCTTGATTCAGCATTGAGTCGGCGCGTTTGCAGGGAATATATCCGGCGGTTATGCCCTTTTCCCGGCGTCGGCTTGCACTGCCCCAACGCAATGACTAAGCATGATCGGCGGGCCGGTTTTCCGGCAACGACAATAATCGTAGTGGGAGAACGCCGATGAACGGGGCCGAAAGCCTGGTGCACACGCTGCTTGCGGGCGATGTCGATGTCTGTTTCACCAATCCGGGCACCTCGGAGATGCATTTCGTCGCCGCGCTCGACAAGATCGAGGGCATGCGCTGTGTGCTGTGCCTGTTCGAAGGCGTGGTCAGCGGCGCGGCCGACGGCTACGCGCGCATGGCCGGCAAGCCGGCGGCGACATTGCTGCATCTCGGTCCCGGCCTCGGCAACGCGCTGGCCAATCTGCACAACGCGAAGAAGGCCCGCTCGCCGGTGGTCAACGTGGTCGGCGAGCATGCCACCTATCACATTCAGTACAACACCCCGCTGACCTCCGATATCGAGGGCATCGCCCGGCCGGTTTCCGGTTGGGTCAAGACCGCGACGACCTCCGCATCGGTCGGTCCAGACGGCGCCGAGGCGATCGCGGCGTCGCGCGCCGCGCCGGGCCAGATCGCGACACTGATCCTGCCTGGCGACACCGCATGGGACGATGGCGGCGTGGTCGGCACGGTCCCCGACGTGCCCGGCCCGGAAGCGGTCGACGGCAAGGTGGTCGACGATATCGCGAAACAGATGCGGGGTGATGAGCGCACCCTTCTTTTATTGGGCGCGGGCGCATTGTTCGAGGAGCCGCTGGAAATCGCCGGGACGATCGCGGCGGCCACCGGCTGCGATGTCCTGGCCGAGGGCATGAACTCCCGCTTGCAGCGGGGCGCCGGGCGGCTGTTTGTCGAGCGCGTGCCCTATCCGGTGGATCAGGCGCTGAAGGTGCTGGCGCCGTATCAGCGGATCATCCTGGCGGGCGCCGGCGTGCCGGCGGTGTTCTTCGCCTATCCGAACAAACCCAGCCTGCTGGCGCCCGAGGGGTGCGAGACCATCAAGCTCGCCGAACCGTATCAGGATTGCGCCGGCGCCCTGCGCGCCCTGGCCGACGCGGTCGGCGCCAAGCCCGGGACCGCGAAGTTGCAGGAAGCGGCACGGCCGGAACGGCCGACCGGGCCGATCACGCTGGAATCGATCGCCAATGCGATCGGCGCGCTGCTGCCCGAGAACGCGGTCGTCGCCGACGAGAGCATCACCACCGGGCGGAATTTCTATGCCTATACAAAGGGTGTGCCGCCGGTCGATTGGCTGCAGAACCGCGGCGGGTCGATCGGGCTCGGCCTGCCGATGGCGACCGGCGCCGCAGTCGCGTGCCCGGACCGCAAGGTGGTCTGCCTCGAAAGCGACGGCAGCGGCATGTACTGCCTGCAGGCGTTGTGGACGCAGGCGCGCGAGGGGCTCGACGTCACGACCCTGCTGTTCGCCAACAGATCCTACAATATCCTCAAGGGCGAGCTGGCGAATGTCGGGGCGGGCAACCCGGGCCCAAGGGCGCAGAACATGCTGTCGCTCGACAATCCGACATTGGGTTGGGTCGAGCTCGCCAAGGGCATGGGTGTGGAGGCGGAGCGGGTCGAGAGCGCCGACGATTTGTGCCGTGCCTTCGAGCGCGGCCTCGCGGTCGACGGCCCCTATCTCATCGAGGTGGTGATCTGACCGATGCGGCTTGCCATCATCAACGACTATCAGAAATTGGCGATGGAGACCGCGGATTGGGCGTCGCTGCCCGACGATATCGAAATCGATGTCTATCACGACCGGCTGGCGGGCGGCGCGGCGGCGGTCGAGCGGCTCAGCCCTTACGACATCATCGTCACGGCGCGCGAGGAAACGCCGTTCGACCGCGCGCTTGTGGAGCAATTGCCGAACTTGAAATTGCTGGTGACCCACGGCGCGCGCAACGCGGCCTTGGATCTGGCCGCCTTGGCCGAGCGCGGCGTCACGGTTTGCGGGACCGGCTACGGCTTTCCGATGGCGACGGTGGAGTTGACCTGGGCGTTGATCCTGGGGCTCGTCAAACATCTGCCGGCGGAAGACCGCGGCGTCCGCGATGGGCAGTGGGGTATCGACCTGCCGCGCGGCCTGACCGGCAAGACCTTGGGCGTGCTGGGGCTGGGCGAACTCGGCGGCGGCGTCGCCCGGGTCGGGCGCGCCTTCGACATGGAGGTTATCGCCTGGAGCGAGAATTTGACCGAGGCGCGCTGCGCCGAGCTTGGGGCGACGCGGGTCGACAAGGATGCGCTGTTCGCCCGCGCGGACGTCCTGAGCGTGCACCTCAAATTGAGCCGCCGGACGCGCGGCCTGGTGACGGCGCGCGAAATTGGTTTGATGAAGCCCTCGGCCTATCTGGTCAACACCGCGCGGGGCCCGATTGTCGATGAGGCCGCGCTGGTCGCCGCGCTGGAATCGGGCGCGATCGCCGGCGCCGGGCTGGACGTCTACGATCAGGAGCCGCTGCCGGCCGATCATCCGCTGCGGCGCCTGCCGAATACCGTCGTTGCACCGCATATCGGCGGCCGTACCTGGGAGAATTTCGCCGCCCGCTATCAGGATTGCGTAAAAAACGTACGCGCCTGGTGTGCGCAAGCGCCGGTGCGGGTCATTGCACCGGAGAAATGAGGCGCGAGCTTGCTCGAAGCCATATTGCGATAGCGTTAATTGCACATTAACGGTCATTGGCATATTAGGGGGCATATTAGGTTCCAGCAGCGAATAAAATCCCAGGAGCGTTCTCCCATTGACTGATCAAGACACGAATCCCGGCGGGTCGTCCGGACCCCTGGTCAAGCGGTCGCTCGACAAGGATCTGACCAAGATCGTGTCCGTCGAGACCGCGGCCCGCGCCGTTACCCGCCGCTTGCCGGCGCTTGGACTGGCGTTGGTGTTCCTGGGATTGGCCGGCGGTTTCGCCGCGATTTATATCGGCGCGCAGCCCAACGCGGTCTTCATTGTCACCGCCGCGGTTCTCGGCGGGTACATGGCGCTCAATATCGGCGCCAACGATGTTGCCAACAATGTCGGCCCCGCCGTCGGATCACGCGCCCTGACCCTGGTCGGCGCGCTGATGATCGCCGCGGTGTTCGAAGCGGCCGGTGCCCTGATCGCCGGCGGCGATGTCGTCTCGACCATTTCGAAGGGCATCATCGATCCCAGCTTGGTGCCGGATACCGATACCTTCGTCTGGGCGATGATGTCGGCGCTGCTGTCGGCCGCCCTATGGATCAACCTGGCGACCTATGTCGGGGCGCCGGTATCGACAACCCACGCGGTTGTCGGCGGCGTCATGGGCGGCGGGATCGCGGCAGTCGGGTTCGACCTGGTCAATTGGGCGACGATGGCGAAAATCGCCGCAAGCTGGGTGATTTCGCCGCTGCTCGGCGGTGTCATCGCCGCGATATTCCTCGCGATCATCAAGATCAATATCATTTATCGGGAAGACAAGATCGCGGCCGCCAAGCGCTGGGTTCCGATGCTGCTGGCGATCATGGCGACGGCGTTTTCCTGCTACCTGCTGATGAAGGGGCTGAAGAAGGTCTGGAAGCCTGATTTTTGGATGGTCGTGGCGATCGGCGTGGCGATTTACGCGGCAACCTTCGCGTTGATCCGGCCCTGGGTCGCCCGGCAGGCGGAAGGGATGGAGAACCGCAACCAGTCGCTCCGCAAGTTATTCCATCTGCCGCTGATCTGTTCGGCGGCGCTGCTATCCTTCGCGCACGGCGCCAACGATGTCGCCAATGCGGTCGGTCCGCTCGCCGCCATCCTGCACAGCATTTCGACCGGCGGCATCGCCGCCGAGGTCGGTATTCCAATTTGGGTGATGCTGATCGGCGCCGCCGGAATCGCGACCGGGTTGTTCCTGTTCGGCCCTCGTCTCATCCGCATGGTCGGCGAAGAAATCACCAAGATGAATCCGATGCGGGCGTTTTGCGTGGCCCTGTCGGCGGCCATCACCGTCATCATCGCGTCGGCGCTGGGCTTGCCCGTAAGTTCTACCCACATCGCGGTCGGCGCGGTCTTCGGCGTCGGGTTTTTTCGCGAATACTATACCAGCCGAAGCGCGCGCCGCCGCGCTTATGTCAGCGCAAAGGGCAATGCCTCGACTGGGTCCGGCGATGCTGCGGTCGATCCGGAGACCTTCATCCACCGCCGGCTGGTGCGCCGCTCGCATTTCATGACGATCATCGCCGCCTGGCTGATCACCGTGCCGGTCGCGGCCCTTCTGGCGGCCTTGATTTACGGTGCGTCAACGCTGGTCCGGTGACCCCGGCGTCGCGATTGCGACGGGACGAGGCGCAGTTTTGCCAGAGGGCCGCCAAGTGTTGCATTCTGTTCCGTAAAGCGGCCTTTACCCGGGCCGCGCTCGAACGATCGGGAGCAGGACCATGCAGACGAAGGCGTTGGCGGAATATGCGGTTGGACTGACCTATGACGATTTGCCGGCGGATGTCCGCAACCTGGCGCGCGACTGCGTACAGGACACCATCGGCATCGGCATATTCGGCGCCCAAATGCCGTGGAGCCGCATCATCACCGACTATGTCACCCGCAGCGCCGGGGCGGGCCCGTGCTCGGTCTTCGGCATGCCCGGAAGCGGCATCAGCGCACCATTCGCCGCGCTGGCCAATGGCGCGCTCGCCCATGCGTTCGAGATGGACAGCCTGCGCACCCACAGCGCGGGCGTGCACCCTGCCGGCACGGCGGCGGCGGTGCTGGCGGCGGCGGAGGAAACAGGCGCGTCCGGCAAGGATCTGATCACCGCTTTCGTGGCCGGGATGGAGGTGATGACGCGGATCGGCCTGGCCACCCGGCACACGCCCGAAGATAAAGGCTTCCACGCGCCGGGACTGACCGGCGTGTTCGGCGCGGCGGTCGCCGCCGGCAGGCTCTATGGCCTGGACGCGAAAGCGATGACCCATGCGCTCGGTATCGGCGGGTCGCTCTGTTCCGGCTTGCTGGAATTCGCCAAGAGCGGGCGCGGCGGCATGGTCAAGCGCCTGCATCTCGGCCGCTCGGCGGAAGGCGGCATCCTGGCGGCGTCGCTCGCGCGTGGCGGCTTCGACGGGCCGGACACCGTGCTCGAAGGCGCGTTCGGCTTCATGGCCGCCTTCACCGATGAACCCGCGATGGAAAAGCTGACCGAGGGGCTGGGCGAGACCTGGGAAACCCGCACCATCTGCTTCAAGCGTTGTTCGTGCCACATCACCGCGCACGCGCCGATCGAGGCGCTGCAGGAGCTGCGCGCGGAACATGGCTTCGACGCGGGCGACGTCAAGTCGCTTACCATCGGCACCAGCCAGAAGGTGCTCGACAACCACGATATCCGGGTGCCGCAGGACGTGATGGCGGCGCAATACAGCGTGCCTTTCCCGGTCGCGCTATCGATGTTTCACGATCCCGCGGACCCGCACTCGTTTCTCGAGGCCGATATCGCCGACCCGGCGATCCTCGACTTCATCACGCGCATGCGGCTGGAATTGTTCGAGGAAACCAAGAAACCGGGCCAGGGCCGGGTCTGCAAGCTCGATGTGGAACTGGCCGACGGGCGTACGGTCGGCAAGGTCATGACCGATTCGACCGGCACCGCCACCCGGCCGATGAGCGCTGACGCCTTCGACGGCAAGTTCCGCAACTCCACCCGCGGTATGGGCGAGGCCAAATCGGAAGCGTTGCTCGCGCGGATCAAGGATCTGGAGAACGCGCCGACGGTGGCGGGGTTGTTGGGTTAGGCGCGCCTCCATAACGACCGCCTTGCTTTCCGCCGGGGGATCGGGCATCTCTACGCGCGGGTTCGGCTTGACCACTTCGCATGATGGGACGGCGGTCGAATGGCGAAAACCGTGAGCAAGATCATCCTTCTCGGCGGCGGCAAGATCGGCGCGGCGATCGTCGAATTGCTCGGGGCGAGCGGCGATTACGACCTGGTCGTCGGCGATCATGACCAAACGATCCTCGACACGCTGCACCGCCACGACGCGGAACGCCGGGTGCTGGATGTCGAGGACGCGGCGGCGCTGCGCGATATCATGGCCGGCGGCGACGTGGTAATCAGCGCCCTGCCGTTCTATCTCAACGCAGGCGTCGCCGAGGCGGCGCGTGAGTGCGGTCTCCATTACTTCGACCTGACCGAGGATGTCGAGACGACACGCCGGGTGCACCAGATCGCCGACGGCGCGGACCGGGTGTTCATGCCGCAATGCGGACTGGCGCCCGGCTTCATCTCGATCGTGGCGCATGATCTGGCGCGCCGGTTCGACAGTCTCGACGCGGTGCGGCTGCGGGTCGGCGCGCTGCCGCAGTTTCCGACCAATGCGCTGAACTACAATCTGACCTGGAGCACCGACGGGCTGATCAACGAATACTGCAACCCGTGCGAAGCGATTCACGAGGGCAAGCGGATCGAGACCTTGCCGCTGCAGGGCATCGAACAGTTCTCGCTCGACGGCATCACCTATGAGGCGTTCAACACGTCCGGCGGGCTTGGCACGCTGTGCGAAACCCTCGACGGCAAGGTCAGGGAGGTCGATTACAAGACCGTGCGCTATCCCGGCCATTGCATGCAAATGCGGCTGCTGGTCAACGATTTGAAGCTCGGTGAACGGCGCGCCCTGTTCAAGGACGTACTGGAAACCGCCATTCCGATTACCCTGCAGGACGTGGTGCTGATCTTCGCCACGGTCACCGGCATGCGCGACGGCCGGCTGACTCAGGAATCATACGCCAACAAGGTCTACAACCGGGACATCAACGGCACTGTGTGGAGCGCGATCCAGACCACCACCTCCGCCGGCGTCTGCGCCATGATTGAATTGCTGCGCGCGGGCCAGTTACCGAAAGGCGGTTTCGTGCGTCAGGAGGATGTGACGCTCGACGCCTTCCTGTCGAACCGGTTCGGCCGCTACTACGAGTAAAGTCTATGGATGAGAAAATCATTTTCGACTCCCTTGGACTGACCGGCGATGCGGTCACCGGCGGCGGCCTCGCGGTCCGTTCCCCGGTTGACGGCCGCGAAATCGGCCGGGTCACCCTGGATGATGCAAAATCGCTGGATGCGAAGATCGCCCGCGCGGCCGCGGGCTTCGAGTCCTGGCGCTCGGTGCCCGCGCCGCGCAGGGGTGAATTGGCACGGCTGCTGGGCGAGGAATTGCGCGCGGCCAAGGAACCGCTCGGCGCGCTGGTTGCGCTCGAATCCGGCAAGATTCTGCAGGAAGGGCTCGGCGAAGTGCAGGAGATGATCGACATCTGCGATTTCGCGGTCGGCCTGTCGCGTCAACTCTACGGGCTGACCATGGCGTCGGAACGGCCGGGCCACAAGATGATGGAGACCTGGCATCCGCTCGGCGCCGTCGGGGTGATCAGCGCCTTCAACTTTCCCGTCGCGGTGTGGTCGTGGAATTTCGCGCTCGCGCTGGTGTGCGGCGATACGGTGGTCTGGAAGCCGTCGGAAAAGACGCCGCTCTGCGCGCTCGCGTGCGGGAATGTATTCGCCCGCGCGCTAGAGCGGTTCGGCGCGGCGCCGGACGGGCTCCTCGAAGTGGTGATCGGCGAGCGCGATCTCGGGGAAGTGCTGGTCGCCGACCGGCGGCTGCCCTTGATCAGCGCGACCGGAAGCTGCCGCATGGGCCGCGAGGTCGCGCCGGCGGTGGCCGCGCGTCTCGGACGCAGCCTGCTGGAACTCGGCGGCAACAATGCGATGATCGTGGCGCCCTCGGCCGATCTGGAATTGGCCGTCCGGGCGATCCTGTTCAGCGCGGTCGGCACCGCCGGGCAGCGCTGCACCTCGTTGCGGCGGCTGATCGTGCATGCGGATGTGTATGACGCCCTGCTGCCGCGGCTTAAGAAAGCCTATGCCTCGGTGCGTGTCGGCAATCCGCTGGAAGACGGCGTGCTGGTCGGCCCGCTGATCGACCAACCGGCGTTCGACCGGATGCAGGCGGCGCTGGCCGGCGCCGCGGGCGAAGGCGGGCAGGTGTCCGGCGGCGGGCGGGTGCTCGCCGATACCTATGCGGAGGCGTGGTATGTGGAACCTGCAATTGTCGAGATGCCGGGACAGACCGAAACCGTGACGGAAGAGACCTTCGCGCCGATCCTCTATGTCATGAAGTACCGGGAGTTCGACGAGGCGATTGCCTTGCACAACGCGGTGCCGCAGGGGTTGTCGTCCTGCGTGTTCACCAATGATCTGCGCGAGGGGGAGCGGTTTCTCTCCGCCGACGGCAGCGATTGCGGCATCGCCAATGTCAATATCGGGCCGAGCGGCGCGGAAATCGGCGGCGCCTTCGGCGGCGAGAAGGATACGGGCGGCGGCCGGGAATCCGGCTCGGATTCCTGGAAGGCGTATATGCGCCGGGCGACAAACACGATCAACTATTCCCGCGACCTGCCGCTCGCCCAGGGCATCGTTTTCGAAACGGGCTGACCGCGCAGTTCTGCGGTATCATTGCCGCATGACCGAGAGTTTGACCCGAAAATTTGCGGAAAAATTGACGACGACGCGAGTGGACGACCTGCCGCCGGATGCGATCGAGGTGGCGCGCCAGGTGCTGCTCGATGCGCTCGGCGTGAGCGTCGCCGGTGTCGCCGAGCCGTCCGGGCTCGGCCGCATCACCATCGACTATACCGCCAGCCTCGGGGGCAAGGCCGACGCGAGCGTGATCGGCGGCGGCTTCAAGACGTCCGTGCCGAACGCGGCCTATGCGAACGGCACGCTGTGCCATGCCCTGGATTACGACAACACCTGGTGGCCGCGAAACCATCCGGCGTCGCCGTCGCTTCCGGCGATCCTGGCGGTGGCCGAGCGCGACGGTGCGTCCGGCGCCGAGGTGCTGCGCGCCATCGTGCTCGCCTTCGAGGTGCAGGGGCGTATCCGTTTGGCGTCGCAAGGCGCGATCTCCGGCGGTCCGTTTCATCATCCGGGCGTATCGGGGGCCATGGGCGCCGTCGCTGGGGCGGGCGTATTGCTGGGGCTTTCGGCGGCGCAGCTTTGCATGGCGTTCGGCAACGCGGGCTCGCGCGCCGGCACGGTGACCGCGAACCACGGCACCATGACCAAGCCGAGCCACAGCGGCATCGGCGCGCGCATGGGCGTGGAGGCGGCGCTGTTGGCGGCGCGCGGCTTTACCGCATCCGACGATATCTTCGGCGCCGGCGAATTACTCCAAACCTTTTACGGCGCCGTGAATTGCGATCCTGGGCTGTTGGTCGCCGGATTCGGTGCGCCCTACCGGATGGTGACGCCAGGCGTCGCCTTCAAGCAATACCCCGCCAAATACTCGTGTCACCGCGGCATCGAGGCGGCCATCACGCTCTCGGGAAAACACGGGCTGCTGGCGAAGGACATCGACCGGGTCGAGGTCGAATACCCGCCGACCAAATTGGTCGACCGGCCCCGGCCGCGCAGCGGCCTCGACGGCAAATTCAGCCTGCAATACGGCGTGGCGGCGGGCCTGCTGGATCGCCGGGTCGGGATCGACACCTTCGTTGATTCGCGCCGGTTTGCGCCCGACATGGTGGATCTGCTGGATCGCATCACGATCGCCGAAGATCCGTCGATCCCGCGCGACTTTGCGGACGCATGGATTGTCGTGCGGGTCCGGACGCACGATGGGCAAGTGCTGGAAGAGCGCTGCGCCGATTTGAAAGGCCGGGCGGGGCATCCGCCGGCCCGGGAAGACCGTCTACGCAAATTCCGCGATTGCGTCGCCGATATGATGCCGGATGCGGACGCGGAAAAATGTATTCGCACGGTCGAAAATTTGGCGGGGCAACGAACCATTCGCCCGCTGATGACGTTGTTGCGCAACGCGGCCACCGGTTGACCGACCTTCGCGGTTTATTGAAGCGGCCAGGGCAGATCCACACCCAGGTAAAGCTGCAGGAAACCGCGCGGATATTCGAGCGTCATCAGATGTTGCACGAGGCCGAGCACGCAGATAAACGCGGCCGAGTTCACCGCACACCAAACGTGGCGGACGCCGCCCTTAATTCGAATGAAGCTGTAGGTGAACAGCGCCACGCCGATGACGAAGCCGAACAGCGCGGAGGCGATCATCATCAGCAAAAGCCATCCGAGGTAATGCGCGCTGGTGCGGTAGGTAACGTGCTCGCTGAATTGTTCGCGTTCGGAATCGTAGAAAATCGAATGCGGCCGCTTGGTCGCGACCAGGCGGATGCCGAGCGGGATGAGGAATGTCAGGCTGAGGCCGCAGGCCACCTGCGGATAGATGCTGGTGAGCCAATTGTGTTGCAGGGAATCCCATAGCAGCATGAGGG
>Ga0224508_10003054_pt1 | contig 13963 bp, 8 predicted proteins | sample SF_Jan12_sed_USG_4_FD_170157 | JGI IMG/M metagenome (GOLD analysis project Ga0224508, IMG submission 170157) | Sediment microbial communities from San Francisco Bay, California, United States - SF_Jan12_sed_USGS_21 | ecosystem: Environmental > Aquatic > Marine > Sediment | place: USA: California...
GTAAATGGTGCGTGCGCTTACAATCTCATCCCCGGCAGAACACAGTTGGAGTGCAACGGCAGATATGGCCCCCATGCCACTTGCTGTGACAATGGCAGTCTCCGAGCCTTCCATAGCGGCTAAAGCCTCACCGAGATACAAATTGGAGGGGGATGAATGCCTGCTGTAGAGGTAACAGCCTTCCGTATTGCCTTCAAAGGTGTCAAACATCTGTTTGGCCGTAAGAAAGGTATAGGTAGAAGAATCTGAAATAGATGGGTTAACACCACCAAATTCTCCAAAATTGTGTAACTCGAGTATCCGGGCTGAAGCTTTCTTAGTCATGATCTCTATTTTATTACAAAATAAGCATATACAAGAATATAAAACAATGAAAGTTTATTTATACCGAAAAAAAATACAAAAATATTAAATTATGTAGATTATATTACAGGTAAAGATGTAATTTTATCGCATAAAAAGAAAAAATTTCAGCAGTATGTTCGATAGTACAGATATAAAATTACTTGGCCTTCTCCAGGAGGATAGTAAACAGACTACTAAAGCCCTGGCAAATAAGCTGGGCTTGTCAACCACGGCGGTATACGAGCGGATCAAACGCCTGGAAAGAAGTGGCGTTATTCGCAAGTACGTGGCCTTGCTGGATAAGGAAAAAATTAGTCGGAATTTTACTGCCTTTTGCCGGGTAAAACTAACACAACATGTAAAGCCGTTTGTACTTCAATTTGAAAAGCAGGTTATGCAATTACAGGAAGTTTCAGAATGCCATCATATTAGCGGTGATCATGACTATCTGTTAAAGATCCATGTGTATGACATGAAAGAATTCAGGGAATTTATTGTTGGTAAATTGACTGCGCTGGACAATATAGGAAGCACCCAAAGTTCTTTTGTGATCAATGAGGTGAAGTATACAACGGCTATCGATCTCAATACCAAAAATTAATGCTAATTTTGAGCCTCAATTTTTAAGTTCCATGCACTATGACCTCATATGATGTTGCTATTATTGGCTCTGGCCCCGGCGGCTATGTAGCTGCTATTCGTTGTGCCCAACTTGGCATGAAAACAGCGATCATTGAAAAATATTCCACCCTCGGTGGGACATGCCTTAACGTAGGATGTATCCCTTCCAAAGCCTTATTGGATTCCAGCCATCATTACGAGGAAGCAATCTCTCATTTTGACAGCCATGGGATTGAGATTCCGGGTGAAGTCAAAGTGAATCTGAAAAAAATGATCGATAGGAAACAAGCTGTCGTAGATCTTACGACTAAAGGCATTCAATTCCTGATGGATAAGAACAAGATCACGGTCTATGAAGGCATAGGGAGCTTTGTAACGGCGAATCAGCTCGAGATTAAGAAAGGAAAAGGGAAGGGCGAAACGATTGAGGCCAAAAATATTATTATCGCAACAGGATCCAAACCCTCAACACTGCCCTTTATTTTAATCGACAAGGAACGTGTGATCACATCTACGGAAGCCTTAAAACTTTCAGAAATCCCCAAGCACCTTATTATTATTGGAGGGGGTGTGATCGGACTAGAACTAGGTCAGGTTTACAAAAGACTTGGTTCTGATGTAAGTGTGATCGAGTATATGGATCGGATCATTCCGGGAATGGACGCCGGACTTTCAAAGGAACTGACTAAAGTTCTGAAAAAGCAAAAGGTAAAATTTCACCTTTCACATAAGGTTAAATCTGTTGAACGAAAGGGGAAAAAAGTAACTGTTTTAGCAGATAATGCAAAAGGAGAAGAGGTCTCATTTACGGGAGATTACTGCCTTGTTTCTGTTGGTCGGAGACCTTATACGGATGGTTTGAACGCTGAAGCTGCCGGCGTGAAATTAGATGAGGGAGGCCGCATTGAAGTTAACGAATATTTACAGACTTCACAGGCCCATATTTATGCTATTGGCGATGTCGTGCGCGGCGCTATGTTAGCCCATAAGGCAGAGGAAGAAGGCGTATTTGTTGCCGAAACCATCGCAGGACAAAAACCACACATCAATTACAACTTAATTCCGGGTGTCGTTTATACATGGCCCGAAGTAGCCGCTGTAGGTAAGACGGAAGAAGAATTAAAGGAAGCTGGTATTGCCTATAAGGCAGGGCAGTTTCCCATGCGGGCGCTTGGCCGATCACGAGCCAGTATGGACACAGATGGTTTTGTAAAGATCCTTGCAGATGCCAGTACGGATGAAGTGCTGGGTGTACATATGATAGGAGCGCGTTGTGCCGACCTGATCAGTGAAGCAGTAACAGCAATGGAATTCAGGGCTTCTGCTGAAGATATTGCCCGGATGAGCCATGCACATCCTACCTATGCTGAAGCAATAAAGGAGGCCGCCTTAGCAGCTACTGAAGACAGGCCACTCCATATTTAATTTCGGACTTTAGGCCTTTGCAAAAAACGGTAGCCGATTTTTATAAGCCGGGAGATCAGTTCATACCCGGAAGAAAGTGCTTCCCAAATAAGATCACCAATTTTTCCGAGCCACTCTTTAAGCAAAAATTGTTTGGCATCATATTTCAGGGCGGCATAGGAACAAACTGCCATAAAAAGTATGGCTGCGGGGATCACTATTGTCGGTGAAACCGTGTGATGGAAGAAATAATATAGCCCCAATCCGGTAAAACTGCCATAAAGGATAATAAAGTGGATCACGTATATGGATAGTGTATTCTGCCCTATAGCGATGATGGTCCTATGGGTTAGGAAGGCCCTAAAAATCATAAAAATGGCAAAAACCACTAAAACATCCCCCAGTCGAATATAGAGGTAGTTGTTATTTGCCACGCCGTTAAAAGTTTCAAAACCTGTCATTTCATAAAGCAAAGCAAACAAGGGTGAGGATAGAAAGATCAGGGTAAGTCCGGCTATCGCAGCCACAGGAATTGATATCCTGTACAGATTTTTAAAAGATAAATACCGAAAAAAGAAAAACGAAAGGAAGCCGCCGAATGCTGTATATCCTACCCATGGAATGATCGTAAATACCGATCCATTGACTTTGCTAAAATAATTGGCCAGGGCATCCGGTAAAAAAGGGTATGTAAACTCCTTGTAAACTGGCTCAAAAGTGAATAGTACTATAGTAACCGTCATTAATGCCGCAGGAAATAGCCACGCCTTAGCTTTATTAGTTAAAAGATAGAGTGCAATTATGGTCAAAATACTTATGCCGATACAGTGCAGGACGTCCACCAAAAAGAAGCTATCATAAATCTCCCCTTTGAACAGGCCGAATAGATTTAGTCGCAATAAATAGCCAATAAAAACGAGTTGTAATCCGCGTCTGATTCCTTTCTTTATCCTGGGATTTGCCCACCCCTTTGTCGGTACACGGATCAGTAAATATGTAAAAATAAAGCCAGACATTGTGAAGAAGACCGGCGCCGTGATCCCCCTGAAATAAAGCCAGATATTGTAACCGGAATTTGAAGTGTCCCGAAAAGCAGGATCTAATAATCCATCAATGAAGTGGCCCTGGAGCATCATTAAGATAGCCCAGGCGCGCATGGCATCGATAAAAAATAGGCGTTGTGCTTTTGTGACTTTCATTACACTATTTACCTGATATCTCTTTTATTCGGATGTTTCAGGGGGCAAAATTAACCAAAATTAAATGAGGTTTGGCTGATTTCCGTATTTTCGCAGGACTTTAATGCTGACTATAAATGAGCAGGATCATTGCATTTGCAGGAAGTAATTCTTCTACATCGGTAAACTATCAATTGGTAAAACATACGGTCGGAATCATACAGAACCACGAGGTTCAATTGCTCAACATGGCAAATTTCCCATTTCCCATGTTTAGTGTCGACCTTGAAAAGGATAAGGGATACAGTAATTCTCTGATCGAACTGAGAGATGATATCAAACAAGCAGTGGGCCTCGTCCTTTCCGTTAATGAGCACAATGGCAATCCATCTGCCTATTGTAAAAATGTCTTTGACTGGTTATCCCGATTAGATCGGACTTTTTTAGATGGGACCAAGGTCCTGCTAATGTCCACAAGCCCGGGCAAACGCGGTGGAGCAGGCGCTTTAGGGGTTGTAGAAAAAATGCTGCCAGGATTTGGAGGGGAGATCACAGCTACTTTTTCTTTACCGTCCTTTTTTGAGACTTTTGAGCCCGGTAAGGGTATAAAAGAGGCAGCGATGGCCGAAGCCCATCATTTGGCTTTAGACACATTCTTAAAAGGTCTTACTTAATTCAGCTATCGTAATCTTAGCTACCTTTGACGGGTGTTATCAGCCTTTATCACACATATTGATACAGTATTCCCCGAACTTCGGGAATCATCGTTTCTAATTGCCTGCAGTGGCGGGGTAGACAGTACTGTGCTGGCACATCTGTGCCATAAAGCCGACTTGTCTTTTGCGCTGGCCCATGTCAATTATCAGCTTCGTGACGCCGAATCTGATGCAGACGCCCAATTTACAGCCTCCCTGGCCGATGAATTCGGGGTTCCATATTATAGTACCTCATTTGATACAGCAGCATTAAAAGTTGAGGAAGAAGGCTCATTACAGCAAATAGCCAGAAAACTGCGGTATTCATGGTTTGACGAACTACTGGAACAGGAAGATTTCACTTATGTGGTCACCGCACATCACAGGGACGACAATTTGGAAACTTTTCTTATACATGTTTTGCGAGGTACAGGTATTGATGGACTCACAGGGATCCCGGCAAAACGAGGGCAGATAAGGCGACCCTTATTGCAATTTAGTAAAGAGGAGATCCAGGTCTATGCAGGTGAAAATAAGCTGCAATGGCGGGAAGACAAGACCAATGAAACTGATGATTATTTACGAAATACAGTACGTCATAAATTGGTTCCGGTATTTAAAGAATTAAATCCGGATATTTTGTCGGCACTGGAGACTACCCAAGACCATTTGATTAATTCAAGTAAAATAGTAAATAATGAAATACAAAGAATTAAAAAACAGTTATTTACATATAAAAATAATCGAATTGAAATCGACATAAAGGGATTAAAATCTTTAATGACTCCAAGGGCGTACTTATTTCCATTATTAACCCCATATGGCTTTACAGATTGGCCAGCAATCGAAGAGTTATTAGAAGCAGAAAGTGGCAAAAAAGTATACTCGGGAACACATGTGTTGTTGAAGGATAGAAATACATGGATCCTTGAAGAAATAACGCCAAATAAAGAGAATAAGAAAACCTTAGAAGAGGCAGCTGATTCTCTATTCAATATGCTTGAAATTGAAGAGGTAGCCTCTTTTGAAAAGGGCGATGCTAATACACTATATATTGATAAAGAATCGTTAAACCATAGACTAAGGGTAAGGAATTGGCAAAAAGGGGACTATTTTTATCCCCAAGGTATGGGAGGGAAGCGCAAAAAGCTTTCTAAATACTATAAAGATATCAAGCTGGATGTCTTGAAGAAACCCCGCCAATGGCTGCTTTGCGATGGTGACGAGATAGTGTGGGTGATTGGGAAACGAGGGGATGAACGCTATAAGGTTACTGACAAGACAAAAAAGATATTACGGATCAAAGTGATCAAATGAAACTAAGACTAACCTTATTTTTGTGTTTCCTGTCGGCCTTTGTACAGGCTCAGACTGAAGATGAACCCGTTTTGTGGTCTCAATCAGTCAATACTATCTCTGAAACTGAATACGAACTTGTCCTGACTGGGAAGATCCTTGAAGGCTGGTATATATATTCTCAATACACGGCAGAAGAGGGTTCTTTATCCAGTGTATTTACATACCTGAAGGCCGGAGAGGAGTATGAGCTCATCGGAACGACAGAGGAAAGTGAAACAGAGACGGCCTACAGTGAAATATTTGAAGTAGATGAGATCTTTTTTAAAAAAGAGGCTGTATTCAGGCAAAAGATCAAACTGCTTGATCCATCGGTAGATGTTGTTGAGGTAGAACTTTTTTACCAGGTGTGTAAAGAGGTGTGTATTCTGATGGAAGACAACTTTAGTTTCTATTTAAAAGGACAGGCAGCAGCACCGATAACCAAAACTGTTGATGAGCGCAGTCTGGCCCTTAGCCAGGCGTTGAAGCTGGATCTTAAGAACGTAGAATTACTAGATAAAACCCTTGCGGGAGGTGTTAAGAAGTCGAACTCTATTTGGACAGTATTCGGACTAGGCTTTTTAGGTGGACTGATAGCCTTGTTAACGCCATGCGTATTTCCGATGATCCCGTTGACGGTTTCCTTCTTTACGAAACAGTCGCAAAAAACAAAAGGGACGTTCAATGCCCTGCTCTATGCCTTCTTTATTATCTTGATATATGGCCTGTTAAGCCTGCCATTCCATCTTTTTGACTCAGTTGATTCACAAATACTTAATACCATTGCCACGAACATTTGGGTGAACCTGACATTCTTTCTCGTATTTGTCTTTTTTGCATTTTCCTTTTTTGGCTATTATGAACTTACTTTACCGAGTTCCTGGTCTACTAAGATGGATAATGCATCCTCACAAGCAGGTGGGGCTTTAGGGATCTTTTTTATGGCCGTTACCCTGGCTATCGTATCCTTTTCCTGTACAGGTCCGATCCTTGGAGGCCTATTAGGTTCTACAACCTTGGCGGAAGGCGACGTAGCTAATAATCTGAGCATGGGAATGCTTGGATTTGGCGCCGCTTTAGCACTTCCCTTCGGCTTATTTGCACTTTTCCCAAGTTGGCTAAATACCTTACCCAAATCAGGCGGTTGGATGAACACCGTAAAAGTGGTACTGGGATTCCTGGAATTGGCCCTGGCCTTTAAATTCTTATCGAATGCCGATTTAGTAGGAAATTGGGGCATATTAAAACGGGAGATTTTCCTGGGTATATGGATCTTGTTATTTATCCTGACAGCGCTCTATTTATTTGGATTTTTACGTTTTCCTCATGAGCCCAAGGGAAATCGGATCAGTATGGGTCGAAAGATCGTCGGTGTATTAGCTGTACTATTTGTGGGTTATTTGTCATTAGGACTTACAAATCAAACCAGCTTAAAAGCTTTGAGTGGATTTCCTCCTCCAGATTTTTATACGCTCACATCACAAGAAAACGATTGCCCTCTAGGAATTGAATGTTACAAGAATTTTGAAGAGGGGCTTGCCGTGGCCCGGGCGAATCAAAAACCTATCCTCCTGGATTTTACAGGCTGGGCCTGTGTGAATTGCCGTAAGATGGAAGAAAATGTATGGAGTGAAGCAGATATTTATCCCATGTTAAATGAGGATATCGTTTTGATCTCCCTTTATATTGACGATCGAAAAGCGCTGCCGGATGAGGAGCAATTCAAATTCCAGTACAGTTCGGGTAAAATAAAGAATATCAATACTATAGGGGAAAAGTGGGGTACATTCCAAACGCTGAATTTTGGCTCTATCTCCCAGCCCTATTACGTGCTGCTGAGTCCGGACCTGGAAGTATTGCAGCCAGCTATTCAGAATACAGATGCTGACACATACCGTGAGTGGCTAAGTTTGGGGATTAAAAATTTTGAAGAATCTAATACACTGCAAGCACATTCCGGATCTTAATTCTGGATGATAAGATTCTTTTTTTTATCCTGATTTAAGTCCTATTTTTAAGCAAAAATCAGACTTGAAACGTAGAAACCGAATCCTGCTCATCATCCTGGGCGTACTGCTTCTCCTCGTAGTTGGAGTACTCTTGTTCAAACAAAGCCTTAAACCTACCTATAAAGGTGAAATTGAATTACCCACCCTCGTAAGTGAGGTAGAAGTCTATTATGACACCTATGGTATTCCCCATATATATGGGGATTCGCAGCGAGAAGCATTTACAGCTTTGGGCTATGTGCATGCCCAGGACCGACTCTGGCAAATGGAACTTCTCAGACGCGTGGCGCGCGGGGGGCTGTCTGAAGTATTTGGGCCTGACCTTATTCCCACCGATAAATTTTTCCTTTCGCTCGGAATAGGTGATGCCACCAGAGGGACTATAAGCACTATAGACAGAAGGGATACTACTTATATCCTTGCCCAAGCCTATTTAGATGGGATCAATGAATTCCTGGACAGCGGGCCTACCCCTGTAGAATTTATGCTAACCGGACTTGAAAAAGAGCCGTTTACCATGAGGGATATCTATAACAGTGTAGGGTATATGGCTTTTACCTTTGCCCAGGCGCATAAAACGGATCCCTTGTTAACAGAAATAAAGAACACCTTGGGTCCTGCCTATATGGAAGACCTGCAAATTGATGTAGATCCGGAAACCGAATTCATCCAGAATTACAATGGCACATCAGCGCTATCTATTGAAGAGAACATTTTGGGCCATGTCAGCCAGGCCCTGGACCAATTACCACTACCGCAATTTGAAGGCAGCAATAGCTGGGTGATCTCACCTCAAAAAACCAAATCAGGGAAAGTCCTTTTTGCCAATGATCCCCATATAGGCTTTGCCCAACCCTCTGTATGGTATGAAGCCCATTTAAATGCACCGGGTTATGAAAAATATGGATATTTTCTCGGAGGGATTCCTTTCCCAATGCTGGCACATGACAGAAAGATGGCCTATGGCATGACCATGTTTGAAAATGACGATGTAGATTTCTACAGGGAATTGCAAAACCCTAAAGATACGAACGAATACAAAACAGCTTCAGGATGGCGGGCATACGAATGGGTGACAAAGCATATCAAAGTAAAAGGACAGGACCCTGTTGAATTCCGATATAAGAAAACAGGCCATGGACCCGTCATCAATGATGTTATTGACCAGGTCAGGGAAGATGATCCTATTAGTATGTCATGGATCTACACTCAGCAAGAGAACGGCCTCTTGAAATCCTTGCACGGGATCAGTGAAGCCACCAACCTGGAATCGTTTAGAAAGCATTTAGCAGGAATCCATGCCCCTGGATTAAATGTGATGTATGGAGATACGGACGGAAATGTCGCCTGGTGGGCAGTGGGAAAACTGTACACCATGCCGGGTGGAACCCAAACCAAATTAATTCTGGATGGGGCCTCGGGCGAGCAGGAGAAAGAAGGCTTTTTAGAATTTGATGATAACCCTCAAGCCATCAATCCGCCCTGGAACTACGTGTATTCGGCAAATAACCAGCCGGCCGAGATCGCAGGTATACAATACCCCGGGTATTATCTACCGGAAAATAGGGCAAGACGAATTGTCGATCTATTGGAGCCCAAAGATGATTGGGACAGAGAGGCAGTTAGTAAAATGATCACAGATATAACTTCACCTGTCAATCCGGGCGTAGTAACGAATCTTTCTAAATGGGTAAAAGTTCCGGACCTGGAGAATGATGAGATCCAGTTATTAGATCATTTAAGTACCTGGGATGGGACATATGATCTGGACAGCTACGAAGCTTCCATCTATCACAGGTGGATCTATTATTTCCTCCGAAATACATTTGAAGATGAAATGGGAACTGAGCTCTTTGGTCATTTCCTCAATACGCATTTACATAAAAGAGTGATAGCCCCACTCTCTGAAAAAGCCAACTCCGTTTGGTTTGATAACATCCAAACCCCGGATATCATCGAAACACAAAATGAGATCGTTCACCAGGCCTTTAAAGAGGCCATGGAATCGCTGCGCACAGATTTGGGAGGAAAAATGGAAAGCTGGACCTGGGATAAGCTGCATACGCTTGAACATAAACACCCTATGGGAGAGGTGGCATCGTTCCGAACCTTTTTCAATGTTGGCCCATTTCCGATCCACGGTACACGGGAAGTGATCAACAATATGGCTTTTACCTATTCTTCGGATGGCTACTATCCGGTTACTTCCGGGCCATCTACCCGACGGGTGATAGATTTCTCCGACATCGAGAATAGTATCAGTATTCTACCTACCGGACAATCGGGTAATCCCTTCAGTCCGCATTATAGAGATCAGGCAAAAATGTACAATGCCGGCGAATTCCGGAAGATGTTATTGAACGAAGAGGAGATCAAAGCCAACAAAAAATCCCTGCTTACATTTAAAGCAGAAAACTAAAGATTGGGTTGATTTGAAGAATTGTGACAGCTTGGTGGGTTACAAAGATTTGCCCTATCTTTCTCCTAGAAACAACCAGTCTCAGTGGGTTACAGCTACGCAGCAGCATTTCGATTAATTCGAGGATACTTCTTCATCTTTCAGAATCAGGCTTTAGCAATACTCTTCTTGGTTTTGGGAGTAATACAAGGCTCGATTTACGCCCAGGTTGATCCATCCACACCGACACAGCAAGCAATCGAAGTTGCACTACATCAGCTAGAAGATGAATCAGGCTACCAATTCATGTATCTGAGTGAATGGCTGACGGATGAAGAGGGAAATATTATGCCAGAATTGGGATCCTTAGAAACCAAATTAAACGCGCTTCTCAGCAGCACAACCCTGACCTATTATATTCTTGAAGATGAAAAGCGCGTATTTATCCTGCGTAATTCTGTGATCTACGATGAGCTCCCTGAGAATTTTTTCGGAAGACAAGGGGATAGCTTAGTTGCTCAGGCGCCTGCAACCAGGGTTAGCAGAAGTGCACCTATATTTTATTCAGATGAAATGCGGATCTCCTCCAGAGAATATCCTATTGAACGGATCGGGAAAGCAGATGCAAGTGATGGTCGTACTGAATTTTCATTAACAGGTCGTGTATATAACGGCAAGAACGGGGAGGCCATTCCGGATCTCGCGCTACGAAGCCCTAAGGGCATTCTATTGGCTGTAACGGATGCTGAGGGGCTATACAGGATGGACCTGGCTGCAGGATACAATAAAATTATTGCCTCTGCTATGGGGATCAGGAAAATGGAACGTGAGGTATTCATGTACAATGACGGCACGCTCGATCTCGCCATGGAAGAGGATATACAACAGTTGGAAGAAGTGGTAGTTCAAGCAGATGCCGAAAAGAATGTTGAGGCAGCGGTAACAGGGGGCCAACAGATCGTATCTGAAGAGTCTAAGAATATTCCCATCGTCCTGGGGGAAAGGGACATCTTACAAGTGGCTAAAGCACTGCCCGGAATTTCTTCGGCAGGAGAAGGGGCAACCGGACTAAATGTTAGGGGAGGGAAGACAGATCAAAACCTTGTCTTGTTGGATGACGCCGTGATCTATAATCCAACACATTTCTTTGGCATTTTTCAGGCCTTGAACCCTTTTACTACGCAAGGGGTTAATATTTATAAAGGCAGCATACCCGTAGAATTTGGAGGCCGACTCTCATCGGTGCTGGACATACGTTCTAAAAATGGTTCAACAGATGAAATCAAGGCTGAAGGTTCTATTGGACCGGTGACCGCAAATTTGGCAGTAGAATTACCGGTTAAAAAAGACACAGCTTCGTTGATCATTGGTGGCCGTGGAGCCTATGCTGATTGGATCCTGAGGTCGCTGGATGAAGAATCCCTGAACAATAGTGAAGCCTCTTTCTTTGATGGAATCGTCAAGTATCATCACCGAATAAATGAGTCCAATGAAATACGCAGTACGGTCTATTACAGCAGCGATAAATTTAGCATTACTTCAGATTCTCTCTACAATTATAGCAATGCACTCGTATCCTTTCGCTGGGATCAGGTGATAAGTAAAAAAACAAATGCCGCCTTATTCCTGGGTTATAGTGATTACCGCTTTGGGATAGATTTCGACAATGAATCCAATGGCGATTTCGCCCTGGATTATGGGATAAATGAAGCCCAGCTGAAGTATAAACTACAAACTGCAGTAAATCCGAAACACAGCCTATCTTATGGAATTACTGCCAAATATTATGGGGTGAATCCCGGGAGTATTGAACCCCTGAACACACAATCTAATATTGCCCTATTTGAAATAGAAAAAGAACAGGCTCTGGAAGCGGCCTTGTTTCTGGGCGACCTCTTTGAAATTTCAGATAAATGGCTTTTGGATATTGGGGCGCGCTATACTCTCTTTGGGGCCATGGGACCTAATACACAACGTTTATATGCTAACGGTCTTCCAAAAAATGAGTCGACCGCAATAGGAGAGACAACCTACGATTCGGGCGAGTTCATTGAAACCTATGGCGGTCCTGAGGCACGTTTTTCAGCACGATACTTAATTGATGATGATATTTCTGTAAAGGCAAGTGTTAATTCATCCTATCAGTTTATTCATACGCTGACCAATAACACGACGGCTTCCCCTATCGATACCTGGAAACTCTCCGACCTGAACATTAAGCCTCAAAGAGGCTATCAGGCATCGCTGGGTTTTTACAAGAACCTGAATAACAATGCGATCGAGATTAGCCTGGAAGGTTATTACAAGCGCTTGGAGGACGTGTTGGACTTTAAAACAGGAGCAGATCTGCTGCTTAATGAATTTGTAGAGACAGAAGTTTTACAAGGTGAAGGAAAGGCATATGGCGTAGAATTCTTGTTCAAAAAGAATATAGGCGACCTCAATGGCTGGCTGGCCTATACCTATTCCCGATCCTTCTATAAATTTGACAGTGAGTTTGCCGAAGAGCGCGTTAACAACGGGGAATTCTTCCCATCAAATTTTGATAAACCGCATGACGTAAGCCTTATATTAAATTACAAGTTTACCCGGCGTTATAGCGTTTCCGCGAATTTTGTCTATCAAACAGGAAGGCCGGTTACATATCCGGTAGGTACTTTTCGCTTTAACAATTCGGATTTTGTTGTTTTTAGCGATAGAAATGAGTTCAGGATCCCGGATTATTACAGATTAGACCTGGGTGTGAATATTGAAGGTAACCATCGAAAGAATAAACTCGCGCATAGTTTCTGGACCATATCCGTCTATAATGTGCTCGGAAGAAATAATCCGTATTCCGTCTTTTTTGTTACAGACAATGGCGAGGTAAAAGCTTTACAAAGCTCCATTTTCTCTATACCCGTCCCTTCAATAACCTATAATTTCAAATTCTGATGGAACAGAGGTATTCGACATATATGTTTGTAGTGATCATCGCCCTCATAGGAGTTTCCTGTCTGGAAGAAATTGACCTGGGAACATTTGGAGAGCAGAATTTTGAACCAAACCTGGTCGTGGAAGCGACACTAACAGACGAATTGAAAAAGCAAACGATTTATTTGAGTCGGAGTGACATACGAACAGACCTGGAGACAGACACCATTTACAACCCATATATCCCTTTGGGTTTAGAACCAAGGGAATCAGTCAATGTAGAACGATTTGCACAGGTAACTGTCAGGGTGAATGGAGTAACAGATATTGATTTCCAGGAAGAATCGGACGGTATTTATGTATCTAGAGTCCCTTTTGCCGTAGCCTCAGGAAGTGACTATAAAGTATTGATCCAAACGAATGACGGAGCTTCATACCAATCCGAACCTATGATATTGAACGGAAGTGCAGAGATCACAGATGTATATGCAGAACGAATGACCAATGAGTTTGGCATTGAGGGAGTCATGATCTATGTTGATGGTAGGGCTACGGGGGGAGAGCCGGAAAACTTCCGCTATACCTTTGAAGAAACGTATAAGATTATAGCACCTTTTTGGGATGATGAAGAATTCCAACTCACAAATTATGATCCCTGTGCGCTTCCTGAACCCACCTATGATCTTGAGATCGTGCTAAGGGAGATCCAGAATCAGGTATGTTACAATACGGTGGCTTCAAACACCATTATATTGAACAATACTGCAGAACGCTCCGATAATACCATCACGCGCTTTCCGGTGCATTTCATTAATCGCGATGATTTTATCATAGCGCACAGGTATAGTATTGAAGTGAGTCAGCTTGTAGAAGATCCGGATGCCTACTCTTATTATGAAGCTTTAAGCTCATTTTCCCGTAGCGGAAATTTATTCTCCCAGGTACAACCTGGGTCACTTCGGGCCAATGTATCGCGAGATGGAGATCCGGATGAATTGGTTTTAGGCTATGTAGAAGTGGCTTCTCTGACGAAACAACGAATCTATTTCAATTATGAAGATC
>Ga0224508_10003055_pt1 | contig 13959 bp, 21 predicted proteins | sample SF_Jan12_sed_USG_4_FD_170157 | JGI IMG/M metagenome (GOLD analysis project Ga0224508, IMG submission 170157) | Sediment microbial communities from San Francisco Bay, California, United States - SF_Jan12_sed_USGS_21 | ecosystem: Environmental > Aquatic > Marine > Sediment | place: USA...
AAAGATGTTTAGAATTTAACTTTCGAATTCATCATTTTAATTATTCCATCATGTTTTTCATACTCAATTTGTAAATTGCGCTCTATTCGTTTCATAGTCTCTTTTGATGTAGGATTTTTCAATTCTGATCTTTTATGTTCTTCAAGTCTCTTGATTTTTCCATCATTCACTATCTTTTCTTTATCTAGTAGGTCTAACTGAACATTACAATCCATACAGATTAATTTTCTATCTACTTCTTCATGAAATTCAACATCACATCTTTTACAAATCAAATCTAATTACAAACTCTCTGCAAGAATTATGAACTTAAGCATATTGATGAATAATTTATCAGTTCTACGCATTATTCTTATGCAAAATCCAACATCATAATACCATGATGAAAAAATCAAATAATAAAAATTCCCTAGAAGAGGCAATGTCCATTGGCCAATCCATATTTTTTCAACCTACAATGGGACAAAACACAATGGGAACTGATAATGCATGAGTCGATTTAAGATACAGTTTTTTCTTATGGAGTTGACAGCGTTGACAAGATATTTTTGATTCTTGTCTTTACTTTCATAACAAATACCTGATCTAATTGTTTTTCTGCATGAATAGATTCAACATGGTTCGTCCCTTATCTGTGATTGAATATATCATATTTGGCCCTACTGGATCTTTTTTGATAAAGTTGTATTCCACACATAAGTGCAAATAATTTAGAAATGACTTTTTCATTCTGATTTTAGATTTTGAATACAAATCCGAAAACGTCATAGGATTACCTCTAAGTTGGTATAGTAATTTCAACAGAGATAACGTGCTATAATCTCTTGTCCTTGCTTTGACTGCGTCAAGTACTTGCTCGTCTCTTTTTATTATGAAATCTTCGAATTGATCTGCCACTTCTAGTGGTACATATGTTAATCTTGCTCGTATCATACTGTATGGTACGGTACATTACTTTATTAGTCTTTAACTTTATATTTGTTGATCTCTTCCACTGGTTTTTTACATCTTTGTCTCTGTTCTGAATATGAAGATCTTGAATTTCTTCAGAATTATCTAGTTTTAGCCTTGATAATGATCCATTCTCATAAATAATGTCTTTTTTCAAAATTATTTGTGAAAAAGATAGAGGCGGTAATCAAGAGAAAAAACTTTCCCATACTTAAAACTCATCTGAATACTGTTGGTACATACATTATTGATAAGAGAAACTTGGATGATAGCCATATTTATGATAAATCAAAAGGATCCCGTGTTGGCGCTACTGGTTTAAAATCAATACCTTTGGCAAAAATTGAGACAGTAGTATCTGATAAAAATGCGAGAAGAATAGTTGAGATGATCTCCCAGAATTCTGGACTGTCATCAGATCATGGTGGAAAGATATTCGTTTCTGAAATGGAAGAGGTTGTAGATATGGATACCCTTAATGGCCAACAAGATCTTGAAATCTCTGTTGAAGGAAAACCAGAATCAAAACCACTTCCTAAACGTAGTAGGTTTGTACCTTTGCAAAAATTTACTTTACGTAAACTACAAGTAATCTATGAAGAAAATAAAGTAACTCTTCAAGGTGATTATAGAATAAAGTCTTTTAGCGACTTTGTGAATTATTGTATTATGAAGTCTCTTCCTACAATGGAAAAACAACTAAAGAATCCCATAATTATTTATGAAAAAAATTTTGGTAATTTTTAATTCTCACATAACTGGTAAAAATAAATACAATCCAATTAAGGTCATACCTACTACTGCAAGTGCTAATTTTGCAATAAAAATTTTAGATATTTTCATATAGCTAAACCGACAAGTATTGGTATGGTGATTATTCCTACTATTACTGCTACTTTGAGATAATCTTTTGACTCTAGTGGTTGCATCTTTTCTCTATGAAATAATCTACTTTTACGCAAATTCATGGTGTTTCTAGATTGTTTCTTCTCCTTCTCTACCTGTTGCTATATCTACTGCACGTAAAATCTGAGATACAAAAATTTTACCTACTCGTCCATGTTCTTTTATAATTCCTATCCCTTCGTCTTCCTGTGCGTCCGAAATAATTACCTCTAATTTGTATTTGTCATGAAATTGGGGGACAAAAATCTCACTTCCTTTTGATGCGTGAATTTCTGGACCCGGTCTTTTTCCTCTCCCTCTAACTTTAGAGACTGTAAGACCCCCGATTCCTATTTCTTTTAATCCTTCGCTAATCGCCATAACATCATTTTCGCCAAGAATAACTTCTATTTTGAGCATTTAGTTATTGTATTTTCAATTACACAAATATAATTTATGATCTTGATGACTAAATAATAATCAATTGATAATCAAATTTAGACATTGTTATTAATTCAAAATTAATTTTTTTTATCAATGGTACTTGATTCTGGAGATACTGCATGGATGCTTGTTGCAGGAAGTCTTGTGCTATTGATGATTCCTGCATTGGGTCTCTTTGAATCTGGACTTTTAAGAAAGAAAAATGCAACTTCAATTTTTATGCAGATTTTCTTTGGTTTAGCACTTTTGAGTGTAATGTGGTTTGTGTTTGGATTTAGTTTATCTTTTGGCCCTTCTACTATGGGTTTAGGTGGAAACTTGGATTGGGTATTTCTCAAAGGAGTTCCTTCTGATGCTCCATTAGAACAATATGCTCCAACAATTCCTGGTGTATTATTTGTTAAATTTCAATTAATGTTTGCAGCAATTACTCCGTTATTACTTACAGGAACTATTGCCGAAAGAATGAAATTTAGTTCCTTTATCATATTCATCTCTGCATGGTCTATGCTTATCTACTATCCACTTGTTCACTGGGTTTGGGGTGGCGGTTGGTTAGCTGAATTTGGCGTAGTTGACTTTGCAGGAGGTATTGTAATTCATACAAGTGTTGGAATGGCAGCGTTAGCAGCAGCAATAGTACTTGGTAAAAGAAGGAATTATGGTCCTGCCATAATGATTCCTCATAGCATTCCTCTTGCTGTTCTTGGTTCTTCTTTGTTATGGCTTGGATGGTTTGGCTTTAATGCGGGAAGTGCACTTGCTGCTTCTGGTGGGGTTGCAGGAAATACTGTAATTGTAACGCATATGGCTTCTTCTGTATCTGCATTAATTTGGGCTGGTCTATCTTGGGTACGAACTGGAAAGCCTTCTGTTGTGGCAACAATTAATGGTGCAATTGCCGGTCTTGCCGGAATTACTCCTGCATCTGGATTTGTAAGTGCTGAGCATGCTTTTATTATTGGTATTGCAATAGGTGTAATCTCTTATTCTGGAGTTGTTCTATTCAAAGAAAAACTAAAGATTGACGATGCACTTGATGTCAGCTCTGTTCACGGAGTTGCAGGTATAGTTGGAGCACTTGCGATTGGAATCTTTGCAAGTACTGCAATCAATCCTGGTGGCGTTGATGGATTACTCTTTGGAAATCCTGATCAGTTATGGATTCAAGCAGTAGGTATATCTGTTGCAGCTGCCATGGGCTTTGGTGGAACTTGGGTGATTTTGCAGATTATCAAACATTTGATAGGAATTAGAGTTTCACCTGAAGTAGAAGATGTCGGACTAGATATTAGCGAACATGCTGAATCTGCATATTCTGATGAAGAAGAATTTATGCTTGAAATGGATGAGTATACTGAAGATCTAAAAGACAAAGATGAAATACTACGAAGAAAGAAGTAATTTTACGGTACAAAAACATGGCTATTAATTATGATGAATTATCTCAACAAATTCTTGATTTAGACTCACAAGTTAGGTTTGCAGGTGTTGCAAACAGCAAAGGAGTGATGGTTGCAGGTGGACACAAAGAAAATGTTGAGCAAATGCTAGTTGGTGATGAAGTGGGGATGGCAATTCACTATGCAATACAAAAAGCAGAACTTTTTACCAATCTGGCTCATAAAATTGGCCGTGAAAGATCTTCAATCACAGAATATGAAAAAGTAACACTGATTAGTATTCCGATAAACTCTCAAGAATTATTTTTAGTAAGTATAGAACCCCATGCAGATTATTTGAAAATTGTTGATACTGTTCATTCAGTACTTGATTTTCAGAAAGATAACTAAATTAATCCGTGATCTTATGTCCTCAGAAAACAAAATAGAACAACAAAAATGTCAATCCATATTAGAATTACCTGAAATCCGATTTGCCGGATTTTTAGACTATATGGGAAATCTGATTCTTGGAGATTTTAAACCTGGTGTGTCTCCACTAAAAGATGATACGGAGAGGAAAAAGATGTTTGTTGAGGCAGTCTTGAGAATTAGAACTCGACAAGATTTTGATGAACGTCTTGGCCCTGTAGAATATGCAGCTGCTAGAAGAAAAAATGTTGTAACTATGACTATACCCTTTGAGAAAAACATTCTTTTCATAGCTGCCGAGCCCAGTATTGATATTGATAAAACAGCAAGAAAAATTTTAAGTTTGTTTTTATGATATAATGTGTGTTTTATTTAATTAAAATTTCATAATCTGATATTGTTTATTTGCTCTCAATTGACTTGAATGAATTTTTTAAAAGAATTGGAGTGATTATGATTGTCACTAAGATTACTAAAACTAAAGTTGTGTAAATAGAACCCGATAATATTCCACTTGCTACTCCAATACCTGCAGTGATAAAAGCCACTTCTCCCCTTGCAATCATACCATAACCTATACGAAAACCTCTTGATCTATTTTTTAATAATATTGCCGCAGGTATTCCACAACCCAATAATTTGCTTAAAATGGCCACACCTAAAATTGATAAAATAAAAATTATATTAACTTCTGAGATTTGTCGAAGATCTACATGTGCACCAATTATTGCAAAAAACAATGGCGCCACTATAATTTTTAACTCTCCTACAAATTCTCTTACTTGTCCTGCAAGTTTTGAACCTGCTAATCCCATCCCCGCTGCAAATGCCCCTACAATGGGGTTAAGACCGATGATTGATGCTATTGCTGCAAACCCAAAAGCAGAACCTATTGCTGTGCCTTGCTTGATTCCTCTTAATTCTAGAGATGTTGGTTTGGCAAGAGCAATACCATGAACAATTTTTGGAAGAATGAATACTGCACACAATAATAATAATGCCCAAAAACCAAGTGATTCTGCAGTTGTGATTAACACCGATTCTATACTTGGTAGTGAGTTTATCGTAATTATTGAAACTACTGCTGATAAAACAGCTAATCCTAAAACGTCATCTAACACTGCGGCATTAACCAAAATGTTCCCCTCTTGAGTTTTTTCTTTTCCTAATTCTTCTAACAATGTAACTGAAATTACAATACTAGTTGCACTCAAAGTTGCACCAATTAACACTGAAATTATCCAATCAAGTCCAAATGTTAGAGAAACTATGTATCCTAAAATTAATGGCATGATTAAACCAAATGTTCCTATTATTGCTGCTTTGTATCCTGCATTAAGAAGATCTTTGAATGTAAAATGAAGTCCTGCTGAAAATAATATTACAATCCCTGACATCTGCCACAATCCCGTGGTTAGATCATCTAGCTGAACAATTGGTTTGTCAAAAAATGGTATGATTCCTCCGAGAGCAAAAGGACCTAGTATCACTCCTCCAATAACAAAACCAATAATCTCAGAAAGACCATAACGTGAACACAGTCTACCTAACAACATTGAAGGAATCACAATAAATAAAATTCCAATTATAGTCGGAATTATATTGAACTCTGATATCATGTTCGATTTTTTCTCCGGTTGTTATACACAAGATAAAAAATACTACCGATCACTATTATCCCAATTCCAACTAAAATAATTTCTAATTCAAATTGTATGGCCATGTAAATGGTTACCCCGAATCCAAAAAGTGGTAGTATTGGAAATTTGTTTATGTTTAAAGGAACTTTGAATGGTCTTTCTATGTCTGGTTTTACATATCGTAATAAAATAACTGACAAATTTATCATTGCAAATGTAATGATAACTGCAAAAACCACAATATTTGCAACAACTACAATGTTTCCGACAAAAGCAAATGCAACAGATGTGGCAAAAATTCCAATTACTGCAATCCATGGGGTGCCTGTTTTCGAATGTATTTTACCTAAAACAGATGGTAATGACCCGTCTCTTGCCATTCCATATAGTATTCTTGCGCCTGCAACTAGAGTAATGAGAACAGTACTGGCAGTAGCAAAAAGTGCAATAACTGATAAGGTGACTCCTCCTTCCAATCCTAAGCCTTTTGTAGCAACATCAGCTAAAGGCGCAGATGATTGACTCAAATCTTCCCAATCTAGGACACGTACTGAAGATAATGAAACAAGAATGTAGATTATCGCTGTAATTAATATGGATAAAATTATTGCTCGTGGAAGTGTTTTTTTTGGTTTCTTTACCTCTTCTGCTACATTAGCCATGTCTTCAAATCCAATAAATGCAAAAAATATCAATACGAATGCAAGTGTAATACCTGTTATTCCATTTGGCATTTCAAAATAATCTACCGGTTCTGCATTTTCAATTGTAAATCCTAAAAAAATGATTATCCCAAGACCTGTAATAGTAACTAATGCAAAAATTGTATTCAACCAAGCAGATTGTTTTATTCCAATAAAACTGACTAGTGATAATATTCCAAGAAGTGTAATTGCAGCGATGGTAATGGGGATATCTAAAAATTGTGCAAAATAACCTCCAAATCCTAGCGCAACAGTTGCACCAACAATCATGGATGTAATGGCAGTTAACCACCCAATGATAAATCCGATAAATTCACTTTTGAATGCATTTTTTACAAAAACATATTCTGCGGCTGCTTTTGGAAATAACGCTGTAAGTTCTGCATAACTTAATCCCGCAAATGTTGCTACAATTGCCCCTAGACTAAAAGAAATCCACATAGAATTTCCGGTAAAACCTGCTGCTTCTCCAATTAAGACATAAATTCCTGCACCTAAAATCAATCCTACTCCATACATTGTAACTTGAAAAAGCCCCATGTGGCGTTTTAGTTCAGACAACTTATTTTTCTGTAAGTCGGTAATATTAGATAAGTCCCTATTATTGATATTAAAAATGATATTTTGTCAGTTTCTAGATTTTAATATTTCAAAAGTTAAAAAATAATTTTAGATTTGATATGATAATCAAACTTGAAATTAATGATCTGATTTATCTATTGCAAAATTGTCTTTACATATGTGGTAAGAAAAAAACTCACTGATGAAGAAATAGAAAAACAAAATGATCAACAAAAAATAAGATCTAGTGTATCTAGAGCTGCTCGAAGAAGTGGAAAAATCACTAAAAAAGAAGGAAAAGTTAACAAAGAAAAGGCAAAAACAAAGACTCCTAGATCACAAAAGAAAATTGCAACCGTAAAAAAATCCAGATACTAAAATCATTCTTGAAAATAAAAAACATCGTATTTTTTATGAAGCGATCTGACTAATTCTTGACATTTTCTCCAAAATTGCTTGTATTCTTGATCCGTCATGGACCTTCCATGTTCTGTGTAAAACCATCCGACAAAATCATTTTCTAATTTCCCAAAAACAAAACCCAGATGAAAATCCTCAGAAATTTTTACATTAAATTCTTGTCTAGGTTGTAACTCATTCCATCTTGCAGATAATCCTTCAAAAGAATCCTGTGTTTTTGCAAGTAAAGATTCTAAATATTCAATTGATTTCTCTTCTAGTTCCATGAAATCACTTTACAATTAGTACCGGTTTTTTAGATTTATGTAAAACATAATTTGATGTACTTCCCAAGAAAATTTCCTTTGCTGCTCCCATCCCTCTTGAACCAATTACAATAAGATCAAAGTTTTTTCTCGCTGCAATATCTACAATTCTTTTTCCATCATCTCCATATGAAACCCTGTCAAAAAATAAAATCCCTTTTTGCCCTGCTTTTAATTTAGCTTTTTTCATAATTTTCTGTGCGTGTTCTAAAAGAATTTTCTCTAAGGGCGTGATTGGTTCACTAGTTCTAGGCTTAGTAATTCCTACTACATAGAGACCAGTTATGGTGGCTTGACATTGTCTTGCCATGTGGATGGCAACATCAAGACCACGAAAAGAATTCGAAGAGCCATCTAACGGAACCAGTATTTTCTTGATTTTCATGGACATAATAAAAATATGTTAATTTTTAATTTAAACTCGATTAAGATTATCTGGAATGATTTTCATCTTTGATATTCTAGCAGACGATAAAATATCTAATTTAACATAAGAACTTTGTAAAATGGGAAATGGAAAAACTATGACTATTGCAGATGTAATGTCCAAATCTGTAATTTCTGTGGATGCATCCATAACAGTTAATGAAACTGCAAAAATGATGGAAGATGCAAAGGTTGGAGCAGTTATTGTTATGGAAAATAATACTCCTGTAGGTATTGTAACTGACAAAGATTTTGCAATCAAGATTGTTGCTCATGCATACCCTATAACAACTCCTGTAAAACAAATAATGTCGTCTCCTTTATTCTCAATAAATTCTGATGAATCAATTAGAACTGCTGCTGATTTAATGCATGATCGAGGAATAAGAAAATTGCCTGTTATTGATGATGAAAAAGTGGTTGGAATTATTACAGCTACAGATATCGTTAATTTATTGGCAGTTTGTGTGGAAGATGATGTAAGAGATATGTACTTTCACTCTGTTGTGAAAATCTTTTCTAATTACAGCCCATATAATTAAAGAATACTTTAATGAATTTATTTATTATTCATCTTTCATTCTCATGAGTATTTGATCACAGATTCTACGCATTTCTGAATCCGAACCTACACTGGAAATTTTTACAATGTCTGTAGTTGTTACTATTCCGATAATCTGTTCGTTTTCTTTAACTGGGAGTTTATGAATTCTTTTCTCTTTCATCATTTCTGAAGCTTCCCATATCGTTTCTTCGGGGTTAATTGTGATTAATGGTGATGACATTACTTCAAAAATTTCTGTAAATAATGGCCTTCCTTCGGCTGCAATCCTTGTTACAAAATCTCTTTCAGTAACAATCCCTAATGGTTTATTATTTTCTGTGACAATTACGCACCCCACATTTGATTTTTTCATGTTTTGTGCAGCTTCTTGTAATGACGTGGATTTTTCAACAGTTAATACATTTTTACTCATTACTTGATTAACAAACGTATTGTCCATGACACATTGTAATTTCTTAATTATATGAGATAAATTCTAAATTATCATGTTTGAAAATCAATTCAGATAATCATTGTAGTCTTTAAAATTTGATATGTATTGTTTTAGAGCATGAAAATAAAAACTAAAAAAATTCTTATTCCTTTAGATGGTTCAAAAAACTCAATTCGTGGTTTAGATATGGCTATACATATTGCAAGACAATCTCATGGAACACTTGTTGCTTTGGCAGTAAAATCTGTTCCTGGAATATATGCAATTCATCCTCTTGGGTTTTTAGATTTCAATTCAATGTCTGAGGTCAAAAAATTCCTCAATGAAGCAAAGGTTCGTGCTGCAAAAAGTGGAATTCAATTAACTACAAAAGCACTTTCAGGTGATCCTGGATATGATATTGCGAGATTTGCGAATAATAGGAAAAATGGAATTGACATGGTTGTAATTGGTGCTCGTGGAAGAAGTTCTGCAAAGGAGATTTTCTTGGGAAGTGTTTCAAATTATGTTTTACATAAATCCAAGAAACCTGTTTTGGTTGTAAAATAAAATTATTCTGCCAAGGTCTTTACAATATCTGATTTTGTAATTATTCCTACTAATTTTGATTTTTTGACGACTGGCAGGCCGCTTATATTGTGTTTGATCATAAGAGTTATGGCAACTTTGACATCCTTCTCCATCTCAATTGTAATTGGATTTGATGTCATTATGTCTGTGGCATGAAATGGAAATAGGTAACTCATCTGATTTGAATGGCTCTCTTCTAACCCTTTCTTGAATTTATATTCTTGAATTTCTTTAGGATCTGCTGATTCTGCAATCCATTGTGGAATCTTTGCAGGCACAAAATCTCTGAATGTGATTATTCCCACTGGTCTTTGATTTCTTTTTATGATTACTCTTGATATCCCATATCTTATCAACAAACTCTCTACATGTAATATTGGATCACTTGGTGCAGCAGTAATTATTTTTTTTTCCATTATTTTTGAAACCTGGATTGGCATTGATTCTTTTGTAAGAAAAACAGTTGCCAGATCCGTTTTGGTGACAATTCCTTCTAAAATCCCCTTTTCATCTAGAATGATTACTAGACTAATTCTGTGTTTTTTCATCATTTTTGCACAATCTTGAACAGAACTATCTCTAGTTAATGTGAATAATATTTTGGGTTTGAATTCTTTTGCCTTTACAGATTTTATCGGCTTTGCTCCTAATTCGTAAATTTTTTTTGCAATGTCTTTTTCAGTAATTACGCCAACTGCCTTTTTTTTGTCTATGATTATTACTCGTTTAACTTTATTCTCTAGTAAAATTTCCCTTGTTTTTGTAAGCGTTGTATTGGGACTTACTGTTATCGGCTTTGAAACTAGATTATCTAATTTTAAATTTTTTATATCCACTAATGTTCTATTTGATTATTTGTTAAATATGTCCTCAACAATATCATCATTGAAAATCATGTTTGGTAATTGTTATATTGACTATTAATTCAGGTTTTTGTGTATTAGACATGACTGACAATGTTCCTTTGTATGTGATTGGTTTACCTGAAGATGATTCTGCCAAGGAACTTCTTGCATCAAAATTTGGTGCTGCACTGGAAAAAGTACAACAAATATTGCCTGATATCATTGAATCAAAAATTGCAGTAAAATCTCAAAATACTGAGGGAACAAGAACCCACTATGATGTAACGGCTACTGTTAGAACTTCAAAAAATCAACTCCTCTATACTGATTCAGGTTGGGATATCTTAAAAATTGCAGATGAATTATGTAGAAAACTTGAAGGTGAATTATCTAAACATGATGATAAACGTCAAAGAGATAGTATTCGCAAAAAGGAGAGTACATAATGCTTTTTGAAAATATCCTTGTTCCATTTGATCTATCTAATCAATCCACTAGGGCTTTTAAAGTGGCGTTAGATATTGCAAAGAAATACAATTCAAAAATTACCCTTCTTACGTGTCTTGAAGGTGATGCCTGGCATCACAAATACTATGATGCAAGAGCTGACTTTGAATTAATAAAAAAACAAAGAAAAGTTACAAAAACACATCTTGAAAAATTAGAGTTACTTGCCGAGAAAAATAATGTTTCAATCAAATCTCAAATATTAACATCAAAATCAGTTGTTAACGATATTGTAAATTTTGCAAAATCTCGAAAATATGATTTTATTGTAATTGGTTCTCATGGTAGAACTGGTTTTGATAAATTACTTTTGGGAAGTGTTGCAAATGGCGTTTCTCAAAAGGCAAAATGCCCTATTCTTATTGTAAAATAAGTATCCTGGTGGTACATTGATTTCAATAATAGGTAGTGGCCGTGTTGGTACCTCTATCGCATTTCTTTGTGTATCTAACGCACTAGATGATGTATTATTGCTTAATCGTACAAAGGATAAGGCAATTGGCGAATCGTTGGATATTGCAAATGCTATTCCTTCGACTTCAAAATTTTCTATTCGTGGAACTGATGATTATTCTAAATTATCTGGTTCTGATGTTGTTGTTATTGCTGCAAGTACTGGAATCTACCAAAAAGACAGAACTGAAAATATACATTCACAAGTAAAAATGATAAAAGAAATTGCAAAAAAAATTAAATGTTATTGCCCTTCTGCAATAATTCTTTTAATTTCCAATCCTCTTGATGTTTTAACTTATTTTTTTCAAAGAGAAACTACATTACCTAGATTTAAAATAATTGGTGTTGCCTCTAGTCTTGATACTAGCAGATTTCGTTATTTAATATCTAAAAAATTCAACATCCCTCAATCATTAATCTCTAATGCATTGGTTCTTGGAGAACATGGGGATTCTATGACTCCTATATTTTCTGGTGTCTCAGTTGACAAAAACCCTCTTCTTTCTATGGTTGGAGATGATGAAATATTTTCATTGACCCGTAGTGTTAGAAATTATTGGAAAAAACTAAGAGATTATAAGAGCAGATCTCAGTTTGGTATTGCTAAAAATACATATGATGTACTTGATGCCATTATGCATTCAAAAGAACTATCTATCCCTGCATCTGTGGTTCTTGAAGGTGAATATGGCGAACATGATGTTGCAATGGGTGTTCCAGTAAAAATTAATCAACATGGAATTTTTGAAATACAGAAAATAAAACTTAATCAATTTGAAACGGATATGTTACAAAATTCTTCTAAAAAAATTCGTGGTTACATTATTTCTCAAATTTGATTCATTTGTCTCCTTTTTACCTGTTATATTAAGAGAGTGTGTGAATTATGTGGGCAGGTTCGATTTAATTTTGTCAAAAAAGAATTCCTCTAAATATTATTGATCGATAAGATTCTTGACTTAGATCGACACGATTACAAATGATTATGTTAAAATCTTCTCTTTACTGATAGTGAACCTTGGTTGATTGTAAAGAAGGTTATGTTCATAGTTTTACTTGGTTTGCTGTACAAAACAAACGAATGTGTATCCATTGCCACTTGGAAGAATCTATTTGACTGGCAAAATCATGCCTAAACTGACACTTCATAACTAAATGTAATTCTTCTTGCTATGATTGTAAAATTATAGTGAATCATTTCCTTTAAACACCCAAAACTCAAAACTCCTTTGTGGAAATAGCAATAAGCGCAATACTGACTGTAGTTGGATTGGCAATGCTGTGTTTTGGAGGAAATTGGTTAGTCAGTGGAGGTGTTGCTATTGCAAAAAAATTCCGTATAAGCAATCTTGTAATTGGAATGACTATTGTAGCATATGGTACTTCAACTCCAGAACTTGCTGCTAGCATTGCTGCTGCTGGAGAACACAGTGCAATTATTCTAGGGAATATTGTTGGCAGCAATATTGCTAATGTTGGAATGGTTATTGGAGCAGCTGCAATATTTGTTCCTCTTGCAGTACGTAAATCTGTTTTACGAAAAGAAATTCCAATAATGCTGGGAGTTTCCTTTTTACTTGTTTTGATTTCAATTGACGGGGAGCTTTCTCATTATGATGGAATACTGCTACTTGTCGGATTAGGAGTATTTGGATTTTACACATACAAAGATGCAATGAAACAAAGAAAAAAAGACAATGTAGATGTTGAACAAAGTAAAAATAACATATATCTAAAATCTGTAGGACTAATTGGAATAGGAATAGTACTTTTGTATGTTGGTGCATTTCTTACAGTTGAAAATGCTGTCATCTTGGCAAAAGAATTTGGATTGTCGGAAAAAATTATTGGATTGACAGTTATTGCTGTTGGAACTTCTCTTCCAGAATTGATTACATCTATAATTGCAATTAGAAAAGGACATGCTGACATTGGTATTGGTAATATCATTGGAAGTAACATCTATAATATTTTGATGATTATGGGGGTTGGAGCCACTCTTGGAGGTGTGATGATTGCCTCTGATGTTTATGTAGATTATGCTATAATGATTATCTTTAGTCTTTCATTGTTGATAGCACTCAAAACTAGAGTTATCAATAGAGTCATGGGTCTTTGCTTGACTATTGGTTATGTGGCGTATCTGATAGTTACTTTCTTCAAATAATTTGTGCCTAAATTCTGCATTAAATAGTATTTACTGTAACATTTTCAACTCTGATTGATGGTGTAATTGATGGCAGTGATGCCCATTGGATGACGTTTTTTTGATTATTCCCAATCGCTGAAATATTTTTTAGCATTGTTGAAAGGTTGTGGACTATTCGTACTGATTTTCCAGATTTCTTAATTTCTCCATTCTCAATAATTTGTATTCCACTTCTTGCAGTACATGAAAAATCCCCTTTGATTGGATTTACTGCAAGAAGTGGA
>Ga0224508_10003056_pt1 | contig 13958 bp, 7 predicted proteins | sample SF_Jan12_sed_USG_4_FD_170157 | JGI IMG/M metagenome (GOLD analysis project Ga0224508, IMG submission 170157) | Sediment microbial communities from San Francisco Bay, California, United States - SF_Jan12_sed_USGS_21 | ecosystem: Environmental > Aquatic > Marine > Sediment | place: USA: California...
TTCCCTCTGCGGGTGTCAAGACCAGCTCCTCAGGCGGACGCACCCACCTGAGCGCCACAGTACCAGCGACTCGCGGCGTGCAGATCTCCTGGCGGGCACCGTCGCTACAGAGCCATACGATCAGCCGCGCCAATTACTCGGGCAAGCTCTCGGGAGATGCAATCCACTGGAGCGCAGAGCTCTCCGTCGAGCTCGCGAGCAACGACACTGTCACGCTCGAGCTGTTGCCTCGGAGCGTCACGCTGAACGACATTGAGGTGGACGGTGCGAAGGCCGCCATCCTCGTAGAGGGTCAGAGCTTTGCGACTCGCGTCAAGGGACGCGGAGCCCATACCCTCACGATGCAGTTCCAGGTTCCGGTGCAGCGCGGAGATGGTCCGCCTCAGGTTGCGCTCCAGATCCCTGAGATTCCCGTCTCGCGCTTCGAGCTCTCGCTCCCGGGTCGCAAGGAGGTGAGCGTTTCCCCTGCTTCGGACGTCGCCCACAAGAGTGGAGAGAAGGCGACGGTTGCGAACTTCCACGTGCCCATGACGCGTCACGTTCAAGTCTCCTGGACCGAAGCCATCCCTGAGGACCTGCGCACGGAGACCCGGGCGAATGCGAGCCTATACCACGCCGTCCACGCCGAGGAGGGTGTGCTCTTCGTCGACGCCACCGTGGTCGTCGATGTGACCCGCGGCGAGCTCAGCACGATCGAGCTCGAACTCCCGGCGAACGTGCAGATGAACCGGATTCATTCGGACGCCGGCGGCATCTCGGACTGGCGTGTGTCGCCGAACCCGAGCAACAAGACCCAGACCGCCACGGTCTTCCTCGGCCATGGCCTCACTGGAGAGATGAGCTTCCGCGTTCACTATGACCGTTCGCTGGGCGCGACGGAGGCCGATGCGCCCATCGAGATCCCGCTCCTGCATGCGAAGGATGTACACCGCCAGCGCGGGATGGTGGCGCTACTCGCCACCAAAGAGATCGCGCTGACACCCGCCGAAGACGGCAATCTCACCCGCGTCGGCGAGAATCAACTTCCAGTGTTCTTTCGCCAGACCATAGAGCGCACGATCGCGCACACCTTCAAGTACACCGAGTCGGCCCCCACACTGGTGGCCAAGACCGCCACACCCGACCGTGTGCTCGCCAAGTTCGACGCACAGGTGAATACGCTGATCTCGCTCACCGACGTCACAATGAAGGGCGCCGCCAGCGTCAACATCAACGTCAAGTCCGGCAAGCTGAACGAGTTGCAGCTCAAGCTCCCCACTGGCGTCAATCTCTTGAACCTGACCGCTCCCTCGCTGCGCAGTCACCGCGCGAGTACCGAGCAGGAAGGTGTCGTCGATGTCGAGTTCACCCAGGACATGGAGGGGCAGTTCCGCGTAGAGGTCGCGTATGAACGGATCACCGCCGACTCGGAACCCGAAGTTTCGGTGCCCACGCTGTCGGTACCGGGAGCCGAGGTCGAACAGGGACGCATCGCCGTTGAAGCATTGGCCGCGGTGGAAGTCCAGGTGGCGTCCGCGGATCACCTCTCGACCCTCGATCCCAGCGAACTGCCGCAACAGCTGATTCTCAAGACCACGAACCCGATCCTGCTTGGCTACAAGTACGTCCACACCGATCAGCCCTACGATCTGAAGCTCCGGATGACGCGTCACGAAGAGGTGGACGTGCAGACCGCGGCCATCGACGAGGCGCACTACCGCACCCTCTTCACTCGAGATGGTCTCGCGGTGACGACCGCGAGCCTCCGCGTGCGCAACAGCCGCAAGCAGTTCCTGCGCGTTCGGCTGCCCAAGGGCGCAGAGCTCTGGTCCGCGTCGGTGGACGGTTCACCGGAGAAACCCGCAATCTCGAGCCATGGAAGTGGGAACGGGGCAGCGGAGGGTCCTCCGGAGATCCTCATCAAGGTCATCAACTCCGTCGCGGGCTTCCCCGTCGATCTGATCTACGCGACGCCCGTCAATGAGATGGGTCGCTTCGGTCGGGTCAGCGCCCAACTCCCGCGCCCGGACATGGTCGTGACACGCTCCCACTGGGACCTCTACCTGCCCGCCCAGTACCGCTACGGAACGCCCACCAGCAACATGGACCTCATGGTCGATGGTGCGACGGTCACCCGAGACCAGCTCCACGCCGAGATGGCAGCTGCAAGCCGCACGAACACAACGGCTCAGCTCGCACCGCTCCACATTGAGGTGCCGACTTCGGGAATGCACTTCAGCTTCGAGAAGCTCTACGCCAACCAGTCCGACGAGGATGCCTCCTTCTCCATGCCCTACACGTCGCGCTTCGGCGCAACGCTGGGCCAGAGTGTCGCGCTGCTCGGTACCGCCCTGTTTTGGGCGGGCCTCGCCATCGCGTTCCGCAAGAAGGGCCCGCTCGACACCCGTCAGGCCCTGGGGCTCGCCGGCTTCGGCGCGCTCCTGCTGCTCTTGCCCGTGACCTACCTTCAGACGAGTGCGATGCCGCCGCTCGTTCTCTCGGTGATCATCGCCATGGGAGGCGCGGCCTTCTACGGTCGCGACTGGCTCGAGCGTACAACGGAGGACGCCACGCTCGAAGCGTAAGGCGAACGCTGCAGGTCTTCGCATTGAAGGGACCCGGCATCCCCTGTTGGGGGACACCGGGTCCCTGGCGGTCACTCCTTCGAGAGATCTCGAAGCTTCACGAGGTCATTCAGCACACCGTCGAGGCCGCCGTAGACGGTGAGCTTGTCAATCCGCTCGGTGACCTTCTCGAGTGCCTCGAGCTCCTTGAGTCGCAGCAGCGTTGGGCTGCGCTCGAGCATGCGGGCGGTGTTGTGGAGCGATCGCGTTGCGGCGGTCTCCTCTCGACGACGGATCAGGTTGGCCTGGGCCTGCTTCTCCGCCTCCACCACCTGGTTGAGCAGGGTCTTCATCTCGCCCGGGAGGATGATGTCCTTCACACCCACACTGGCGAGACGCAGGCCGTACTCTTCGAGTCGCGCGGCCACCTGCTCGCGGATCTCCCGGCCGAGCTCCTCCTTGCTCGCGAGGATCTCGTCCAGGCTTCGGCCACCCACCATCTCGCGCAGCGCCAGCTGCAGCTCCTTGTAGAGGAAGTCACCGAAGTCGCTGAGAGCCGTAAAGGCCTTCACCGCATCCATCACGCGGTACATGGCCGAGAGGTTCAGCCGTAGGCTGACCTTGTCCTTCGAGAGGATCTCCTGGCCACTCACCTCGAGGGTCTGCAGACGCGTATCGACCTGGCGCACCGCCAGGCTACGACCCCACTTCCAGAACGCGTGCGCGCCGGGAGCGAGCTCTCGCTCGAGCTTGCCGTTGACGAGCAGCAGACCCACGTGGTTGTCGAGCACCTGGGCGTGCTCGATCGGCGCGTTGCGCTGGCCGCTCTGGCGCAGCGTCAGCAGCAGCTCCTCGGGGACCGCGAAGTCCTCTCGGATGTCGAGCACATCGACGCGAACGTCGTGGACGAGCTTCCAGTACAGCTTGCGGGTGGCCGGCGCGAGCACGTCGATGAGCTTGCCGTCCACGTACACCACACCCACCTCGAGATCGCCCAGTTCGATGAGCTGCAGGTACTCGGCGAGCTCCGGGTGGTTCTTCACCAGGAACTCGTCGAGAACGTGCTCGAAGACCGGGTTCGTGAGGTCGTAGACGTCCACCCACAGACGACCTCGCAGGTTCAACGTCCGCAGCACGCCGGGCTCGATCACCCGAACGAAGTTGTCGCGATCGAAGAGCAGCGCACGCTGGTGCTCTGCCACCTCCACCTTCAGAACCGGCTTCCAGATCTTCATTTCAGCTACCTCTGTCGCAATCGGGACACGGTGCGTGCCCGAAGAATTCATCGAGTTGGGAGGCTCCCCACACCGGGGCTGCGGGCATTGAGGCGGACCCAAGGTCGGCCCCAATCGAGTGTGTGCGCGCCGGATGAACCGTTCTCAGACGGGAGGAGACTGAGCCAGAGGATCCGTGCGGCTGCACGGCTTCGGGCGGAGTCGACCCCGTCACATCTCGACCGACCAGGCGCGTCTCAGTGACTCGGGCTCTAGCGGCCCCCGTGCTGCTCATCCTCGAAGCGTTCGACTCTTGCGCCTTGCGGCGCCGTCATCGCTCGCTCCGAGAGACTCGCCGGGGAGCCTCCCTGTTGTTGTTCTCTTCCATTGAGGGCCGTAATCCCGGCCATGGTGGGGAGTCGAACCCCGCCCTTGCGGGCATACCAGTGTTGGAGCCGGATTCGAACCGGCGACCGACGGATTATCAGTCCGTTGCTCTATCCTTCTGAGCTATCCATGTGGGTAGGTTGGCCACATCACAGGTACACACGGGGACGATCTCAGTCCCTGGTGCCAGGCCGGCGTCAGAACCGGCTCCGCAAGTGATGAAGTCATGCTGACCCTGTTTCCATCGCTTCCACGAGAAGCGATTGGATTCTTGTTATTCGTTCAAAAATGGTTGAGACGGTGGGGGTTGAACCCACAACCTTCCGGGTAAGAGCCGGCTGCTCTCCCAATTGAGCTACGTCTCATCAGAATGGGGCGATCGACGGGACTTGAACCCGAACCCCCGCGTTCACAGCGCGGTACTCTTTCCAGTTGAGCTACGACCGCCATATGTTTGGTTGAATGGGTGGGGGTCAGGGACTCGCGAGCGGGCGAAGCCCGCGATGCGCATCGCGACGCGAAGCGTCGCTCGCGAACCCTGAACCGTCTGGCTCAAAACCAGCTGCGCTGCCAATTGCGCCAACCCCCAGCATCTGGAGCCTCGAGAGGGATTCGAACCCACAATCCAGGATTTGCAATCCCGTGCCTTGCCGTTTGGCTACCGAGGCGAGTATTGGAGCGCGCAGTGGGCTTTGAACCCACGACCTTCGCGTTGGCGACGCGACGCTCTTCCAGCTGAGCTATGCGCGCTGATGTTGGAACCGCCGGAGGGAATCAAACCCCCACCCACCGCGTTCGAAGCGCGGGACTCTGTTCGTTGAGCTACGGCGGCAAGCTTGTGTATCTCTGTGGATCTCCTGATGAGTTGGTTGGCGTGGAGGGACTCGCACCCTCGCACGACTGCTTAAAAGGCAGCTGCTCTGCTGCTGAGCTACACGCCAGCAAAACTGTGAAACTGGTGGGCGAGGAGGGCCTTGCACCCCCGACCTCCGGCGTATCAGACCGGCGCTCTTACCGCTGAGCTACTCGCCTTGAAATGGTGTCCACGGCGGGAGTCGAACCCGCACTACCAGGTTGAGGGCCTAGGGTCCTTCCTTTAGACGACGTGGACTGGTAGCGGAGGTGGGATTCGAACCCACTTTCCTCGGCTTATGAGACCGAGTGGACTCCAAGTCTCTCCGCTGCTCTATATGGCGGAAGGGAAAGGGATCGAACCTCTGCACCTCTTCCGAGGTGGCATCGGGTTAGCAACCCGCCGCATTGCCGCTCTGCCACCCTTCCGTATGTTGGTCGCGCAGGCTGGAGTTGAACCAGCGCCTTCCGGGCTTCAACCGGATGCTCTACCGACTGAGCTACCGCGCGTTTGTCTGGAGCCGACACGAGGACTTGCACCCCGCTCACCTGATTACGAAACAGGCGCTCTGCTCGATGAGCTATGTCGGCGTGGCTCCGCGGGCAGGCTTCGAACCTGCAAACCCTTGCGGGCGCCGGCTTAACAGGCCGGTGTGGCTGCCAATTTCACCACCGCGGAACATCTGAACTGGCGGAGGGCCAGGGATTCGCGCTGCGGAGAAGCCGCAGACCGCGGAGCATCGTCGCGGGGCCGAGCTCCACGACAACGGAGCGAACCCCAACTCACCCTTCGGTGAGACCTCTGACTCTCGACTGGTGCTATTGCCATTTCAGCCAGCCCTCCGTTGTCTCTTGAACTCTCCTTTGCTGTTTCGATGGAGCCGTCGGGAGGACTTGAACCTCCGCGCCTGCCTTCGCACGGCAGTGCTCTTCCACTGAGCTACGACGACTGACGTTGGTACCGAGGGCGGGAGTCGCGAGCGGGCTTCGCCCGCGATGCGCATCGCGACCCGAAGGGTCGCTCGCGAACCCACACTGGCCGGTTTCTAAACCGGTGCCTCTGCCCATTGGGCTACCCCGGCGAAATGGTCAGGGAGGTTGGATTTGAACCAACGACCGCTCGCTTCCGAAGCGAGAGCTCTGCCAAACTGAGCTACACCCTGATGGTTGGCGCCGCATGCGGGAATCGAACCCGCGGCCTACCGCTCGACAGGCGGTTGCTCTTCCGCTGAGCTAATGCGACTTGATATGGTGGAAGCGGTGAGATGCACCTTTCCTGTTTGAGAACACACGTCTCTTGTCCGACTTCGCCGTGGCGAAGTTCCGAAAGCGTCAATCTCTCGACCGCAGTGCCGTTGGCGCTAGCGGATCCCCAGAACTAGAAAAGCCTCCTTGGGCGCCGATTCCGGCGCTCAGGAGGCTCTAGGAGCTCCAGCGGGAATCAGGCGCGGATTGCTACGGGGAATCCGCCTTCGGCGACACGGGAATAAGCGCGAAAAAATTCGGCTTACATTCCAGGGCGCGCTCGATCGCGATACTTCGCATACCAGACCGACAAGACCAGTCCGAGCGCACACCACCCACGACCAGCGCGTCAGCGCCGGCGGGTATCTCTGTATGTGAACGGTGAGAGGTCACGGAACCGGTACTCCTTCTCGAGCAATCGGTAACGTACCGACGCTTCGAGAGCTGTCAATGAGAGGTGTTGTCTCCTCATCGAGAAAAGTGACGACAACTTGATGAGATTCTTTTGCTCGGCGTTCGGTTCCATCTTTATTCCCCCGAGAAGCGCAGCGTCGCGCCGTCCTCAGAATCTTGGACCGCGATGCGCCCAGGCAAGAAACGCTCGATGACTTCGATGTTTGTCCGCGAATGCTGCGAGAGCGGCAGCGTCCGAAAGACCCCCTCCCCCGCGATCGCCAGGGGAACCATCAGCTGATCCGCGAGCCGGATGCCCACGGGCGCACGCCCGTCCAAATAGCGCTGCATCTCTCCGACCGCGCGACGCGCGACGACGTCGGCCTTCGTGCCCTTCTCTCCGAACCCCGCACAGATCTCACGCCCGGTTGCGTGCTCGACCTCGAGCAGCATCAGGTTCCCCGGGCCCGCTGAATTCAGCACTTGCGCGACTTCGCACTCGCTCTCATCCCAATCGAGACGCTCCCTCACCACAGAGAGCTCCCGCTTTGCAATCTCGCCTGGCAGGTGTGCGACGAAGGCCTGGGCTCGACGTGCAACGAGATCCCCGCGCTCCATCAGCTCGACACCCTTCAGCTCGCGACAGGCTTCGATCTCCGCCGTGAACCGCCCGCCCCCCGCCGGATAGAACCCCATCCGAGCCAAGTCGACGCGAACGCAGGCTCCCATGCTGGAGAGCACCGGTAGATACACGCGCTCCAAGAAGTCGAAGGGCGGCGCGAAGGGGTTGTGAGTCCCACCCTCGAGCGTCAGCCGGGCCTCCTGGCCCGCCGCCAGCAGCGCGGGCAGCACCGTCTGCAGAACCAGACACGCGCTGCCCGCGCTTCCAACCGAGAACGTGTACTCGCCACCCCGGACTGAACCGGGCCGTACCGTGAGAGACGTCGAGCCCAACGCCGCACCCTCCACCTCGGCGCCAATCGCCTCGACGGCCTTCACCGCAGCCAGGTGCTGGCGCAGCAGCCCGGGCTTTCCGCGCTTCGCTCGGATGTTCTCGATCCGCAGCGGCGTTCCCGTGACGAGTGAGAGCGTCAGCGACGTGCGGAGGATCTGACCTCCGCCCTCTCCTGTAGAACCATCAATGATCAACATCTCGCACCTCAACCCTTGACGCATACCACCTGGCGCAGCGTGTGGACGACATCCACGAGATCCGACTGCGCCGCCATCACGGAATCGATCGACTTGTAGGCACCCGGCGTCTCATCCAGGACCGCGCCGTCCTTGCGGCACTCGATGCCCTCCGTCGCAAGGGCGTGATCCTCGAGCGTGAAGGTTCGCAGCGCCTTCCCCCGCGACATCGCGCGGCCCGCGCCGTGACTGCAGCTGTGGAAGCTCTCCGCGTTGCCCTTTCCGCGCACGATGTAGGACCGCGCGCCCATGCTGCCCGGAATGATGCCCAGCTCGCCCTGGCGCGCGCGCACGGCACCCTTTCGCGTGACGAGCACGTTCTTCCCGTAGTGGTGCTCGCGCGAGACGTAGTTGTGGTGACAGTTGACTGCTTCGAGAGTGGCGTCGAAGGCGGGAAAGCTCTCGCAGCCCCGCACGGCACCAATCACAGCCTGCATCATGATCTCTCGGTTCCGGAGCGCAAAGCCCTGAGCCCACTCCACCGCTTCGACATAGTCCGCAAAGTGCTCCGTGCCCTCGGGCAGGTACGCGAGATCTGCGTCCGGCAGGTTGATCTGCCAAGTCCGCATGTCCTCCCGAGCGAGTTCGATGAAGTAACGGCCGATCTTGTTCCCCACACCGCGCGAGCCGCTGTGGAGCATGAACCAGACGCCGCCTTGCTCGTCGAGACACACCTCGATGAAGTGGTTGCCGGTTCCGAGCGTTCCGAGATGAGTTTCCTGGTTGCTCTTTCGAATCGCCGGGTGCTTCTCGCAGATCTGCTCGAAGCCCGCCGCGAGCTGTCCCCAGCCCGCCTCGACGTGCGCCGGAGTCCGACCCCAAGCACCTCGATCCCGACGATTTCCCCTTCCCCCAGTTCGACCGTGAGGTACAGCCTTCTCGATGGCACTCCGCACCTCCTTCAGATTGTCCGGCAGATCACTGGCGCGCAGACTGGTCCGCACCGCCATCATCCCGCAACCGATGTCCACTCCGACCGCCGCGGGAATTACCGCGGCAACCGTCGGAATCACACTCCCGATGGTCGCGCCAAGACCCCAGTGAACGTCGGGCATGGCCGCGACCCAGCGGTGGACGAAGGGCAGACTCGCAACGTTGCGGAGCTGCTCCCGCGCTTCGTCCTCAAAGGGGACCCCGCGCGTCCAGCTCTTCACCGGCACACCGCCCTCGACATGCATCACTTCGTAACCGTCGCTGCGCGGATCGCTCATCGGAGTCTCCTGGTAGGGGGTGACCGCTGCTCGTTCGAGCGCCGGGGATGCGAGGAGTGCATCCCCGGCGGCTCCGCTGCTCTTGTGTTCGTTTTCTCGCTTCACGGGGGATTCGTATAGCGAGAGACGTGCCAACTCGAATCTCTCTTCCCTATGGATCCGAAAAATCATGTATTTTCAAATAATTAGGAAAGGATCTGCGCATCTGCCTGGGTAGTGATCTTCAAGCAAGTGGTCCAAATAACGATACTATGAGCTAGTAATTTATCCGAATAGAGAATCATGAAGACGGTCACCATCGGATTTCTGGGCACCCAGCTCGACATGGGAAAGGGCCCCGATCGCTGGGAGCGCTGGCGCCCCACCGTCGATCTGTGCCGCCACGAAGACCTGGTCGTGGACCGTCTCGACCTGCTCTTCGCGAAGCGCTTCCGATCACTCGCCGAACAGGTCACGGAAGACATCGCGAGCATCTCGCCCGAGACCGAGGTCGTCTTCCACGACCTTGCCTTTCGAGATCCCTGGGATTTCGAGGAGGTCTACAGCGGACTCCACGACTTCGCCCGTGCGTACCCCTTCGATGTGGAGCAAGAGCAGTACCTGGCCCACATCACGACCGGCACTCACGTGGCCCAGATCTGTCTCTTTCTCCTGACCGAGTCCCACCATTTCCCGGGCCGCCTGCTCCAGACCTCACCGCCGCCGCGGCAGGGACGCAAGGGGCCGGGGCGCTACTCGATCATCGACCTCGATCTCTCTCGCTACGACCGCTTGGCTTCGCGCTTCCAACTCGAGCGCGCCGAGGATCTCTCCTTCCTCAAGTCCGGCATCGAGACGCGCAACCCGCCCTTCAACGCTCTGATCGAACGCATCGAGCGCGTCGCGATCGCGTCGACCGCACCCATTCTTCTCACCGGTCCCACGGGCGCCGGCAAGTCCCAGCTCGCGCGGCGCATCTACGATCTGAAGTTGCGCAGACGGCAGGTCACGGGTCCCTTTGTCGAGGTGAACTGCGCCACGCTCCGAGGAGACCAGGCCATGTCGGCCCTGTTCGGACACGTCAAAGGCGCGTTCACCGGTGCCGCGCGAGACCGCCCGGGGCTGCTTCGATCGGCCAACGAGGGCGTGCTCTTTCTCGACGAAATCGGCGAGCTCGGCAGCGACGAGCAAGCCATGCTCCTGCGCGCGATCGAGGAAGGGCGCTTCCTACCGGTGGGGACCGACGAAGAAACTCAGAGCGACTTTCAGCTGATCGCGGGCACCAACCGGAATCTGGCCGACGCCGTTGCACGGGGCGCCTTCCGCGAGGATCTACTCGCTCGGGTCGATCTGTGGACCTTCACACTGCCCGGGCTGCGAGAACGCCGTGAGGACATCGAACCCAACCTCGAGTACGAGCTCGAGCGCTGGGCGGAACAAACGGGACAGCGCGTTTCGTTCAACAAGGAGGCGAGGACACAGTTTCTAGCGTTCGCGATCAGTCCTGAAGCGGCGTGGCGTGGCAACTTTCGAGACTTCAATGCCGCCATTGTCCGCATGGCGACCCTCGCAGACGGCGGTCGCATCAACCAGCGCTTGGTCGTCGAAGAAATCGATCGGCTGCGCAGTGTGTGGCACCAGAGCGAGAGAGATCCTGCGATAGCGCTGTTGGAAGAGCGCCTGGGTTCCGAGTCAGCCCAGAAACTCGATCGCTTTGACCGTGTTCAACTCGCCTACGTGCTCCGCACCTGCCTCGAGTGCAAGACACTCTCGGAGGCTGGCCGGATGCTCTACAACGTCTCACGAACGCGGCGGAGTAAGACCAACGATGCGGATCGGCTGCGCAAGTATCTCGACCGCTTCGGCCTGGACTGGGCGCAGATTCGGGGGTGATGCCTGCGGGTGGACGGCAGAGGGTCACGATTCAAGCTGGGACCTCAACCTCGAGATCGGGAGAAAGCAGACGCCAGCCGCGCCGGAGTGCTCGCAGAGCTGTTCGACGACGCCCCTCTTCGACAGAGCGCGTTGCCAGTGAAACAGGTGGGAGACACACCGACAATCGGATGCGCCGAAGCGCTGCCACGGAAGCGTGGCGAACGGCAGACCGGCGAAGACCTCCGCCCATTGGTGTTCGGTCTCCCGAGGCCCTGTTCCCATCCAGGCCCCGTGCAGCGCAAGTGCCGGCCGTAGGTAGTCGAGATGCCAACGAGGCCGCACGATCGGCCGCAGATGGTGCCGGAGCCGACCCGCAAGACCGCCCGACCCGAACGCGCTTCCGACGTAGACCACCCAGCCGGGAGACAGCGCGACCTCGCCCAATGCACCGACGCGGATCAGCGCAGACCTCGCTCGGAAGAGCAAGGCATAGGTTCCCGGTGTGCGGAGGCCAGCTGTCTCAGTGTGCGGAACGCAGCGCTTCACGTGATTGCGCCTCCCAGCGAGTATCGCCCAGCCGATGCGCCGCGCGCTGCTGCTCGCAATACGACTTGAGCCGAGCGTCACCTTCCTGGAGAATGAACCGAACTCGGCGAGGTCCCCTCCATGCGAACCGATCTCTGTGATCTCTTTGGCATCGACGTCCCCATCTTCGCCTTCAGCCACTGTCGCGACGTGGTCGCGGCCGTCAGCAATGCGGGTGGTTTTGGCGTGTTGGGGGCGCTCGCCTTCTCACCCGAGCAGCTCGAGATCGAGTGCCGCTGGATCGACGAACGCACCGGAAACAAGCCCTACGGCGTCGATACCGTCATGCCCATGAGCTACGCCGGTAAGGACGAGGGTCTGGGCCGGCGGGACGCGGAGAGCGGCGCGGTGGACGCAAGCGCCTTCCGCGCCATGATCCCGCAGGAGCTCACGGACTGGATCGAGTCGGTGCTAGAGGAGTACGAGGTACCGCCACTTCCCGAGAACGACTCGGAGGCCGGTGCGGGCGGAGGTGGGCTGCTCGGTTGGACCGAAGGGGGTGGCCGCAATCAGGTCGACGTCGCCCTGCGGCACGAGCGCGTGAAGCTACTCGTCAACGCTCTCGGTCCGCCGCCCAAGGACGTCATCGACCAGGCCCACGAGCGCGGCGTCAAGGTCGCGGCCCTCACTGGCGCGGTCGAGCACGCGCAGCGCCAGAAACAGGCGGGCGTCGATGTGATCGTGGCGCAGGGAACCGAAGCCGGCGGGCACACCGGCGAGGTGGGCTCCATGGTGTTGCTCCCGGATATCGTCGATGCGGTCTCGCCCACGCCCGTACTCGGGGCGGGGGGCATTGCGACAGGCCGTCAGGCCGCGGCCGCCATGGCGCTAGGCGCCTCCGGGGTCTGGACCGGTTCGGTCTGGCTCACGGTACGCGAGGCCGAAACCAGCCCGCTGGTCAAAGACAAGCTCTTCGCGGCGCGATCGCGAGACGCGGTGCGTTCGCGCTCGCTCTCGGGAAAGCCGGCCCGCCTACTGCGGACCGGCTGGACTGAAGCGTGGGAGCGCACGGACTGCCCTGGCACCCTGCCCATGCCTCTTCAGTACATGGCGTGCTCAGAAGCGCAGCAACGAATCAATCTGGCCGCCCGCAAGGCGGGCGCCAAGGCACAGGAACTCGTCGGCATGCCGGTGGGTCAGGTGGTCAGCCGCCTCATCCAGGAGCAGAGCTCGGCCGAAGTCATTCTCGGATTCATGGAGGAGTTCGTCGAGTCCGTTGAACGCCTTCAAGGCATGCTCCACGCGGCGGAACGGGCGCGATGAGCGATGAGCACGTTACGTCGGGCGTCATTCGAACTGGGCCATCACCCGCTCTGCGAATCGCTCGAGGTAGCCACGCTTCTCCTCGAGCGTCGAAGTTCGCCCGAGTGACGCGCGAAACGGAAAGTGGATGATTCCGTGGGTGCCCGCCTCTGCGAGCCGTCGCACTTCGTCGAGGTTCTCCTGCAAGCCCATGGCGTGGAGGGTGAGGGTTTCGAAGGGCAGGTGTTCGCGCCCGGCCGCGGCACGGAGCGCGCGAAGCCGTTCGAGCGTCGCGATTGTTTCCTCCACGGGGCCGCCACCACCGATCCAGCCGTCCGCGAGCGTCGCGGCGCGCACCAGAGCGGCCTTGCTCGTGCTGCCGATCCAGATGGGAATCGGAACCGGCGGAGCCGGTCGCACGACGAGCCGATCGAAGTCGAAGAACTCTCCATGGTACTCGAACATCGATCCCGTCCAGCATCCGCGCAGGACTTCGATGCACTCGTTCATACGGGCACCGCGCGTGTGAAAGTCGACTCCGAAGGCGTCGTATTCCTCGCGCATCCAGCCCGCTCCCACACCCAGGAGGACGCGACCGGGCGCGAGCGCCGCCGCGGTGGCAGCCGATCGGGCCACCGCCAGGGGATGGTGGAGCGGCAGGATATGGACGGCGGTGCAGAAGCGCAGGCGGCGTGTTGTCGTCGCCATCGCGCCGATGAGAGGCCAGATCTCGGGCCACTCGTCCTCGGCGTCGAAGAGCGGCGCACCGTCCGGCGAGAAGGGGAAGGCGGACGTGAGTTTCTCGGGAAAGAACTGGTGCTCTGCCAGCGTGACCCCCTCGAAGCCGAGCTCCTCTGCGTAGCGCGCAACCGTCGCGCATTGCTCGGGCTCACAGAACGCCAGGGACTGCCAGAACTTCACGGAGCCGGTTCCTCCTGAGTGTCGCCAATCTGCTCGAAGAGCAGGGCGAGGGGCAGGGGATCGCGTTCGAGGACATCCGACTGCGTGCGCTCGGACGCCGTGCCCATAATCTCTTCGCAAAGGCTCCCGAAATCGTCCGTGTCGACCTCGTAGGCGGCGAGGAACTGGCGACCTCCGAGCGGAACGCCCGGCGGCAGGGGCATCTGATGTTCGGAGAGCTCGAAGCGCCGCGCGGCCTTCACACTCGGTAGACGCAGGAACTCGGGCAGGTGCACACCCGTGTACCAGGCGTCGAAAGCGTCTCGCCGCTCTGGTTCACT
>Ga0224508_10003057_pt1 | contig 13957 bp, 13 predicted proteins | sample SF_Jan12_sed_USG_4_FD_170157 | JGI IMG/M metagenome (GOLD analysis project Ga0224508, IMG submission 170157) | Sediment microbial communities from San Francisco Bay, California, United States - SF_Jan12_sed_USGS_21 | ecosystem: Environmental > Aquatic > Marine > Sediment | place: USA...
GAAGCCCATCGCAGCTTGTCTCGATCCTCGAGCTGGAGTTCGAGCTCCTCGGCGATAAGGTCGGTGAAGACCCGGACCCGCTCGGCATGTCCACGGGTGAGCCGGTCGTGCTTGCTGAGCGCAGCTGCCAACCCGAGTACGTTCTGAGCGGCCTCGGTGGTGACATCGTCACCGGCCGTCCGCGACAGCTCCAACCGCTCCTCGAGCCGCTTCGTGCTGCCGGCTTTTCGGACCAGCTTCACTCGGCTCGGTGCCTTATCAGGAAACAACATGGTCATCTGCATCAGAATCGCCAGAGGCAATGCTCGCCGGGCGAGACGGTCGACGGCGACCATCGCAATGGTCGCCCCGCCGACAACGGCGACCCACCACATCACGATCCCCGGCGTTGTCTCCGCCTTGGGAAGGTACCGGCTGAGCAATGTCGAGGCGACGATGGCGGCGATAACAGGGACCATGAAGATCGCAACGCGCAGAAGCCTCGCCAACCAAACACGGCTCTCCCATCTATTTTCTTTGTCGGCGTCAATCAACGAGAGGGCTCCACATCGGCGATCAAAGAATCGGCCGATTCGCGTCAGGGCTGGAGTCTTTCGTCTATTCGCTCACTGCGGGGGACGAACCTTCCTCCACCGCACCCACGGTCACCTCGTCGACCATTTGGGCAAGATCACGGACAGTGACGTCGTCGCGTCCGAGCTCTTTCACGCCGTCGTCGATCATCACATAGCAATAGGGGCAAGACACAGCGATTTCGGTTGCGCCGGTTGCGAGCGCCTCTTCGGCTCTTTCGATGTTGATCTTCTTGCCGGTCTGCTCTTCCATCCAGAATCGTGCACCGCCGGCCCCGCAACACAACGCCTTGGTGCCGTGCCGCTTCATCTCCACCAAGTTGATATTCCCGGTCGCAGACACCACCTCGCGCGGGTCGATGTACACATCGTTGTGGCGACCGAGATAGCAGGGGTCGTGGTAGGTCACCGTCTTACGGTCAGCAGAGAAGGCTCCATTGGTGTTGAGCTGTTTGGCGCGTAGTAGCTCCGCCAGCAGCTGGCTGTGATGCACGACTTCATATGTACCGCCGAGTTGCGGATACTCGTTGCCAAGGGTGTTGAAACAGTGAGGGCATTGGGTGATGATCTTGGTCACCCCAAGGCCGTCGAGTGTCTCGATGTTCTGCAGCGCCAACTGCTGATACAAATACTCGTTGCCGGCGCGGCGGGCAGGATCGCCGTTGCAGCTCTCGTTCGACCCAAGAATGGCGAACTCCACGCCGGCCTCCTTGAGGAGCCGTGCCGTTGCCTGAGAGACGGCCGTGTTGCGATCGTCAAAGGAGCCGGCGCAACCCACCCAGTAGAGGTATTCAGCGTGGTCGACGTCCTCGCCCAGAACAGGGACCTCGAAATCGAGGCCTTTGGTCCAGTCGGCGCGGTTCTGTTGGCTCATTCCCCACGGGTTTCCCTGGTTTTCCATGGCCACGAAGGCCTTGCCGAGCTCGGTTGGGAAGTCGGCTTCCATCAGGCTCTTGTACCGCCGCATGTCGAGGATCTTGTCGAGAATCTCGATGTCCACCGGGCAGATCTCGTCGCACGCTCCACAAGTGGTGCATGACCACAGCTCTTCAGGCTGAACCCTCTCGAAGACCGAATCCGACTCGACGACGATGCCGGCAGCCAGGGTGACGGGTGCGGTAATAACTGCTGGGGCGGTGCTGGCGGCCACCTCGCCGACCTTCAACACCATTTCGCGTGGATCGAGCGGCTTTCCGGTGAGATTGGCCGGGCAGACAGACGTACAGCGTCCGCAGATCGTGCAAGCGTCGGTGTCGAAGATCTGCTTCCAGGAAAAGTCGGCGATGACGTTCGCCCCGATGGAGTCGATATCGGCTTCCATCAAGTTGGGGACATGTTTCATGGCCCCTTTGGGTCGATCCTTCGGCGATAGGAACATGTTCGCCGGCGAGGTGACCATATGTCGCAGCTTGGTTGTCGGCAGGATGACCAAGAAGGCGATGAACAACACCGAGTGCGAGACCCAGAAGACCTGATGGAGGCCGGAAGCGACTCCTTGATCGATCAGAAGACTGAGCGGGTATCCGACGAAGCTCGCTTGCTCGAAGCTCGGCTGACCGGCCAAGGCGATGCGAGCGGCCTCAGTGAGCAGACCGGTCACGCCGATGAGGGCGAGGACGGCCAAGATCATACCGTCTTCCGGCTTCGTCTTGGAGCGGAGGCGCCACGGACGCTGCCCGTAGCGGCGCAGGAGCGCCCAGCCCAAACCTCCGAGGTACACCAGGGCAGCGGCATCCAAGATGGCTGAATATGCCTGGTAGACGGCGCCCTCGAGAAACTTGAACTGAACAGGGAGCAGGTGGTCGATCTCCAACGTCACCGTTCCGAGAAAGAGCACAATGAAGCCGTAATACACCATCGAGTGCATCAGGCCGGCTTGGCGGTCCCGATTGAGCGTCTTCATGCGCACACCGCGGTCGAATTCCTTGACGCGCTCTATCCAATTGCCGGTGCGGTCCTCGGCGCTTCCTCGTTGCCAGTTCTGAGCCCGGACGGCAAACAAATAGAAGGTAAGACCCAAGAAGGCGGATACACCAACGTAGAAGAGGCCGACGAGCGCCAGAGGGATGTTGCCGAAGACCTCACGACCGACTTCGAAGTGCGGCTCTTCGGGAAGGCTGCCCAACCACCACAGGACCATCGTGCCAAAAAAGGCTGTTACGCCCATCGCCATCAGCACGCGACTGGCCGTGATGTTCAGCTTCTTGAACAGCTCGGTAACCGACTCCATCTGGCGGGAGTGTAACGACACGGTTTCGATCGAATCAGGATTCGATCGAGTTCATTGTTTGACACTACGACCGCCCGGCGGGGCAGTCTTCTCACCACCGTTGCGACCGGACTCGGCTCGTACCTACTCGGTGAGGCCCAACTCAGCCTTCAGCTCGTCGAGCTTGGCTTCCGCCCCGGCGATCGAGATGGCGTCACGCAGTTCGGCTTCGGCTCCCTCAGGAGTCACCTCACGCAGCTCGGTCCGAGCCTTGGCGTCGGCCAGCCGGCCTTCGATCTTCTCCTCGACCTTGTCGAGGCTCGGCGCACTCGTTTCCATAGACGCCGAGATCGACTCGACCGCCTTGTTCACCGATTCCTGCATCTCGGCTTGGCGAAGTTTGCCGACGAGCTCCATCCGCTTGGCGGCTAGCTCTTGAAGGCGCATAGCGTTCGACTGGACCGCCACTTTGGCGTCCTCGGCCTGGGTCACGGCAACCTCGTACTGCGACTTCAAGCCTTCGAGATTCGACTCAGAAGCCTGCAGTTTCATCGCCTGTGACTGCGCTGCTTGGGTCCATTTCGAGACCTGGTCGGTTTGGCCGGCGTTCTTGGCCTCTTCGGCCTTGAGCAGGGCCTTCTTGGCGATCTCACGCGATTCACCAACCGAGTCGGCCGCTTTCTCGATCTTCGATTCGAGCTGCGTGCGATGGGCGATCACCTTGGCGGCCTGGTTGCGAAGCTCCTGATCGCGCTTCTTCGCTTCGTTGATCGCCTGCTCGATCTCGATCTCCGGATCCATCACCCGTTCGGTGGTGACTTGGAACAGGGTCTTTATGTAGCCCCATAGGCGTGCAAACATCGTCCGTCCTTCGGTCTTGACTCGGATGTCATCTTATCCGGCTTTTTCACGGCGGCGCCGGGGCGGTCAGCGGCGGCGGCTCCCGCGGCTGCGTGTCCCTTTCGAGCGCGACCGCCTGCCGGTGCTCCGAGACCCTCGGGACGAGCTGCTTCGCATCGACGTCGTCCTGCGACGCGAGGTCGATGCAGACGGCGTCGGCGAGCGGCGGCGGGAGGGGCGCATTCTCGACCGGCCAATGTCATATCCGACGCTGGCGCCGCCTACCAGTATTTGAAAACCATCGAGCCAATCGAACCCGGACCCACCGTGCGAGCGAGGTGCTCGCGGCGCCGGGACCGGACGACCTCCCACATTGATATCACGAGGGGCAACCTTCTCGCCCCTCTCCAGCCGGGATTTACATTGGCGGCACACCGAAACCGTCTGGGAGCCTGCAGCCGTCGTGATCTCGGCCTCCTCGACTCCCGCTCGGTGGTTCGGGTCGAAGAAGCACTTCGCCGGCCGGTCGATCGGCTGGGGAGGTGGGACCTTGCCATCGAGCTTGGCCTCAGTGGATTCCAGCTGCCATCGTGCTTGATCGAGCCGATCGGACAAGAGCTCCATTTCGTGCAGTTCGTCGGCTTGAGGGAGGTCTTCTTGCATACCCGAAAACAACTCGATGGCCTCGCGGTACAGCGATTCGGCCTCGTCGTCTTCGGCGACCGCAACCCGATCGGACAACTCGACGATGTAGTTGGATACCACGGCGATCTGACCGTCCAACTCCTCCTTGGCCTCTTCCAAACGGCCGGCCTGCGCCCTCTCGCGCTCATGGCGGCTTCGGCGCACGAGTAACCAAATCCCACCGCCGATGATGGCGACCAGCCCGACAAGGATCAGCCAGCCCAGGCCTCCACCACCCGGCGACGAGGATTGCTCCGACAAGGCACTGGCAAGCGATTCCAGCCCGCCTGCCGGGGATCGATCGAACGCGGACAGAGCTCTATCGAGAGCGGCTTCGATTTCGAAGTCGGTGTAGCGATCGCTGGCCCAACCAATCTCGAAAGGAGTGACCACCATGACGGTGCCAGATCCGATCTCGCGCTGCAGGTCGTCGGCCAGAACGAGAGGGTCGAGATCGTCGGTGACTTCGACGAGGTACAGGGCGCTGACGCCGGCCTCCGCCAAGACAGCCGCGACAGCCTCGGCCTCGGCCTCCGACCGGTCCTCGAGATAGAAGCCGTCGTCGAGCAGCGCTTCGACGATCTCGCTCTGTTGTGCCAGCGCTTGGGGAGCGAGCACCACCAGAATGGCAAAGACGACGATCAAGATTCGGCGAATCACGGCATCGAGACCTATGACAGCACGGAGCGGGCAATCCGCTCGGCGTGACCGGTGGCTTTGACGTTGTAATGAGCGCTGCGCAACGTCCCGTCTTCATCAACGACGAACGTCGAGCGAATCAGACCCTCGTACTCCCTCCCATAGTTCGTCTTGATACCCCACGCTCCAAATGCTTCGGCCATCTCGTGGTCAGGGTCAGCCAGCAAGTCGAACCCGAGGCTGTATTCGTCACGGAACTTGGCGATCTCTTCGACGGTGTCAGGGCTCACGCCAACGATTCGGTACCCGGCGCCCGACAGTCCGCTCGATTGGTCCCGGAAGTCACATGCCTCCGTCGTGCATCCCGGGGTGAATGCCGCCGGATAGAAGTAGATGATGGTCGCTTGACCACGTAGGTCTCCGTCGGTGACTGGGTCCCCAGCGTGGTCGCGGACCGAGAACGGTGGGATCTGATCGCCCGGTTCGAGTCTCGTCACTGCTCGCCCAGCTCCTTCGATCGACGAGCAGCCGCAGCAATCGCACGGCGCACGGCTCCGGTGAAGTCCTCTCGCTCGAATACGCCGAGCGCCTCCTGTGTGGTGCCTCCCGGCGAAGTGACCCGCACTCGCAGCACATCGGGTGGGTCGTCCGAATCGGCCAGCAAGTGAGAGGCGCCCACCAGTGTCTGTTCGACCAGCAGCTGGCCAACGGCCTCGCTGAGTCCTAGCTCACGCGCGGCAGACATCATCGATTCGGCAAGCAAGAACACATAGGCAGGACCCGACCCGGAGACCGCAGTGACCGCATCGAGATCGGCTTCGTCAACACTGACGATGGCGCCGACGAGCGCCAAGATGGCCTTGGCCCGATCGAACTGCTCGTGGGAGACGTGCTCGCCGGCGGCCAGAGCGGTCATACCTCGGCCGATGAGCGCCGGGGTGTTTGGCATGCATCGGACTACTGCCACCGGCCCGAGATGCCGCTCGAACTCTCTGGTGGGGACACCAGCGACCACCGACACGATGAGCTCATCGGCGAGCATCCCATCGAGCGGGCCGAGAGCACTCACCAAGTGCTGAGGCTTCACCGCAATGACCACAACCTCCGCTCCCGCGATCGAGGTCACATCATCGGACGTGGCCAGGCCGAGGGCGTCGTATTCGGCACGGAGCTCGGGGCTGAGGTCGACGACCAGCATGTCGGATGGCTCTGTTCCTGACGCGATCAACCGGCGGATGATCGAGCCTCCCATCGCTCCACCGCCGATGAACGCTAACGAGGCCACAGATCACCTCCCGCGGCCACCTTTTGAATCATATGGATGACCGTTCCCACCGCCCCTGGGTTGTACCCCTCTGGGACAATGAGGTCGGCGTAGCGCTTGGACGGCTCCACGAACTGAAGGTGCATCGGCCGAACCGTCTCAAGGTACTGGGAGATCACCGACTCTGCCGACCGGCCTCGCTCAGTGATGTCCCGGCTCAACCGCCGAGCCAGGCGAACATCGGATTCGGTGTCGACATAGATCTTCAGGTCCATGAGGGCTCGCATCTCCACCTCGGCGAGCACGAGTATCCCTTCGAGCAGGATCACCGGAGCCGGCTTCACGTTGCGAGTCTCATCCGAGCGCACGTGCTGATTGAAGTCATAAACCGGTATATCGACGGGCGCGCCGGCGACGAGCTCGGACACATGCTTTACGAGCAGATCGGTTTCCAGAGAATCGGGGTGGTCGTAGTTGATCTTGGTGCGCTCTTCGAACGGAAGTCCGGGGTTGTGCCGGTAGTACGAGTCGTGCTGGATGAGTACGGCGTCGGGGCCGACCTCTTCGAGGACAGATTCGGAAATCGTTGTTTTACCCGAGCCCGAACCGCCGGCAATGCCGATCACCAACGAACGAGACGGCTCTCCGGAGGGCCACTTCACGAGCACCGCTCGCGGACAGGGCAGGCAGCTGTCATGGCCCAGAGCGTAGTGCTCTCGGGTGAGCCACATCGCTGTGTCATCTTCCGCGTCGCGATTCTTGGTCACGAGCCGACAACCGCAATGGGCACTACCCTCGACGCATGATCGATTCACTCCCATGGACCGGCGACGCGGCAGCCGACCGACTGCTCGCCTCCGACCCTCTCGCGCTCCTCATCGGCATGCTCTTGGATCAACAGTTCCCCATGGAGCGGGCCTTCGCCGGGCCCCACATCCTTGCGACCAGGCTCGGACGCGACCTCGACGCCTCCGACCTCTCCGAAATCTCTGAAGACGAGCTTGTCGACGTGTTCCGCGGGCCACCTGCGATCCACCGCTACCCCGCCAGCATGGCGAAACGCACCCAGTCACTGGCTCAGATGATCGTCGACGAATACGACGGACAGCCGGCCCAGGTCTGGGAGGGCGCGGCGGACGGCAGAGACTTGTACAAGCGCCTGCGGGCGCTGCCCGGGTACGGCGACGCCAAGGCTCGAATCTTCGTCGGCATTCTCGGCAAACGACTCGGTGTGGCCCCACCCGGATGGGAGGAGGAAGCCGCCGACTGGGCTTCGATCGCTGACGTCGCCTCCTTCGACGACATCGCCGAGCTCCGCGAAGCCAAGCGCCTCGCCAAGGAAGCCGCCAAGAAGAAGGGGTGACCAGCTGGTAGCTGGTCACCAACTCACGACTCATGACCCACGACTAACACCTGTTGTTCGGCCGACTTCCGGTGGGGAGTTTGAGGGGGCGGCGACCTGTGCGTCGACATCCACAGCATGAGTTCGGCCGAAGGGCCGCTCCGTGAACCCAATCGAATCCTGATTCGATTGGCTCCTAAATCTCGAATTTGATGATGAGCCAAACAGCGAACAGGATGGCGACGATCACGCCGATGCCCAGCTGGGTGAGCGCGCTCAAGCCGAAACCGATGAGCACGCCTTTCGTTGAATCCCACGCTTGGGCACGTTCTCGAGTGCGGTAGAACTCCGCTCCGAAGACGCCGACGACGCCTCCCACGATGAACCCCACGACCGGGATCACAAAGAAGCCGACGATCGCTCCGATGCCGCCGAACACCGTTGACAGCCGAGCGGCACCTCGTTTCTCAACCTGTTGTTGGGGGATGCGAAGAGTGAGGATGTAGGAGCCGATGACCAGCAGGGAGACCACCGACATGACCACGATCCCCGTTCCGTCGAATCCAACGATCAGCCCAAAGACGAGCATCGCGGCCCATGCAACGATGAGCCCGGGAAACGCTGGGATCACGGTGCCCACCATGGCAATGGCAATGGCAATCGCGGTAGTCACCGCAGCCAGGATCTCAACGGGCCCAGGAGTCATCAGTCGTCAGGCTACGAATCGTCAGGAAGTCTCGGGCATCGCGACGTGAAATAACGCATCACCCTGGGTGACGATCGGGTTTTGGCTCAGCCCGATGACCGTGCCCGCGTGGGGAGCTTTTGCGATGGACGGCTTCACACCGCCGACCTCCACAACGCGTCCCAGAATCGATCCCTTCTCGACCCGATCGCCCGGCCGGGTTTCCGTCCGCAAGAGACCGGCCTTCCTCGCTCTGACCCAGGTCGACGAGCCATAAAACTGCGTTCCTGACGAAGCTGTTGATCCCGGTTCGATCATTCCCAAGCTTGCCAAGACCCGGAGGGCTCCAGCGATACCGGTTTCGATGATGTCGTTCTCGAATCGATGGGCTTGACCGCCTTCAAAAAGCAAAACGGGAAGATCTTGGCGAGCGGCGGCCTCCCTGAGCGATCCGTCCCGCCCGCGAGAATGGATGGTGGCTGGTGCGCCGAAGACAGATGCCAGCTCACGGTTCCGCTCGTTGCGGAGGTCGGACCGGATCTGCGGGAGGTTCGTTCGGTGCGCTGTAGCGGTGTGAAAGTCGATTCCCACGTCGGAGCCGGCCACGATGTTGTCCATGAAGAGCCGGGCGAGGCGCGAGGCAAGCGACCCCCTTTTGGACCCGGGAAACGCCCGATTGAGGTCACGGCCATCCGGGAGGTAGCGCGACTGGTTGAAGAACCCGAAGACATTGACCACAGGGACCGACACAATCGTGCCTGTTAGTGAGCGCGCCGGCCCGATTTCTTGGAGAATTCCGTCGATGATCTCAACACCATTCACCTCATCGCCGTGGATCGCCGCACTCAGCCACACGGTGGGACCGTCTTTGGATCCTCGAATCACCCGCACCGGCATCGACACCCACACGCCCGCCGGTAGCCGCGCCACTGGGATCTCGATGTTGACTTTCTTCCCGCGGGCGATGCGTTCGCCGGCGATCTCCAGCACGGTCACGCTTTCGTCCGGGGCTTCGATTTGGATTGCACGGACCGTTCGACGTACTCGATGATCGAGCCTGCCACGTCAATACCCGTTGCCTTCTCGATCCCCTCCAAACCCGGTGACGAGTTGACTTCGAGAACGAGCGGACCGCGTTCGGAACGGAGTAGGTCGACACCTGCGACACCCAAACCCATTGCCTTCACAGCTTTGATAGCAGTCGCCCTTTCCTGGCGCGTGATCTGCGTGACCTCAGCAGTGCCACCTTGATGGAGGTTCGACTTGAACTCGCCTGGCTTTCCCTGCCGTTTCATGGCTGCAACGACCTGGTTGCCGATCACCAGAACCCGTACATCAGCGCCACCCGCTTCCGCGATGAACTCTTGAACCAAGATATTGGCGTCGAGCTGGCGAAAGGCTCCGATGACCGACTGGGCCGCCTTCTTGGTCTCGGCGAGAACAACTCCTGTGCCCTGGGTGCCCTCCAGCAGTTTCACGACCACGGGTGCGCCGCCAACGGTGTCGAGCAGGCCATCGATGTCCTTGGTGGCATGGGCATATCCGGTCACCGGCAACCCGACACCCGCCCGCGCCAGCAACTGCATCGACCGGAGCTTGTCACGAGACCTTGAAATCGCCTGCGACTCCGCGGCAGAGAAGACTCCCTTCATCTCGAACTGGCGGACGACGGCGGTTCCATAAAAGGTGTAGGAGGCGCCGATACGAGGGATGATCGCATCGAAGTGCAGCGGAACCCCCACGAGCATGACCGCCGGTTTCTTCGAAGTGATGTCCATGTAGCAGCGCAGATAGTCAACCACCTGCACCTCGTGTCCCCGTTCGGCGGCCGCCTCCACCAGTCGCCGAGTCGAGTAGAGCCGGCCATTGCGGGAAAGCACACCAAGTTTCATTCTCATGTCTCCAAGTCGTATATAAATGATCGGCCCGAGTCCACCACGAAGCGTCGCCTCAACGCGCGCCGCCCGAGGAGCATCCGAAAACCCATCTCGTCTCGCCGGGTGAGCGTGATCTCGGCCCGGTATTCCTCGGTGCCCAGTTTGATAGTTGTTTCGATGACCGGTCGGATATCTGACTTGCCGCTGGTATTGCGGACCGGTCGTTCGTCGACGAGCCACCCGCCCGCTGCCACCGACGGCACCTCACGTCGCTGAATCGGATGAACCTCGAATGTGAGCCATGTGCCGGCGTCCCGAGGTTCTGATCGGATGTTGCTCACGTGCAGAGCCGATGTGGCGGCTCCCGTGTCGATCTTGGCCTTGATTCTCTCAACGCCGAGCTCGGGCAGGGCGATCCACTCTCGCCATCCGATGACCGTGGGAGCTTTCACAGGTTTACGTTCTCGACTCGACACGGGAAACGGCTGTTGCACTGGGGCATAGACCCGCCAATAAGGTAGAAGTTCTGGATTCATCGCGCTGCGACGGGGGGTATGTTCGCAGGTAGTGGCAACCAAGGAGCAGGCATGGCCGACGACACGAAGATTCTACTGACCGAGTCGGAGATGCCGACCCATTGGTACAACATCGTTCCCGACCTTCCCGAGCCGCCTCCACCTGTCCTCCACCCAGGCACCCACCAGCCGGTGGGACCCGATGACCTGGCACCGCTGTTCCCGATGGCATTGATCATGCAGGAGGTGAGCCAAGATCGTTTCATTGAGATTCCCGAAGATGTGCGAGATGTGTATCGGTCGTGGCGGCCGTCGCCCCTGTACCGGGCGCGCCGTCTCGAACAGGTGCTGGATACCCCAGCGCGCATCTATTACAAGTACGAGGGAGTGAGCCCTGCCGGGTCGCACAAGCCGAACACCGCGGTCCCCCAGGCCTACTACAACGCCCAAGAAGGAGTGAAGAAGCTCACTACCGAGACGGGTGCCGGCCAATGGGGCAGTGCCCTTGCGTACGCATGTGCGTTGTATGGGATGGACTGCGAGGTCTGGCAGGTGCGTGCCTCCTATGACGCGAAGCCGTACCGCAAATCGATGATGGAGGTCTGGGGCGCCACGGTTCATCCGTCGCCATCCGATCTCACCCAAGCAGGCAACGCCATCCTGGCCGGCGACCCCGCCAGCCCGGGCAGCCTCGGCATAGCTATCAGTGAGGCGGTGGAAGTCGCAGCAACCAATGATGGGGTGAAGTACGCGCTGGGGAGTGTTTTGAACCACGTGCTCATGCACCAGACGATCATCGGCGAGGAAGCTCTGCTGCAACTCGCCAAGGTCAACGAAACGCCTGACATCCTCATTGGTTGCACGGGCGGCGGTTCTAACTTCGGCGGCCTGTCATTTCCCTTCATTCGGGAGAAGATGGCCGGCAACATGAATCCGGTCATTCGAGCCGTTGAGCCGGCGGCGTGCCCTTCTCTCACCAAAGGCATCTACACCTACGACTTCGGTGACACGGCAGGGATGACACCGCTCGTGAAGATGCACACGCTGGGCCACGACTTCGTTCCGGACCCGATCCACGCCGGCGGGCTGCGCTATCACGGCATGGCTCCGCTCGTGTCTCATCTCTACGAGATCGGGCTCATGGAGGCAGAATCCATCCACCAGACGGAATGCTTCGACGCGGCCGTGAAGTTCGCTCGAACAGAGGGCATCATCCCGGCTCCTGAGCCCACGCACGCCATTGCCGGAACCATCCGGGAGGCCAAGGCAGCGGCCGAATCAGGCGAGGAGAAGGTCATTCTCATGGCGCTGTGCGGGCACGGTCACTTCGACCTGGCCAGCTACGACGCATACCTCGCCGGTGAGCTAGAGGATTACGACTACCCCGAAGAGAAGGTGGCAGCCGCACAAGAGCGAATCCCCGTGGTGGGCTAGGCGCCGAGCCCACACCGACGCACCCACAAACGCAACGAGGGGCGGCAAAGCCGCCCCTCGTTGATAGCTGATTGCTTCTAGCGTCTAGTTGCCCAGCCCCATCGCACGAGCGATGAAGGTAGCCATCTGCGCTCGGGTGACGTCAGCCGAAGGACCATAGGTCCCGTCAGACTGGCCCACTGAGACACCGGCCGCCGCCAGAGCATTGATGTCACTCTCAAAGGTCGTACCGTCATCGTCGGGGAAGGCATCCACCGAGCTCGCCGGGATATCGAAGGCTCGTACGAGGAACGCCGCCATCTGGCCACGGGTCACGTTCTCACCTGGACCGAATGTACCGGTTGCCTGGGTGATGCCGACGGCAGCGATAGCGTTGATGTCGCTCTCGAAGGTCGTTCCGTCATCGTCTGAGAAAGCATCCATCGAGCTCGCTGGAAGGCCCAACGCACGGTTGAGGAATGCTGCCATCTGGCCGCGAGTCACGGAGTCGGTGGGACCAAAGTCATCCGCCGTCTTGCCGGTCGTGATGCCCACACGAGCAATGGTGTTGATATTCACCTCGTGAACGCTGTCGTCGTCGTCCGTGAACGCTCCACTCGGGCCCAAGTCGCCGAACGACTGGGTAATCAGCGTGAACGTCGCTGCGCCCAAGTCGCCGATTGCGTAGACCACGATGGACTCGCCCTCGGTCACCGGAAGGTCGGTCGGGCCAAACACCACGGTCGCCACTCCGGCTGGTGTCAGCTCAACCGAATAGGTTGCTGCGGGCACGTCAGCCTGAGCTTCATCTGGGTTGGTGAGCCCTGGGATGAGGACTCCACCATCGGCGAGGACGTCGACCGAGGGAGCGGCGGCCGTGTGGCGGACCACAACCCGGCCATTGCCGGCATCAATCGTTGAAAGATCGTTCACAAACACGCTGAACGTCGGCGTTCCTACCTCATCGAGGTGGGCCACTGCCGATGCATTGGCACCGGCGGGGAGGGTTGTCGAAGCCACCAAGGCGGGGGCCGTCGTCAGCGGATCGGCTCCTTCGGCATAGAGAGCCACGTCGTACTCGCCGGCGGCGACGAGCAAGTTCTCGACGATGGTCTCAGGCTGGAAGCCAGGAATCGCCAGGACGCCATTCAGGTAGACGTCGACGGGAAGTCCGGGGATACCGTGAACGACCGAGAGCTCACCGTAACCGTCCGGGGAGGCAAGGTCGAAGGACTGGAGAACCAGGCCAAACGTGCCACCAACCAGGTCTCCGATGGCGTACACGTGCAGGGCTTCACCTTCGGTGATCGGTACGTCGCCCGCATCGAACGCAACGTCGCTGGTTCCGGCTGCGTTGATCGTCACCGGGTATGTCGCGGCCGCAACGTCCAGCTGACCTGACTGGGGATTCTCGACATTGCTGAGAATGGCTCCCACGCCTGTCACGACGATGTCGACCGCAGGAGCGGCCGCTGCATGCCGGACCACGAGACGGCCCTGGCTGACCGCGGCGCTGGAGAGATCATTGACGTAGGCAGTGATCGTGGGCGCGCCCAGTGCGTCGAGATGCGCAATCGCGGACACGCTACCGCCGGGGACCAGTTCGACCGCTGCCGAGACAATGGCAGGATCGGTCATCGGGTCGTCGCCTGCTGCGTAGATGTCGACGTCATAGTTACCGGTTGGCAGAGTCAGGGGACCCTCGACGTCGCCAGGCTCGAAACCGGGTAGCAACAGTGCGTCGTTGGCGTACACGTCCACAGTCACGCCGGGGATTCCATGAATAACCGAAAGGTCACCCATGTCACTTGCCGCGCCTGCGCTTCCCGCCATGAGCGGAACCATCAGGGCCATCGAAATTACCAATGCGAACAATCGCCGCATGAATTCACCTCTTGTATCGGATGCACTCCATAC
>Ga0224508_10003058_pt1 | contig 13954 bp, 14 predicted proteins | sample SF_Jan12_sed_USG_4_FD_170157 | JGI IMG/M metagenome (GOLD analysis project Ga0224508, IMG submission 170157) | Sediment microbial communities from San Francisco Bay, California, United States - SF_Jan12_sed_USGS_21 | ecosystem: Environmental > Aquatic > Marine > Sediment | place: USA...
AGATGAGTTTCTGGCCCGCATCCACACCAAACGAGTTCCACGAAATGGATGCGTCGACAGTACCAAATCCAGTCGTCGACGCATTCAGCCGTAGCAATAGTTCGCGGGGGCAGGATTTGCAGTGGGGCGTCACGATTCCAGCCGGAACTGCACGGCAGCTGAACCAGTATTTACGCGAAGCCAGCGGCGGTGCACTAATTATCGACGCAGACGGCGATCTGCGACTGGAGCGTTGAGATGAAAACAATGCTTCGAAGCCTTTTTTTCTTGACGCTACTTGTCGCGAGCTTGCCAGTCACCGCCGCTTCCCGACGTGCCGACCTGAATGACTGGCTCGTCAACGAGCTGACGCCTTTTGTCAGAGAACAACTGATGACTCACCCACGTTTCAATGGTGAGTCGCTCCGTTTCGTCGTGCTGGATAACGGCAATCCGCAGGCGACCAGCAACACCCTGGCATTTCGTATTCGCGATCGTTTGCGTGAGACTGCCGCCGATGTACCTGGCGTTCGGGTCGCGTGGCAACCGGACGATCCGCACTACCTGCGCAATTCTCTGCCTGGCGGCGTCGACTGCACGAAAAGTGAGGTCCATTACCTGATTGGCATCGAGACGAATCTCATCGAATCAGGCCTGCTCTCGATTGAACTGCGTGCACTCGATGTTGAAGACGGCACTGTGGTCGCGGGCTTCGCAAAATCCTGGAAGGGGCACTTAAGCTCGCGCGAGTACCGGGAATTCCGTCACATAGAGACTGACCCGACATTTCGTGGCGAGCGTGAAGCACCGTACGAAAAATCCCAGAGCGATCTGCTGGCGGCGCACCTGGCCCATGATCTCGGCTGCAATCTCCTGCGCCAGACCGAAGCCGAATACGTGATTACCGGTTTGGAGTCCGGGACAGAATCCGATCCTGTAAACAGTATGGTAGAACTCGTCAGCAACAACCTCGCTCAGTACAGGTCGCTGCAATTCTCATCCACCGATGACAGCGCAAACTCGGTTATCGAAGGCAAGGCGCATCAGATCGATAATGATTTGTACCAATACTGGATAACCGTGCAGCCAAAAAACGTAGACTCGGATTTGAAGGCGTTCAGTGCCAGTGCATATGTTCGCTTGCCGGAACAGTTCATGATCCCGAGTGTCTCGGCAAGTCCAGATGCACTGACCCTGCAAAGTAGTGCCGATTTTCTTGCATCGCTGCAAATCGTCGAACTGCCGGACCCTAACGCGTGTGAAGTACGAAGCATTCATAGCAGGTCACCAGGCTTTCGGCGCAGTAGCGCAGATTGCTTTGCGCTGCAGGTTCACTCAACCGATGACGCAGTGGTCTTTTTCCTGAATCACCAGTTGAATAATGGCCTGGTCAGGCTTGCCGATAAATCCTGCCTGCAACGTACCAGTGCAAGAGTTGTGCGTACAGACCAGCAATTACAGTTCGCATTGCCTCTGGACGCTCTGCAATCGGCGGCCTGGTCCGAAGCAGGAAGCTGGCAATTGCAGCCGGACCTGGATACTTATTACGCCGTAGCGACGACGGATACCAAAGCCGCACGCGCGTTGTCACAACACATTGAGGCATTACCGAAGCGATGCTCCGCATCAGTTCGACCGGGAATGGAAGGTCCTGCATTGCGACAGTGGATGGAAGAACTAAAAGAAATAATCAATCACTGGGAGCCAGCCATCGACTGGCAGACCATTCGCGTCAGGAACATATATTGAGGGCAGGAAAATGTTCAGACTACTTGGGTTTCTGATTGGGTCAGCAGCCGCCATTACAATCATATTACTGGTGCTCGGCACTCCGGATTTTCATCTCGCTGATCCGGAGATTGACCAGCAGCGCTTCGATGCGGCGGTAGAGAAACTGAAAGAGAAGCAACAGGAAGTTGCAGAGGTTGCGGAAGACATTGTCGAAAAAGCAGCCGATACCGTTGACGAGCTCCAGGACAATATCGAGACCGTTGCGGAGAAAGCGGTTCCGGAACTTGTGGCGCAGCTGGATGATGAGCCTCCCGCAACCACCGAATTTATTACCGAGGCATTGCCGGAAGTGCCGAACCTTGCAAACGACTATCCGGGGCTACAGGAAGAACTGCAGTGGTATTCATTCTGGAATCCGTTTCGCAGTGAAATCGCTGCGCGCGGGTTCGTTACGCAACTTGAAAAAGTCACTGGACTCGATTATCGCGTTGTCAAAGTAAAGACTGGCGTTTATGAAGTGGCATTTGCCTATGACAACGATGTCGAACGCAGCACGAAGCTTTCGCAGATCTCAGCGGCAACCGGCCTCGAATTGCCAGACTCATGAGACAAGCCGGACTCCGCAATTCGTTCGCCGCGTTTGTTATCGGTATTTTCCTGAATGCCGGCGTAGTAGCCGCGACCGGTTCGGCGAATTCTGATGTAGATCCCGATGCCGCGTGGAAAAACTACCTGACGAACGACTCCAACCTGGAACCCAGCCTCAGGTTCCCGCATGCCAGTTGTTTTCGCGCCGCTTCTGCGACCTATGGCATTCCTGAAACCTTGTTGCTCGCGGTCGCACGCGGCGAATCCGACTTCGAAACGACCGCACGATCACGTGCGAATGCGCACGGTGTCATGCAAATACTGTGGCCGACAACGGCCAACCATCTGGGCATCTATCGACTCACAGAACTATACGATCCGTGCACCAATATCGATGCGGGCGCGCGCTACCTGGTGGAGATGTTGGATCGATTCAATGGCAATCTGCACCTGGCGCTTGCCGCCTATAACTACGGGCCGGAAAGGATCGCGGCCAATGTCGATGACATTCCTTCAGGTGCCAGCTGGTACAGCGCATACATTTTCCGTCACCTGAACTATGTGCTCGGGGATCGGGCGGTAAGCAGGCCTGCTGGCGAGCATTTGTATTCCGACCTGGGCCGGTCGACATTGGTCAGTTTTGGCGAACCGTATCGCGCGGCGGCATTTGTCGAGCGCCTCGAACAGCGCTCCCCGGAACTTCAGCTCGACTGGTTTCGCAAAGGCGTTGGCAAGTTCGCGGTGGTTCTGATTTACGAGGATCGCGAGCATTTCGCGAGCAGCGCGCGACTTCTCGAGAGCGCCGGATTCCCTCTTGATTAGTTATAAATCAATGATTTATGTTCAATGGCCTCCCTGATCTTTTCAGACTGGTCCAATAGAGTTACCCTTCACGCCATGATTCGTGTTCGCAGGAAATCGTGGCTGCCATCAAACCTGTTGCTGGCCCTAATGTTGTTCGGTGCGCAAAGCGGCGCGCTGGCGCATGCCTTCGAACACGATCCCGGGTCACTGCAAAACCCGGCCTGCGCCATCTGCGTTACGGTCAGTCAGCTGGATGCCGGCTGCGTCGATATTGCTGTCATTACAACAATCGCACATCAGCATTCATGCGATATCGTTGAACAGGAGCCGAGTTTCCGATCGGTTCACACGCTGAACGCGAGGCAGCGCGGGCCACCCATTTCACTCTGACGAAGACCGAACTTAAGGAACAAAATCGCAAGGAGCCCGATCTACGTGATTTGTACCTTTCCCGGCGGTGCGACGATAAATCCTGCACCGCCACAACGTTTGAAGAGTGAAGATTCCCATGAAAATTTCACGAGTAATGTCAGTGCTGCTGATTCTCGGCATGCCGGTGTCGTCCGTATTTGCGCAAGACCTCGCAAGCGAAGTCGCCGAACTCCGGAGCCTGCTGACCCAGGTTCAGACGGACTACGATGCACGCATCAGTGATCTCGAGAATCGTCTTGCCACCGCCGAACGCCAGTCGAGAAGGGCACAGCGCGACGCGGAAGAAGCCGTTGAGCTGGCTGAGCAAACGGCGATCGATCAGTCGTCAGGCTCCTCGTCACCGAATACCTTTAATCCCGCAATTGGCGCCGTCCTCGTGGGCGGCTATGCGGACGTCGACAGAAGCTGGGACCAGGTGCCCGGCTTTCAGCCGGCAGGTGAAATAGGCACCGGTGAAGACGGTTTCTCGATCGGCGAAGCCGAGATCAATCTGAAAGCCAATGTTGACGCCAAGTATTACGGCAACCTCACCGTGGGCATCGGGGACGAAGATGGCTCGGTTGAAGTCGGCCTGGAAGAAGCCTGGTTACAGACCACCGACTTGCCGATGGGCTTGTCTGTATTCGGAGGACGACTTTTCTCTGCGGCGGGTTATCTCAACGGCTTTCATTTTCATGCGGATGACTTTGCGGACCGGCCATTGCCATACCAGGCATTTTTTGGCGGCAGGTACTCTGTGGACGGCATTCAGGCCCGCTGGGTTGCACCCACTTCCCTGCTCGTCGAAGTCGGCGGCGAAATCAATTGGGGCGGCGGTTTTCCTGCAACTTCGAATGCCCACAATTCGCCCGGTGCGTGGACGCTATTTACAAATCTTGGCGGTGATATCGGAAATAGCCATAGCTGGCAGTTCGGCGTTTCATGGATACGCGCGGATGCCATTGATCGCGCTGCCGAAGAAGATCCCGAGGCGTTTACTGGCAACAGCGATCTCGCTGTTGTTGATTTCGTCTGGAAATGGGCGCCCGACAGAAACCCGATTCGCCAGCATTTCAAGTTGCAGGGCGAATATTTCAGTCGATCGGAAACCGGCCTTTATGCCGGACTACCCTACGACGGTGACCAGGACGGCTGGTACCTGCAGGGCGTCTGGCAGTTCGCACCAATGTGGCGGGTGGGACTGCGCCATGATGTTGTCGATGCCGACAACGGGCCCCTCCTCGCCGGCACGGGTCTCGCGGATCCGGGACGAAGTTCAAGCAGGGACAGCCTGATGATCGACTGGTCACCAAGCGAATTCAGCCGCTTACGGATGCAATATACGAACGACAAGGTATTGCCGCAGTCTGATAATCAACTGTATCTGCAGTACATTATGAGCATCGGCGCACACGGCGCGCATCAATTCTGATGGTTGGTTCTATGCTAAGGGTCTTAACATTAATTATCGGTTTGGTGGTGACCTCAACCGCCAGCGCGCTCAACGTATTTGTCTGCCAACCCGAATGGGACTCGCTGTTGCAGGAACTCGCTGGCGATAAAGTCGAATCAACCGTCGCCACCACCGCGTTCCAGGATCCTCACCGCTTGCAGGCAAGGCCAAGTCTGATCGCGGCAGTGCGGCAGGCCGATCTTATCGTGTGCACGGGCGCTGACATGGAGATTGGGTGGCTGCCGCTACTATTGCGTCGTGCAGGCAATGCGAAAGTTCAGGACGGCAATCCCGGAAACTTTGTCGCCGCGAATTATGTTCGCCGCGTAGAAATCCCTGTGACCATCGACCGTGCACAGGGCGACGTCCATCCACAGGGTAATCCTCACATCCACCTCAACCCGCGCAACATTGAACGGGTTGCGGACGCACTGGCAGAGCGTCTGATCAATATCGATCCTTCCAACAGCGCTGAATACCAATCGCGGCTTGACGATTTCCAGCGACGCTGGAGCGACGCAACAGAAGATTGGGAGGAGCGCGCAATACCACTGGAAGGGATGCGACTGGCTGCGCATCATCGCAGTTTCAGTTACCTGGCAGAGTGGCTGGATCTTGATATCGTGGCAACGCTGGAACCCAAACCCGGTATTCCTGCAAGCGCGGCGCAACTTGCGACGATTCTCGAGCAGCTCACTCCGAATCCGCCGGCCGGCGTAATCCGCACACCTTACGAAAATGAGAAGCCATCGCACTGGTTGTCGGCGCGAATCGATATCGCGGAAATCGTGTTGCCGTTTACGATTGGCGGAACACCGGGTTCAGTGGACCTGTTTTCCCTTTATGATGAGACCATCCGGATGCTGGAGGAGCACAATCGTTGAACGAATTCGAACTTAGCATCATCGGTCCGGCATTTCTTGCAAGCCTGCTGGTCCTGAGCACGCACGTCCCGTTGGGAACGGAAGTATTGCGGCGCGGTATCATATTTATCGATCTTGCCATTGCCCAGGTCGCCGGGCTCGGCGTTATCGCTGCGGATACGATGGGCTGGGAAGCGGAAGGCTGGCTGGTGCAGATCGCTGCAGTTTCCGCCGCGCTAATAGCGGCTTACATACTACACTGGACGGACAAGCGCTGGCCGGAGATCCAGGAAGCCCTGATAGGCGTGTGCTTTATCCTCGCTGCAGTAACGGCGATCCTGATGCTCGCTGAAAACCCGCACGGTGGTGAACACATGAAGGAATTACTGGTCGGGCAGATCCTCTGGGTCAATTTCGATCAATTGCTGCCAGTTGCGATCGTCAGCGCATTGGTTCTGGTCGCATGGTACTGGATGCGTGACCATTTACAGGGATTCGGTTTCTACGCGTTGTTTGCATTTGCCATTACGGCGTCAGTTCAGCTCGTTGGCATCTACCTGGTATTTGCTTGCCTGATTATTCCGGCAATCGCGACTCGTCACATTTTAAGAAGAGGCATTCGCATAGTCTGCGGATACGGCGTAGGCATTGTCGGTTGCCTCGCCGGACTCATGATTTCTGTCAGGGGAGACTTTCCGGCAGGCGCGGTGATAGTCTGGAGCCTCGCGGTGTCGGCTCTTATGTTCGCCTGGCTGGTTTGGCCGATGATCCGTCACAAAGATCACAGCGCGGAGACAAACATTGGCTGATCCTGAAATCCTGATTAGCGAGCAAGACATCGAGATTCGGGTCAACGAACTGGCCGCACAAATTTCCGCCGAATACGAAGACAAGGGCGAACTTGTGATGATCGGTGTCCTGAAAGGCGCTTTTATTTTCCTCGCCGATCTTTCGCGACGCCTGACAATCCCAAGACATATCGAATTTATTGCAGTTTCCAGCTACGAACATGGCAGCGTGCCAAGCGGCGCCGTACGGCTGGTCATGGACGTGCGTGCAAGCATCGAGGGACGGCACGTGATGATCATCGAAGACATCGTCGATACCGGTCACACGCTGCACTACCTGATCGACATGCTCAAATCGCGACATCCGGCATCTGTTCGTACCTGCGCGTTACTTCACAAAGAACACAAGACCGAAGTCGACATCGAAGTCGACTATCTGGGATTCACAATCGGAGATGAATGGGTAGTTGGCTACGGCCTCGACTATGCCGAGCGGGACCGGACCTTACCTTATATAGGTGTTATCGAACCGGACGACTGAATGAGGTGTGGCGATGGAATTCAATGATCTACCGGTAGTTAAGATGAGTATGCGGATTCGTGAACCAGTGGCAGAGGTGTTTGAGGCCTTTGTCAATCCTGATATTACGTCGAAATTCTGGTTCAACCGTGCAACAGGCGGTCGGCTTGAGCCCGGCAAGTCTGTCCAATGGCACTGGGACATTTACAATGCCACCGCCGAGGTTGTGGTCAAAACAGTCGAAGAGAACGAAAGAATAGAAATCGACTGGGGCGATGGCGACAACATGACATCGGTCGAATGGGTTTTTACGCCCCGCTCAGATGATACGACCTACGTCGCTGTTACAAACTCCGGCTTCACCGGCGACGGTGACCAAATAGTAGCTACGGCACTCGATTCAACCGGAGGCTTTGCACTAGTGCTTGCAGCGGCAAAAGCTTACCTGGAACACGGCATAGATTTGAAAGTCGTCGAGGACAAGTTCTAACGGGTTCGGCAGCTCGATGTCTGCTATTCCCGATAGCGGACGTTCAGATCACAGGAAATTGGGGAAATTGAGTGGCTGCTTTCGGCCAAGAGCCGACTTTCCCCGGGAATCTGTCGACTAAACTCCAGTTTGCCTGATTTCGGCCAGATAATGTTCCGGCAAGCCCAGACTGTTCGCCACCTCCCAAAGAGCTTCTGCATAGACTCGATTTGTCCCAGTAACCTTGTCGACAGGCAAGTTATAACAAGTGGCTTCGACTTTGTTTCCATCCGCGAGTTCTACGGTTACAGATTCTGGAACGTAGTCCGCGACGCTGCTCTCCGCATACAGTTCATTTGCTTCATCGGGAGAAATATTCATCATGACGCCGTACGAGCGGGCACCAGCAGAGCGTATAAGTGTCGCCCGCTCTCCGATACGGAGCGCAAATCCATCGACATAGCCGACTTCAGCCTGACTCGGAGATATTCCCTTCTTAGCCAGAAGGGCTTCGTCCATAAAAAGGCCGTAGAAAAAAACTCTCATTCCGTTAGCACTCCCGATACAAGCTACAACACAAGCATATTAGAAAGATTTGACAATGGCCGCTTTTGGACATAAAGCGGTCATTACTATCCTTCTAATAGGTGTCGAATATTCGCTGAACTTCACTCAATTCCGAAGTCTGAGTCAGCGCCAGCATCAGCAAGATTCTGGCCTTATTGTCTTGCTGGCCATTCGATACCACTGCAGAAAAGTCATAGTCCGGCGCACTGACGATCCTGCCACCAGGAACTCGCGATGTGATCACTGTCGGTGTGCCGCGTTGCTCCAGATTTGCGAGGCCGGCCAACATGCCGGCGCTCATGCGGCCTCCTGCAAACGTGCGAACTACCAGGCCATCCATTTCCTGTTTTCCGAAATTGCTAACCAGGGATTCATCGATGCCGGTGAAATCACTCAAGATAAAGACCCGGGGTAAAGCCGCGAGGCCTGACACATCAAACTCTGAACTTGTTGTATGTGGCTGCAGAGAGCGATGGTAGAAGCGGACACCGTCGGGATCGACGGTACCTATGTGGCCAACGTTCGACCCCCGAAATGTATGTACCCGGCGATTATCTGTCTTCAATACGTCTCGCGCCGCAGTAATATCTTCATTTAGCACGACCAATACACCTTTGTTAACCGCTTGCTCGCTAGCAGCTACTCTTACTGCGTTAATCAAATTGGCTGGTCCATCAGCTGATATTTCATTGGAGGACCTCATAGAGCCAACCAAGACAACAGGTCTATCTGATTTCACCGTCAGGTTTAGAAAATAGGCAGTCTCCTCCAGCGTGTCGGTTCCGTGAGTTATGACGATACTGGCAAGATTGATATTTTCAGAAAATAGCGAATTGATTCTCTGCGCGAGCCGCAGCCAATGAGTCGGCGTCATCTTGGATGATCCGATTACGCTAAATTCTTCGACGCTGATATTGGCGTAGTTTGTAATCTCGGGCACGGCTTGAACCAGTGCCGGGCCAGCAATCAATGGGGCATCGGTTCGACTAGCAATTGTGCCTCCGGTCGTCAGTATCAAAACTACGGGCTTCACGTCCTGAAGCTGTTGCGCCGACAACAAGATGGGGATTAAAAGGAGGAGCAGGATTGTCCGATTCGTCATCTTCGCCCTTGGTCGATCACCTGGCTGTCAAAAGCCGCTTTGGGTCGCTAGCGGCCCCGTGGACAATACTAGCCTAATGTCCGCTGTCGGACGAAAAGCCGACAATCAAAATAATCTGTCGTCAATAAGGTGCGACTACGCTGCTGCCAGCAGCACCCGCAGGGATTTAGGCCCGCGAACAGAAAGACCCTTTTTGTATTGTGGCTCATCTTCCATTAGCTCGATAGATTTCACGCGCTTCATCAGTGTAAGGAAGATCACTTCCATATCGAGCCGCGAAAGATGGTTGCCGAGGCACAAATGTGCGCCCTTGCCGAAAGCAACGTGTCGATTCGGCGTTCGCGTTACATCGAACTGATCGGCAGCAGGAAACTGGCTCGGGTCCCGGTTTGCAGATCCGTAAAGTAAGCCGAACTTGGTACCTTTAGGGTATCGCCTACCCAGGACATCTATCTCATCGGTGGCGTACCGGTGAAAAAATGGCAATGGCGACTCGAATCGAAACATTTCCTGAACGGCCGTGTGTATGTATTCAGGGTTTTGCCGTAAACGAGCTAACTCATCCGGATAACGAAGCAAGGCGTGCATGCCGCTGCCAAGCACGTCGATCGTCGAGCCATGCCCGGCCATCAATATGAGCATGCATGTGGAGATCAGCTCTGTTTCGTTCAATTCACCGGCGTTTCTGGCAGCGATCAGTGTTGACACGAGATCTTCTTTTGGTTTCTTTTCCCGTCGCGCAACGAGATCCAGAAGATAGTGATAGAAATCAGTCGTGGATTGTTCCGCCAGTTGCTTATGTTCCTCGGTACGCGCTATATCAAAAAATTGCACTACATTTTCTGACCATATCCGAAGTTGCGGGCAATCCTCGTCCGGAACGCCGAGAACGTTGCCGATAATGTGGCCAGGAACGTGACATGCGAGATCTGCTACAAAGTCTATTTCCTTTTGCTGGAGTAGTTGATCCAGGAGACTATCGACGTAGCGTTGAATCATCTCGCGTTGCCGCTCGACGAAACTACGAGAGAATTCGCGTAACACGAGTAGTCGCAAGCGAAAGTGCACGTCGCCGTCGCTATCGAGTAAACTGACCTGGACAAATCTCGAATGGTTCGGCATGTCATGCCAGTTCATCCTGCGCCTTTCTTCGGCGATCTCTTCGTCACCCATGAAAGCTTCAAGTGATCGGACCAGTCTGGGGTCTCGCGCCGCTCTATCTACATCTTCATATCGAGACAGCAGCCACCCATCAACGCCGTCGTAGAAATAGGGCTCGTCGTTGCGTCTCAAAAGCTCATAGGCATCGTAGGGATTCTGAGCGAAGGTCTCGGACTGTGGATCAAACGCCGTACTGAGAGCGCTAGTCATCCGCGCAGTCGTCACATTCGATTTCAATCGTCGAATGATTGATGCCGTACTCAGCCTTAAGTAATGCCTTTACCGCCCTGATCGTCGCGGTTGTATCTTCTTCCATCTGTTTTAAGGCGACGTGCATGGTCAGCATCGGATGCTGCGGTGTCAGGCCCCAAACGTGCACATGATGAATTTCTTTTACGTTTGAGTTACTCGCAATGATCTTCGATTGCATGTCTTCAACGTCGAGCCACTCCGGCGCGCCTTCCAGCAGAATGTGTGCACTGCGTTTGACAAGATGCCAGGCGCTTCTGAAGATCAGTGCCGCAACGCCGACTGACAATATCGGATCGATCGGCATCCAGCCCGTGGAGAGGATGATCAAAGCTGCAGATATTGCTGCAACGGACCCCAGCAAATCTCCCAGAACATGCAATGCGGCGCCGCGCATGTTGAGGTTTTCCTGATCGCCGCCGTGGAGAATAAAAAATACGATGATGTTGATCAGCAATCCTGCTGAGGCCACGTAAAGCATCGTCAGCCCCATCACCGGTGACGGTTCAAGAATGCGCTGAATTGCCTCGAACAGGATCCAGCCGACGATGACCAGCAGGCTCAGCCCGTTAACAAATGCCGCCAGGATCTGGAAGCGTTGATACCCGTAACTGCGTTTGTGGTCAGCAGGTCGGGAGCTCACGCGAAATGCGATTGCGGAAAGCGCGAGTGCCATCGTGTCCGTGAGCATGTGCCCGGCATCGGCCAGTAATGCCAGCGATCCGGAAAGGATCCCGCCGACGACTTCGACCAGCATGAACGTGCCGGTCAGTACAAGCGCAACCTGGATGCGCTTTATATTATTTTTTTGATGCGTGTGCTCGCCGCTCATCAGTCAATGGCGCGTGGAACACGAATGTGCTCGACCAGGTGCTGAATGTGCTCGGGTGGCGGAGCAGTCATGTAGCTAACAGTGAGAGCGACCGCGAAATTCAGGAGCATTCCAATGACGCCGATGCCCTCCGGCGATATGCCGAAGAGCCAGTGCTCGGCAACGTTGTCACCCCATGGCGCGCCGGCCCACTTGAGAAACAGTCCTTTGAAATACTCGATGTAGCCGTAAGTAAAGAACAGTCCGGTCAACATACCCGCAATCGCGCCCTCTTTATTGGTGCGTTTGAAGAAGATGCCAAGCAGGATGACCGGAAACAGCGATGCCGCGGCAAGACCGAATGCAAATGCGACCACCTGCGCTACCCATCCCGGTGGATCGAACCCGAGATAACCTGCCACCATAATCGCGAAGGCCGCAGCGATACGCCCTGCCATCAGCTCTTTCTTCTCCGATATGTCAGGCAAAAATATGCCTTTCACCAGGTCGTGCGAGACGGCAGCCGATATGACCAGCAGGAGCCCTGCCGCCGTTGATAATGCCGCAGCGATTCCGCCGGCTGCGACCAGTGCGATGACCCAGTTCGGAAGGCCCGCAATCTCGGGATTCGCGAGCACCATGATGTCATTGTCAACGCTCAGCTCATTGCCCTGCCAGCCATAATCGGCCGCAGTGTCTGCAAATTCCGGGTTCGCGTCGTTGTACAGCTGAATCCTGCCGTCGCCGTTCTTGTCGTCGAACCTGAGCAAGCCGGTTTGTTGCCAGGTGTGCATCCAGGTCGGACGCTCTTCGTAAACCAGGTTGCCGTCCGGCGCACCCACGTCACCCGACTGGATGGTGTTGACGAGGTTGTAACGTGCCATTGCACCGACAGCGGGTGCCGTTGTGTAAAGAATCGCGATGAAGAGCAATGCATAGCCGGCCGAAATTCGTGCATCCCGAACCTTCGGCACAGTGAAAAAACGGACGATGACGTGTGGCAATCCCGCGGTACCGACCATCAACGCGAGCGTGATACAGAAAATATCGACCCTGCTCTTGGTGCCGCTCGTGTATTGCGTGAAACCGAGTGACGTGACGATGTCGTCCAGCTTGTCGAGCAAACTGACGCCGGCGCCGGAGATCTCGCTGCCGAAAGCCAGTTGTGGAATCGGATTGCCGGTGATCTGGATCGCAATAAATATAGCCGGTACCGTATAAGCGAAGATCAGGACGCAGTACTGGGCCACTTGCGTGTAGGTGATGCCCTTCATACCACCGAGTACCGCGTAGACGAACACGATACCCATGCCGATGACGAGCCCGAGCGTCACGTCTACTTCGAGGAAGCGTGAGAAGACGATGCCGACGCCGCGCATTTGTCCGGCAACGTAGGTGAAGGAGATGAAGATCAGGCAAATGACAGCAACGATTCGCGCCGTTTTCGAGTAATAACGCTCGGCAATAAACTCCGGCACGGTGAATTTGCCGAACTTGCGCAGGTATGGCGCGAGAAATAATGCAAGTAGAACGTAGCCACCGGTCCAGCCCATCAGGTACACAGAACCGTCGTAACCAAGGAACGCGATCAAGCCGGCCATCGAAATAAATGATGCAGCACTCATCCAGTCGGCCGCAGTCGCCATACCGTTTGCGACGGGTGACACGCCCTTTCCGGCAATGTAGAAGTCGCCGGTCGTATGCGCGCGCGACCAGATTGCGATTCCAATATACAGCGCGAAGCTTGCGCCAACGACGAGATAGGTCAGTGTTTGTAACGACACGACTAGTCTTCGTGGACGTCGTGTTTCTGGTCGAGCTTATTCATGCGCCAGGCATAGAAAAAGATCAGACCCACGAATATGTAGATAGAGCCCTGCTGTGCAAACCAGAAGCCGAGCTGGAATCCGCCGAGGCGGACCTTGTTCAGGACGTCCACCAGTAAAATGCCGAATCCATACGAGCAAATGAACCAGACAACCAGGCAGCCAAACACGAGCTGCAGATTTGCGCGCCAGTAGGCAGCGCGATTTTCAGGCGTCATTCGAGTCCCCGGCAATACTATCTGTGGACAATCTAACAGAGCATCATCCAATATTCACGACACCGGCAGCATCTGAATCCAGCCCAGGAGAAGGCATCCATGATTTCCAGCGTCGAGCCCGAAAAGCAATATATCGAAGTAAATGGCAAGCGTATGGCCTATGTCGAGGCCGGCAGCGGTGATCCCATCGTCTTCCAGCACGGCAATCCGACCTCGTCCTACCTGTGGCGCAACATCATTCCGCATCTTTCGGACCAGGGCCGTTGCATTGCAGTAGATCTCATTGGCATGGGCGATTCGGAAAAACTCGACAATTCCGGGCCTGACCGTTATCGGTATGTGGAACATCGCGACTACCTGTTTGCCGCCTGGAAGGCGCTGGGCGTCAAGGACCGCGTAACCCTCGTCATTCAC
>Ga0224508_10003059_pt1 | contig 13948 bp, 11 predicted proteins | sample SF_Jan12_sed_USG_4_FD_170157 | JGI IMG/M metagenome (GOLD analysis project Ga0224508, IMG submission 170157) | Sediment microbial communities from San Francisco Bay, California, United States - SF_Jan12_sed_USGS_21 | ecosystem: Environmental > Aquatic > Marine > Sediment | place: USA...
CGATCACGTTGAAGCGCCGGTACGCGAGCCGGCCGTAGAAGCTCGCAGCGCGGATGTGGAAATCGACGATCGCGGGCCCCTCGGCGACCTCGATCGGGTAGCTGGGGTCGGCCTGCGGCCCCTCGGGAGTCCGCCACAGCGCACAGCCAGTCCCGGCGAGCAGCACGACGAGGAGCCCCCGTGCGATCCCCCGCTGCAGTCGGATCGAGACGCTCATCGCTGCACCTTCCGGCGGGCCGTCCGGCGGCCCGACTCGACCGCGGCCTGGGCGGCAGCGAGACGGGCCACGGGCACCCGGAACGGTGAGCACGAGACGTAGTCGAAACCCAGTTCGGCGCAGAAGGCGATGCTCTTCGGATCGCCGCCGTGCTCCCCGCAGATTCCGAGTTTCAGCCCGGGCCGGGTCGCGCGCCCGCCTTCCGCTCCCAGACGCATCAGCATCCCGATTCCCTCCTGGTCGATCGAAACGAACGGGTCACCGTCGAGAATCCCGGCGTCGACATAGGCCCCGAGAAACTTCCCCGCATCGTCACGCGAGAGGGCATAGGCCATCTGCGTGAGATCGTTGGTCCCGAACGAGAAAAAATCGGCGTGCTCCGCGATCGCACCCGCGGTGAGCGCGGCCCTCGGCACTTCGATCATGGTACCGATGCTCGGCCGGACCCGGCGCTTCGCACCGGCGAGGACGGCTCGGCTCTCTGTCTCGACGAGCTCCCGGATCCGCTCGAGCTCGGCGACATGGGACACGAGGGGGATCATGATCTCGGGCTTCACGGCGACCCCCGCCGCGGCGACTTCACACGCCGCTTCGACGATCGCGCGGACCTGCATCCGATAGATCTCGGGATACGTGATGCCCAGGCGGCAACCCCGGTGGCCGAGCATTGGATTGAACTCGCGCACCTCGTCGAGCTTGCCCTTGATCGCCGCAGCATCGGTCCCGAGTGCCGCCGCCACCTCGCGAATCTCGGCGTCGCTGTGCGGCAGGAACTCGTGGAGCGGCGGATCCAGCAACCGGATCGTGACCGGCAGCCCGGCCATCGCCCGAAAGATCCCGGCGAAATCGCTCCGCTGCATCGGCAGGATCTTCGCGAGCGCTCGTTCGCGCGCACCGGTGTCCTCCGCGAGGATCATCTCCCGTACGGCGAGGATCCGGCCCGGCTCGAAGAACATGTGCTCCGTGCGACAGAGACCGATCCCCTCGGCGCCGAAGAGACGCGCGATCTCCGCGTCGTGCGGTGTGTCCGCATTCGTGCGCACCTTCACCCGGCGAGCCCGATCCGCCCAACGCATCAGCTCCGCGAACGAGCCACCCAATTCGGGCGTGACGGTCGGGACGACGCCGAGCATCACCTCCCCCGTCGAGCCGTCGAGGGTGATCGCCTCTCCCGCGCGCACCACGCGGCCGTCGAGATGCATCTCCCCCGCATCGAGATCCACATGGAGCGCGGAGCAGCCCGAGACGCAGCACTTGCCCATTCCCCGCGCGACGACCGCCGCGTGGGAGGTCATCCCGCCCCGCGCGGTGAGGATCCCCTCGGCGGCGTACATGCCGTGGATGTCCTCGGGCGAAGTCTCGACCCGCACGAGAATCACCTTCTCGCCCGCCTTGGCGCGCGCCTCCGCCTCGTCTGCCGAGAACACGACGCTCCCGACGGCGGCTCCCGGCGAAGCGGGGAGCCCCTTCCCGATCCACTCGCGGGGCGCGTCCGGATCGAGCGTCGGATGGAGCAACTGATCGAGGGACCCCGGGTCGACACGCAGCAGAGCATCGTCCCGCGTGATCAAGCGCTCGCGCGCCATCTCGACGGCAATTCTGACGGCGGACGTCACCGTTCTCTTCCCGGTGCGCGTCTGGAGCATCCAGAGCTTGCCGCGCTGGATGGTGAACTCGATGTCCTGCATGTCGCGGTAGTGCTTCTCGAGCCGCTTGTAGACACGCACGAGCTCGCGATAGGCCGAAGGCATTTCCTCTTCGAGCGTCGGCAGCTCCCGCTGATCCGGCTCGCGGCTCTCCTTGTTGATCGGCTGCGGCGTGCGGATCCCCGCAACGACGTCCTCTCCCTGGGCGTTCTTCAGGTACTCCCCGTAGAACGATTTCTCGCCGGTCGATGGATTGCGCGTGAACGCCACACCGGTGGCGCAGTCGTCCCCCATGTTGCCGAACACCATGGCCTGAACGTTCACCGCGGTGCCCCAGCTCCCCGGGATCCCGTGGATCTTCCGGTAGCGGACGGCTCGCGGGTTGGACCACGAACGAAAGACTGCCGCCACGGCTCCCCACAGCTGTTCGTGTGGGTCCTGCGGGAACGGCTGGCCGGTGAACTCGAGAACGAGCGCCTGATACTCCGCGATGAGCGCTCGCCAATCCTCCGCGGTCAGAGCCGTGTCGAGATGCACGCCACGGTCGGCCTTCAGATCCTCCAGGCGCGAATCGAAGCGGTCGAGGGGAACGTCGAGGACGACGTCGCCGTACATCTGGATGAAGCGCCGGTAGCTGTCGAGCGCGAAGCGCTCGTCGGCGAGGCCGGCCAGGCCCACCACCGTCGCGTCGTTCAGCCCGAGATTGAGCACCGTGTCCATCATGCCCGGCATCGAGACCCGCGCACCCGATCGAACCGACAAGAGCAGGGGCTCCTCCGGATCCCCGAAGCGCAGGCCCATGAGGCCTTCGACCCGGCCGAGCGCCCCGAGCACGTCGCGCTGCGCGGAGACGGGGAGCTTCCTGCCGGCCGCCTCGTACGCGAGGCACACGTCCGTGGCGAGGGTGAATCCGGGGGGCACCGGAACGCCCAATCGATTCATCTCGGCGAGGTTGGCGCCCTTCCCCCCGAGCACGTCCTTCAGCTCGGCGTGGCCATCTGCTTTGCCGGCCCCGAAGAAATAGACCTGTCGCCGCGCGCTCGGCGATCGAGCGGGCCCCTTCTTGCTGGCCCCCTCGGTCGCCCTGGCCTTCCGGGCAGGGCTCACTCGGCGCCCTCGAGCCGCTCCCGCAGGAAGGCAGGGAGCGCGTCGATCGCCACGCGGTCCTGCGCCATCGAATCGCGCTCGCGCACCGTCACCTTGGCGTCGGTCTCCGAGTCGAAGTCGTACGTGATGCAGAGCGGAGTGCCGACCTCGTCCTGCCGTCGGTAGCGACGTCCGATGTTTCCGGACTCGTCGTAGAATACGTTCCAGTCGCGGCGCAGGCGCGCCGCGATCGCGCGAGCGGGCTCCCCCAGCTTCTTCGAGAGGGGCAGCACGGCCGCCTTGAGCGGAGCCAGGGCGGGGTGCAGCCGGAGCACGTTGCGCGTCTCACCGCCTTCGAGCGACTCGACCCGGTACGCGTTGCAGAGCAGCGCGAGCACGGTCCGATCGACGCCCATCGACGTCTCCACCACCATGGGGACGTACCGCTCCTTGGTCTCTTCGTCGGTGATCCCGAGGTCCTTGCCGGCGAACTCCGAGTGGCGGGAGAGATCCCAATCGCCGCGATCGTGGACGCCTTCGATCTCCTGCCACCCGAACGGGAAGTGGTACTCCACGTCGGCCGCCGCGTTCGCGTAGTGCGCCAGCTCGTCGGCCTCGTGGGGGCGGGTGCGGATCCGAGCGGGGTCGAAGCCGAGTTCGGCATGGAACGCCATCCGCAGCTCGAGCCACTTCTCGAACCAGCTCTCGCGCTCCGAGGGGTGCACGAAGAACTCGAGCTCTGCCTGCTCGAACTCGCGTGAGCGGAACGTGAAGTTGCGCGGATTGATCTCGTTGCGGAACGCCTTGCCGACCTGCGCGATCCCGAACGGGATCTTCTGTCGCGACGCCTCCCGGACTCGCTTGAAATCCGTGAAGATCGACTGACACGTCTCGGCCCGAAGATACGCTTCGCTCGCCGCGTCCTCGGACGCCCCGAGCGAGGTCCGGAGCATCAAGTTGAACGACCGGGCTTCGGTGAAGTCGTGCTCCGAGCTGCCCTCGCGCGAATCGCAGCGGCCCGCATCGTCGAGCTGATCGGCCCGGAATCGCTTCTTGCATGCCCGACAATCGACCATCGGATCGCTGAAGTGTTCGACGTGGCCCGAGGCTTCCCAGGTTCGCGGATGGCAGATGATCGTCGAGTCGAGGCCTTCGACGTCGTCGCGCTCGCGCACGACCTTCTGCCACCACAAGCTCTTCAGGTTGTTCTTCAGCTCGACGCCGAGCGGCCCGTAGTCCCAGAATCCATTGATGCCCCCGTAGACTTCGCTCGCCTGAAAGATCAGGCCGCGGCGAGCGCACAGGGACACGAGGTCCTCCATGCGGACCTCGGACACGTCGGTGGACTTGGATTCTGCTGCCATCGAGGGAGGTCTCCGGGGAATGGACGCCGGAGTGTCCCTGGGGTCCCCGCAGGTGTCAACGCGGCGAACGGCTTCCGTCCGGCGGAAACACCGCATCCACGACGGCATCGCTCTTGAGCTCGACTCCGGAGTGGTAGCGGCGGAAATCCACGACCAGCGGGCTCGCCTCCCGCAGCATTCCCGGCCCGAGCCGCAACCGGTCGATCCGGTCGAGCGGCAGCGAGAGAGCCCGTTCGAGCGTCCGGAGCGTTCCCAGATTCACCGGGCGCAACACTTCCCCTCCCGCACAGGCCGCACAGACCGTTCCGCCCTCCCCCAGATGGAAGCCGACCTGCCGGACCGTCTGCCCGGCGGCGCCGGTCCCCGCATCCCGCCCGCACCGCACACAGCGCCGGAACTCCGGGCGGAGCCCGACCGCCGCCAACGCCCGCAGCTCGAGGAGCATTCGCAACCGATCGTCCGGCACCTCGCGCTCGACGGTCTCGAGCGCCTCGACCGCGAACCGGAAGAGCGCCTGGACATCGCCGCCGGCGCCATCCTCGGGCGCGAGGCGACCGACCCACTCGAGCAGCCAGCCACCGAGTGCGAATCGGCGCGGATCGACCCGCAACGCGTCGAAATGACGCAGCAGGCGCGCATGCTCGAGGCGCTTCATCGACGCGCGCCGCGGCCGCTCGACCTGCACCGCGAGCAGGTTGAACAGATCGAGGGTGCCGGGAAACCGGCGCTTGCTTCGGCGCGCCCCTTTCGCGATCGCGGTGATGCGACCACTCACCGGGGTGAGCAGGTGGACGATCCGGTCCGACTCGCCGAAGTCGACCATCCGGACGACCAGGGCCTGGCACTGGAGGGCCGCCATCGGGTCAGTCCGTGGAATCGAGCAGCGGGCCGGACTCGGGCGTGGCGAGGATCTGGCCCGGCGGGACCGGCCGGACCGGGAGTGCAGCGTCCCGAAGGCCCCGCGGCGGGCCAGCGAGCCCGCGGCGATCCGCGAGCTCCCGAACGAAGTCGCGCCTTCGCAGCTCCGGTTCGGCGACCTCCCGCCCGGGCGCAGCGCGCGACTCGAGCCAATGAACCGTTGCGAAGGCCGCAGCCGCGAGCACGATCAACGCGGCGAGACCGATCAGCGCGGGAATCAGGTTCTGGGGCGCACCGAGCCGCTGCGGCTTCGACTCGGTGAGCATGCGCTCGACCGTCGCCTGGGGATCGAGCCCGATCGCCCCGGCCACCGTCCGCACGAATCCGCGCGTGAAGCCGTCCGGATCCCGATCGAACGCGCCGGCCTCGAGTCGCTCGAGAGAGCGACGCGGGACCTTCGTGAGATTCGCGACTTCCTCGAGCGAAAGCCCACGCAAGCGCCGCTGGCGCTCCAGATAGCGGCCAATCGAGTCCGCACCCGCTCGGCCCGCCGTTCCGGGGGCAGAACTCAGCGCAGTCGTTTCAGGTAGTCCTCCGAGCGCTTTCCCCACTGACCACCGGACCTCGAGCTGGAGGAGATCGTCAGATGATGCACCGCCTTCGCACGATTCCCAAGGGAGATGTAGATCACGGCCATCCGATAGTTCGACTCGGCCTCGGCGAGCGGCCCGGGCTTCAGCTCGAGAACCCGTTCGAGCTTCTCGAGCGCTTCGACGTGACGGCGGTCTTCCGCGTCGAGGATCGCCAGATCGAGCAACGCCGGCCAGAAGGCCTCGTGGTAATCGAGTGCCATTTCGAAATGGGCGCGCGCCTCTTCGTTCTTTCCTTGCCGGAACAGCGCGTAGCCCTTGTTCGTCAGAGCCTTCCACGGAACCGGGAAGGTCGCATCGTCCAGCAGCCGATTCGAGATCTCGAGCGACTCGTCGAACCGCTCCTCGGCGATGTAGAGGGCGGAGAGGTTCAACAGCGCCGGCTGAAAGCCCTCTCGGATCTTGAGTGAACGCTTCAGGTGCACCTCGGCCTCCTGGTTCTTGCCCCGCCGTGCGAGGGCTTCGGCAAGCGACAGCTCTACCCACGGATCGTCCGGCATGAGCTCGCCCGCAGCCTGCAGCTCGCGGATCGCCAGCGCGTTCCGACCCTCGCCGAGGTGTTCCATCGCCACGCTGTAGTGCGCGTGCGCGCGGCGCTCCTGATCCGCAATCGCTTCGGGGCTCGGACGCGCGCAGCCAACCGCGAAAATCCACACGATGGCCACCAGAGTCGCTCGAATCTTCATCATGGGGTTCCCTCCCGCTGTTCCTAGAAGGCTCCGAGGAGCCGAATGATCGGATGGGGCCGACGCGAGCCGTCGCCCCCTCGGCGCACGAGGCGGACCCGGGCCAGCTTCGTGCGTCCAGAATCTTCTTCGGTGTCAGGCTCTGCCGCAGCCCGCTCCCGCACCGGGTCCTGCGGGCCGGCGACCCGGAACTTGCTGAGGCCCAATCGCGGGGCTTCTGCGACCGGATCCCCCGAGACCCCCTCGAGAGCTCCGGGCGTCGGTTCGAGTTCGGCTACCGGTTCGGCGGGGCCCAGCTCGACGGCCTCGACCCCGAGGTCGAGTGCGAGCGCGGGCTCGGCCAGAGGCGTGCCGGGATCGTCCGCGATCGCCGGTTGGGCGGGCTCGGGCGCGCCTTCGGCGAACGCGAAGCTGCGGGCGGAGACTCCCAGGTCGACGCCGACGTCATCCGGGTCGAGTGCGCCCGCGACATCCAGCTCGCTCCCGCCGAGGTCGCCTTCGAACTGGGGGATGTAGGCTCCCGAACCCTCCATGGGAACGGCCACCGCATCGGGCGCCGGGAGACCGGGAATCTCGAGATCGTCCGCCGAGAGGTCGTCCAGCTCGCGCAGCGGCTCGGACGCCGCGTCCGGCGGGAGCGCCCCGTCCACGAAGTTGCCGGCTCCAGAAGTGCCCATGAGCTCGTTCCAGAGCCCCATGCAGCGCCGGATGGCGCCCGCGTCTCCGTCGCCGAGCTCGTCTTCGTCGAACAGGAATCCCATGCTCTCCGCGAAGGAGAGCCCGGCATCGATGCCGACGTCGAGCGAACTGTGCGCGCGGAGGTCTCCCTCGAAGCTGTAGAGAACGACTTCTCCACTTCGTAGCGAGCGGATTCCGATCGTGACGTTCGGCCGGCCGTCCGGCTCGAGATGTACGAGCAAACCCGCCCGGGCCGGGCCGACCGCCAGCTCTTCCGTCGCAACGACGGGCGTATTGAGCGAGATGCGCATGCCGCGCAGGTGCGACTCCGCAAGCTCTAGCGTGACGGTTCTGGGGAAGAACACGTCCATCTCTTCGGCCGTGCCCAACGGTCCCTTGAGGCTCTTTTCTGCGCAGGGACCCGGCAAACCCAGCGGGGCTCCGCAGCTTTCTGGAGTGGGCCCCTCCGGAACGAAGCGCATCCGGGGCCTTTCCCCTCGCCCTCGGGTGGATACACTCCTCTCCAACCCGGCGGCGGGCCCTCCCGGCTCTGCCCCGTTCGGCTCGGGTCCGTCGCACAACGTTCAGGGATGGTCAGGAGCCGATCCGTGAGCCCCACAAAGCCCGTCGAGGAGCTCGACCGCGTCGCGATTCGCTTCGCCGGCGATTCGGGCGACGGCATGCAGGTGATCGGGACCAAGTTCACCGAGTCCACCGCGCTGGCCGGCAACGATCTCTCCACCTTCCCGGACTTTCCAGCCGAGATTCGTGCGCCCGCCGGCACGCTGGCCGGGGTGTCCGGGTTCCAGGTCCATTTCGCCGGAGAACGGATCCGCACGCCGGCCGACGAGCCGGACGTGCTCGTCGCGCTCAACCCCGCAGCGCTCCTGGCGAACGTCGAAGACGTGCGCCCGGGCGGCATGGTGATCGTCAACTCCGACGCGTTCACCGCCAAGAACATGGAGCGCGCGGGGTACGCCGAAGACCCGCGCCCCGCACTTCGCGATCGTTTCCGGCTCGTCGAGGTGCCCCTGACGAGTCTCAACCGGGAGGCTCTCCGCGACCTGAAGATCGGCACGCGCGACGCCGACCGGTCCAAGAATTTCTTCGCGCTCGGCATGATGTACTGGCTATACGGCCGACCCGTGGAGTCGACGGAGCGCTGGCTCCGCGGTCGCTTCAAGGGAGACGTGCTCGAGGCGAACCTCCGCGTTCTGAAGGCCGGTATCCACTTCGGTGAGACGACCGAGGCGTTCCCGATCTCGTTCACCGTGCCGCGGGCGAAGATCCAGCCCGGCCACTATCGGAACATCACCGGAAACACCGCGCTCGCCTGGGGCATCCTCGCCGCAGGCAAGCGTTTCGACCGGTCGGTCTTCCTCGGCGCCTACCCGATCACACCGGCCAGTGACGTGCTCCACGAGCTGGCTCGCTACCGGCACTTCGGGATCCGGACGTTCCAGGCGGAAGACGAGATCGCAGCGGCCAGCGCGACGATCGGCGCCGCCTTTGCCGGGGAACTGAGCGTGTGCACGACGAGTGGGCCCGGCTTCGTGCTCAAGCAAGAAGCACTCGGGCTCGCGGTCATGACCGAGCTGCCGCTCGTCGTCGTCGACATTCAGCGGGCGGGTCCGTCTACGGGACTGCCCACGAAGACGGAGCAGGCCGATCTCCTGCTGGCGCTCTACGGACGCAACTCGGACAGCCCGATGCCGGTGCTCGCAGCCGCCACGCCCGGGGACTGCTTCTATACGATGATCGAAGCGTTCGAGCTCGCGGTGAAGTACATGACGCCGGTCGCGGTCCTTTCCGACGGCTACCTCGCGAACAGCGCCGAGCCCTGGCAGATCCCCGATGTCGAGGCACTCGCCCAGGGCGCGCTCGAGCAGCGCACGGATCCGGAAGGCTTCCATCCCTACGAACGCGACCCCGATACCCTCGCGCGTCCGTGGGCGACCCCGGGTACACCCGGTCTGGAGCACCGGATCGGCGGGCTCGAGACCGAAGAGACCACCGGGAACGTCTCGTACGATCCCCACAACCACGCGCGCATGGTCGCACTCCGCGCGGAGAAGATCGCCCGGATCGCGCAGGACATCCCGCCGGTCGAAACGGATGGAGCCGACCGCGGCCGGCTTCTCGTCGTCGGCTGGGGCGGCACCTACGGTGCGATCACCTCGGCGGTCGAAGAAGCTCGCGCCGACGGGCTGGACGTTTCCGCGATCCATCTCCGCCACCTGAACCCGTTCCCGGCGAACCTGGGCGAAGTCCTGAAGAGCTTCGAACACGTCCTCGTCGCAGAGCTGAACAGCGGACAGCTGTGGCGACTCCTGAGAGCGGAGTTCCTCGTCGACGCCCAAGCCCTCACGAAGGTCGAAGGACTGCCCTTCAAGGTCTCGGAGATCCGCGGTGCGATCGACTCGATTCTCGAAGGAGAAGCCTGATGACGAGCCGCAACGATCCTTGGATCGCCGGGGGAGAAGCCTGATGGCCGCAGCGGCGAAGATGACACGCAAGGACTTCATCTCGAGCCAGGATGTCCGCTGGTGCCCGGGCTGCGGCGACTACTCGATCCTCTCGAACGTACAGAAGGTGATGCCGGAACTCGGCGTCCCGCGTGAGAACGTCGTGTTCGTGTCGGGGATCGGCTGCTCCAGCCGCTTCCCGTACTACATGAACACGTACGGCTTCCACACGATCCACGGGCGGGCGCCGGCGTTCGCAACGGGAATCAAGCTGGCGCGCCCGGCTCTCTCGGTGTGGGTCGTGACCGGCGACGGAGACGGGCTCTCGATCGGTGGGAACCACCTGCTCCACACGATCCGCCGCAACCTGAACCTGCAGATCCTCTTGTTCAACAACCGCGTCTACGGGCTGACCAAGGGCCAGTTCTCGCCGACTTCCCGGCCGGGCATGACGACCAAGTCGACGCCGCAGGGCGGCATCGACTATCCGGTCGATCCGATCGCGTTTGCGCTCGGAGCCGGGGCGACGTTCGTCGCGCGAGCCATCGACGTCGACGCGAGCCATCTACAGGAGGTGCTGCATCGCGCGCACGCCCACCTGGGCACCGCGTTCGTCGAGATCCTGCAGAACTGCCCGGTCTACAACGACGACGAGTGGGTCGAAGTCGAAAACCGCAAGACCCGGACGGATGCCTCTCTCGTGTTGAAGGACGGCGAGCCGCTCGTATTCGGCACCGACGAGCGCAGGCGCGGCATCCGAATCGAGAATGGGGTCCCGTCCATCGTTCCGCTCGGCGACGAGGACCCGGTGACCGCGGGCATCGCGGTGCACCGCGAGGATCACGAGAGCCCCGCCTACGCGTTCGCTCTCGCGTCCCTCTCGCGGCCGAATTTTCCGCTCCCGATCGGGGTGTTCCGTGCGGTCGAGAAGCCGACCTACGAGACCCTGCTGCAGCGGCAGGTCGACGAGGCGCTCGCCAAACGGGGCCCCGGTGACCTGGGCGCGCTGCTCCGCTCCGGGGACACCTGGACCGTCGACAGCTAGCCAGGCACTCGTCTTCGAGCCGATCTCGGCGTTGCGATCGCTCGCGGTAGAGGAACTACCGCTTCGCTCTCGCGCCTTGAGCTCGGCGCGAACTCGAGCGCCTGGCCCAGGCCCGAGGCCTACCCCCGCTAGAGCACCGAAGCGGCGTGCTTCGCGAGCGTCTCGCCGATCTCGGCAGGAGACCGCGACACCGGAACGCCGGCCGCTTCGAGCGCCGCGATCTTGTCGGACGCCTTGCCCTTTCCGCCCGAGATGATCGCTCCGGCGTGGCCCATGCGCTTTCCCGGCGGCGCGTTCTGACCGGCGATGAACGCGGAGACCGGCTTCGTCATGTTCGACTTCACGAAGTCTGCCGCGTTCTCCTCGGCCGAGCCCCCGATCTCGCCGATCATGACGACCGCCTTCGTCTCGGGGTCGGCCTCGAAGAGCTCGAGCGCGTCGACGAAGGTCGTTCCGATGACGGGATCGCCGCCGATCCCGAGACACGTGGACTGTCCGATGCCGAGCCGACTCAGCTGATCGACCGCCTCGTAGGTCAGCGTCCCGGACCGGGAGACGACCCCCACCGGACCCGGGCGCGTGATCTGCGCCGGCATGATGCCGATCCGGCACTGCTCCGGCGTCACGACCCCCGGACAGTTCGGACCGAGGAGACGCATCGAGGCGCCACGAAGCTCGGCTTTCGCTCGCGCCATGTCGAGGGCCGGGATGCCCTCGGTGATGCAGACCGCGAGATCGAGCCCGGCGTCGGCGGCTTCGAGAATGGCATCGGCCGCGCCCGGCGGCGGCACGAACAGCACCGACGCGTTCGCGCCCGTGGCGTCGACCGCCTCTTCGACGGTCTCGAACACCGGGATCCCCTCGATCTCCTGACCGCCGCGGCCCGGATGGACGCCTCCGACCACCTGCGTCCCGTACTCGATCGACAAGCGCGCGTGGAACTGGCCCATCCGGCCCATGCCCTGGACGATCAGCTTGGTTTCCTTGTCGCACAGGACTGCCATCAGGCGTTCCCTCCCGCCGCAGCGACGACCTGTTCGGCCGCCTCCCGCAGCGTCTCGGCCGGGTTGATGTCGAGGCCGGAGGTGGCCAGGATCTCGCGCCCCTCCGGCGCCTTGTTGCCTTGCAGGCGCACGACCAGCGGGACCTCGACCGACAGCTCCTGCGCCGCCGCGACGACTCCCTCAGCGATCAGGTCGCAGCGAACGATGCCGCCGAAGATGTTCACGAGGATCGCCTTCACGTTCTCGTCGCGCAGAATCAGCTTGAAGGCCTCCTTGACCTTCTCCTTGTCCGCCCCCCCTCCCGCATCGAGGAAGTTGGCGGGGGTCCCGCCGCAGACGTGGATCATGTCGAGCGTGGCCATCGCCAGGCCTGCGCCGTTGACCATGCAACCGACGTCGCCATCGAGGCCGACGTAGGCGAGATCGATCTCGTTCGCGGCGCGTTCGCGGGCGTCCTCTTCCTCGGGGTCCCGCATCTCGGCGATGTCGGGGTGTCGATAGAGCGCGTTGTCGTCGAAGTTGAGCTTGCCGTCGAGCGCGAGCAGACCACCCTCGCCCGTCACGACCAGCGGATTGATCTCGATCAACGTCGCGTCTTTCTCGACGTACAGCCGATGCAGTCCGCCCAGGAACGTCTCGAGCTCACCGACCTGAGCGCCCTCGAGCTCGAGCGCACGCGCGATCCGCCGCACGTGGTGCCCGTGGAGTCCGGCATTGGGATCGAGGTGAACGGTGCAGATCTTCTCGGGTGTCGCCGCAGCCACCTCCTCGATCTCCATCCCGCCCTCGGTCGACGCGATGATCGCGAACTCCTCGGTCTCGCGATCGAGCAGCAGGGCGAGGTAGAGCTCGCGCGCGATGTCACAACCCGATTCGACATAGACCTTGCGGATCAGCTTGCCTTCCGGCGGAGTCTGAGGAGTGTGCAGCGTGGTGCCGAGCATCTCGCTCGCGAGCGTCTTCGCCTCTGCCGGAGACTTGGCGAGCTTGATGCCGCCCCCCTTACCGCGTCCCCCCGCGTGGACCTGCGCCTTCACGACCGCCACCGCGGTGCCCAGCGATCGCGCCGCCTGCTCCGCCTCCGCGGGGGTCGTCGCCAGCTCGCCGGCAGGAACCCCGACGCCGTACTCGCGCATGATGGCTTTCGCCTGATACTCGTGAACGTTCATCCTGGCTCCCTTCGACGGGTCCGGGCCGTCCCCCGCTCTCGCGGAGGTCCGGCGAATCACATCGGCGGCGAGTGGCCGCGCGAACACTGCGACTACAGCTGGATCTGGTCGACCAGCGTTCGGACGTGCTCGACCGAGGCATCGAACGCCTTGCGCTCGTCTTCGTCGAGCTCGACCTCGAGCACTCGCTCCACTCCGCCGGAGCCGAGCACACACGGGACCCCGACGTACAGGCCATCGACGCCGAACTCGCCTTCGAGGAGGCAAGCACAAGCGAGCACGCGCTTCTTGTCCCGCAGAATCGACTCCGCCATCTCGATCGCCGAGAACGCGGGCGAAACGAACGCCGAGCCCGTCTTCAGCAACCCGACCACCTCGCCGCCGGCCCCCTTGGTGCGCTCGACGATCTCAGCGATCCGGTCCGCGGGAATCAGGTGCGAGATCGGAATCCCCGCGACCGTGCAGAAGCGAACGAGCGGCACCATCGTGTCCCCATGGCCACCGAGCACCAGGGCGGTCACGTCTTCGACCGACACGCCGAGCTCCCACGCGACGAACGCGCGGAACCGCGCGGAGTCGAGCACTCCGGCCATCCCGACCACGCGGTTCTTCGGGAAACCCGAGACCTCTTTGAAGGTGTAGACCATCGCGTCGAGGGGATTCGAAACCACGATCACCGTCGCGTCGGGCGCGTTGTCGCGCACGCCTTCCGCCACCTGCTTCATGATCTTGAGGTTCGTGTTCAGGAGATCGTCACGCGACATCCCGGGCTTGCGCGCGAGACCTGCGGTGATGATCACGACGTCCGCGCCGGCGATCCCCGCATACTCGTTCGTCCCCGAAATCGATGCGTCTGCGCATGCGAGCGGCGCACCTTCGGCCATGTCGAGGGCCTTGCCCTGCGGCAGGCCGTCGACGACGTCGAAGATGACGACGTCGCCGAGTTCGCGGTAGGCGATCTGCTCGGCGAGAACGCCGCCGATGTTCCCACCGCCGATGAGGGCGATCTTGGGTCGTGCCATGAGGGGGGTTCCTTTCGGTGAGGGTCGTCGAGGTCGACGCGAGCGGCGAAGCCCCGGT